>JGI24138J36424_10000177_pt1 | contig 18028 bp, 14 predicted proteins | sample BarGraNGADG00312_2_FD_36424 | JGI IMG/M metagenome (IMG submission 36424) | reverse complement strand
GGCAGTCGGGCGCGATAGCCAGGGTTCGTCGCCGGACGAACCCTGGCTATCGGTCAGAACGGCGGGTCACCACTGCAGGCCTCCGGTTGGGCCGCCGGCGGCTCGGGGGCCTTCGCGACCGGCACGTCCGAATCCGAGACCTCCGACTCCGAGACGTCGGACTCCGGGACCTCCGGCAGCAGGTACCGGATCGGCTCCCGGTCCCAGCGCACCCCGTTCGGGTCGATCCACTCGATCGCCCCGTTCGCCCCGCGCCGCCAGGACCAGGTAGTGAAGGTCTTGAGCCGGTGGTGCCGCCGGCAGAGCAGCCCGCAGTTGTCCGCGTCGGTGCAGCCACCGGAGTCATAGGGCCGGTTGTGGTCGGCGTCGCAGAACCAGACCGCGGCGCCGCAGCTGGGGAAGCCGCACCGCCGGTCGGCCACGTGCAGCTGGCGGTTGAGATCGGCCGAGGGGGTGTAGCTCGCCCTCGGCACCGCGGTGACCGCACCGGCGGCGTCGGTGACCACCGCCCGCCAGCGGGCGGCGGTGAAGTGCTCCCGGGCCGCCCCGGCCGGGATCACGCCGTAGCCGTCGAGCTCGACCGGGTGCTCGGCCAGCCCGGCCCAGGTGGGCAGGTCGGCGTAGAGGTAGACGGTGGGGCGGACCCCGGCCCGCCCGGCCGGGGCGTCCGGCCGCCCCAGCGCCGCGGCGCAGATCGTCACCACGGCGTCGAACCGGCGCTGGTCCAAGGTCCGGTCGTCATCGGCCCCGGGGTGGGCGGCGTAGGCGTCGGCGGCCGTCCAGATCGTCGCCACGCCGACCGCCGGGCCGGTCAGGGTGAGCGCGGCCTGACCGTCGGCCAAGGGCCTGCTTGGCCACCATCCGCTCCTTGGCCGCCCGCTCGGCGGCCAGCTCGGCCCGCACCGGGTCGGCTTGGATCACCGCCCGGCGGACCGCGGCCCGGAACTGGCTCGGCGTGCGGTGCTCGTCTCGGCGCAGCACCGCCGCGGCCACCGTCCCCGCGGTGGCGTCGTCGAGGACAAAGGTCTCGGTCGAGAGCACCCGGGCGTGCGAGTAGGAGATCTCGCCGCGGGCCAGCGCCGCCCCGGCGGCGGCCAGCCGGCCGGTCATGTCCCGGGCCAGATCGACATCGGCCCGGGCCGAGCCGCCACAGCCCGAGAGCGCCACCTTGACGTGCTCGCGGGCGAAGTCGTCCCGGTTGGTGGCGGTGGCCCCGGCCACCGCCACCACCGCTTTCATCCGCTGCGCCTCCACCCAGCGCGCGGCCCGCTCCCAGGCCACCAGGTACTCGGTCCGCTCGACGTCGTCGAGCCGGTGGATCTGAACCTGGGTCAGCAGGTCCATGGCGACCGGTCCGGGCGTCAGCACCCCCACCATCGCCAACTTCGCGGCGGAGTCGTTGCGCGGTCCGGGCGGGTCGGCCACCCGGACCACCGGGGACATGGCGACGGCGAACGGTGTAGCCTCGAACATGTGTTCTAGTCTAGTGGGCGCCACCGACAGAAACGGGCGGCCTGTGGACACGCTTCGAAACGCGAGCCGGGACGCCGGCCAGAGGGTCTGCGGACAAGTGGGGTGAGTGACGGGACTCGAACCCGCGACACCTGGGACCACAACCCAGTGCTCTACCAGCTGAGCTACACCCACCGTGCGGCCGAAGCCGGTAGGAGTCTATCTGGACGACTGCGCGACGNGACCCCGGCTCGACTGCCTCGTCACCTTTGAGCACGGGACCCCGGCTCGACTGCCTCGTCACCCCGAGCACGGGCTCGCTCAGTCCGCGCTGACGGTGCGGGGTAGCGGAACCACGTTGGCCTCAGCCTCGACCCCCTCGACTGGCGACGAGCTGCCGGCGGGCAGAAAAATCGCTGAGCGGTAGTACCGCAGCTCCTGCACGCTCTCCAGGATGTCGGCCAACGCCCGGTGACCGCCCTTCTTCTCCGGGGCGGTGTAGTAGGCCTTGGGGTACCAGCGGTGCGCCAGCTCCTTGATGCTGGAGACGTCGACCATGCGGTAGTGCAGCCACTTGTCGACGGCCGGCATATAGCGGGTCAGAAAGCCGCGGTCGGTCGCGATGGAGTTGCCGCACAGCGGGACCTTGCCTGCTTCGGGCACGTGGCGCTGGACGTAGTCGAGCACCAGTCGCTCGGCTTCGGCCAGCGGCAGCGTGGAGGCAGCCACTGCCTCGGTCAGGCCCGAGCGGGCATGCATATCACTGACGACCGGTTCCATCAGCGCCATCGACGCTGCCGGCGTGGCGATCACTAAGTCGATGCCGTCGTCGAGAAACGTCAACTCAGAATCGGTCACGATCGCGGCGACCTCGACCAGCGCGTCCTTGTCGGGATCGAGGCCGGTCATCTCGCAGTCGATCCACACCAACCGGTCCAACATGGTTGCACCCTACGGCGCCCGGCCCGTCCAACCATTCCGCCGCGCGAGGTGACGGGTACGGCGGAGCGGCAAAGCCGCGCTGAAGCGCCGTACCGGACCTTGTTTGACTGGCCAGACCAGCACTCGACCAGGCGCTAGCGCTAGCCCGCGTCCGGTGGTCTACCCGTCAGTCCCAGTAGCCGGTCCTGCAGAGACGCACTTGCCGGCACGTCGACCTTCGGGCCGAAGACACCAATCTGGCGCCACTGTTCGGCGTGCGGCTCCAGCTCCTCCCACAATCCCGCCACCAGGTGGGTTGGCAACGCGGTGTCGACACCGATCACCTTGGCAATGTCATGGGCGCGCAGGCCACGGAAGGAGTTGATCTGCCACAGGTACTCCTGGGCGCGAAAGTCGCCGAATGAGCAGTGCACCGTCCGATCCGGGTCGTCCAGCGCCGCTGCCGCCACGCACGCTTTGTCGACGATCGCAGCGAAACTGCGCTTCGGGTCATCGCCCAACAAATCGCCGTCGAACTCGTCTTGGCCGACCTCCGCCATTGATCGGCCGGCCAGCATGTCCGGCACCCAGGCGTCGTCGTACGCGTGGTAGTTGATGACCTCTCGCAGGGTCACCTTGCGATCCGACTGACGCATGGCGAACTCCGGCGGCATCTCCATGCCCCACTGGTCGTCGCGGATCTGCTGTACGACGTTGTTGAGCGCTCGGTCGGCCATGACGAACACGTCCTGCTCGGGCATGATCTCGCACGCTTCCTGCTCGATGAAATGTTCGGTGGAGCGCCGAGGGTAGCGACCACGCGGGGCACAACAGTGCGCCCGGCAGGATTCGAACCTGCGGCCTGAGGATTAGAAGTCCCCTGCTCTTTCCGCTGAGCTACGGGCGCTAGGCGCCTCGCCAGGTTACCGGCCGGCACTGTCCACAGGGCCTCGGCCAGCCCTCGGCCGCTGTCCACAAGTGTGTGCTGGCCCGGGGTCGGCATCGATGGCCGACGACAGTCTTCGAGCAGCCGGCGGGGAAGACCGCCGGAACGGCGAACCCAGGAGGCAGCAGTGAACGACATCCAGATCACCATGATCGGCAACATGGTCACTGACCCGGTGCTGCGGACCGTCGGCGACGACATCGCCGTCACCGGCTTCCGCGTGGCCTCGACCCCGCGGCGCTTCGACCAGTCCGGATCGCAGTGGCGCGACGGGGAAACCATCTTCCTGTCCGTGACCTGCTGGCGCCGGTTGGCGCAGAACGCCGCCGCGTCGCTGCACAAGGGCGACGGCGTCATCGTGCAAGGCCGGCTGATCTCCCGCAGCTTCGACGACAANGAGCAGCAACGGCGCTCGGTGTTGGAAGTGGAGGCGCTGTCCGTCGGGCCGGACCTCAACCGTGGTACGGCGCAGCTGGTCCGCACCGCCCGCACGGCGACCGGTACAGCGGACCCCTGGGCCGAGCCGCTGCGGAGCGGCCCGGCGTCCACGCCGGGCAGCGGGGAGTCCGTGGCCGGCAACTCGGTGGACCCGTTTAGCGCCGAACTGCGGGAGGAGTCCGTGGCCGGCAACTCGGTGGACCCGTTTAGCGCCGAACTGCGGGAGCCTGCGTCGGCGTCCGCGGCCTGAGCGGTATGCCGCCCGGCGCCCGCCGCCGCCCGGCGCCCGCCGCCGGCGCCGGGCGCCAGGGCATCGGGCTGCGCCCGGAGCCGTAGGCTGGATGTATGGCCCAGTACGTCTTCTCCATGCGCAAGGTCCGCAAGGCCCACGGCGACAAGGTCGTTCTCGACGACGTCACGCTGGCCTTCCTGCCCGGCGCGAAGATCGGCGTTGTCGGCCCGAACGGCGCCGGCAAGTCCAGCGTCCTGCGGATCATGGCCGGGCTTGATCATGCGTCCAACGGCGACGCCGTGCTCAGTCCCGGCTACTCCGTGGGCATGCTCGAGCAGGAGCCCAAGCTGGACGAGACGAAAGACGTCCGCGGCAACGTGGAGGATGGCGTGGCCGCTACCCGGCAGCTGCTGCACCGGTACGACGAGATCAGCGAGCGGCTGGGTTCGGCGGACGGCGACGAGATGGAACGGCTGCTGGCGGAGATGGGCAGCCTGCAGGAGAAACTCGACCACGCCGGCGCCTGGGACTTGGACAACCAGCTCGAGATGGCGATGGACGCGCTTCGGCTTCCGCCCGGTGACGCCGACGCTGCGGTGCTATCCGGCGGCGAGCGGCGGCGGGTCGCGCTCTGCCGGCTGCTGTTGCAGCAGCCGGACCTGCTGCTGCTGGACGAGCCGACCAACCACCTCGACGCCGAAAGCGTGGAGTGGTTAGAGAAGCATCTGGCGAAGTACCCAGGTGCCGTGCTGGCCGTTACCCACGACCGGTACTTCCTCGACAACGTCGCCGGCTGGATCCTCGAGCTCGACCGGGGCCACGCCTATCCCTATGAGGGCAACTACACGACGTACCTGGAGACCAAGGCCGCGCGCATGCGGGTCGAGGGACAGAAGGATGTCAAGCGGAAGAAGGAGCTGGAGCGCGAGCTGGAGTGGGTGCGGTCCAATCCCAAGGCGCGACAGGCCAAGAGCAAGGCGCGGTTGTCCCGTTACGAGCAGCTGGCGGCCGAAGCCGAGAAGTCCCGGGCCTTCGACAACGAAGGCGTCCAGATCCCACCGGGGCCCCGACTGGGCAGTGTGGTGATCGACGCTGATCGGCTCGCCAAGGGTTTCGGCGACCGTCAGCTGATCAAGAACCTGTCCTTCTCCCTGCCCCGCGGTGGCATCGTCGGCATCATCGGCCCGAACGGGGTTGGCAAGACCACGCTGTTCAAGATGATCGTGGGCGAGGAGCAGCCNGACGCCGGCACCCTGCGGGTGGCGGAGACCGTGACCACGTCGTACGTCGACCAGAGCCGCTCGGCGCTCGACCCAGCCAAGAACGTCTGGCAGGTGGTCTCCGACGGCCTGGACCACATCAAGGTCGGGAACCGGGAGGTGCCCTCGCGCGCCTATGTGGCGGCGTTCGGCTTCAAGGGCGCGGACCAGCAGAAGTCGGTAGGGGTGCTCTCCGGCGGTGAGCGTAACCGGATCAACCTGGCGCTGACGCTCAAGCGCGGCGGCAACGTGCTGTTGCTCGACGAGCCGACCAACGACCTCGACGTCGAGACACTGCGCTCGCTTGAAGACGCGCTCGAGGACTTCCCGGGATGCGCGGTGGTCATCAGCCACGACCGTTGGTTCCTCGACCGGGTCGCCACCCACATCCTGGCGTGGGAGGGCGACGATGCCGACCCGGCCAAGTGGTTCTGGTTCGAAGGCAACTTCGCCGACTACGAGCGCAACAAGGTGGAGCGCCTCGGTGCCGAGGCGGCCCGCCCGCACCGGGTGACCTACCGCAAGCTGGTCCGCAGCTGAGGCGAGGCTCCGCTATGCCGTGAGGTTCGGGTCGACGGGACGGATCCACGCGGCCGTGTCGGGCGGCAGCCGATCACCGGCCAGCGGGCCACTCGCCAGCAGCACGTCGCCAACCGGCAGGGACACGGCGTAGGCGCCCATGTTGACCACACAACGCACCCGGGTCGCCCCGCCGCCGCGCTCGAAGTCCAGCAGGTCGGACGGGCCGGTGCGGTCCGTCCAGCGCAGCGCACCGCCGCCGGCACCCACCCACTCGCGCCGCAGCCGCAAGGCCGCCCGGTAGAGCGCGAGCATCGAGTCACCTCGGGCGGACTCGGCTGCCACCGTGCAGTCCGCCCAGCCGGCCGGCGCCGGCAACCAGGTCTGGGCCGTCGTCGAGAAGCCGTACGGCGGTGCGTCCCCGGACCATGGCACTGGCACCCGGCAGCCGTCCCGGCCGATCTCGGTATGGCCGGTGCGTTCCCACACCGGGTCCTGCCGCGCCGCCGGTGCCACCTCGACCTGCGGCAGCCCCAGCTCCTCGCCTTGGTAGAGGTAGGCCGACCCGGGCAGCGCCAGCATCAGCAGCAGCGCCGCGCGCGCCCGGCGCTGTCCCGCTGCGCCGTCGCCGTACCGGGTCACGTGCCGGACCACGTCGTGGTTGGACAACACCCAGGTGGTGGTCGCCCCGACCAGCGCCGTTGCCGCCAGCGAGGCGTCGATCACTTGGCGCATGTCGGCGGCGGCCCATGGAGCGCCGAGAAACAGGAAGTTGAACGCCTGCTGCAACTCGTCGGGCCGGACATACGCCGCCAGCCGCTCGGCGTTCATCACCCACGCCTCACCGACGGCCATCCGGTCCCCGGGGTAGGAGTCGAGCACCTGGCGCCAGCGGCGGAAGACCTCGTGCACCTCCGGCTGGTCCCAGGCGTGCAGGGTCTCGGTGCCGTCGTGGTCGGGCCCCGGGTGTCGCACCCCGGGGTTGTCCGGCANCATCGCGTCCTTGATCAGGCCGTGGGCGACGTCGATCCGGAAGCCGTCCACNCCGCGGTCCAGCCAGAACCGCAGGATCGACTCGAACTCGTCCCCTACCTCGGGGTTGCGCCAGTTCAGGTCGGGCTGCTCGGGGGTGAACAGGTGCAGGTACCACTGGCCGGGGCGCCCGTCCGCTGCCGGTACTCGGGTCCACGCCGGGCCGCCGAACACCGATGCCCAGTTGTTCGGCGGCTCGTCGCCACCGGGTCCGTGGCCGTCCCGGAACAGGTAGCGCGCCCGCTCCCGACTCCCGGGCGCGGCGCTCAGGGCGTCAACGAACCACGGGTGCCGGTACGACGTGTGGTTCGGCACGATGTCGACGGTCACCCGCAGACCGAGTCTGTGCGCATCGGCGAGCAGGGCGTCGAACGCGGCCAGCCCGCCGTACGTCGGGTCGACGTCGCGGTAGTCCGCCACGTCATAACCGGCGTCCGTCAATGGCGAGGGGTAGAACGGCGTGATCCACAGTGCATCCACGCCCAGGTCGGCCAGGTAGCGCAGCCGGGATCGGATGCCGGGCAGGTCGCCCACGCCGTCGCCGTCGCTGTCGGCGAAGCTACGGAGGTAGACCTCGTAGAAGACGGCGTCCCGCCACCACGGTGCGGACACCCGCTCCGTCATGTCCTCACGCCCGCTGGTTGACCAGCGAGAAGGCGGCGCCCTCCAGGTATGACCACAGCATCTGCTCGGCCGCCGGCGGCAGCGCCAGACTGTCTAGAGCGGCGCGCATGTGCCGCAGCCAGGCGTCCCGCTGCGCCGGCCCGATGGCAAAGCCAGCATGCCGCATCCGCAGCCGAGGATGTCCCCGCAGTTGGCTGTAGGTGCGCGGGCCGCCCCAGTACTGAACCAGGAACATCCGCAGCCGCTCCTGCGCCCCGGACAGGTCCGGCTCCGGGTAGAGCGGTCGCAGTTCGGGATCGGTAGCCACCCCGGCGTAGAACCGGGCGACCAGAAACCGAAACGTCTCCGCGCCGCCGACGGCGTCATAGAAGCTGACAGCCGGCTGTTCGCTCACGGCCCCCATCCTGCCAGTCGCCGGCCGCGAACCAGCTACTCACGGCGCCAGGTCCAGGCCGGTGCCGGCCGCGAGGAAGGCCAACGTATCGACCGAAAGCTCGATCGTGCGCGACACCGACCGGGCGCCGTGCCCCACGTTGACCTCGCGGCGCAGCAACACCGGTCGCTCGCTGGCGGTGGCGTGCTGCAACGCCGCGCACATCTTGCGGGCGTGCAACGGGTCGACCCGGGTGTCGGCGTCGAACACGGTGAACAGCACCGCCGGATAGTCGGTGCCGTCGACGACGTGGTGGTACGGCGAGTAGCTCAGCAACCAACCGAGCTCGGTCGGGTCGGCTGCACTGCCGTACTCGTCGCTCCAGGTCTGGCCGAGCCCGAAGCGCTCGTAGCGCACCATGTCGAGCAGGGGCGCCGAGCAGACCACGGCGGCGAACAGCTCCGGTCGCTGGGTCAGCGCGGCGCCGACCAGCAAGCCGCCGTTGCTGCCGCCGGAGAGGCTCAGCTGGGCTGGTGTAGTCCAGCCCTGTGCGACCAACCACTCGGCCGCGCCGGCGAAGTCGGCGAACACGTTGCCCTTGTGCTCCCGCATACCGGCGCGGTGCCACTGCTCGCCCTCCTCCGAGCCGCCGCGCAGGTTGGCGATCGCGTAGACGCCGCCGGCCTCGACCCAGGCCAGGATGCTGGCGGCGTACGTCGGGGTCATGGCGATGTTGAAGCCGCCGTACCCGTGCAGCACGGTGGGCCGAGGCGCATCCGGTGCCTGCGCCGCCGAGAGCACGAACATCCGGACCTCGGTGCCATCGGCACTGCGGTAGCTCACCTGGCGCGCCTGCACCGCCGGCACGTTAACCACGCCGGGCGGCGTTGCCCAGACCGACACCTGCCCGGTGCGGGCGTCGTAGCGGTGCACTCGCGGCGGGGTGACGTGGTCGGTGTAGCCGAACCACACCTCCGCGCCGCCCTCCGGCCGCGCGGTCAGGCCGGTGAGGGAGCCCAGGCCGGGCAGCTCGATCGGGCCGCGCGCGGCGCCGGTCCGCAGGTCGTACACCGCCAGCTCAGCCACCGCATGGCGGGTGTGCGCGGCCGCCAGCAGCGGTTCGGGCAGATCGTCGTCGTCGAGCAGCGCGAAGGAATCCAGCACGGCGTCCGGCTGCTCGGGCACCAGGTCGACCCAGTTCTCATACGCCGGGGACTCCGGCGCGGTGACGCACAGCCGGCCGCGCGGGGCGTCCCGGTTGGTCCACAGGAAGAGCCGACCATCCCGGCCCACCTGTCCGGCCGTCTGGGCGTCGACCCCGGCCTGCACCGGGCGCAGCGCCGGCGCTTGGAGGGCAGCAGCGGACAGGTCGGCCAACCAAACGTCGTCGCGCGGCGCAGTGCCCGCGCTTGCCGACACCAGCAGCCACCGCCCGTCGCGGCTCACCGAGACGCCGTAGTAGTTCGTCTTGTCCAGGCCCGCGCCGTGGACCTGGACGTCGGCCGCGGCATCCGTACCGATCTGGTGCAGCCACACCCGCCGGTGGAACTGCTGCTCGCCGGCCGGGACATCCTGCGGTGGCAGCCGGCGCACGTAGTAGAACGCCTCCCCGCCCGGTAGCCAGGCGACCGGCGAGTACCGGGTGCGGTCGATCGGACCATCGACGATCTCGCCAGTGGCGACGTCGAGCACTCGCAGGGTCGACTCCTCATCACCCCCGCGGCTGAGCTGGTAGGCGAGCCGACGACCCTCCTTGTCGGGCTGCCAGGCGTCCAGGGTGGTGCTGCCAGCCGGGTCGATCTCCATTGGGTCGATCAGGAGCCGTTCGCAGTGTTCGTCGGTACCGGTCCGGTTGCCGCCGCGGCAGTAGAGCACCGCGTGCTCCTGAGCGGCCGTCCGGCGCAGGAAAAAGCTCCGCTCGCCGCGCCAGATCGGGGCGGTCACCATGCCGGCACCGAGTAGCTCGGCGAGCCGGCGGCGCAGCCGGTCACGGCCGGGGAGGCGGTCCAGGTGACCGCGGACCAGGGCGTCTTGCGCCCGCGACCAGACCCGAGTCGGCGCGCTGCCGGCGTCCTCGAGCCAGCGGTAGGGGTCGGCCACGCGAGACCCGAACAGCTCGTCGACCACGTCGAGCCGGGGCGCGTCGGGGTAGTCCATGGTTTCGCACCCTACGGGCGGTCCAGCTGGGCTCGACCCGGCGCCCGAGGAACCGCGCTGACAGAAGCGGCCTCGGCAGGCGACACTTGCACGCAGTCGGCTCGTCGCCCGCCCCCGTAGCGCGGTCCGGGTCGGCGGCGGGAGGCTGTCGGTGGTCGACGCGTTAGTTCTTAACACGACGTACGAACCATTGTGCGTCGTGTCCCAGCGCCGCGCGGTCGTGCTCGTCCTGCTGACCAAGGCGGTGCCGATCGAGGTGACCGACGCGGTCTTCCACAGCGAGCGTCGGGTCGTGCCGCTGCCTGCGGTCGTCCGGCTGGTCCGCTACGTCAAGGTGCCCTACCGGGCCACAGTGCCGCTCACCCGCAAGGCGGTCTTCGCCCGCGACGGAGGGCGCTGCGTCTACTGCAATGGCGCCGCGACCAGCCTGGACCATGTCGTGCCCCGCAGCCGCGGCGGCGAGCACGTGTGGGAGAACGTCGTCTCGGCCTGCGGGCGGTGCAACCACGCCAAGGCGGACCGGCACATCGGCGAACTCGGCTGGCGGCTGCGCAGCGTCCCCCGAGCGCCGACCGGCGCAAGCTGGCGGGTGGTCGGCTCCCGGCCGATGGACCCGCGGTGGGTGACCTACCTCGATCCAGGCGCGGGCTCGCATCGCCCCCGGGTGATCAGTGACGGGTACGACGAGACCAGGTACGACGATACCGGGTACGACGAGACCAGGTACGACGAGACAGCCGAGGANGAGTTGGACGAGGTCGCCGGTTGACGACAGCCGCCGCGCTCGGCCAGCCGCGCTACCCTCCGCACCGATGACCTCGCTGCACGACCTCAGCGCGCTGGAGCAGGCCGCCGCCATCCGGAGCCGCGAGGTCAGCCCGGTGGAGTTGGTGGAGCACTACCTGGAGCGGGTCGAGGTGTTGGCGGACGCGGTGGGCGCGTTCGTGACCGTAACCGCCGACCGGGCTCGCGCGCAGGCCCGCGCCGCCGAGCGGGCGGTGGCCGACGGGGGCGACCTGCCGCCGCTGCACGGCGTACCGACAGCGATCAAGGACCTGAACGCGGTGGCGGGTGTGCCGATGACCGCCGGCTCCGCCGCGGTGCCCGCGCTGGTGCCCGACTACGACGACCACGTGGTCACGCTGCTGCGGCGGGNCGGCACGATCAGCCTCGGCAAGACCAACACGCCGGAGTTCGGCCTGCCCTGCTACACCGAGCCCGACGTCGCCCCGCCGGCGCGGACGCCGTGGGACCTCGACCGCTCAGCCGGTGGGTCGAGCGGGGGAGCCGGGGCCGCCGTCGCCGTCGGCCTGGTGCCGTTCGCCCACGGCAGTGACGGCGGAGGGTCCGTGCGCATCCCCTCGAGCGTCTGCGGGCTGTTCGGCATCAAGGTCAGTCGCGGGCGGATCAGCAACGGGCCGGTGCTCGGTGACGTCACCGGGCTCGGCTGGAGTGGCCCGATGGCCCGGACGGTCCGGGACGCGGCGGCGATGCTGGACGCGATGGCCGTGCCCATGCCCGGTGACCCGCACTGGGCGGCCCCGCCGGCCGAGTCGTTCCTGGCCGCGGCCGACCGCGACCCGGGTCGGCTGCGGATCGGCCGCTACCGCGCGCCGGTGATCGCCGACAGCACGGTGCACCCCGACTGCCTGGCGGCCTGGGAGGATGCCTCGGCTCTGCTGGCGGCGGCCGGCCACGAGGTCGAGGACGTCCCCGGGCCCTTCGGTCCCGAGCTGTTGCCGGCGTTCACGGTGGTCTGGTCGGTCGGGACCGCGGCCGTCCCGGTGCCGCCCAACGCCGAGGGCCGGCTGCGTCCGCTCACCCGCTGGCTGCGNGAGCAGGGGCGNGCCACGTCCGGGCCCACGTTCGTGGGCGCCATGCAGGAGCTGCAGCGCGCCGCCCGGGTCGCGATCACCGCCACCAGCGCCTACGACGCCGTCCTCTCGCCCACGCTGGCCCAACCCCCGGCGCTCATCGGTGCGTTCCGCAACGACGCCGACCCGGCTGCCGACTTCGCCGCCCAGGCCCGGTTCACGCCTTTCACCTCGGCGTACAACATGACCGGGCAGCCGGCCGTCAACGTGCCGTTGTACTGGACCGCGGACGGCCTGCCGATCGGTGTCATGCTCGCCGGCCGGCCGGCGGACGAGGCCACCTTGATATCGCTGTCCGCCCAGCTGGAGGTAATCAGGCCATGGGCCGACCGGCGCCCGTCCGGGTGGTGACCCCGGCGTCCGCAGGACGCGCGGNCACGGCAGGATGCGCGCCATGACNGACAGTGCGGCGCCGGAGCCGGATTCGATCGACCGGGAGCTGGCCGCCCTGGCCGAGGCCTACGGGGTCGCCACGGTGTACGAGGACTGGACCCGGCGCCCGGTCCCGGTCGCGGCCGGCACGGTTCGGACGGTGCTCGGGCTGCTCGGCGTGGACGCCTCGACGCCAGCAACGGTGCGGGCGGCCCTGGCCGAGGTCCAGGTCGCTGCCTGGCGCCGGCTGGTGCCGCCCACCGTGGTGGTTCGCCGCGAGGACCCGGCGCCGGTGGTGGTGCAGGTCCCCTTCGGCGAGCGGCCACAGCTGCGGGTGCTGCTCGAGGACGGCGGGTCGGTCCGCGTCGTCGACCACGGCCCGCCGTTGGAGGAGCACCACGTCGACGGCCATGCCCGGGTCGCCGTGCCGTTCCACCTGCCGGTCGGGCTGCCGCCGGGCTGGCACCGGCTGGAGGTGACCGCGGGGGCGCAGCGGGCCGAGTCGGTGTTGGTGGTTGCGCCGACGGTGGTCGGCCTGCCTCCGAACCTGCGTCGGGCCTGGGGCTGGATGGTCCAGCTCTACAGCGTCCGCAGCACCGCNAGNTGGGGCATGGGCGACTACGGCGACCTGCGNGAGCTGGTGCGCTGGAGCGGGGAGGAGCTCGGTGCTGGGGTGGTGCTGTGCAACCCCCTGCACGCCTTCTCGCCGGTGGCGCCGGTGGAGCCCTCGCCGTACTTCCCGAGCAGCCGGCGCTTCCGCAGCCCGCTCTACCTGCGGATCGCCGACACCCCGGAGTACGCCGCGGCCGTCGCCGTTACCCGGGCCGCGGTCGACGCGCTCGCGGTGCCCGTCGATGGCGACCTGATCGACCGGGACGCGATCTGGTCCGCCAAGCTGGCGGCGCTCGAGCTGCTCTTCCCGCTGCGCCGGCCGGCCGAGNTGGCGGCCTTTCGGGCCGAGCTCGGCGCCGGGATCGAGGACTTCGGGTTGTTCTGCGCGCTCGCCGAGCGGCACGGGGTTCCTTGGCAGAACTGGCCGGCCGAGCTGCACCACCGGGACTCGCCGGCGGTGGCGGCGGCGCGGGCAGAGCTGGCCGAGCGGGTCGAGTTCCACGCCTGGTGCCAGCTGCTCTGCGATGAGCAGCTGCGCGCGGCCGCCGACACCGCCGGCGCTGCCGGGATGCCCGTCGGGGTCGTGCACGACCTCGCCGTCGGCGTCGATCCGGGTGGCTCGGACGCCTGGGCGTTGCAGNCCGACCTGGTGCTCGGTGCCACCGTGGGGGCGCCGCCGGACTCGTTCAACCAACGCGGTCAGGACTGGCGACTACCGCCATGGCGTCCCGACCGGCTGGCCGAGACCGGCTACGCGTCGTACCGGGACATGCTGCGCGGGGTGCTGCGGCACGCCGGTGGAGTGCGGATCGACCACGTGATGGGGCTGTTCCGGCTGTGGTGGGTGCCGGCCGGGTGTTCGCCGGCGGATGGGACCTACGTCCGGTGCGACGCCGAGGCCCTGCTCGGCGTGCTCGCCCTGGAGGCGCACCGGGCCGGCGCGCTGGTGATCGGCGAGGACCTGGGGACCGTCGAGCCCGAGGTCNCTACGACACTGGCCGAACGCGGNATCCTCGGCAGCTCCGTGCTGTGGTTCGAGCGGGACGAGGACCCCGACACCGGCGAGGNCGCCGGTCTGCTGCCGCCGAAGCGGTGGCGGGAGGCCAGCGTGGCCAGCGTGACGACCCACGATCTGCCCACCGCGGCCGGTTTCCTGGTCGGGGAGCACGTGCGGGTGCGGGCCGAGCTCGACCTGCTCGGCCGACCGGTAGAGCAGGAACAGGGGCAGGCCGACCGCGATCGCGCGGAGCTCATTGACCTGCTCCGGCGCGAGGGGCTGCTCGCCGGCGGCTGGGGACCGGACTTGGCTGACTCTGACATCGACGATGCCGTGCTGGCCATGCACGCTCTGCTCACCCGCACGCCGTGCCGGCTGGTGCTGGCCGCGCTCGGTGACGCCGTGGGCGACCGTCGCCAGCCCAACCTGCCTGGTACGACGGATGAGTACCCGAACTGGCGGCTGCCGATAACCGAGCCCACCCCCACCGGCCCACAACCACTGCTGCTCGAGGACCTGGAGGCTTCCGTGCAGGTGCAGCGGTTGGCTGACGTGCTCCGGGCGGGGCTATCGATAACGTGACAAGAGTCCCCGGACTGGCCGGCAGGAAACGGGGCTGCGGCGGCGAACTTCGTCATCGAGCGGTGCGCCGTACGGGGGCCGGCGCACCGCTCCCTTAGCCTCCAGACGCAGCCTCCAGACGCCTTTCAGACGCCTCTCGAGACCCGTCCCTCCCAGAAGCCGCTTGAAACCAAGTGGCAGGTCGCGGACCCGACGTTCAACGGTCCGTTAGGGTCGCCGACATCGACGATCCCCGACCGCGAGGCCGCTGTGAACCCTGGACATCTGCGCCGTACCGTCTCGACCTCCGCTGCCGTGCTGGCCACTGCCGGCGTGCTCGTCGGCGCGGCGACTCCCGCCTTCGCCGAAGCTGTGGGCCGCGCTGGCGGCGCCGGCATGGGATTTGGCGAGATTCTGCTGGTCTACGTCGGCGCTCCGGTGGCGCTGTTTCTGCTGTTGACCGTGCTGGCGTTGGCGCCTAGCGCCCGGCGACGGCCGCACTACCGGCCGGGTCGCCCGTTTGACGGCGAGCCGGTGTGGTTCGCCGGCCCGGATGATGTCGACAGTGCGGTCCGGGGCGCCAAGCCGGCCGACCAGGACCGGGGCGGCGCGCGTGGCAGTTGGTGAGACCTTCACGCCGAGCCAACAGCGCCACGTCGAGCAGTCCCTGACCACGGCGATGCGCGAGACCAGTCTGCACTTCAGCGTCTTCGTCGGCGACGTCGACGGTGAGGCCCGGGAGGTAGCCGAGCGGTTGCACGCCGCCCTCGGCCCGCGAGCGCCGGAGGCCGTGCTGCTGTTGGTCGCGCCCGGTGCCCGGCAGCTGGAGGTGGTCACCGGCCAGGCCGCCCGACATCGGGTATCGGACCGGGCCTGTGCGTTGGCCACGCTGTCGATGACGACCGCCTTCGTCGGCGGCGACCTGACCGGCGGAATCGTCACGGGTGTCCGCATGCTCGCCGACGCCGCCGGACCAGAACCGAACCGCTGAGCGAAGCCGCTGTGCGCCACCGGCTACCGGTTGCGCGTTACCGGTCAGTCGCCAGCAGCCTGCCGATCCTTGGCTCGCGCCCGCAGCGCCCGCGACACCGAGTCCCGGCCCTCCACCAGCAGTCGGCGCAACGCCGGCTCCCGATCGGCGGTGGCCAGGAAAGCATCGGTCCGCTCCACCGTGTCCGAACTGATTCGCAGCGCCGGATATAGCCCCACGGTGATGCTCTGCGCNATCTCGCTGGTCCGCGACGACCAGATCCCGGGAAGCGCGGCGAAGTACCCCTCGACGTATGGCTCGAGCAGGTCCAGCTGATCGGCCTGGGTGAAGCCGTCGATGACCGCGGCCTGCTCCGCGTTCGGCAGGTCGGCCGACTCCACCACCTGCCGCCAGGCCTCCTCCTTGGCTTCGGCGGTGGGCCGCGCCGCTCGAGCGGCCAACGCCTGGCGGCGACCGGCCGCGGTGTCGTCCCGGGCCAGCTCGGCATCGATCTCCGCTTCACCGGCCGCGCCCAAGGCCACCAGCCGGCTCAGCACGTGCCAGCGCAGCTCGGCGTCCATCACCAGCCCCGGGACGGGCGCGTCGCCGGTCAGTAATCCACGCAGCACCCTTTCCTGGTCCGGGCCGCGGGCGGCGGCGGCGAAGGCGCGGGCGAACGCCAACTGCGAGTCGCTGCCCGGCTCGGCCGCGCGCACGGCCGTCAGCGAGGCCTCCGCCAGGGTGCGCATGGCCGGCTCGTGGTTGTCCGGGTCCCCGAACTGGGTGAGGGCGGCCGCGGCCTGCCGGAGCACGGACTGCACCACGCCGATGTCGGATTCGGTGGATGCGCCGGCGAGCACTAGCCGGAGGTAGTCGCGAGCGGCCATCTCGGCGTCCCGGGTCATATCCCAGGCCGCCACCCAGCACAGCGCCCGGGGCAGCGACTCCGCGAACTCTCCGATGTGGGCCACCAGCGTGGCCAGCGAGGCGTCGTCGAGCCGGATCTTGGCGTAGGTCAGGTCGTCGTCGTTGACCAGGACGAGGTCAGGACGGCGTACGCCGACCAGCGCGGGCACCTCGGTGCGGACATCGATCACGTCGAGCTCCACCCGCTGCCGGCGAACCAGGCCGGCGGAACCCCGGTCGTAGAGGCCGACGGCCACCCGGTGCGAGCGCAGGGTCGGGTGCTCGGCCGGGCTTTCCTGCACGATNGCGAACGACGCGAAGTCGCCGTCCGGTCCGACATCGAACTGCGGCCGCAGCGTGTTGACCCCGGCGGTCTGCAGCCACTCCTTGGACCAGCTGGTCAGATCACGACCGGAGGCCGCCTCCAGCTCGGCGAGCAGGTCGGCCAGCGTGGTGTTGCCGTAGGCGTACCGCCGGAAGTAGCCGCGCACCCCTGCCAGGAACTCGTCCCGGCCGACCCAGGCGACAAGCTGCTTGAGCACCGAGGCGCCCTTGGCGTAGGTGATGCCGTCGAAGTTCACCCGCACGGCCGCGACGTCGGTCATGTCCGCCGCGATTGGGTGGGTCGAGGGCAGCTGGTCCTGACGGTAGGCCCAGGTCTTTTCCAGGTTTGCGAAGGTCGTCCACGCGGTCGTGTACTCCGTCGCCTCCACCTGAGCGAGCACGCTCATGTAGGTGGCGAACGACTCGTTCAGCCACAGGTCGTCCCACCACCGCATGGTGACCAGGTCGCCGAACCACATGTGCGCCATCTCGTGCAGGATCGTCTCGGCCCGCCGTTCGTAGCTGGCCCGAGTGACCTTGGACCGGAAGACGTAGTCCTCGAGGAACGTCACGGCCGCAGCGTTCTCCATCGCCCCGGCGTTGAACTCCGGCACAAAGAGCTGGTCGTACTTGCCGAACGGGTACCGGTAGTCGAAGACCCGGTGGTAGAAGTCGAAGCCCTGCTTGGTTTCGGTGAANATGCGCTCCGCGTCGATGTGCTCGGCCAGCGAGCGGCGACAGTAGATGCCCAGCGGGATGCCGTCATGCTCGTCGGTAACCCGGTGGTACGGCCCGGCGACCAGCGCGGTGATGTAGGTAGAGATTCGGGGCGTCGGCGCAAACCGCACCACCTGCGCCGCGGCTGGCGCCGGAGTGGCGGTGGCCGCGCCGTTGGACACTACGTGCCAGCCGGCGGGCGCCGTGACGGTCAAGTCGAACACTGCCTTGAGGTCCGGCTGGTCGAAGCAGGCGTAGATCCGGTGCGCGTCGAAGGTCTCGAACTGGGTGTAGAGGTAGACCTCGCCGTCAACCGGGTCGACGAAGCGGTGCAGCCCCTCGCCGGTGCGCATGTAGGCGCCGTCAGCCACTACCCGCAGCTCGTTGTCGGCCGCCAGCCCGTCGANAGCGACCCGGAAGCCGTCGAAGACGAGGTCCGGGTCGAGCGACCGGCCGTTGAGGGTGACCTCGGGTACGGCCGGTGCCGTCAGGTCGACGAAAGTCGCTGCGCCGGGTTCGCGACAGCTGAACCGGATGGTGCTGATCGAACGGAAGATGGCCGCCCCGGGAGCTCCGGCGCCGTCGGTCACGTCCAGCTCGACGGTGTTTCTCTGTACGGTGATCAGCCGTGCGCGCTCGCCGGCCTCGGCGCGGGTGAGGTTATGGGCGGCCACTGATCTGTAGGCTCCTTCGGGTCGGGTCTGGCCGGGTCTGGCCGGGTCTGGCCGGGTCTGGCCGGGTC
>JGI24138J36424_10000176_pt1 | contig 18037 bp, 17 predicted proteins | sample BarGraNGADG00312_2_FD_36424 | JGI IMG/M metagenome (IMG submission 36424) | reverse complement strand
CCGTCGGACCTCATCTCTCTTGGTGAGATCGCGGGCCGCAAGGTCGCCTTCCTGCCCCGCCATGGCAAGCACCATCAGCTCCCACCTCACATGATCAACTACCGTGCCAACATCTGGGCGCTCAAGTCTCTTGGTGTCCAGCACATCATCGCTCCTACCGCCGTCGGTTCACTGCAGCCAGACATCAAGGTGGGCGACCTCGTCGTTACCGACCAGTTCATCGACCGGACGCGCCGCTCTGATACGACGTTCTACAACGGGCCTGTCGTCACCCACGTCTCCACGGCCGATCCGTACTGCCCCGTCTTGAACAGGATCGCAGTCATGACCATCAGGGGTCTCGGCTTGCCGGTGCACGATGGCGGCACCTGCGTGGTCATCGAGGGCCCACGGTTCTCCACCAAGGCCGAGAGCAACTGGTTCACCCGCCGGCCTCGTCGCCGAAGGCTCAGTCGACCCCGTCAGCAACGAAGCGGTCATCAAAGCATTCACGGCCAACCTCAAGAACCTTGTGACAATCATCGAGAAAATGGTGCCGCAGATCCCCGGCCCGGACGAAGACTGCACCTGCTTCCACGCCCTGGACGGCGCCAGCATAGGCTAATCCATGCTTCCCATCCGCGACGACACCCCATCCCGGACGTTTCCGCTGGTCACGTTCCTGCTGATCTTGGCCAACGGTCTCGTGTGGCTGTGGGAGGTGTCGCTGGGCAGCGGCACGGCCCTGACCTCCGCGTACCTCCGCTTCGGTTTCATCCCCGGCGTCCTGACGGGCTCCAATGCGGCCCCGCCAGGGGCGCTCCAGCCGTACATCCTCACGGTCCTGACGTCCATATTCATGCACGGCAGCTGGAGCCACATCCTGGGCAACATGCTGTTCCTGTGGATCTTTGGCAACAACATCGAGGATCATCTCGGCCACGGCAAGTACCTGCTGTTCTACTTGGTGGGCGGCGTGGTGGCCACCATGGTCCACCTGCTTTCCGGACCGTCCTCCCCGGTCCCCACCATCGGGGCGAGCGGAGCTATCGCCGCCGTCCTGGGAGCGTACTTCTTCCTGTATCCCAGAGCCAAGATTCAGACCCTGGTCTTCTTCATCTTCATCACATCCGTGCGTCTACCTGCCTGGATCTTTCTCGGCATCTGGTTCCTAATGCAGCTGTTCGAGGGTACATTCGGCGGAGCTCAGGGAGTAGCAGTATGGGCACACGTGGGAGGATTCCTGTTTGGCGTTCTGATTGCGTGGATCACCAGCAGGCGAGGACGGACCCGCACAGAGTACGAGGTTTGAGGAGGGACAGATGCACATCCTTGTCACCAATGACGACGGGCTGTGGGCGCAGGGGATCCAGGCTCTCGTCGCGGCAATCCCTGTGGAACACACGATTTCGGTCGTTGCCCCCGCGTCTCCCCAGAGCGCCAAAGGGCACTCCCTCACCATGCACAAGCCTCTGCGGGCCACCAGGGTGGAAGGCTATGTCCACCCCGGTGTCGATGCGTGGGCTGTCTCGGGAACTCCCGTCGATTGCATGATGCTGGGCCTTGACGCACTAGTGAAGCAGAAGGTCGACATTGTCTTCTCCGGCATCAACCACGGTGACAATTTAGGCGACGACCTGCCATACTCCGGTACGGTATCGGGCGCCTACGAGGCGTTTCTGTCCGGGTACCCCAGTGTCGCATTCTCCACAGCATTCTCNCGGGCAGGAAGCTCTGGGTTCGATTTCAGCCCCATCACCTGGTTCCTGCAGAAGATGCTCCCTCTCATCCCGGAACTCATCGGGATCAACCAGCCCCTCACGAAGAGCTTNAGCAACGCTCTCAACGGGAGCCTGTTTCTCAATATCAATGCACCCAACTGTCCGGTTTCCGAGGTCAAGGGAATCCGGGTTGTCCCTCAGGGACGCCGCCGCTACGCGCATCGTGTCACCGCCAGCGTAGACCAGTTTGGAGCCCCCATCTACTGGATAGGGGGAGAGGTTCTGCCGATACCACAGGAAGGAACCGATGTGACCGCCGTGGCTGACGGATACATCAGTGTCGCGCCCCTGGGCATCGACCTGACGGATTATGTCCTTCTGGAGCGGCTGCAGCAACTCGGCACGTTCGCCGGCCTCACGCCGGCCTCGCAGTAGACACATCGATAATTGGCACCACGAAGGAGGGCCTCTTCATGGCACAGTTTACAATGCTGGACGGCGCCACTACTATTGGCGGCACCAAGCTTCTGTTCGAGGCGGGCGCGTCTCCTGATGCGACGCGTCTGCTGTTCGATTTCGGACTCAGCTATGCCACCATGGGCGCATACTTCGAGGAATTCCTTACTCCGCGCACCTCGGCGGGTCTCACCGACTATCTGACGACAGGGCTGCTGCCAAAGCTGCGATTCTACCGTTCCGACCTCACAGCATTCCTTCACGAGATGCAGCCTGAATTGGCCGCACAACTGGTGGACCCCGGTCACATCGACGCGTGTTTCATCACGCACGCGCATGTCGATCACAGTGGTTCAATCTCATTTCTGGACGAGACCATCCCGCTGTATGCCACCCCGGTGACAGCAGCCATACTGAGCGCTGTCCAAGAAAGCCAGTTCAGTGCTGGACCAGAAAACAGCGTCACGGATTTCATCCTGCGCCCCAACCTGGGCGCCAATAAACATGGCCAGCGGACACTTGTCGACCTGAGTGGACCCATCCAGTTTCCCGACTGCCGGGTGACACCCTTCCCGGTCGACCACAGTATCCCCGGCGCGTGCGCCTACCTTATCGAGTATGACGGAGGGACGCTGGCGTACACGGGAGACCTCCGGTTCCACGGCCGCATGGGACACCTGACAGAGAGTAGTATCGAGAAAATCGCCGCAGCCCACCCTGATGCCCTCCTGATCGAAGGAACCAACCTTCGCTCGAATGAGAGTTCGTCTGGTCACGACACGACATTTCACCGCCGCTTCACGTTCTGGTCCGAGCAAGGAGTCGAGGCGAAGGCGCTCGAAGAGATTAAGAGGGCTTCGGGTCTGGTCATGGCAGACTTCGGTATGAAAGACCTGGACCGCCTCATGACCTTTCAGCGCGTCGCCCATGCCACAGGACGCAGGCTGGCCATCCTTCCGCGTGACGCCTACATCGTCCGGCTGGCGCAGGAAGCCGGCTATCCTACCATCGACCTGGCGGATCCGGAGCTTGTCCTGTTCCTGAAGCGCGCAGGCAGCGGCACCTATGATAAAGGCGATATCAAACAGGACTGGGCTCGGTCGACCCTTCTGCGGTTCGCCGGCAGCGACCCAGACTCCATGGACCCAAAGGAATGGCGTGACGCCGTAGAGGACGTCCTCAACGGGGCATGCCCACGCATCGTCAGGGCCGCGGAGGTTGCGGCGCATCAGTCGGACTACCTGCTTTCGCTGGGCTACTGGGACGTTCAGGAGCTATGCGACCTGCGCCCCTCCCGGGGTTCCCTGTACGTCCACTCCTCGGCAGAAGCATTCAACGAAGAGATGTCATGGAGCCAGGAGCGTCTCGCCCGCTGGCTGGACCTCACCGGCATGGACTCCGTGCATATCCACGCCTCGGGGCACGCTCCGCAGGAAGACCTCTTCCGCATCGTCGAGGAGCTTGCTCCCATACATGTCTACCCCATTCATACGGAACATCCGGAACGGTATGTTGAGCAATTCGGGAGCCTGGTGACACTTCTTGCTAACGGTCAGATGGCCCAGCTTCACTGTTGAGCTTTGGCTAGAGGCTTATCACGGGAGCGGTTGATATTATCGTGTAACGTGATACTATGAGATAGTAAAGCAATAGCGGGGGAACTCTTCGGAGTTGAGAAGGTTAAAACCTGACCCTTTGAACCTGTCAGTTCACACTGTCGTAGGGAAGCGAATCAACGTGATAAAAGGTACCCGCTGAACTTGGCAGGTACCTTTTTTGTTATGTAAGGAGAGAACCATGAAAAAAGTTCTGACTATCGCTGGTTCGGATTGCAGTGGCGGTGCTGGTATCCAGGCCGATCTCAAAACCTTCGCAGCCCATGGCGTTTACGGCATGAGCGTGATTGTCTCGGTGGTTGCGGAGAATACGTTTCGTGTCATAGACATGCAGGATATCACCCCTGACCTGATTGAAAAACAGATCGACGCGGTTTTTGAAGATATCGGAGTGGATGCTGTGAAGGTGGGCATGCTGTCACACTCCTGTTGCATGGAAGCGGTAGAGCGCAAGCTCAGGGAATACCGGCCGCAGCATGTCGTGATCGACCCCGTGATGGTCGCCAAAAATGGCTGTCTCCTCATGGACCCGAATGCCGTCGAAACGCTTATCCACAAGATACTGCCGCTTGCAGATGTCCTTACTCCCAATATCCCGGAGGCCGAAAAAATCGCGGGATTCCAGATAATCTCCACCGGAGATATGGAGCAGGCAGCAAAGTGTATTTATGAGTTGGGAGCAAAAAATGTTCTGATCAAGGGCGGCCATGCCACCGGCGACGCACTGGACATCCTGTACGACGGTGAAAGGTTCTATCGCTTCAGTGCAGAACGCATCAACACCAAAAACACACATGGCACCGGATGCACGTATTCCTCTGCAATTGCTTCTAACCTTGCGCTGGGTCTTCCGTTGGAAGAGGCAGTGAAACGGGCAAAAGAGTATGTTACAACAGCGATCCGGCATTCGCTTGCCATAGGAAAAGGCTGTGGGCCGACCCATCATTTTTACGACCTTTACAAAGCAGCGGGCATTCCCGATGCATAACGACAAAAAACTCGGCACGTTCAGTCTTTTCAACCTCTGGGCAGGAGCAGCCATTTCGCTTGCAGAAATCATGACTGGCGGCTTGTTCGCGCCATTAGGGCTGCTCAGGGGGATACTCCTGATCCTGGCGGGGCATCTCATCGGCTGCCTGCTCCTGTCGCTGACTGGCCTGATCGGATTTCGGGAGAAGAAGCCCGCACTGATCGCCAGCCGCATGGCATTTGGCCGATACGGCTCCTACCTGATTTCTGCGGCTAATATTATTCAGCTGATAGGATGGACAGCAATTATGCTCATCCAGTGCGCCAATTCGATCAGTGCCATCACATCAAAACTTGCCGGCTTCACGGGCTTCGCGNTGTTTGTGGTGATCGTTGGTGCCATTGTNGCGGTTTGGGNTNTTGTTGTCGATAAGGGTGGCAATGCCCTCAATAACGCTGCAGTCATTCTACTTTTTGTGCTTTGCCTGCTGATCCTGGGACTAGTGATCGGCGGTCGGGGCATGGTTTCGTCGCCGGGCACGAGGAGCGCCGCCACAACGCTTTCGGTCGGCGCAGCACTGGAAATGAGTATCGTTATGCCGCTNACCTGGCTGCCGATAATTTCGGACTACACCATGTGGGCAAGCAGTGCAAAAGCAAGTTTCTGGGGGAGTTTTTCTGGTTATTTCATAGCCAGTTCCTTTATGTACATTACCGGGCTTACTGCTGTCCTGTTTACCGGATCGTCCGATATTGCCACTATCATCCTGCATCTGGGCATCGGCGTCGCTGGACTGCTTGTGGTGGTGCTCTCGACGGTAACGACGACCTATCTGGACGTTTATTCGGCAGTCATGTCTATCCTGAACATCGCTCCGAAGATATCAAAGAGGCTGCTGATTCTTCTGATATCGGCGTTGGGAACGTTGATAGCACTGTTTTTCCCCATGGAGCAGTATGAAAATTTCCTGTACGCGATCGGCTCGATTTTTGCACCGACCTTTGCAGTGGTGCTTCTCGACTATTTTGTTTTTCGCGCTGACCGTTCGACAACCACCTTCAACGTCCCTGGCATTCTTTCAGCCGTTATAGGTACAGTAACCTATTATTTCTTTATGAAGCTGGATCTTCCTGCTGGATCGACAGTGCCGTCGATGCTATTGACGGCAGCGGTCTACGTCGTTTTTCGGAGCGTGTTGAAGGATCGAAACNCACAAAAATGTTAACAATTGAGATCAGGAGCGTGAACATGATTCAGGACATCGTAGAAAATCTCCGAGCAGTCCGCGCAAAAAAACCGCTGGTCCACCATATCACCAACTATGTGACGGTCAACGACTGTGCAAACATCGTGCTCGCCATCGGCGCTTCCCCGATCATGGCAGACGACATTGGCGAGGTGGAAGCCATCACTGCTATTTCTTCGGCGCTGGTGCTGAATATCGGGACATTGAACAGCAGGACAATAGCATCAATGCTTGTTGCTGGGAAAAAAGCCAACGAGCTCAACATCCCTGTCATTCTCGACCCCGTGGGCGCAGGTGCATCAGAGCTACGGAACCGGACGACCGAAAGACTGTTGAAAGAAGTAAACATAGCCGTTTTGCGCGGGAACATGTCCGAAATCCGTTTTGTTGCGGGGCTCCAATCCACCACAAAGGGCGTTGACGCCTCTGGAGCCGATCAGAAAAGCGGGAAAGAAATCGGCCAGAACATTGCGGAGAAAGTGGCAAAGCAGTTCGGTTGCGTAGCCGCGATCACGGGCGCAACGGATATCGTGTCGGACGGAAGACGTACGGTTTACATCGAAAACGGGACAAACCTGCTTTCCAATGTGACAGGAACGGGATGCATGTGTACCTCCCTGGTGGGCGCTTTTTGTGGAGCTGCTACCGACTTCCTCATCGCAGCGACGGGAGGCATCCTCTCCATGGGCATTGCGGGCGAGCTTGCAGCAGAAAGCGCCGGCGACAAAGGGAATGGCAGCTTTCACGTGGCCATCGTTGATGAAATCAGCAAACTGAACACCGAAACCCTTGTGAAGAGAGCGCAAATCCATGAAGCCTGAGATCGATTACAGCCTCTACCTTATAACAGACCGCGATCTGATGAGCACGCCGACGCTGGAACAGGCAGTCGAACAAGCAATAGAAGGCGGGTGCACGCTCATCCAGCTGCGGGAGAAAACAGCCTCCTCTCTGGAGTTTTATCAAGTGGCGGTAACCATCAAACAACTGACCGACAGCCATCATATTCTGCTGATCATCAACGACCGGGTCGACATAGCTCTGGCGGTCAACGCCGCCGGCGTTCATATCGGGCAAAGCGATCTGCCGGCCGGCATTGTCCGCCAGATCATCGGCAACGACAAGATCCTTGGCGTTTCCGTCTCTTCTGTAGCCGAGGCCGTGAAGGCGAAAAAGGACGGCGCGGATTATCTTGGTGTCGGTGCTATGTTCTCCACAGGGACAAAAATCGATGCTGAACTGGTGACAATGAACGAATTAAGGGACATAAGGTCCGCCGTATCTTTGCCGATCGTTTCCATCGGCGGGATCAACCTCACGACCCTACCGTCCTTCGCGAACGCGGGGATCGATGGAATCGCTGTCGTTTCCGCACTGATTGCCGCGAAGGACATTACCGAGGCGGCAAAACAGTTAAAAGCATCGTTTTCGCGGACAAAAGGAGGGAGGGGTGCTTGATTTTAAAGCGGCGATCTTTGACTTGGACGGGACACTGATCGATTCCATGGGGGTATGGGAGGATATCGACATTGATTTTCTGGCAAAACGCCATTTACCCGTACCGGAGGGATATATCAGTGAAATTTCCGCAAAGAGTTTTAAAGAAGCTGCAGAATATACGATCGCCTTTTTTGACTTAAAAGAGAGGACAGAAGATATCATTGAAGAATGGAACCAGATGGCCATTGACGAATACAGTCATCATGTCCCGTTAAAACCTTATGCAAAAGAATATCTCCTTTTTTTAAAGGGACAGGGGATCAAACTTGGCGTAGCTACCGCGTTGCCAAAGGTACTTTATGAGCCTGTATTGAAAAACAATAGCATTTATATCTTGTTCGATGCGTTTTCTTCCACTGATGAAGTCGCNCACGGGAAAGGGGGCCCTGATATTTATCTGCTGGCAGCCAAAGAATTAAATGTTCCCCCTTGTGACTGCATTGCCTTTGAAGATGTCCTGGCCGGTATTCAGGGGGTCGTATCAGCGGGCATGCGCGCATACGGCATATATGACAGGTATTCGGAGCATGAGCAGGCGCAGATCCAAAAGTTATCAAAACAGTATATTTATAGCTTTGCGGAAGTGCTTCCATAACAGCACCTCCACAGTTGAAGCAGTGCTTGCTTCTTGTGGCGATTTCTTCACACTCTCTGTAACAAAATCGAGCATAGTTGCGTATACATAGGTGTATGTGACAAGTGGGCACCTTTTGAAGGTGAGGAGGTACGATATGATCGACGAGAATGGCTTCATCAAGCCAGATGCTGAGGAGACTGAGCATCCGGACACATCACGCACAGTGGAGGGAGATGTTGCCCCTCAGACTCCGCCAACTGTTCAGGAGTATAGCGCACCTTTGCCCCCGCCTCAGCCCGCCCGGACTTCGAACCCCGGCCGCGTGCTCCTGGTGTGGGGACTCATCATCGGATTGCTGCTCGGCAGTGTCGTGGGCGGAATTCTGGGCAACTATGTCGTCATGTCCAACCCGGGGACGTTCCCTTGGGCACGCACGGTATCGACGACGTATCCAGGGACGCCCAGCTCCGGCACGATCATCGTCACGACCGAAGAACAGGCCGTCGAGAACGCCGTCAAGATCGCTTCCCCTGCCGTGGTCCAGATCAACATCACCTCGGTCAGCCTGAACCCGTTTGGCTTCTCGTCCGGACAGCAGGAAGGTCTCGGCTCGGGTTTCATCATCACATCTGACGGCTACGTGCTAACCAACAACCATGTCGTGGCGAATGCCACCAAGATTACCGTTATGCTCAAAGACGGGCGCGAGTTCCGCGGCCAGGTCGTGGGCACGGACTCCACCAGCGACGTCGCCGTGGTGAAGATCAGTGGCACCAACCTTCCGACGGTGCAGCTTGGCGACTCGTCGACGCTGACCGTCGGCCAGAAGGTCATTGCCATTGGCAACCCCTACGGCCTGAGCCAAACGGTCACAACAGGTGTGATCTCGGCCCTCGAACGGAACGTTCAGGCGTCACCGACTGAGACACTCGTGGGCGCCGTTCAGACTGATGCCGCGATCAACCCCGGTAACTCAGGGGGACCCCTGGTCGACCTGTCCGGCCGCGTCGTCGGCATCAATACCATGATCTACCAGAACGCGCAGGGTCTTGGATTCTCCGTCTCGGTCAACACGGCGCGCAAGGTGTATGATGCAATCATCAAGAACGGCAAGGTCACGTGGCCGGCTCTGGGCATCCAGGGAGCCACACTCACGACCTCTATCGCCCAGCAGTACAACCTCAAGGTCTCCCATGGCGTCTACGTCGTCCAGATCACATCCGGATCCGGCGCACAGGCTGCCGGGCTCAAGACCGGGGATGTCATCACCGCGATCGACGACAAACCGGTGACCACAATGGACGGAGTCCTGAGCTACATCCGGTCCAAAAACGTGGGTGACACAGTCCAGGTCGTCATCGACCGCAACGGCACGACGAAGACGTTCTCTGTGACGCTGAAAGCTCTCGGCCAGTAGACCACACTAGCATCTGTCCAGTCTTGATGTACAGACCCCGGCACACCGTGCCGGGGTCTCTCATGTCGTGCCCACCTTGCCAACAATGAAAACAGGACAATCCTGAACACGGATGCAGGTGAGTGCGTCCGAATCTGCCGGAACGGAGGTATTGGATGACAACAACACAGAACCTCAGGGCATGGACTCATGAGTGACATGACACATCTGGTGCGGCCCGATCTTCATGTCGCGCTCGACTGTCCTGTAGACTGGACCGTCATGGAACTGGACGAGCAGACAGGACTACGGGCATCCACCCCACCGACCCACGCATCGCCTTGCAGGTCACGTATGACGAGTCCGGTTCGGCTCTGGACGAAGTGTCTGAACGTCGCCGCAACGGCTTGCCGGAAGACACCCTGTGTGAGCCGGGAACACTGAGAAAGGGAAGGGTGGATGCGGACCGTCGAGCAAGTCCGGACGGTCCGCCTGTGAAAGCGCTGGCATTCTCCGCACGCGACGGCTCGTTCGTCTATCGGGTCCTGATCGCGGAGGACACAGGACATCGATGGACCGTCCGTCTCGAGACGCTTCAACGCAAGGAGTGGTGGCAGGAGAGTCGAACGCTGGAAACAATACTGGCTAGTCTGCTATTGTTGTAGAAGAACCTACGTTGCAGGTGACTCTTCGATGCCCTGTAAGTCCTTCAGATGACCGAGGACCAGCCTGGCCGTCAAGATGTTGGTGGCGAGGGGGACGTTATTGACATCACAGATCTTGAGCACCGCGTTGATATCCGGCTCATGAGGATGCGCGGTCAGGGGGTCCCTGAGGAAGACAACTGCCTTGATCTCGTCGGAGGCGATCATCGAGCCAATTTGAAGGTCCCCACCTTTTTCTCCGGAATTCACCCTGGTGACGTGAAGGCCGGTCAATTCCTCGATGAGACCACCTGTGCTCTTCGTGGCAACCAGCTCCTCCTGAGCCAGCATCTCCTGGTAATCCCTGCACAATGCGATCATCTCGGGCTTTTTGCGATCATGCGCGATCAGTGCAACTCTTGTTCTCATGTGTCCATTCTACCATACATGAGTGTGAATCAACAAGGCTGTTGTCAGGCGTTCTTCGCAGTTCGGGTTATCCACAGGATGTTGTGAATATCTGTGGAACACAAATCCGGGTAAGTCTCAACGATACTGTTGATGAGAGGTTCTTGTTGCACAGCAGTCCACAGGCTCCCGTGGAACCTGCGACGGCCTCAAGCCCGCTGTGAGTAACACTTCTGTATCCTGAAAAGTTATCCACAGTGCCTGTGGATAGTGTCAGTACTTCTTTGACGTCGCCCGGTTCGTCCGGCGTTTCTGCTGTTCCTGGTGTCGCCAGATGTCCCAGCGCAGCCATGCCTCGTAGGCATGTAGAAACGAGAGTCGCAGAGTAGGGTTCTGAATGACCTGCACTGCCTTCTCGGCTCTTGCCTTCTGCTCCGGGGACAGCTGAATCGTGGCAGCCAGAGAGTCCGGACCCGGCCGGCAAACGGAAGACGTGACCTGTGACCGATGGATGCGGACCTCGTGAACATTGTCGAGTCCAAAGGACAGGTCCGTCACGAGCTTGCCACCCATGTGAGCATTCAAGCGTTCTACAATAAGGACTCTCTGCTCAGACAGGACCTGCATGATGGAAGGGTTGGCACAGAGAATCGTCAGCCTTCCATTCTTGAACTGGACCGGATGAGAATTGCGGGCGACGTACGCGCCGATGGTGCGCTCACTCCACAGAGACTGGACCGCGGGCCAGACGTCGCCCAGTGACTGAACCTTGATGCCCTTGTCGAGGCGACCGGTGCGCCGCATCTCGTCGATGACCTCTCCGATGCGCTCCATGCTGTTGTCGTGTCTTCTCACAGCCGCACGGACGTGGTGTTCAGTCCGCCTCCAAGACGCACAAAGTCGAAGGATGTGATGAAGACCTGCTCGAACCTCGCCAATAGATGCATCAGTCGATCAAGGTTCAGCATATCGATATCGCCTTCCAGGTCATCCAGCAGGAGCACCGGGTATTCCCCCGTAACCATCCGTGTATATTCGGCACCTGCAAAGGTGAGCAGCAATGCCATCAACTTCGCCTCACCCAGTGACGCCGTGTCCCGCAACTGCCTTTTCCCTCGGAGCAGGACAAAATCGTCGAGGTGGCACCCGGCCAGGCACGCATGCCGCGCCAGTTCCCGGTCCCGCATAGCACGGATGGACCCAGCAGAAATGGGCCGCGGATCATAGAGAATAGACACATCCGACAGCGGTTCGAACAACCCATCGGCGATCAGGTGCGTCATTGCCAGACCCACGGCGGCGAGAGCCGATCGCCTTTTTGCACAAATTGTATTTGTCAGGGCAACGATCTGCTCGTCGAACAGATCCAGCAGGGGCGCGTCGACGACGCCAGAGCCCGACTGGCGTAACAGGGCGTTCTTGCGCGTCATGACGGCCGAGTATGCAGAGAGTGCTTCCAGGTAGGTGCGATCACACGACGCGATCAGGAGATTGATATATTGGCGTCTCACCGAGGGCATGCCCTTGATCAGAAACAGCGAACTGAAGTTGAATTGGGCCACGCGAAGCCCACCGATAAGACGGATGAATCCATGGTAAACAGTGCCGTCGATACGAAGTTCCTTACGCCCTTCCGTTGTGAACATGGCCTGCGCCGTATGCCTGACCAACCCTCCGGCAACCGGGTCACGCGTNCTGTAACTGCCGCCGACGACAAAATAGGACTCCCCGTCCCTGATAAGCTCCGCATTTGTCAGCCCCAGACACGATTTTCCAGAGGCCAGAAAATGCACGGCGTCGAGGAGCGTCGTCTTGCCGGCGCCGTTGCCGCCTTCGACAGCAGTGATGGGTGCAGTGATGTCGATACGCTGTTCAGCCAGCGCCCTGAATCCCTGTACCCAAAGCGATTCCAGATACATTGCCCTCCGAGGGNTCGACTACTCCATCTGCTTGTGCGGCATGACAAGGTATAAGAAATTTTCCTTACCCTGGTCTTTAATAACCACCGGATGAACAGCACTGTTCATATGCAGTTCAGCGTTCTCGGTACCGACGGAGGAAATGCCATCCAGAAGTTTTGTTCCGAAGAACGAGACAGAAAGACCGCCGGCCTCTCCCTCATAACCCAGCTCGTCACGGGCATTACCCTGATCCTGGGCCGTGCCCTGAATAGTCAGCCGCCCTTCCTTGAATGAGAGTGTGATGACATCCGTTCCACCAAAAACGACGGCACCGACCCGGCGCAATNCGTCCAGCAGCTCTGACTTCTTGACAGTCACGGTGTATTCCCACTCACGAGGCACGATGTCGTTGTAGTTGGGAAACTCGGCGCCAATGAGGAGAGAGATGATCTGCGTATCACCGGACGAAAACAGACACTCNTCCTCGGTAATAACAATATGAACATCACCCGCCGGCTTGAACGATTCAAAAACCTTGGCCGGAACGATCGCCCGCAGCGGTTCACGCTTGAAGTCAAACTGCACATATCCAAGGCGCCGTGAATCCGTCGCGACGAACCGGAAATAGTCTTTCGTCTGCTCCAGTAGAATTCCCTGGAACTCGAGGCGACGCTTCTCATTGTGTTCCACACAGGGAAGAACACGGTCGACGGCATTGGAATATTCATTCAGGCTGAACTGATACTCCCGGCCTTCCTTGATCTCCGGGATGCTTGGAAACGTATCCATCTGGTAGCATGCCAGATCATAGTGCGTCTTGCCCGATGATATCTGGAGTTTCTTGTCATCTCCTTCAATCATGAGTTCGCCAGACAAAGCTGACACAATATCTTTCAGAAACTTGAAAGGGACCAGTGCACGTCCCTTTTCTGTGACTTCAGCTGGTTCGGCGTTTACCAGGTACGTCGTCAGGTCAGTACTTGTCAATTGAAGCGCCGTACCATCTGCAGAAAGGAGAACGGCGTCCGATGTAAAGGTCGAGCTTTTCTGCTGGATGACCTTGGCGTGCTGTGCCAGTTTCTTGCTTAAGCCCTCAGCTTTTGTCGTGAGTTTCATGCTTCCTCCTTTTAATATGAAAAAACTCTCTCAATCATAATCATCAAGATAAGGCGGTTGGTAATGTTGATATGTCCTGTGAAGATAGTTGTATGGCTTGTGGTACCTGTGGATTCAGTTGTGAATAACTTGCGCGTGTTATCCACACTGTGTACCTCCGGAACGGCCTGGATAATTCTTCACAGGTTATACACCTCTCTTCAACTGCTTTACCAAGCTGTCGAGCAGTGCTCTCAGGGCATCGTCGTTTTTCAACTCCTGCTGGATTTTCTGACAGGCGTAGATGACCGTCGTGTGATCGCGCCCGCCGAACTTCTCGCCAATATACGGCAGAGAGGCTTCGGTCAGGTCCCGGCTCAGGTACATGGCAATCTGTCTCGGCATCGAGATATCCTGACTGCGCCTCTTGGCCTGGAGGTCGGCAACCGAGATGTGAAAGTAGGATGAGACCGACTGCATGATGGCGTCGATGGTGATTGGCTTGTTGATAACTGGGATGATATCCTTGAGCGTTTCCTCGGTGAAGGAGAGTGTGACCTCCTCGTTGGTGAGCGAAGCTGTCGCAAGGACGCGCATGAGTGCTCCTTCGAGCTCGCGGATGTTGCTCCCGATGTTCGCGGCAATGTACTCCAGCACTTCCGGGGGGACGTCAATCTTGTCCAGCTCGGCCTTCTTCTTCAGGATGGCAACCTTGGTCTCGTAGTCCGGGCGGCTGATGTCCGCGATGAGGCCCCACTCGAAGCGCGAGGTAAGGCGTTCCTCGAGGGTGGCGATCTCCTTGGGCAGGACGTCGGAGGTGATGACGATCTGCTTGTGGGCATCGTACAACGCGTTGAAGATGTGGAAGAATTCCTCCTGCGTGCGTTCCTTGCCTGCCAGAAACTGGATGTCGTCGATGAGCAGGACGTCTGCCCCGCGCGTCTCTTTGTGAAAGTTCTCGATGACGGAGTTGTTGTTCCGCGCGTTCTGGATGGAACTGACCACCTCGTTCGTGAACTTTTCGCCGGTCGTGTAGACGATCTTCTTGTCCGGAGTCTGTGTCAGGAGATGGTGTGCAATACCCTGCAGAAGGTGGGTCTTGCCCAGCCCGACTCCGCCATAGATGTAGAGAGGGTTGTAGACGTTGCCCGGGTTGCCCGCAACGGCGTTGGATGCCGCGAAGGCAAGGCGGTTCCCTGCGCCGACGACGAAGTTGTCGAAGTTATAGCGTCTGTTGAGGATCAGTGTATTGTTGTGCTGGAGCATACCGGGGCTCGGTCGGGATTTCTTCCGGCGGCTGTTGCACAACTTCCACCGCGATGGTGGTCGGTTGGCCCTTGATCGCGTCGATCGTCTCCTTGATAACGTCGTAGTACCGGCTGACAATCCAGTCCCTCGCAAACTCACTGGGGACGCCGATAGTGAGAGAAACGTCGTCTTCGTGGAGCGTCGTCGCGTTCTTGAACCACATCTCGAACGTCGGGCGCGCGAGTTGTTTGCTGAAGATGTCGAGCAGGTGCTGCCAGGAATCCAAGCGTTGTTCTTCCATGTTCTGCTCCCTTTGCTCTCGCGCTAAGTGGCCACGCCCTGGCCAGAGAAGAAACAGGCCACAACGTGGGTCGTACGTACACATCCCCCGGCACGTACCCCCGCCTTTGTGATGGAACACTGGAGCGCTGCCAGGCAATATGCATCCGTTTTGTGTGATATAGTATAGACGAAATGAAGATCAGCGGCAATCAGGAAAAGGCTCATAGATGACAATTCGCAGCAGGCAAGGCAGGATCAGCAGCAGACGACGTTCCCAGGATGGGGGACTGTTTGTCCTTATCCTTGCACTGGTTCTGGCTGTTGTTGTCGGCTCCAGCTTCCGCAAGGCCGGTGGACGGAGTACGCCCGTGGTCCTGTGCTATGTCGACGCCTCGACCCGGGAACTGGTCAGCAATCCTGCCGAGGAAAAACTGCCGACACGGCGCGTGGAACAAGTGGCGGGCATCATCGATCTCCTGCGTATGCCGCCTGCGGACCAGGGGCTTGCGACGGCTGTCCCCACCGGATTCACTGCGCGCAGAGCGGCACTCCTGCCCGGCGGGATCCTCCATGTGGTCCTGGGGGCGGCACGCGATCAGCCTCCCATGGGGTTTGCCGAAGAGAATGCGCTCTACTGGCAACTTGTCAACTCCCTGCTGAGTCTGCCGGACGTCCGGGCGATCGAACTTTCGGTCGACGGTCGTCCCGCAGGGACCTTCCTCTCCTTTGTCAAGACCCAGCGAGAGTTGGGAGCCAACGAAGCCATGCTGGACAAGGGACAACCGGTCGATCTGTATTTTGTGGCTGGTGACGGCCGCTATGTTGTTGAACGCCGTACACTCCCGACTGGACTGACACGCTCTCAGCTGGCATTCCAGGCTACACGCGCTCTCATGGAGGGCCCGGCACATCCCAGCCTCGTGAGTCCTCTGCCCGGCACGGAAGTGCTTCGGGGCGTTACCGTCTCCGGTCGAACAGTTTCTGTCGACTTGGAGGAGAGCGTCCTCAAGCTGAACATGGGAGCACTGGAAGAAGAGCAGACCAAGAACACCCTGGTCCTCACGCTCACAAGACTAGCAGGAGTCAGCCGCGTCCGGCTCCTGGTAGGCGGACACAGTGTACAGGGACTGTTTGGACATGTGGACGCGGCAGATCCGCTGTTCAGGCTGGATGGGCGCCTGGAGGCAGGTACGGCCCTCGCTGTCTACAGTCTGACCGAAGTCGACGGCGACAAACTCCCGGTACTGACTGTTTATTCACAGAAGCAGGCGCTCATGGGACGCAACGTCATGATCTCGAAGTCGATCGCCCAGCTGGGGAATCCGCCCGGAGGCGACGCGTCACTTGTCCCGCACGGCGCCCGTGTTACGGCCAGGGTTTTGGAAGCCAACACAGGAATGCTGCGCCTGTCTCTTGCCATGACTCCTCTCCCCAAGGACCAGGCGGCCGAGGCGCTCATGGTCGAGCAGCTGCGGTTAAGCCTCACCGAAGTGCCGTCCGTCACATCGCTGCAGGTAGGGGTCAACGGGTCTGCTACTTTTTTGCCGGGAGGCTACTATATAGGCAAGCCATTCTTGCGATAGGAGGAATACCGTGACGACAGACAGGACCGAATTTCGGCTGGTGGCCGGGGCGTTGGCTGCTCCTCATCACCTTGAGAAGCTCCAAAAGCTGGGTATGAGCTCTTCGCTGTTCGAAGATGGTGACCTCAAGGCTGTCTTCGACGCATTTCAGTGGTACTGCTCCAACCACAAAGTGGAGAGTGGTAAGATAGACCTTCCGCTGTTCACGGCCTACCTGATCGAAGAACGTCATGTTACTCCGGCTATTGCGACGCTGGTGGGCAAGCTGACCGACGCTGGGGGAGAGGATATGACGACCCTGGTCGAGCTGCTTGACCGGCTGAAAACGCGCTCAGCACGTCGGAAGCTGCGTACGATCGCCGACAGTATCAACAGCTTCACCGATGCCGAGAAACAGGGTCGGCGTGTGGAAGACTTCGCCGCCGAGGTCTCCGAGCAACTGCGCCAAGTGGCGCGCCTCTCGTCCCAGAACAGACAGGAGCCAATCCGTGACGAGCTGCTGCGGTACGTCGAAGAGGTCCGTACCCGGGGCACCGGGCTTCCTTCGATCCTCGGCATGAGCATTGCCCCGTATGACAACCTCAATACAGCGGTCTCAGGGCTTCGCCCCGGCTTCTACTACGCTCTCGGCGGGGCTCCGAGGCGTGGGAAAACCAACCTGATGCTGCGATTGGCCACGCTCGTTGCCCGCAACGAGAAGGTCCCAGTCCTGTACTACTCCTATGAGCAGACAAAGCGCGTCCTCCTGACTCGTGTCCTGTCACAGGAATCACTCATCAATCCGCTGGTCCTTCAGAAGGGAGACATCAGGAACAAGGCTGACCTCGTCACCCGGTTCAACAAGGGGATCAAGGAGACCTCGGCCTACATGGATAACCTCTATCTCTTCGAGGGCAACCGTCAGGATACGGTCGAGCACATCCGCAGTGTCGCGTATGGCATCATGGACTCCCACCACGCCGATCGTTGCGCCATCTTCCTCGACTACCTGCAGAAGGTACCGACCATCAATTCCTATGCCAGCCTCCAGAAGCAGGTCGACGAGGTGTCGGGCCTCATCGCACAACTCTCCACCGAGCTGCAGTCCCCCATCGTGGCTGTGTCGTCGTTCGACAAGGACGGATGCCGGCTTGACAATGGGATGTCCAAGGACCGTCCCACGATGTTCAATTGCACGGGCGGCGGTGACATCGAGTATGACGCGGACGTGGCACTGATCATCGTCAAGGACTACCACGACACCGCGCAACTGGAAGAGAAGATTGCCAACGCCGTGCGTGAAGGGGGGAGTTAACCCCACCACATTCCCCACTTTGATATCCTCAACCTGTTCATCGACAAGAACCGCGACGCCCCCGAGGGAGGCAACATCATTGTCCAGTTCCTCTTCCTGATCGAAGATAACCAGATGGTGG
>JGI24138J36424_10000166_pt1 | contig 18263 bp, 14 predicted proteins | sample BarGraNGADG00312_2_FD_36424 | JGI IMG/M metagenome (IMG submission 36424) | reverse complement strand
TCTTATAAAGGAAAGAACCGGGCGCGCCACGTCGCGTCGGTGCTCTCCGACATGGGGCCCGACAAGGTCGCCGCGTCCGTAAGGAAACCTCTCGAGGGGCTCAAGGTAGCGGTGCATCACGGCTGCCACCTCCTGAGGCCCGCCGACATCATGGGTTTCGACGACCCCTTCGAGCCGACAAAGCTGGAGGCGCTGGTCGAGGCGCTGGGCGCGGAGGTGGTGCCTTACGCCGGCTACACCGATTGCTGCGGCAAGGCGACCCACGACCCCGAAGCGACGCTGAAGATGGCGAGCGACAAGATCACTTCGATGAAAGCCGCGGGCGCCGACTGCGTGGTGACGGTCTGCCCGGCCTGCTTTGAACAGTTCGACCTCGGGCAGGTCGAGATCAAGCGCAAGCTCGGCAAGGACCACAAGCTTCCCGCTTTCCATTACCTGCAGTTGCTGGCCCTGGCTCAGGGCGACGAGCCGGAGGAGTTGGGGTTCAAGAGGCATCGCGTGGACGTGAAGCCCGCGCTTTCGAAGATCAAGGCATAACAAGGACTGACATTGGCGAAGATGACCGAAGTGAGGTGGCACGGCCGTGGAGGCCAGGGTGCTGTGGCATCCGCCGAGATGCTCGCGCTCGCCGCGATCGACGAGGGCAAGGCCGCGCAGGCTTTCCCGTCGTTCGGCCCCGAGAGGCGCGGCGCCCCGGTGATGGCTTTCACCCGGGTCGCGGACGAGTTCATCTGGCTGCGCACCGGCATCACCGAGCCCGACGTAGTGGTGGTGCTCGACCCGACGGTGATGGGCGCGGTGGACGTCGCCTCCGGCCTGAAAGAAGGCGGCATCATCGTCGCCAACACGTCGTCTTCCGCAGACCAGCTCAAAGACAAGTACGGGCTGACGCACAAGGTCTTCATCGTGAACGCGAACAAGATCGCCATCGACGAGATCGGGCGACGGATAACGAACACCACCATGATGGGCGCGCTGGTCAAGGCCACNGGCCTGGTCGACCTCGAGTCCGTCGAGAAGCAGATTGAGCACAGGTTCCCCGCCATTGCCGAGAAGAACATCAAGGCGCTGAGGCGGGCTTACCAGGAGACAGTGGTCTAAGGAGCAGACGTGGCAGACAAGCCGACATGGAAAGAGTACCCGATGGCGGCGACCATCCACGAGCCCGGCAGCGCCACCGGACAGAACACCGGCGACTGGCGCTCCGAGCGGCCGGTTCGCGACCCGGAGAAGTGCGATAAGTGCGGCATCTGCTGGATCTACTGCCCTGACGCGGCTCTGTTCATGAACGAGGAAGGCTTTTACGAGGTGGACCTGTACCACTGCAAGGGCTGTGGCATCTGTGCTCGGGAGTGCGCCAAGGGAGCGATAAGTATGGTCGAGGAGAGCGAGTAATGGGCACGCGCATAGGGCTCGAGGTCTCGCTGGCCGTCTCGGAGGCGGTGAAGCTGGCGCGGGCGGACGCGGTCGCGGCCTACCCCATCACNCCGCAGACGCACATCGTCGAGGAGCTCGCCCAGATGGTCGCNGACGGCGACCTCGACGCCGAGTTCATCATGGTGGAGTCCGAGCACTCCGCGATGAGCGCCTGCTGCGGGACCGCCGCGGTCGGCGCGCGGACTTTNACNGCGACGTCCAGCCAGGGCCTCGCGCTCATGCACGAGATGCTTTTCATCGCTTCGGGCCTGAGGTTCCCCATAGTGATGGCGATCGCCAACCGCGCCCTCTCCGCGCCCCTGTCCATCTGGGGAGACCAGAGCGACGTGATGGCCGANCGCGATGCGGGCTGGATCCAGATGTTCGCGGAGACCGGGCAGGAAGCGTTCGACCTCACNCTGTGCTGCTTCAAGATCGCCGAGGACAAGCGGGTGCTGCTGCCGACGGGCATCAACATCGACGGGTTCACCCTNTCCCACGTGGTCGAGCCGCTCGAGATGGANAGCCAGGAAGACGTGGATGAGTGGCTGCCGACCTACGAGCCGCAGGTCATCCTCGACCCGGCGAAGCCGGTGACCATCGGGCCGGTCGGCTTCCCCGAGATCTACACGGAGATAAAGAAACAGCAGGACATGGCGCTGCGGGGCTCGTACGACGTGGTGCTGGAGGTCTGGAAGAGCTTCGAGGAAAAGTTCGGCCGCGCGTACAAGCCCATCGAGTCCTACCGCGCCGACGATGCCGAGGTCATCATCAACCTGATCGGGGCTATCGCGGGGACCGCCCGGATCGCCGTGGACAGGATGCGCGACGAGGGAAAGAAAGTCGGCCTGGTCCGCACGCGGCTCTGGAGGCCGTACCCGTTCGAGGACATGCGCAAGGCGGTCGCGGGCGCAAAGGCGGTCGCGGTGGTCGACCGGGCGCTGTCGTTCGGCGGCCCGGGCGGGCCGATCGCGAGCGAGCTGCGGTCGTGCCTCTATCCCCTCGAGAAGAAGCCCGCAGTGGTGGGCTTCATCGCGGGGCTCGGCGGCCGCGACGTCACCATTGAAGATTTCTACACCATAGTCGCACAGACCGAGGAGGCCCTCGAGAGCGGCTACACGGACGAATACAAGATGATCGGAGTGAGAGAGTAGATGGCCGACAAGCAGGACGTCGAATTCATACCGCGACTACTCCCGCCGCGCGAGCTGCTCGCCGAAGGCCACCGTGGGTGCCAGGGCTGCGGCGAGGCGCTGGCTCTCCGTCAGGTCCTCAAGGTCGCCGGGCCCAACACCATAGTCTGCAGCGCGACGGGCTGCATGGAGATCATCACCAGCCCCTACCCGGAGACCGCCTGGCGCGTGCCGTGGATACATGTGGCGTTCGAGAACGCCGCCGCGGTGGCATCCGGGGTGGAGGCGGGCATCAAGATCCTGAGGAAGAAGGGCCGCTACCCGGAGGGCAAGGTCAACATCATCGCGGTCGCCGGCGACGGGGGGACCGCCGACATCGGGCTCCAGGCGCTCTCGGGCGCGCTGGAGCGCCGGCACAACTTCACCTACGTCTGCACCGACAACGAGGCCTACATGAACACGGGCATCCAGCGTTCGTCGGCGACGCCGTGGGGCGCGAGCACCACCACGAGCCCCAGCGGCAAGGAGTCGTTCGGCCAGCAGACGCCCAAGAAGAACCTGCCCAAGATAGTGGCGGCGCACGACATCCCGTACCTGGCGACGGCGTGCCCGAGCTATCCGCTCGACCTCATGAACAAGACACGCAGGGCGCTCGAGACCGAGGGCCCGACGTACCTGCACGTGCTGTCGCCGTGCCCCACGGGGTGGCGGCATCCCATAGACATGGCGGTGGAGATGGGCAGGCTCGCGGTGGAGACCGGGGTCTTCCCGCTCTACGAGGTGGTGGACGGCAGGCTCAAGCTGGACATGGTGATGGAGACTCGCAAGCCAGTGATCGATTACCTGAAGCCCCAGGGGCGGTTCCGTCACCTGAAGCCAGAGCAGATTGAAGAGATACAGCGAGGGGTCGACGCGTATTACGAGTCGCTGGTGTACCGCGCCGAGTGCGACGCCAAAGCCCCTGCGCCGCGCGCCGAGGAATGGTAACGCAAAACAGGGACAGGCACCTTTTTGCATTTTGACAAGGAGACCGCAGTAAATGGCTGAGAGAGGTTCCGTCCTCGTAGTCGGAGGAGGAATAGGAGGAATACAGGCCGCGCTCGACCTTGCCGAGTCGGGCTACCGGGCGTACCTGCTCGAGAGCGGTCCCGCCATCGGCGGGGTCATGTCAATGCTCGACAAGACGTTCCCGACCAACGACTGCTCGATGTGCATCCTGTCTCCGAAGCTCGTGGAAGCGGGCCAGCACCCGAACATCGAGATCATCTCCTACGCCGACCTGGACAAGATCGAGGGCAAGCCCGGCGACTTCAAGGTCACCTACACGCAGAAGGCGCGCTACATCAACACCGAGCTCTGCACCGGCTGCGGCGCCTGCAGCGAAGCCTGCGTCCTCGCGGGCCGTATCGCCGACGAGTTCAACGTGGGGCTCTCCAAGCGGAGCGCGTGNTACGTCCCGTTCGCCCAGGCAGTCCCGCGGGTCGCCCTGATAGACCCGGGCGAGTGCCTCCAGCTCACCAAGGGCAAGTGCAAGAGCCCTTGCATCAAAGCGTGCGTGGCGGGCGCCATCGATTTCGACATGAAAGAAGAGAAGGCGACCTTGAACGTGGGCGCCGTCATATTGGCCTCCGGCGCCGAGCCTCGCAAGATAGAAGACCTGCGCTCGTACCACCCGGAGCACCCCAACGTGGTGTCTTCCATCGAGGTCGAGCGGATCATGTGCGCGAGCGGCCCCTCCGCTGGCCGGGTGGTGAAGCCATCCGACGGCGAGCACGCCTCCAAGATCGCGTTCATCCAGTGCGCGGGCTCGCGTGACGAGAAGTACAACCCGTACTGCTCGAGCGTCTGCTGCACCTACGCCGTCAAGGAAGCGACCGTCATCAAGGAGCACGATCCCGATATCGACTGTCACATCTTCCATATTGACATGCGCACCTTCGGCAAAGGCTTCGAGCAGTTCAAGAACCGCGCCGCCGAAGAATACGGTGTCAAGTTCACCCGCTTCAAGGTCCCCGCCGTCGAGGTCGCGGGGCCCGACTCGCTCTCTATCCGTTACCTGGACCCGGAGGGCAAGTGGCAGACCGAAGATTTCGACCTCGTGGTGCTATCGGTCGGGTTGAACCCGGGCTCCCTCGAGCCGCTCCAGGCAGCGGGAGTCGAGCTGGACCGGTTCGGTTTCGTCGCCTCGAAGCAGACCGCGCCGATCGACACGTCTGCGCCCGGCATCTTCGCCTGCGGCTCGTCGGCCGGGCCCAAGGACATCCCCGAGACCGTCGCCCAGGCATCCGGCGCCGCCGCCAAGGCCGGAGCGCTGCTGGCTGGTGCCCGCGGCACGGAAGTCTCACGCAAGGAGTATCCGCCCGAGATCGAGCTTGACGGGAGCGAGCCCCGCGTGGGCGTTTTCGTCTGCTCGTGCGGGAAGAACATCGGTGGCGTGGTGGACGTNGCCGCGGTGACCGAGTACGCAGAGGGCCTGCCGGGCGTCGCGTACGCCGAGAGTAATATATACACCTGTTCGGGNGAGTCCTGCGACAGGATCAAGGAGGCCATCAGCGGCCACAGCCTCAACCGGGTCGTGGTGGCGGCCTGCACCCCGCGCACTCACGAGCCCCTCTTCCGCGAGACCATCCGCGAGGCCGGGCTCAACCGCTACCTCTTCGACCTCGCCAACATCCGCGACCAGTGCTCGTGGGTCCACTCGGGCGAGCCCGAGAAGGCCACCGCCAAGGCGAAGGACCTGGTGCGCATGTCGGTGGCGCGCGCGAGGCTGCTCGAGCCTCTCCCGCAGATGCCGGTCAAGGTGACGCCTGCCGCCCTGGTTGTGGGCGGCGGCCTGGCGGGCATGGCGGCCGCGCTGGAGCTGGGGCGCGCCGGCTACAAGACTTACCTCCTCGAGAAAGAGTCCGAACTCGGCGGCGGCATACGCGAGGTGCCTGACATCCCGGGCAACGAAGAGCTGAAAAATATGATGGCCGACTTCGGCGCGATGAAGAAAGAGCTCTCCTCGCTCGACTCCGTCGAGGTGATAACGGACGCGAAGCTCACCGGCTTCTCGGGCTACATCGGCAACTTCAAGGCGCTGGTCGAAACCTCGGGCAAGAACCGCGAGATCGACGCGGGCNCGGTCATCCTCGCCACCGGGGGCAAGGAACACGTGCCCACCTCTTACCTGTACGGCAAGAGCGACAGGGTGGTGACCCAGACCGGGCTGGAGGAGGTCCTTGCGAAGGGGCTCAAGGCGAAATCCGTGGTGATGATCCAGTGCGTGGAGTCCCGCGAGCCGGAGCGCCCCTACTGCAGCCGCGTCTGCTGCACTTCCGCGCTCAACAANGCGCTCGCCATCAAGGGCGCGAGCCCTGACACCGCCGTTTACATCCTCTATCGCGACATCATGGCCTACGGCCTCGCCGAAGAGAACCTCTACCGGCTCGCCCGCGAGGCGGGCGTCACTTTCGTCCGCTTCGAGGTGGACGCCAAGCCCGAGGTGATCGAGTCCAAGGGCGGTGTCACCGTAAAGGTAAAGACTCCCGACCTCCCGGTCTCCCTTGAGATCCCGGCNGACCTGCTGGTGCTCTCGGCGCCGGTGGTCGCTGAGGGATCGAATCGCGAGCTCGCCGAGATGATGAAGGTCCCCGTCGATGAGTACGGCTTCTTCCTCGAGGCGCACGTCAAGCTGCGCCCCGTTGACTTCGCCACCGCGGGCATCTTCGTCGCCGGCATGTGCCACTATCCCAAGCTCATCGACGAGGCGATCAGCCAGGGAGCGGCTGCTGCCGGTCGCGCGGCGACCATCCTCTCCAAGGAGTTCGTGATGGGCGAAGGCGCGGTAGCCAGCGTGGAGGAGCGCTTCTGCCGCGGTTGCGGCGAGTGCGAGAACGCCTGTGAGTTCAGCGCCGTGGCGGTCCGGGAAAAAGAGGACGGCAGGCTCGTCGCGGAGGTCAACGAGGCCCTCTGCGTCGGCTGCGGCATGTGNGCGGTGGCGTGCTGGAGCAACGCGATCGAGATGAAGAACTTCACCGACAAGCAGATAGAAGCGATGATAGAAGCCGTGCGGCCCGAAGCGCCCGCCTCGAAGAAACAGAAGGTCTGACGAATGGCAGAGCCTGAGATAGTAGCGTTCGTTTGCAACTGGTGCGCCTATGCTGGCGCCGATTACGCCGGCGTCTCGCGCATTCAGTATCCGACCAACGTCCGCCTGGTGCGCGTGATGTGCTCCGGGCGCGTCGAGCCGTCCTTCATCCTGAAGGCTTTTGAGGAAGGCNCCGACGGCGTGCTGGTCGGCGGCTGCCATGAGGCTGACTGCCACTACATCAGCGGCAACCTCAAGGCCCGCGATCAGGTGGAGAGCACGAAGAAACTGCTGACGCTGCTCGGCCTCGGCGCCGACAGGCTCCGCATCAAGTGGATCAACGCCAACGAGGGTGAGGTGTTCGCGAGCGAGATTGCCGACTTCTCGAAGGCCCTCAAGAAGCTCGGGCCGAACCCGCTCGCCAAAGCGAAAAAGACCGCGGCCGCCCCACCGATCGACGCCGACGAGATAATGAAGCGGACCGACGCATACCTCTGCGTCGAGTGCGGAAAGTGCACCGCGTCCTGCCCGGTCTCGAGGCGCGACAGCGAGTTCAGCCCGCGAGCGACCGTCGAACAGTCGCTCGAGAAGCTGCACGGCGAGCTCGAGACCAGCCAGCAGTTGTGGGACTGCCTGACCTGCAGGACGTGTGAGGAGCGGTGCCCGTACAACGTGCGGTTCTCCGAGTTCATCAGGGACTCGCGCGTCGAGGCCCTCGACCTGGGACTCGATGGATGCCCGACACAGTCCGGGCAGATGTACTCGTGGATGCGGATGATGGCCGCCGACGGCCTGACCCAGGAGCGAACCTCCTGGCTGCAAGGCCTCAAGACAAAGCCGAAGGCGACNGCCAAGTCCGACGTTATGTTCTTCGTCGGGTGCCTTCCGCACTTCGACGTCAGCCACGGCCACATCTCGCCGAGNTCGCTCGACATCGCACGCAACTCCGTCGCCATCCTGAACGCCGCCGGCATAACCCCGGTCGTGCTCCCGGACGAACGCTGCTGCGGGCATGACCTGCTCTTCGCGGGTGACCCGGCGCGCTTCGAGGCGCTGGCGAAGAAGAACGCAGAGCTTTTCAAGGCCGCCGGCGTCAAGCGCATCGTCGTCTCCTGCCCGGAGGGCTACCAGACTCTCGCGAGCGAGTACCCGAAGGTGGTCAAGGGCTGGGACATAGATGTCATGCACATCTCCGAGCTGCTGGCGGACCGCATCGACGCGGGCAAGCTCTCCTTCGGCAACGAGGTCGCAAAGACTGTCACTTACCAGGACCCGTGCCGGCTTGGGCGCTACATGGGCGTGTACGATGCGCCGAGGAGAGTCCTGGAAGCGATCCCCGGGGTCGAGTTGGTCGAGATGGAGCACAGCGGCGCGGACGCCATCTGTTGCGGTGTGAGCTCGTGGGTCTCGTGCGGCGCCACCGCCAAGAGCATCCAGATGGCGAGGCTCGCGGAGGCGAAGGCGACGGGCGCGGACGTGCTGGTGACGGCATGCCCCAAGTGCCAGATACATTTCCGTTGCGCGCTGTCGGGCAAGGTGCCGGGTGACCGCGCCGCGGTCGATATCCCTATAGAAGATTTCACATCGATAGTCGCTGAAGCGCTGGGCCTCGTCGAGGCCGCAAAGCCTGCGAAAGCCAAGACCAGGAGTAAGAGTTAATGTCCGAATCAGTACTCATCATCGGCGGCGGGGTCTGCGGGATACAGGCGGCCCTCGACCTCGGGGACAAGGGGATGCACGTCTACATGGTCGAGAAGCAGCCGTCCATCGGCGGCCGCATGGCGCTGCTCGACAAGGTGTTCCCCACCAACGACTGCTCTATCTGCATCCTCGCGCCGAAGATGATCACCTGCTTCAACCATCCCAACGTCGACGTGCTCACCTGCTCCGAGGTCGAGGGCCTCACCGGCAAGGNGGGCAATTTCAAGGTGAAGGTACGCAAGCGCGCCCGTCACGTGGACGAGACGAAATGCACGGGCTGCGACGCCTGCACGCAGGCATGCGCGCTCGCGGGCAGGATACCCGACGAGTGGAACCAGAACTTCAGCATGCGCGGCGCGGCTTATATACCGTTCATGCAGGCGGTCCCGCGAGTCGCGATCATCGACGAGGAGCGATGCCTGTTGCTATCGAAGGGCAAGTGCAAGAGCCAGTGCATCGAGGCGTGCCAGCGCGGAGCGATAGACTTCAAGCAGAAAGAAGAAGTGGTGACTCTCGAGGTCGGCGCCGTCATCGTCGCGACAGGCCTCGACATTTACGACCCGACGCCAGTCACCGAGTACGGTTACGGAAGGTTCGCGAACGTAATACACTCGATGGAATACGAGCGACTCATCAACGCGAGCGGACCGACGGGCGGTCACCTGAAGCGCCGCTCCGACGACGAGAGGCCGAAGCGCATCGCTTACATACAATGCGTCGGCGCGCGCGATGTGCGCAGCGGGCATCCTTACTGTTGCAGCGTTTGCTGCATGTACGCTACGAAAGATTCGATGCTCGCTTACATGCACCATGACGACACGGAGAATATAATCTTCTATACTGACTTAAGAGCATTTGGCAGGGGATTCGACGAATATATTAGGAGAGGTGCCGACGAGTACGGCATCACTTACGTCAGAGCGAGGCCGGGAGAGATTACAGAGGACCCGGAGACGAAGAACCTTTACGTGTGGTACGACGACACGGAAAGCGGTGGCGTGAAGAAAATGGAAGTGGACATGGTCGTGTTATCGACTGCGTTCGTCCCGCCTCCGGGGATAGAGAAGCTGGGAGAAGCTCTCGGCGTGAAGATGGATGAGTTCGATTTCTTCAAGGCGCAAGACGACCTGCTCGCTCCAATGGATACCAACGTGCCCGGGATCTACATAGCTGGCGCTTGCACGCGACCGATGGATGTGACCGATGCGGTGACCCAGGGGGGCGGCGCGGCAGACAGGGCAGCACAGACGATCAAAGAGTTCGTCGGTAAGAAGGCTTCGGCAAAAGCCGGGTCTGGGAGATAGGAGGTAGGAGATGGCAGCAGCGAAGAAGAAGACGGCGAAGAAGAAGGCTCCGGCCAAGAAGAAGGCCGCAGCGAAGAAGAAGGCGCCCGCGAAGAAGAAGGCAGCGAAGAAGAAGGCTCCGGCCAAGAAGAAGGCCGCAGCGAAGAAGAAGGCGCCCGCGAAGAAGAAGGCTCCGGCCAAGAAGAAGGCCGCAGCGAAGAAGAAGGCGCCCGCGAAGAAGAAGGCAGCGAAGAAGCCTGCAAAGAAGAAGGCTGCCGCGCGGAAGAGGTAGCACCAACTGACGAGCGCCGGCGTCTTTCCGGCGCGCGGGCTTCCCGGTTGGCAGGCGGAAGCCCGGAAAAAATATATAGCAGTACCGAAAGGAATGGCCTTGGCTGACAAGAGAGCGGCCGGTAGCAAGGCGGCCGCCAGATCGTCGTCCCCGAAGAAGGACACGAGCAAGAAGGCAGCGACCAGGAGCAAAGAGCCGGCGGCCCCGAAGGTGGAGGCGGAAGCCCCCGCTGCCAGGGCGGCAGGCACAGCGAAGGAAGAGCCCCGCATCGGAGTTTTCATCTGCCATTGTGGCAGTAATATAGCGGGCTTCCTCGACGTCGCGGACGTGACCGAATACGCCGCGACGCTGCCTCACGTGGTCTTTGCGACGCGCAACCTTTACACGTGCGCCGAGGACGGCATCCAGGCCATAAAGCAAGCAATCAAGGAGCACGATCTCAACCGCGTCGTCGTGGCGTCGTGCACGCCGCGTACTCACGAACCTCTTTTCCGCGCCGCGTGCGAGGAGGCGGGGCTCAACAAGTACCTGTTCGAATTCGCGAACATCCGCGACCAGTGCTCCTGGGTCCACATGCACGAGTGGGACGCAGCAACAGCCAAGGCCAAGGACCTCGTGCGCATGAGCGTGATGAGGGCCACTCTGTTGGAACCCCTCAAGGAGATCTCGATCGACATCTTCCCTGCCTCCTGCGTGATAGGCGCAGGGATTGCGGGCATGACCGCGGCGCTGTCGATCGCCGCTCAGGGATACCAGGTCTACCTTGTCGAGAAGGAGGCGGAAGTCGGAGGGATGATGCGCAGCCTCGACAGGCTCACCCCCACCGACGCCGACCCCGCCCAGGTGATCTCCAACTACCTCAAGCGGATCAAAGCCGCTGAGAACATCCACCTCTNTACCGGCGCGACGCTCAAGTCCGTCAATGGGTACTTCGGCAACTTCGACGTGACCGTCGGCCTCGGGGACCGTGACGAGACCTTCAAGGTGGGCACGGTGGTCGTGGCCACCGGCGCTGAGGAGATGAAGCCNGAAGGCCTCTACGGCTACGGAGAGCTTGAAAACGTGNTAACCCAGGGCCAGCTCGAGTTGATGTTGAAGGAGGGCCGCGTGCCCGACATCAAGGACGCGGTCATCATCGGCTGCGTCGGCAGCAGGGGCCAGCGGGTCACCTACTGCAACCGCATCTGCTGCATGGTGGGCATCAAGAACGCCATCGCGCTGAAGGAGAAGTTCCCTGAGGCAAACGTGAGCGTGCTGCACAACGACATCGAGGTCTACGGGGTCATCCAGGAAGAGTGGTACAAGAAGGCGCGTTCGATGGGGATCCGCTTCAGGAAGTACAGCCCGGAGCGCAGGCCTGAGGTGTCGGCCGACGACGGCCGCCTCAAGGTCAAGACTTACATGGAACTGATGCAGCGCGAGGCAGAGATACCCGCGGATATGGTCATCCTTTCCTCCCCGCTGGTGCAGACTCAGGGAGGCCTCGACCTCGCCAAGATGTTGCGGGTCNCCGTCGGCCAGGACAAGTTCTTCTTCGAGGCGCACNTCAAGCTTCGCCCGGTGGACTTCGCCACTGACGGGATCTACGTCTGCGGGACCGCGCAGGGTCCCAAGGACATCGCCGAGAGCATCGCGCAGGCGCACGCCGCGGCGTCGCACGCCGTGAACCCGATGCGCAAGGAGACCGTCTTCACGGAAGCAATCACCTCAAGCGTCGATCCCGAGAGCTGCATCGGATGCGGCTTCTGCGCCTGGGTGTGTCCGTTCGGCGCGGTCGAGATGATCACCGACGAGAAGGGCCGTTGGGTCTCCAGCATCAACGCGGCACTGTGCAAGGGCTGCGGCGCTTGCGCGGCCGGGTGCCCGACGCTGGCGATCCGCACCCAGCACTTCACCGAGGACCAGACGCTCGCACAGATCAAGGCTGCGTTCCCCGAGCCTTCGAAGCCCGGGCCGGACTACCAGCCCCAGGTCCTGGCGTTCACCTGCAACTGGTGCTCGTACGCCGGCGCGGACCTCGCCGGTGTCAGCCGTTTCCAGTACCCGCCGAACGTCCGCATCATCAGGCTGATGTGCTCCGCGCGCATCGACCCGCTCTACGTGCTCGAGGCTTTCCGAAACAACGCGGACGCGGTCCTGATGTCCGGTTGCCATATCGGCGACTGTCACTACATCAGCGCCAACCTCATGACTGAGGCGCGCTTCTTCGCGCTCAAGGACTACCTCGCAGACCTGGGCATGGACCCGGAGCGCCTGCAACTGGCCTGGATCTCCGCCGCGGAGGGCGAGAAGTGGGCGGAGGCCGTCAAGAACATCGTGGAGACCGCGAAGAAGCTGGGGCCGCTCGACAAGAGCGTGCTGCGCTACAAGGAATCCGAGCGCACCCCCACATAGGGGTCAGGCACCGTCCACCTTTTTGTCCACCCTCCGCTTAGAGTTTCTAACGATTTTGCCTACCATGCTTTTGGAAATTCCACAGTGGTGTGCAATATCTCTTATTCTGTACGCGTAGATGAAGTAAGCGTCCTCAATAAGTTCATTTCGCCCTCTGGAAGGGTCTTTGAATATGTCCTCAAGATCGCGTCTGGTCGCAGGCTGTAACTCCCGGAGGCGCTCGGGCCCATCATGATTCTCCTCCATCGACTCGTTGATGAACTCCATGTAGGCTGTCCGCGCCAGATCCCGTTCATCCCCGAACAGCGATAACAGGAAGTCGGGTTTCAAGAATCCGGGGTGGCTCCCACCGAAGGCGGTCTTCTGGTAGCTCGACCATCTCCATGATGCAGGCTGTTTGACAAGGAACGCCCTCACCGGGTTCAGGACGATATAGCAGGACACGGCAAAGAAGTACGCTTCTTTATCAACTATCCTGGAATAAAACCTCCCCTCAAAAAGATGGCCACTTCGCCTCTTTCGCGCATTTACGGCAGCCGCGTATTTCCCATTCAGCCGTTGCATGCCCTGTGACAGGTTCTCGTGTTCGATCTGCACCACGAGATGGTAGTGGTTGTTCATCAGACAGAAAGCGTGGCAGGTCCACCCAAAGTCCTCGACTGTCCGCCCCAGCATCTCAAGGAAGAGCGCACCTTCGTTATCAGAGGTAACGATATCCTGCTGCGCGTTTCCTCGCATAGTTATGTGATAGATGGTGTTGGGCATTTCCAGTCTGGGTTGCCGTGGCATGCTTGAATTGTATCAGCAATACAAGCAAAGAATCAAACGTCGCGGAGCCTTGCGTGGACAAGAAAGTGGACGGTGCCTGACCCCTGCCCGTGATTTGCTATACTAAATAGGCGAACCCCGCGGACCGGTCGGGGTTCGTTGTTCACTGACGAGGTGAAAGATGTCCCTGGTAGTACAGAAGTTCGGCGGAACATCCGTCGGCGACGTAGAAAAGATCAAGAACGTGGCGCGCAGGGTGGCGGCGAGTAAGAAGCGCATCGACCACGTGGTAGTGGTGGTGAGCGCCCTCGGCAAGACCACCGACGAGCTCGTCGAGCTTGCCGGCCAGATATCGAGCTCCCCACCCGAGCGCGAGATGGACATGCTGCTCTCCACCGGCGAGCAGGTCTCCATGGCGCTGCTCGCGATGGCGCTGAACGAGCTCGGACAGGACGCGATAAGCATGACGGGCCAGCAGGTCGAGATGCTGACCGACACCGGCCACACCAATGCCAAGATCAGGCACGTCGGCGCGGACCGCGTCATCCAGGAGCTTCGCAAGGGGCGTGTCGTAGTGGTCGCCGGCTTCCAGGGCGTCACCAGTGAAGGTGAGATCACCACCCTGGGCCGGGGCGGCTCGGACACCACTGCGGTCGCGCTGGCCGCGGCGCTCCACGCCGACTACTGTGAGATATTCACTGATGTCGACGGCGTCTTCACCGCCGACCCCAGGGTCGTCCCCGCGGCGCAGAAGCTCGACACCGTCTCCTACCCGGAGATGCTCGAGATGGCCGCGACCGGCGCGCGGNTCCTCCAATCGCGCTCGGTGGAATACGCCCGCAACTACAATGTACCCCTGCACGTGAGGTCCTCCTTCCACGAAGGAGAGGGGACCTGGGTCAAGAGCGAGGATGAGATCATGGAAAAAGCGATAATCAGCGCCGTCACCCACGACTTCGATGAGGCGAAAGTCACCGTCATCGGCGTCCCGGACCGGCCCGGAGTTGCCGCGCGTCTCTTCGGCGCGCTCGCCGACGCAAACGTCAACGTTGACATGATCATCCAGAACGTGAGCGAGCAGGCACGGACTGACATCTCGTTCACGGTCAGCAGGGACGACCTGGAAAAAGTCCGCCAGGTCGCCGGTGAGATCGGCGATGCGGTGGGGGCGGCCGGCGTCCACTCCGATGACGAGATCGCCAAGATCAGCCTCATCGGCGCCGGGATGCGAACTCACCCCGGCATCGCCGCAGGCATGTTCCAGACGCTCGCTGACAACGACATTAACATCGAGATGATCTCGACGTCGCCGATCAAGATATCCTGCGTGGTGCGGCAGAAAGACGGCGAGAAAGCCGTCCGGAATCTGCACGACTACTTCGGACTGGAGAAGTAGCAGGGGTCCGCACTCGGGCGTGGAAACCGTTTGATAAGCCAAACCGTTACAACCACTAAACGCCTGCCCGCCGAGGCGCATGAGGAATCGACAGGCCGCTGGAGGAGACCATGAGAGAGCCAAGGATTGCCATCGCCGGCGCGACCGGCATGGTTGGCCAGGAGTTCATGAGAATACTGGAGCAGCGCGACTTTCCCGTCGCACGCCTTCGCCTGCTCGCGTCCGAGCGCTCGCGCGGCAAGTCCTTCGACTTCCGCGGCGAGACGCTTCCCGTGGAGGTGCTGGACGAGGAATCGTTCGACGGGATCGACATAGCGCTGTTTTCAGCCGGAGGCTCGATATCCAGTAAGTTCGCGCCCATCGCTGCGGGCGCGGGCGCGGTGGTGATCGACAACTCCAGCGCCTGGCGGATGGACCCCGAGGTGCCCCTGGTCGTCCCCGAGGTGAATCCCGGCGACACTTTCAAGCACAAGGGCATCATCGCGAACCCGAACTGCTCTACTATCCAGATGGTCGTAGTGCTTGACCCGCTTCACAGGGCATTCGGGCTCGAGAGGGTGGTGGTCACCACTTTCCAGTCAGTGTCGGGCACCGGCAAGAATGCGGTCGAGGAGCTGAAGCAGCAGATACTCGATGTCGAGGCCGGCAAAGAGGTAAGCGCCGAAGTCTATCCGCACCAGATCGCCTACAACTGCCTGCCGCACATCGACGTCTTCCTCGATAACGCCTACACAAAGGAAGAGATCAAGATGGTCGAGGAGACCAGAAAGATCATGGGAGTGCCGGGCATGCTGCTGACCGCGACCTGTGTCCGCGTCCCTGTCTTTGTAGGTCACAGCGAGTCGGTCAACTGCCAGTTCAAGAAGCCGGTCGAGGCTGAGGAGGCCAGAGAGGTGTTGCGTCAGGCGCAGGGCGTCGTGGTGATCGATGACCCGTCGCAGGACTCTTACCCGCTTGCCGTCGATTGCGAGGGCAAAGACCCCTCGTACGTCGGAAGGATACGCAAGGACTACTCGGCCGCCAACGCCCTGAACCTCTGGATAGTCAGTGACAACCTGCGAAAGGGCGCAGCGCTCAACGCGGTCCAGATAGCTGAACTCCTGCTTGACTGAAGGCGCTGCGACAAAGCAGAGGGGGCTCATTCCAAATGGAGACGACGTGCCCGCCGGGAGGCACCAGCCCGGGGTGTAACGAGCACCCATCCGCCCCCGTGGTCGCGCGCTGCGTGAGCTGCGGCCGCCTGATGTGCGCTTACTGCCGGCTGGTCTACGGGAACAAGAACTACTGCAAGTCGTGCCTCGATCGCTCAAGGGTGTCCGCTCCCGCCCCGCTGCACTACCACCCGGACCCGGGCTATCCGCCGCCGCACGGGTACCCCTCACAGGGTCCGCCGCCGGGGTACGGCCCACCACCGCCTCCAGGCGCCTGGACGGGCGGGCCTCCGCCTCCGTATTACGGCTATCCTCCGCCGCCCATTCCGTATCGCCCGGCGCGCCCGGTGGTCTTCGAAGGCACGCCCTGGGGTGTCGGCGAAGCCGTCATCATCTTCGGTATCGCTTTCGTCGCGGCTTCTATCCTGTCCGTGCTCGTATACACGGTCCTCAAGAGCGCCTTCGCCACGACCACTGCCGCCTTTCTGCTCATCTTCTTCTCGAGCGTCATCCTCTACGCGTTCCTGCTGGCTGGAACTTTTTACTCTGTCAAGGTGAGGCACGGGAGCCACCTGTCCGCTCTGGGCCTGCGGCTCGAGGGGCTGGGGAAGGGCGTTGGGTGGGGAATAGCAGTGGGTCTCCCGCTTTTCGTAGCAGCCATCCTGGTCTCCTACATTGTGACCAAGCTTTTCGGGCCGACCAACACGGACATGGTCTCCAACTCGGTCAACAAGATCTCCGGCGGGGGCATCAGCCCGTACCTGATACTGCTGCTGGCATTCACCCTGGTCGTACTCGCGCCGGTCTGCGAGGAGATATTCTTCCGCGGCTATCTCTATCCGGCGCTCCGCAACAGGATGGACAAGCAGCCGGCGATGATAGTGAACGGCCTTCTCTTCGCCGCGGCGCACTTCGAGCTCATAGGGTTCCTGCCGCGTTTCCTCCTGGGCTGGGGGCTCTGCTACATCTACGAGCGGAACCGGACTCTCGGCGCTCCGATCACTGGGCACGCGATCTACAACGGCCTCATTCTGTTCCTGGCCCTTTTCTTCCGGCTGTGAGGCCGGCGGCAAGGCTTCTCTGCGTCCCGATCCCTCTCAAGCGCTCGTCTGGCATCGGATATAATCCTCGTTAGCGGCACGCTGTGTAGTACTACGCAAGCCGGGGCAACGCGCAGGGAGCATAGCGACCATGGGACCACAATCCGAGAAGCACGGCGCCCGGGTCGAACTCGATAGATGCCAGGGGTGCGGCAGGTTCATCGGGCCGCACGACGCCGTCTGCGGGCACTGCGGAAGGCCCTGCGCGGCCTTCATCCGTTCCAGGGCAGCCCGTTTCGGGATCACCGCCCAAGACTGCCCCCACTGCCTCGCCGGGTCGGGTCAGCCGTGGGTATGCGTGCGCTGCGGCGCCCCTCTCCCGGTGACCGGCGCTGTGTCGAAGGGCACGAGGCTCGGGCTGGTCTGCATACGGTGCGGCGCTGCGCTGCGCGGAGACGCATACTGCACCTGTTGCGGCGCCCCTGTACGGTCACGCTCGATCAGCCCCTCGAAGCGGGACAAGACCCTACTGGCTTTCGCCCAGTACGACTCTTTCCTGGAGCAGAGAGACCCCAACTACGTTTTCAGGATCAAGAGCACCAGGAAAGCGCGAGTCCTGTTGGCCCTCTTGGTGATAATCGCCGTCCATGTATCGGTCATCGGGACGCTCTTTGTGATCCGCAACGCGGTTGCCGCGCCTCCCGAGCCGCCGGCGACCCCGGTGGAAGCGCTGGCTAATTTCAGGACGTCGGGGGCGACCATCCAAGCGGCCAGAGACCTGGTGCAATACTCAAAGGACGCGTGGAACAGGGTGGCGGCAGAGTCAGTCTCAACAGGGCATTACTTTCTGGCCCTCGTACAGAGTCTCGAGAGACCCGGGACCTTGTCTGACCCCTGGTTGATGACCCCCTTTGACCATGACCAGTCCGCGCAGGCTGCTCTACGGGAGTTTGCCGCTCGCTGTCCCGGGGATTCCGCTTACCGGCTCCATGACTACTCCAACATCAACGACTACGCCGACCTCAAGGCCGGCGGCGGCTCGCCCTTCGTAAAACTGTGGATGTCTTCCTCGCGCGCTTTCTCCAGCCTGCTCAAAGACGGGGCGGAGGAAGTTTTGTACCGCCTCAGAGTCGACAGCAACGACCCGCTGTGGCTCATAGCGCCACCGTCCGCCACGGACTGGGGCATCATCGTGCCGATTATTTATACTGTCTCGGCGCCTCTACTCGTCGTGACCTTGCTCGCCCTCTACTTGACCCAACAGCTCGTCAACCGTCCCTTGCGACGGCCGAAGGGGGCGAAGAAGCGATAGAAGAGAACAACAACCACAGGTGTCCCTCATGCGGCCGGAAGCTCGGCCCCGGTGATGCGGTCTGCACCAGTTGCGGGACCTCGTATGTCGGCCGAATCGAAGACAGGGCTGAGAGGTTCGAGGTCAACCGCTTGCGGTGCCTCCATCACTTCGCCCGCGCGACCGGCGGCCAGGTCTGTGTCTGCTGCGGATTGAAAGTCTCTTCAATCAGGATACCAGCGGCCGGCGGCTCATGACCCGGGGCGGCGAGTACTGCCACTGCTGCGGCGCGGAGATGGACGGCAGGAGCTACTGCGGCTGCTGCGGCG
>JGI24138J36424_10000163_pt1 | contig 18415 bp, 16 predicted proteins | sample BarGraNGADG00312_2_FD_36424 | JGI IMG/M metagenome (IMG submission 36424) | reverse complement strand
GTCGCGTCGCGCCGCCGAGTACGGTGCCGCGGGGCGGAGTTCCGGCTGGCCAGCGGGGCGCGGCGCCCAGCTGCCCGTGATGAAGTTCTTGAATGCCGCCGACTCCGGCCGCTGCGAGCGGTTCTCTCCGCTTTTCTCGGTGTCGCCTCGCGTGTCGTTCATGACGTCATCGTGCCACTCCGCGGTGTGCGGCCGCGACGACGGCGGTGTGCGGCCGCGGCGGTTCCGGCAACGCGGAGTCCTAGGCTGGGTTGGTGCGCATCGACCTGCATACCCACTCGACCGCCTCCGACGGGACCGACGCCCCGTCCGGCGTGATCGAGGTGGCGGCACAGGCGGGCCTCGAGGTCGTCGCGCTGACCGATCACGACACGACCTCGGGCTGGGTTGAGGCCGCCGCGGCCGCGCGACGGCTCGGCATCGCGTTCGTGCCGGGTACCGAGGTCTCCTGTCGGTCTGGCGGGGTGTCCGTGCACGTGCTCAGCTACCTGCAGGACCCGGCGCACCCCGCGCTGCTCGCCTTCACCGACCGGACTCGTGCGGAACGCATCACCCGCGCCCGGCGCATCGTCGAGCTCCTCGGCCCGGACTACCCGCTGAGCTGGGACGACGTCCTCGAGCAGACCGCGGACGACACCACCGTGGGCCGCCCGCACATCGCTGACGCCCTGGTCGCGCGCGGCCACGTCGCGGATCGGTCTGCCGCCTTCGAGGAGTTGTTGCACCCGGGTGGCCGGTACTACGTGCCGCACTACGCGCCCGACGTCGTCGAGGCGGTGCGCGCGATCCGCGAGGCGGGCGGCGTGCCCGTGTTCGCCCACCCGGGCGCCGACGGTCGCGGTCGCGTCGTCGGCGACGAGGTGATCGGTGCGATGGCCCGGGCCGGCCTGGCCGGGCTGGAGATCGACCACCGTGACCACGACGACGCGGCGCGGGCCCGGCTGCGGGTTCTCGCCCGGGACCTGGGCCTGTTCGCGACCGGCTCGTCCGACTACCACGGCCGCGGCAAGGCCAACGTGATCGGCGAGAACCTGACCTCTCCCGAGGTGCTTGCGCAGATCGAGGCCGAAGGGCGGATGCCGGTGGTGCGGCCATGAGCGGGCTCCTGAACGTGCGGCTCCTGATCGAGGTTATGGTCACCCTGGTCGTGATCCTCGACCCACCCGGGACGCTGCCGATCTTCCTGGCGCTCACCTCGACGTACACGTCGCGGCAACGGGTGCACGCCGCCCTGCAGGCGGTCCTCGTCTCGTTCGGCGTGATCGTCGCGTTCGCGCTGTTCGGGCGTCAGCTGCTCACCTACCTGCACGTCTCGTTCCCCGCGCTGCAGGCGTCCGGCGGTCTGCTCCTGCTGCTCATCTCGCTGGACCTGTTGACCGGAAAGTCCGAGGAGCCGACGGCCTCCGCTGCCGGCGCAAACGTCGCGATGGTTCCGCTCGGCACCCCGCTGCTGGCGGGACCGGGTGCGATCGTCGCGACGATGGTGTTCGTCCAGCGCGCCGACGGCGCCCCGGGCTGGCTCGCGGTCGCGCTCGGCATCGTCACCGTGCACCTGGTGCTGTACGCGTTCTTGCGCTTCGCCAACCGGTTCCACCGCCTGCTCGGGGTCAGCGGGACGACCCTAGCCGCACGGATCGCGGGTCTGCTGCTCGCGGCGATCGCCGTTCAGATGATGGCCGACGCGGTCAGCGCGTTCATCGCCGCGGCGTAGCGCGGCGCGCGCCTGGCGCGCGCCGCCTCACCTCGTCTGCTCAGGCCTGGGAGGGCTCGCCGCCGCGCGTGCGGCGCCGGTTGCGCCGCGCCCGCGGCCGCTCGGCGCCACCGGCGTCGACCGGATGGGCCCGCGCCGCGGTAGCCGGGGCTCCGCTCGGTGCGTCGCTGTGCCGTTCCGCGCCGTCCGCCGGACGGCGACGGCCGCCTCCGGCGGCTCGCTCGCGGCCGCCATGTTCACGGCCACCGTGTTCACGACTGCCGTGATCGGAACGGCCCGGCCGGCCGGAGCCGTGGTCGGAGCCGTGCCCGCCGCCGGAGCCGTGGCGCTTGCCTGTCTCGCCGAGGTCCTCGACGTTCTCGGCGCCCAGGCCTGCGCGGGTGCGTGCCGCCGCCGGCAGGGTGCCCGTCGTCCCGACCGGGATGCCCAGCACCTCGTACAGGTTCGCCGAGTTGGAGTACGTCTCCTCGGGCACCGGGATGCCGAGGTCGAGCGCCTTGTCGATGAGTCCCCAGCGGGGCAGGTCGTCCCAGTCGACGAACGTCACCGCGGTCCCGGTGTTCCCGGCGCGGCCGGTCCGGCCGGTGCGGTGCAGGTAGGTCTTCTCGTCCTCGGGGCACTGGTAGTTGATGACGTGCGTGACGTCCTCGACGTCGATGCCGCGGGCTGCGACGTCGGTCGCGACCAGCACGTCCACCTTCCCGGCGCGGAACGCGCGGAGCGCCTGCTCACGGGCGCCCTGGCCGAGGTCGCCGTGGATCGCGGCAGCGGCGAAACCGCGCGCGGCGAGCTCGTCCGCGACCTTTGCGGTCGTCCGCTTGGTGCGGGCGAACACGATGGTCAGGCCGCGCCCCTCGGCCTGGAGCAGCCGGGCCAGCACCTCGATCTTGTCCAGCGCGTGCGCGCGGAACACGACCTGCTTGATCGCCTTGACCGTCGCCCCGGTGTCGTCGGGCTCCGCGGCACGGATGTGCGTCGGCTGAACCATGTACCGGCGCGCGAGCGCCACGACGGCGCCCGGCATCGTGGCGGAGAAGAGCATGGTGTGGCGCGAGGCCGGGGTGCGGGCGAGCAGCCTCTCGACGTCGGGCAGGAAACCGAGGTCGAGCATCTCGTCGGCCTCGTCGAGCACGACGGTCCGGACGTACGACAGGTCGAGGTAACCCTGGTTGATCAGGTCGATCATCCGGCCCGGCGTGCCGACGACGACCTCGACGCCGCGCTGCAGCGCCGTGACCTGCGGTTCGTACGCACGGCCGCCGTAGATCTGGAGGACGCGCACGGAGCGCTTCTTCGAGGCCGTCGCGAGGTCACCCGCCACCTGGGCGGCGAGCTCGCGGGTCGGAGCGACGACGAGGGCCTGCGGCTTGCCGGGTGCCGGCAGCGTGTCGAAGCCGTCCTCGTCCGGCGCGATCACGAGATTCAGCAGCGGCACGCCGAAGCCGAGGGTCTTTCCGGTACCCGTCTTGGCCTGTCCGATGATGTCGTGCCCGGCGAGTGCGACCGGCAGGGTCATGGCTTGGATCGGGAACGGATCGGTGATGCCGACGTCCGCGAGGGCNTCGACGATCTCCGGTCGGATGCCGTAGTCGCCGAAGGACGGATTGTGTGCCTGCACGCTCGGGGCAGGCTGATCTGTGGTGGTACTCATGGGGTAATGCCTCACGTCGTCTCGTGGCAGGCCACCGGCGTGCGCTCGCACCGGGGTGCTGGGCGGGCAGGGCCGTGCCGCTGATTCGGCAGCCGATCGTGAAGGTACGTGGCTTGATCGCGCAGGCGTGGGCCTGCAGGGCCGTGGCTGGTCGAGACGACCGGGCAACCGCTGAACACAGCGAGTCTACCCTGCGGCTCGCCGGAGCCCACCATCGGGGCCTGCCGCGGGTAGCTACGCTGGTCCGCATGTTCTCGCGCGCCGGTCGGACCGGCTCCGACCGGGTTCCGCGGCCCAGGATGACGAGGTGACGATGAGGGTGGTCGTCATGGGTGTCTCGGGCGCCGGCAAGAGCGTTGTCGCCGCCCGCCTCGCCGCCGCACTCGGCTACGTCTTCGTCGACGGCGACGACCTGCACGGCGCGGCGAACCTCGCGAAGATGCGCCTCGGTCAGGCGCTCACCGACGCGGACCGCGAGCCGTGGTTGCGGCGGGTCGCGGCGTGGCTGAGGGACCGGCCCGACGGTGCGGTGGTCGCGTGTTCAGCGTTGCGGCGCTCGTATCGCGACGTGTTGCGCGAGGCCGGGCCCGACGTCGTGCACGTGCATCTCGACGCGCTCGTCGGCACTCTCGCGGCGCGGATGGCGCGACGCGAGCACTTCATGCCGAGCGCGCTGCTGCCCTCGCAGCTCGAGGCGCTCGAGCCGCTCGGACCGGACGAGCCGGGTGTCACGATCGCCGCCGATGCACCCCTGGACGATGTCGTGGCGCGCTGCCTGGCGGCGCTGTTCGCGCTCGGCGAGGGGCCGACGCGGCTGGGCTAGATGGCGCCGAAGCCGACCCTGTGCTGCTCGTCGGTACCGATCTCCACGTAGCCCAGGACCGCGGTGGGAATGACGATGCGGCGGCCTCGCGCGTCGGTCAGAGTGAGCGAGACACCGCCGTCGATCGCGGCGCTCACCGCGGCCGCCACCTGGTCGGCGGTCTGGTCTGACTCCAGCACGAGCTCGCGTGCGACGTTCTGCACGCCAATCGTGATCTCCACGGTTACTCCTTCGATCCCGGTGCGCGCGGTGTCGCGCGTCCTGGTGGGTTGTCTGCTCGGCCCATCCTAGGTCGAGTGCTCACGACCGGATGGACGCGTCGTCCGGGAGGAGGTGCCGGACACCACCCCAGGCGAGCTGCGCGACGAGCACCACGGCGTCCTCGACGCTGTGGCCGTCGTCCGCCCGGAACCGGCTGGTGGCCGCGGCGCGAGCCATCGAGGTCAGGGCACAGGCCATCAGAGCGGCGTCCTCGGCGCTCCTCCCGGTGATCTCCTCGAGGGTGTCGGCGATGATCTGTGACGCACCCTCGGCCGCACGTTCGACCCGGAGCCGGAGCGCCGGGTCGCGGGTGATGTCCGACTCGAAGAGCAGCGAGCTGCCTTCCCCGACGTCCTCGACGAACTCGAAGTAGGTCCGGACGAGGGCGCGGACCAGCTCGTGCGCCTCCTCGGGTGTCGCGGAGCTCAGGTCCACCGACGCGAGCGCGGTGCGGACGGTCCGGGCCAGCTGCGCGCCCCGGTACTCGACCGTCGCGAGGTAGAGATCGAGCTTGGAGGTGAAATGCCGGTAGAGCACCGGCTTGCTCACCGCGGCGCGAGCCGCGATGTCGTCCATCGAGACGTTGTAGTAGCCATCACGTGCGAACTCGTGCAGGGCGACCTCGAGCACCTGAGCGCGGCGGGCGTCGCGGGTCATCCGGGCCGCGCGTGGGCGAGCTACCGGGGGGCGGGTCACGATGGTGATCGTAGCCACGCGATCCGACCCGTCATGCAACTATTTGACGATGCCCCGCCGATCCGCCGCGCAAAGGTACGTTGCGTCGGTGACCCCGTCGCGCCGCCCTGCTCGTGTCGGGCAGGTGATCGGGGTTCGACGCCTCGGCGGCTTGGCGCTCGCCCTGGCCGGCCTGGCCGGCGGTTACCTCCTTGCTCCCGCGGTTCTGCCCGCCACGTTGTCCGGCCGGGTCGCGGCGTCGACCGCGTCGGAGCGGGACGCGAATGGCCGCCGGGGGGCTCCGGCCCTGGCTGGCGAGAGCGTCGCCCCCCTCGACAAGGCGGCGGCGGCTGCTGCGACGCCGGCGGCCGGACTCGCCAAAGCGGATGTGCGGGCGGGCTTGCTGTCGACCAAGATCGTCGCCGACGGCGGTGGCGCGCTCGCGGTGGTACCGGGCAACGTCGCCGGGCCGGGGCGTGGGCCGGTCCGGAGTGTCCGCGTCGAGGTCGAGTCCGGCCTCCCGGTCGACGGCGAGGCGTTCGCGGCCTTCGTGATGTCGACCCTGAACGATCCGCGATCCTGGGGTGTCAACGGCCGGATGACCTTCTCTCGGACGGACGGTGCCGCTGAGATCCGGGTCGTGCTCGCTTCCCCGGCCACCGTGGACCGCATCTGCGCGCCGGTCGCGACGAAGGGCGTTCTCTCTTGCGGGCACGATGGCGTCGCCGCGTTGAACTTCACCCGATGGGTTCAAGGGATCAAGTCGTACGGCGGCGACTGGACCGCGTACCGGCAGTACCTGGTGAACCACGAGGTCGGTCACCTGCTCGGATACCCGCATGTCGAGTGCCCCGGGGCAGGACAGCGAGCGCCGGTGATGCAGCAACAGACCGCTCAGGTCGCGCCATGTACCCCGAACGCCTGGCCGTACCCCGACGGCGCTTGACCACCCGTTGTCGGCCCGGTGTGGTGTGATCGCGGGGTGAGTACGCCCGGGACGGCCGACCGGCGCCGCGGCGTTCGCCTGACCCGCCCGGCGACCCGGCAGGTGAGGCGGCCGAACCTCGACCCGGATCAGCGCGCGGTGCTCGAGAGTGGCGACGCGCGGCTCCTCGTCGTCGGCGCGCCAGGGACCGGCAAGACGACCGTGGCGCTCGAGCTCGTGCTGGACCGCTGCGATCGCGGCGCGCTGACCCCGGAGGACGTGCTCGTGCTCGCGCCGACCCGGCGGGGCGCGGCGGAGCTGCGCGACCGACTCTCGAGCATGCTGGCCCGGACCACCGGGCAACCGGTGGTCCGCACCGCGGCGTCGATCGCCTTCTCGATCCTGCGCAGCCGCGCCCTGCTGCTCGGCGAGCCGGTGCCGAGTCTGATCAGCGGACCGGAGCAGGACGTCGTGCTGCGCGAGCTCTTGCAGGGTCACCTGGCTGACGATGGTCCGCCGAACCCCTGGGATCGGCTGGTGCCGCCGGAATCGCTGGCCCTCCCGGCGTTCCGAGGTGAGCTCCGGGACCTGCTGATGCGCGCCGCCGAGCGCGGGCTCGGCCCAGCAGACCTGGCGGAGCTCGGCCAGCGGTTCGGCCGCGACGAGTGGCGAGCCGCCGCCGTGGCGTACCAGGAGTACCTCGACGTGACCGCGCTCCGGCAGTCCACGCCCGACGCGGGCGCGCGGTTCGATCCGGCAGTCGTCGTGGATGAGGCGGCGCAGGCCCTGGCGACCTGGGGCGCGGAGCTCCCGGAAGCGACCCGGCCGGCCTGGCGGCTCGTCGTCGTCGACGACTACCAGGAGGCCACCGCGGCCACCGTGCGGCTGCTGCACGAGCTGGCCGGCGCTGGCGCCGGTCTCGTGCTGCTGGCCGACCCCGATGCCGCGGTACAGACCTTTCGCGGGGCGAGCCCGGCGTTCGTCGGGCGGGCCGAGGTGACGGGCCGCGGCCTGGGTGAGCTCGGCGCGAAGCGTCTCGTGCTGATGCGGGCCTGGCGCCAGTCGCCCCAGCTGCGCGCCGTCACGGCGACCGTCACGGACGCGATCCCGAGTGTCGGTGTCGTGGCGCACCGACTCGCGCGCTCGGCGGAGCAGGCCGGGTCCGCGGCGGAGCTGGCGGTCGACGGCGGTGGGGCGGTCGACGGTGGTGGGGCGGTCGACGGTGGTGGGGCGGTCGACGTGCTGCTCGCCCGCGGGTCCGCGCAACAGGTCGCCCTCGTCGCGGACGTCCTGCGCCGGGCGCACTTCAGCGAGGAGCGGCCGTGGCGTCAGATGGCGGTCGTGGTGCGCTCCGGTTCGCAGCTCGAGGAGCTGCGGCGCGGACTGGTGAACGCTGGGGTCCCGGTGGACGTCTCCGCTCAGGAGCTGCCGCTCCGGGAGCAGCCGGCGGTCCGTCCCTTGCTCGCCGCCGTCCGGATCGCGCTCGGTGATCAGGCTCCCGATCCGGAGGTCGTCACCGAGCTGCTCGCCTCACCGCTCGGCGGGCTCGACGCGGTCGGCCTGCGCCGGTTGCGCCGGGCGCTCCGTAGCGAGGAGCTGACCACCGGCGGTGGCCGGTCGAGCGACGCGCTTCTGCAGGAGGCGATCGCCGATCCCGCGCGCCTCGCCTCTCTCGCCGTGCCCGAGGCGCGCGCGGCACGAACGGTCGCGGGCGTGCTCGCGGCTGCGCGAGCGGCCCTCGACGCTCCCGGCGCGACCGCCGTCTCCGTGCTCTGGGCGGTCTGGCAGGCCTCGGGACTCGCCGAGCCGTGGCGTCGCGCGGCCCTGTCCGGCGGCGGCGCCGGGGCGCGCGCCGACGCCGATCTCGACGGGATCGTCGCCCTGTTCCGGGCGGCCGAGCAGTTCACCGACCGGCTCCCGCTCGCGTCGCCGGCGTCCTTCATCGAGTACCTCGGCGCTCAGGATCTGGCCGGTGACACGCTCGCGGCCTCGGCCGCCGCGGGTCCGGCGGTGACCCTCACCACGGCGGCCGGTGCGGCCGGGCGCGAGTGGGACCTTGTCGTCGTCGCCGGGGTGCAGGACGGGACCTGGCCGGACCTCCGGCTGCGGGACTCGCTGCTCGGCGCGCAGTACCTGGTCGATGTCGTCGCTGGGCGCACCGCGGGCGCGCCGGGCGAGGCGGGTGCTGCGGAAACGGCGGCGGAGGCTCGGCGGGCCGTCCTGGCCGACGAGGTCCGCGCCTTCGCCGTGGCCGTCTCGCGCGCCCGTCGACGGCTCGTGGTGTGCGCCGTCGATGACGCGGACGAAAACCCCTCACCACTGCTCCGGCTTGCGGCAGAGGCCGCCGGGGTCGAACCGCGTCTCGCGGCCGTCGAGCGACCGTTCGACCTCCGGGGTCTTGTCGCAGCGCTGCGCGCCGAGCTCGAGACGACGGTCCGAACGGACGTCTCGCCGGCGATCGATGGCTCGGGCGAGGTGGCCGCCCGGCTCGCCGGCGTCCTCGCCGAGCTGGCACGCGGCGGGGTGCAGGGCGCCGACCCGGCCGAATGGCGCGGGGTGCCCGAACGCTCGACGGACGCGTCGCTCTGGCCGGACGACGTGCTCGTGACGGTCTCGCCGTCCGCCCTGGAGTCCGCATCGGTGTGCCCGCTGCGCTGGATGCTGGAGGGCGCCGGTGGGCGTGCCGCCGCCAGTTCCGCGCAGAGTCTCGGGATGCTCGTGCACGACATCGCGGCGCGGTTCCCGGCCGGGACCCAGGCTGAGATGCAGGCCGAGCTGGACCGGCTCTGGCCGGCGCTCGGGATCCCCGACACCTGGTTCGGGCGACGGCACAAGGAGCACGCCGACGCGATGGTCGCGCGGCTCGCCGCCTACTACCAGGATCACCCGGAACCCGCTCGGACCGAGGACGTGTTCGACGTCGTCATCGACCGGGCGCGCCTCCGGGGTCGGGTCGATCGCTTGGAGCTCGGGCCCGACGGAGCGGCGAGGATCGTCGACTTCAAGACCGGGGCGCCGATGGCCATCGCCGAGGCCGCCGAGAACCCGCAGCTCGGCGCGTATCAGCTGGCCGCGGAGCACGGTGCCTTCGAGGGCATCGCGGCCAGCGCGGGCGCCGCACTCGTCTACCTCGGGAACGGTGCCACCACGCCGACGACGCGGCCGCAGCCGCCGCTCGGGGCGGACGGGCTCGGCGCCACGATGACCGAGCTGCTGTCCTCGGCCGTGCGGGAAATGAGCGCGGCGCAGTTCGACGGACGCGAGAACCCGACCTGCCGTACCTGCCCGGTCCGGCGCAGCTGCCCGATCCAGCCGGAAGGGCAGCAGCCATGAACCTGACCCGTGTCCCGGGCAGATCCGCCGGCGAGCTCGCCCGCCTGATCGATCCGACGAGGCTGCCCACCGCGGAGCAGGAAGCGGTGATCGAGGCACCCGCCGAGCCGCTCCGGGTGATCGCGGGCGCCGGGTCGGGCAAGACCGAGACGATGGCGACACGGGTGCTCTGGTTGCTCGACAACTACGACCTGCGGCCCGAGGAAGTGCTGTGCCTGACCTTCACCCGGAAGGCTGCCGGGGAGATCGCGGAGCGGGTCCGGCGCCACCTCGGGCGGCTGCGCTCGGCCGACGCCGTCGCCGTCGCCCGAGCCGGGTCGAGGACCGGGCCGACCGCGCTCGGCCTGGGGGAGCCGACGATGGCGACCTACAACTCCTACGCCGCCGGCCTGGTCAAGGAGCACGGTTTGCGGCTCGGCGTCGATCCGGATGCGGCTCTGCTCAGCGACGCCGGTCAGTGGCAGCTGGTCTCCCAGCTGGTCGAGTCCTGGACCGAGGACCTGTCGGTGGACAATGCGGTCAGCACGGTGACGGCTGCGGTCATCTCTCTCGCGCAGGCGTGTCACGAGCACTTGCGCGAACCGGCCGAGGTGCAGAACGAGATCCGCGAGCTCACCGCACACATCCGGGCGCTGCCACGCACAGCTGACGGGAGCGGGCCGGGCGCGCCGTACGCGGAGATCGCACCGGTCCTCGCCTCCCTGGACGCGCGTGCCGAGCTGATGGACATCGTCCAAGCGTTCCGCCGCGCCAAGCGGGAGCGTTCGGTCCTCGACTTCGGCGACCAGGTCGCGATCGCGGCGCGCCTAGCCGCGATCCCGGCGGTCGCCCAGGCCGAGCGGTCCCGGTATCGCGTCGTGCTGCTCGACGAGTTCCAGGACACCTCGCACGCCCAGTTGCAGCTGCTTGCCAGACTGTTCGGATCCGGGCACCCGGTGACCGCCGTCGGTGACCCGAACCAGGCCATCTACGGCTGGCGGGGCGCCTCGGCGGCCGGCATGGATGACTTCCTGCCCGCATTCCGAGGCGTCGACGAAGTGGTGCCGCGCACGCTCACGCTCTCGGTGTCCTGGCGGAACCCGGCGTCGATCCTCGGTCTCGCGAACCTCGTCGCCGCTCCGCTCCGCGGCGACGCGCACCGCGACCTGCCGGTGCTCCGCTCTCGCGAGGCCGAGCTCGGCCTACCCGAGGCGTTCGCGGTGATCCGGGCGGAGTACGCCACGAATCTCGAGGAGGAGGCGTGCGTCGTCGTCGACTACCTGCGCGAGCAGTGGCACGAACCGAACGAAGCGCGCGCCGAGGGCGAACGGCTCTCCGCCGCGGTGCTGTGCCGGACCCGGGCACAGTTCCGTCCGATCATCGACGCCTTGCGCGACGCGGGCTTGCCGTACGAGGTGGTCGGACTCGGTGGCCTGCTCGACACCCCGGAGGTCGTCGACCTGGTGGCGGCACTCGAGGTCGCGCATGACCCGTCTCGTGGCGACTCACTCATGCGCCTGCTCACCGGCGAGCGACTCATGCTCGGCGCGGCGGACCTCGCCGCCTTGGGCGACTGGTCTCGCGAGCTCGCCCACCGGGACGATGCCACCGCGACCGCGACCGCGACCCCGTCGGCGGAACTGGTCGCGATCGACGCCGACGTCGTGGACGAACGGAGCCTCGTCGACGCGCTCGATTCCCTGCCCGGGCCGCGCTGGCGAAGCCGCACCGGGCGCGCCCTCAGCGATCCCGGGCTCCGGCGGCTGCGCGAGCTCGCCGCGACGATCCGGGCGATCCGCAGCCAGACCTACCTGTCGGTTCCCGACGTCGTGCTGGCGGCGGAGCGGTTGCTCGGGCTCGACGTCGAGCTGATGGCCCGGCCCCAACGCGAGGTGTGGCGGGCGCGCACACACCTCGACAGCCTCGTCAACGTGGCGCACGATTTCGCGGCGAGCGCGGAGCGCGCGACGCTCGGCGCCTTCCTCGCCTGGCTCGACGCGGCGCGCGCGCACGAGCGCGGACTCGAGGTCGCACCCGCGGAGCCGGCGCCAGGCTCGCTGCAGATCCTCACGGTCCACGCTGCGAAGGGCCTGGAATGGGACGTCGTCGCGGTGCCCGGACTGAGCGGGGGACACTTCCCGTCGGTCCGGCCGGTGCCGGCCGAGCCGGGGACGTTCAAGCACACCGGGTGGCTGACGGAGCTCGGCGCGTTGCCCGCTCCGATGCGGAGTGACCGCCGGCACCTGGCCGAGTGGCGGTACCGGGACGCGGTCTCACAGCTGGACCTCCGAACCGCTCGGGAGACATACCTTCGCGACAACGGCGCCCACGAGCTCGCCGAGGAACGCCGCCTGATGTACGTCGCCGCGACGCGCTCGAAGCGCGCACTGCTGCTGACCGGGTCGTGGTGGCGTTCGGGCGCGTCACCGACCATCCCATCGATCTTCCTCACCGAGCTCGCCGAGCACGGCCTGGTCGATGGCGCGTCGATCGGTCCGGCGGCGGCCGAGCGGGCGAGCGGGCTCGAGTCGCCGCAAGGGGAGCCGCGCGTCGCCAGCTGGCCCACGACGGCCGGCTCCTCCACCGCTCGCAGCGCGACCGAGCGCGACCGGCGTGCCGCGGCGCTGCGCGCGGCCGCGCACCTTGTCACGGACGCGCTGCGGGCCACCGGGCCGGCCGCGCCCGGGATCCGCGAGAGCGCGGCGGCGGATTCGCGGCTCGCGCATTTCGAGGCGGACGCGCGCACCCTGCTCGCCGAGCGGCAGCAGCGGGCCCGGCCGTCGCGGAGGTGGAGATGCCCGGCCATCTCTCGGCCTCGGCGGTCGTCCGGCTCGCGGCCGACCCGCGCGCGTTCGCCGAGCAGCTGCGTCGGCCGATGCCGCAAGAGCCGTCCGTCGCGGCGCGCCGCGGCGTGGCGTTCCACAGCTGGGTCGAGTCGTTCTACTCGTCGGCGTCTTTGGTCGACGTCGACGCGCTGCCCGGGGCGGACGACGACGTGATCCGGCTCGACCAGGACCTCGCCGACCTGCAGTCGAGCTTCGCCGCCTCGCCGTGGGCGGCGCGCCGCCCGGTCGCGGTCGAGGTGGACGTCGAGACCCCGGTCGGAGCGCACATCCTGCGGTGCCGGATCGATGCTGTGTTCGAGGACCCGGACGGAGGCTTCGTCGTCGTCGACTGGAAGACCGGTCGGCCCTCGCGCGATCCGAGCGGCCGCGCTGCCCGGGAGCTGCAGCTCGCGAGCTACCGACTGGCGTGGTCGCGCTGGCGGGACGTGCCGCTCGAGCTGGTCCGGGCCGCGTTCTTCTACGCGGAGAGCGGTGAGACCATGACCCCGGATCGGCTCGGCGACGCCGCCGAGATCGAGGCGCTCCTCGAGGCTGCGACGATGCCGAGCGGGGGCGACGCCGGAACGCCCCGGCGCGAGGCCGAACGCTAGGTCGTGGTGAGCGCGTCCGCGACGTAGTCCTCGAGATCCGCGAGCATCGCGACCGCGTCGTCGATGATCTCCTCGTTCTCGGTGCGCACCCCGTGCAGCAGCCAGCGCGCGAGCGCGAGCTCGCCGGCGAGGTGCGCACGCTCGGTCAGATGCGGGTCGGAGAACTCCATTCGGCGCAGTGCGTACGCCTCGGTGATCGAGTCGACCGCGTCGCGCGGTGCCGCGACCAGCAGCCAGGCGAGGTCGTCGGCCGGGTCGGCGACCTTGGCCTCGGACCAGCCGAGGATCCCGGTCACCTCGCTGCCGCCGGTCAGGACGTGGTCGGCGGTCAGGTCGCCGTGCACGACGGTCGGCCGGAACCGACAGATCGCCACGTTCTCCAGCGCGTTCTCCCAGCGACGCAACAGCGATGCGGGCACCTTGCCGGTCTTCGCGGCCTCGTCCACCTCGGTTAGGCGCCGCTGGCGGTAGGTCTCGGCGTCGTAGACCGGCAGGCCTGCGTTCTCCACGATCGCGATCGGCAGTTCGTGGATCGAGGCGAGCGCGCGGCCGAGCGAGGCGCTCAACCCCGGCCCGGGGCCGAGCACGTCGAGCCTCAGCGACTGCCCTGGCAGGCTGCGGTAGACCACCGCGCGGCCGCCCTCCGGGAGGTGGGCGAAGCCGGCCGGACGCGGGAACACGAAGGGCAAGGCGTCGGCGTCGAGGGACTCGGCCATCGCGTCGAGCAGGGTGACCTCGGCCTCCAGCGCGGCCCCCGCGACGGCGGTGATCGGCGCGCGCACGTACCAGCGCCTTCGCTCGGAGTCGATCACGATCGCGATGTCGTAGTCGCTGCCGATGTGCGGCGGGCGGCGCACGTCGAAGACGTCGAGCCCGGGGACGGCAACCGTCGCCAGGGCAGCGAGGGCGAGCGGCGAGCGAGTCACGTTCAACAGACTAGGCGCCGAGCCGCCGTGCGCGTGCGCGCGCCGCGGCGGCGTGTCCCCTCCCTGCGCGAGCCGTACCGTAGCCGCTATGACGTGGACCCGGTTGCCGTTGGCGCGCGCGGCGGTGGACCGCGGTGCAGAGCGACGCGCCGAGCCCACACTGGTGTCGGACCTGCTCGCTGACCCGCGCACCCGGGTTCTCCTGGTGCGGCACGGTGCGGTCGCGATGCGCGGCGGCGTGGCTCTGAACCTCCTCGGACCCGGGGAGCTGGGCGAGCACACGGCGGATCTCGGCCGGTGGCTGTACCTGGGCACCGAGGACGGCGTCGGGTACCTCGCGGCCGTGATTCGGGACGATGCCGATGCCCGGTCGTCGGACTGGGCGACGCTCCGCGACGTCGGTGCGGCGTTGTCCGACCGGGACGCGGGGCTCGCGACCATGGCCGTCGGGCTCGCAGCTTGGCACCGGAGCCTGGTGCACTGCCCCCACTGCGGTGCGGAACTGGTCGTCGAGGATTCCGGCTGGCTGCTGCGCTGCCCGGTCGACGCATCGCCGCACTACCCGCGAACCGATCCCGCCGTGATCATGGCCGTGCTGGACGCATCGGACCGGCTGCTCCTCGCGCGCGCCTCGCGCTGGTCGCAGCGGCGGTTCTCGACGGTCGCCGGCTTCGTCGAGCCGGGTGAGTCGGCCGAGCAGGCGGTGCGGCGCGAGGTCGCCGAGGAGACCGGCGTCATCGTGGGTGAGGTGACGTACCTCGGCAGTCAGCCGTGGCCGTTCCCCGGCTCGCTCATGCTGGCGTTCCGGGCGGCGGCGGTGACGACGCCGATCACCGTCGATGGCGTCGAGCTCACCGAGGCGCGCTGGTTCAGTCGCGCCGAGCTGGCGGCGGACATCCAGGCTGGCCTGGTGGCCATGCCGAGCCGCGCGTCGATTGCGCGGGTGATGATCGAGGACTGGTTCGGCGGGGCGTTGCCGGGGGAGTGACCTCTTGCGCTTGCGGTCCGGCCTCAGTGGCCCAGGCGCCGCTGTATCTCGGCGAGTGACGGGTTGGTCGCTGAGCTTCCGTCCGGGAACAGGACCGTCGGCACGGTGCGGTTCCCGCCGTTGATCCGCTCGACGAACGCGACGGCGTCCGGGGTCTCCTCGATGTTGACCTCGCGGTACCGGATCTGGGACACATCGAGGTACGTCTTGAGGCGTCGGCAGTATCCGCACCACGCGGTCGAGAACATGGTGACCGTGCCCGCAGCGGGCAGTGTCAGCTCGGACGAACTCATCGGGATCCTTCGGTGGGGCACCGCAACCGGGCAAGTCTGCCCGAAGCAATTCCAATTCCACCAATCGGTCAGACAAATGGTGACGTACCCACAGGTCGCCCCCGGCCCGGTGCCGGGTGTCGGCCCGGGCTGCGAGGATGACGCCGATGTGTGCCGACGAGATCCTTGATGCCCTCGATCCCGACCAACGTGAGGTCGCCCTCGCGCTGACCGGGCCGGTGTGCGTGCTGGCCGGAGCGGGCACCGGGAAGACGCGCGCAATCACGCACCGCATCGCGTACGGCGTCCGAACCGGCGCGTACAACCCGACGGCGGTGCTCGCGGTGACCTTCACGGCCAGGGCGGCCGGGGAGATGAGGGCGCGGCTGCGGGATCTCGGTACGACGGGGGTGCAGGCGCGCACCTTCCATTCCGCCGCACTGCGCCAGCTGAGCTACTTCTGGCCGCGCGTCGTGGGCGGGGCACCGCCGCGGATACTCGAGCACAAGGCACCGGCGGTCGCGGAGGCCGCGGGACGGTTGTCGCTCGCGGTGGACCGGGTCTCGGTGCGGGACCTCGCATCGGAGGTGGAGTGGGCGAAGGTGAGCCTGATCGCACCGGACGACTACCTGCGGAGCGCGGCCGCCACCGGTCGGCCGGCCCCCGCCGGTTTCGATCGACAGGTCGTCGCGCGGCTGTTGACCGTCTACGAGGAGGTCAAGACCGAGCGCGGCGTGATCGACTTCGAGGACGTGCTGCTTCTGCTTGCGGAGATGCTGAGCTCGCGCCGCGACGTGGCCGAGGAGGTGCGCGGTCAGTACCGGCAGTTCGTCGTCGACGAGTACCAGGACGTCTCACCACTGCAGCAGTTCCTGCTCGACCAGTGGTTGGGCGGGCGCCGCGAGCTCTGCGTGGTCGGCGACCCGAGCCAGACGATCTACTCGTTCACCGGTGCGACGCCGCACCACCTGCTGACCTTTCCGCGCACCTACCCCGAGGCGCGGGTGGTCCGGCTGCTGCGCGACTACCGCTCGACGCCCCAGGTGGTCGGCCTCGCGAACGCGCTCGTGTCACGTGCCGGGCGCAGTGCGAGGCCGTCGCTCGAGCTCGTCGCCCAGCGGCCGGTCGGACCACCGGTCGAGTACACGACCTACCAGGACGACGAGGCGGAGGCGTCCGGGATCGCGGTGCGGATCGGGCGTCTGATCGCGAACGGCACCCGTCCGAGCGAGATCGCGATCCTGTACCGGACCAACGCCCAGTCCGAGGCGTTCGAGCAGTCGCTCGCGGATGCCGGGATCGGGTACCTGATCCGCGGCGGGGAACGCTTCTTCGCGCGGCGCGAGGTTCGCGACGCGCTCATGTTGTTGCGCGGGGCGGCGCACGCGGCGGACTCCGGGCCCGAGGAGCTCGGCGAGAGCGTTCGGGCGGTGCTCTCTTCGGCCGGCTGGAGCGCGGCGGCTCCGGCCGCGCGCGGTGCGACGCGGGAGCGCTGGGAGTCGCTCCAGGCGTTGGTCGCGTTGGCCGACGACCTCGCCGGGGAGCGAGGCGGCACGCTGCGCGAGTTCGTGGCCGAGCTGGACGAACGAGCAACGGCGCAGCACGCGCCGACGGTCGAGGGGGTGACCCTCGCGTCGTTGCATGCGGCCAAGGGACTGGAGTGGGACGCGGTGTTCCTGGCCGGTCTGTCCGACGGCCTGATGCCGATCTCGCTCGCGGAGACCGACGAAGCGATAGCGGAAGAGCGCCGGCTGCTCTACGTCGGCATCACCCGGGCACGGATCCACCTCGAGCTGTCCTTCGGCCGCGCGAGGAACCCGGGCGGCCGGGCCTCGCGGCGTCGGACGCGGTTCCTCGACGGGATCTGGCCGACGGAGCCACGCGCGACCCGCCACCGGTCGACCGCGCAACGGTCCCTCGCCGAGAGCCTCACCGGGGAGGACGCCGAACTCTTCGAGCAGTTGCGCAACTGGCGCTCGACGGTCGCGACCGAGACTGACAAGCCCGCCTACACCGTGCTCATCGACGCAACGCTCGTACAGATCGCCGAGACGCGGCCGACGTCGATCGCGGAGCTCGCGCGGGTCGCCGGGATCGGGCCGGCGAAGCTCGACAGGTACGGCGAGACTCTCCTGGCGCTGCTGTCCCGGCCGCGCTGAACAGCCGGCGGTGCGGGGCGCCCGAGAGGTCCGCGAACCGTGACCGAGTCGTGACGCCGAATTGCCTTGTGCCCCTCCAGGAGGCGGTCTTAGGCTGCCAAGTGTTCCGGGAGCACGCGCGCGTTCAAACGCGCCAGAGCGAGTGAGGAGGTGGGTGCAGAGATGATGACCATGACGTTTGGTGGGCATGGCGTAGCGGTCGATGACCGCGTGCGCGTCAACGCGCCCGTCCTCGTCATCTCTGCTGCCACCGTGCGCGCTTCCGGGCCGGCTACCGCAGATCTCGGTGCCGCCGCCATTCGCGCCACGTACGCGGCATGGCGACCGGCTCAGCGGACGCTGAAGCGTCACTCCGGTACCACCCCCGCCCCCGGCACCGCCCCAGGACGGTTCGCTTAGGTCCATCGGACCTCGAACCCCAGGCCGCGGAGTCCAGTCGGGACCCGCGGCCTTCGCATTCCTCCGGCTCAGCCGATCGGAAGCGCAGGACCACGGGTCTCACATCCGTTGTTGGTCCACCTTTCGGGAGAGCAGGAGGATCCCGTGCTACTCGTCATCGACACCATCGCAGTCATCGACATCGACACCACCCCGTGCCGCGAGAACGATGCCGAGCTGTGGTTCGCCGAGTCCACGCACGAGGTCGAGCGCGCCAAGGCGCTCTGTGGCCCGTGCCCGCTGCAGGCCGCGTGTCTCGCGGGCGCTGTCGAGCGCGCTGAGCCGTGGGGTGTCTGGGGCGGCGAGGTGTTCATCGGTGGCGTGATCGTGGCGACCAAGCGAGGCCGGGGGCGTCCGCGCAAGGAGGACTCGATCGAGACCCGAGAGCTCGACGAGGTGGAGTCATCGGCCGCCTGAACGAGCACCAACCGAGACAGCCGGACGTCAAGCAGGGGGCTCCGGCAGGCCGGTGCACCCGCAATGCGGGTGCACCGGCCATTCGCGTCGGCGTGGCGCGCCGTCCGAGAGCCTGATCTCGAGCGCGGCTCCGATGATGCCGACCGGCTCGCCGTCGATTCCGGCCACCACTTGCGCCGCCGCGGTCGCTGCCGCGAGTGCTGCCAGCAGCGGGTCCTCGGGCCTCGGCCCGGACCGCGGTCGTACCGCCAGCTGTGTCGCCACCACCGGCCAGCGATCGTCCAGGTCGCAACGGTGCAGGTCGAGGCAGCGCAGGCACGCACTCGCACCTGGCCGCACGAAGGGGCCGACCACGATGTCCTTCTCGCGCACCACGACGGACAGGTGATCGACATCCGCCGCCATCAACGAGCGTGCTCCG
>JGI24138J36424_10000157_pt1 | contig 18644 bp, 21 predicted proteins | sample BarGraNGADG00312_2_FD_36424 | JGI IMG/M metagenome (IMG submission 36424) | reverse complement strand
AGGGCCAGGCAGGCCTTGGTGACTTTGCTGCTCACCGAGCTCTTGCTGTCCACCACGAACAGTCCCTTTGACTTGGCCCACTCCACCTCGTAGGTCATGAGGTCGAGCTGGTCGCATCCGCGCCCGCCCATGTGGTTGTTCATGCCCGTGGTGTGCGGCACCTTGCTGACGTCGGTGTCCAGAGTCGAGAAGACCGTGGCGCGGTCCATGCCGGTTGCCAACTGGCCGGTCCCGGCGAAGGAGTTGGGCGGAGCGTTGTCCGTCGGCACGTGCATCATGATCACGTAGCCGGAGTTAAAGAGCTGCTCGGCGAGCTGCTGTGAGAGCGGCGGGTAGGGCATGACCGCGAAGCACAACGGCGCATCGATCGCGGTCCAGAGCGGCAGCTTGTCGGTGACGTTGCCCGTGTCGTCCACGACGATCCCGATGGCCGGCGGCGTGGTGTTGGACTTCTTCTCGACGCGGACGGGGACCGCCGGCGCGGTGGACTTGCTGCTCTTGACCTTCCTGGCGCTGGTGGCGCTCTTGGCCGTCTTCTCATCGGATGCCGCGACGGTCTCTTTCTTGCCGCCCGACTTGGAGTACAGCACTCCCTTGAGCGGCCCCACCGGGCTGAGGACGATGGCGAGGACGATCACGGCGACGGCGACGGCTATGGTTATGGTTCGGTTCCGGCGCGCCCGCCGGCGCCTCTCGGCGAGCCGGTACGCCCGCCTCTCCTGGATCCGCCGGGTTTCTGTCTTGCTGAACTCGGGATGACCCGAATCGTCGTCTTTCAATGACCCTCGCTTTGTCNCAGCGACGCCCCTAGAGCAGCTTCAGCCCGTGCAGCACGCCCGCGATGTCCTCGCGGCACGCGGCGCTGACCGAAAGCAGCGGCAGGCGCATCTCATCGGAGGAGATGACCCCCATGAGCTTCATAGCAGCCTTCGCCGGAGCGGGGTTCGGCTCCTTGAACATTACCTTGACCAGGGGCAGGAGGTGGTAGTGGAGCCTGCGCGCCTCGGCCAGGTCTCCTGCGGCGGCAGCCTCGACCATCTCCAGGAACAGGCCGGGCAGGACGTGCGCGCTCGCCATTATCCCGCCCTGGCCGCCCAGGCAACAGATCGGGAACAGCAGGTGGTCCTCGCCCGACAGCATGCTGAAGTTCTTCGTCCTGGCGATGATGCTCATCGCCTGGTTGATGTCGCCGGAGGCGTCCTTGATCCCCAGGACGTTGGGGATCCGCGCCAGGTCGCTGACGGTGTTGACCTCGATGTTGCGGCCGGTCCTCGCCGGGATGTTATAGATGACGATGGGACGGTCGGTCACCTCCGCGACCGCGCGGAAGTGCTCGATGATCCCTTCCTGGTTGGGGCGGTTGTAGTAAGGGCAGACGATCAGGTAGCCCTGCACGTCGAGCATCTCGGCCCTTTCCAGCAGGCCTATCGTCTCGCGGGTGTCGTTGGTGCCGATGCCGGCGATAATAGGGATGCGGCCCGCGGCCTGCTCGACCGCGACCCTGATGACTTCGATGTGCTCGTCGTGGGACAGCGTCGCGCTCTCTCCGGTGGTGCCGCAGGGAACCAGGCCCGTGGCCCCTCCCCCGACGAGGTAGTCGACCAGCTTCCTCAGGCTGGGCTCGTCGATCTCACCATCTTTGAACGGCGTCACGTTGGGGACGAAAACGCCTTCCAGCTTCAGATCGGCCAATCCCGGTACCTCCTGCCGCGCAGCTTGCAAAATATTACGGTCATTCTATACCGACCGGCTTGCCCAGGACAGCCGCCGCGCAGTTGATCCCCGCGGAGCAGGCGCAGTCCATGGCCACCCCGAAACCTCTGGCGGTATCCCCCGCGAAGAAGAGCCCTTCGACCCCCGGGGCGGTGTTCTCCGGCTTGAGGGTGCCGGCCTGCGATATCGATTTGGCGACCCCCTCGAGCTTGGTGCATATCGGGTAGAGCTCCCAGTCCACGCACTCGCTGAAGCCCGGGTAGGCCTCCTCGAAGAACGGGACGATGGCGTCGACCACGCGCTCTACCTTGGCCGCGTTCTTGGACTCCTTCTCGGTGAGAGGGAGGTAGGCGGTGAGCAGGTGCTTGCCGGCGGGGGCGATGCTCGGATCGGTCACCGACTGCACGTTCCACGCCATGTACACGTCGTAGTCGTAGTCGGAGCCGGCGGGCACCACCACCGGCGTCTTGATCAGCCGCTCGGCCTGTTCGAGAGGCATCGGCAGTTCGGAGAGTCCGATGTAGGGCGCCAGGCTGCCGTATCCGTAGAGCGAGCGGGCCCGCCTGGTGAAGTCGGCCGGGAAGCTCGACTCCTCGACCAGGTCGAACGTCTCCTGGACGGGGACGGTGCTCACCACGCTCGAGGACGCCAGCTTCCTGCGCTCGCCGCCAGCAAGCGTCACCTCGACGCCGGTCACCTTTCCGTCCTGAAGGGCGACCCTCTCGACGTCGGCACCCAGCACCACCTCTCCGCCCAGCCGCTCGAACTCGGCGGAGACGGCATCCGACCACCTCTGGACTCCACCCACCGCGAAACCGCCGGTGTGAAGCTCCTCGCCGGAAGCGATGATGGGCAGCATCACGTTGTTCACGTAGCGGACCAGCTCGCCCGCGCTGATGTCGTCCGGGTTGTTTATGGTGGTGAACAGGGTGCCGGTGCAGTGCCAGGACTCCCACACGGCGTCATCGGCGGTGAGCCCCAGCCGGTCACAGTACTCGTGCAGGCTCACCTTCTCGAGCTCGTCGAGCTGCTCCGTGGTCAGCCCCAACGAATCCGTGATGAGCGACCAGTACTTGATGCCCTTTTCCTTGCATCGCTTGTATAGCTTGTCGTCGAGCCGCCCGGAGCCGACCGGGGCCTCAAGGTAGAACTCGCCCTGGTAATAGAAGCCGGTGTCGCAGGGATTTACCGGCACGTCTATCCCGAGGTAATCGATCAGGCGGCCGAAATAGCCTTTCCCGGCGCACCCCAGCCCGTGGTACCCGAGGTCGATGACGTACCCGTCGAGGAGCCGCCCGCGGACTATCTCCTCTATCGGGGGCTTCGCACCGGCCAGGTAGCAGTAGTGCCGACCCAGCACCTGGCGGTACCAGTCGGCGCCGCCCTCGCTGATCTCCTCGCCGGCCATCGATAGCGCCCTGCCGCCCACGCGGTTCTCGCGCTCCAGCACCAGCACGTCCATCCCGTTCTTGGCCAGAAGGGCCGCGGCGGCGAGGCCGCCTATGCCGGCGCCGATGACAATCGCGTCGTAGCTGTCTTTCACATCATCTCCCGCGCGCTACAGCTTCCAGTAAGGCTCCTGCTTGCCGGAGGAGTAGTCGTAGAAACCCTTACCCGACTTGCGGCCCAGCAGGCCCGAGGCGACCATCCGCTGCATGAGCTCGGGCGGCCAGTAGCGCTCGTCCTGAGTCTCGTTGTAGATGGCCTTCATGGCGTTCATGAGGACGTCGACGCCGGTGAGGTCGGCGGTCTCGCACGGCCCCATGCGGTGGGCGAACCCCAGCTTCATGGTCTTGTCCACGTCCTGCGGGGTGGCCACGCCCATCGCGACGATGTCGATCGCCGCGCCGGACATCGCGAGCCCGACCCTGTTGGCGATGAATCCGGCTACGTCCTTGTTCACGACAACCGTCTCCTTGCCGATATCCTCGGCCCAAGCCTTGGCCGCCTCCATCGTCTCGGTCGAGGTCTGCAGGCCGTAGATGAGCTCGCACAGCATCATCATCGGGACCGGGCTGAAGAAGTGCGTGCCGACGACTTCTCGGGCCTCTTGGTCACGGAAGCGATGCTGGTGATCGAGATGGCGCTGGTGTTGGTGGCCAGGATGCAGTCGGGGCCCGTGATATCGTCGAGCGCCTTGAAGATCTCCTGCTTGAGCTCGATCTTCTCGAACACGGCCTCTACCACCAGGTCGGCGTCCGAAGCGTCGGACATCTCCTTGGTGGTCTTGAGGTTGGCAAGGGCGCTCTTGGCTGTGTCCTCGGTTACCTTGCCCTTCTCCACGAACTTGGCCAGGGATTTCTCGATCGTCTTCATGCCCTTATCCAGGGCCTCGTCGTTGATGTCACGCATGGTGACCTGGTAGCCGGCAGTGGCGGCGACCTGGGCGATGCCGGCGCCCATCAGGCCGGCTCCCACCACGTAGACCTTCTTGATAGCCATCTCTTACCCCCTTGGTAGGTACTCCTGTTCAAGCACGAAAGTTTATCACATGCCGGCGGGCCCGCATCACCGTTTTCGCACGGTCTGGCGTGTTCAGTCCGGCTTTTTCAAGCTCACGCCGAATGTCCTCAGCGCGAAGACGACCTCGAGGACGGTGTAGGCGATGAATAGCGCCGCGAAGCAGCAGTAGATCGCGACGCGGTTGATCGCGGTCGCGAAGGTGAGCCCGTAGAGCGCGAGCGCTACGGCGACCATGAGCCCGGTGAAGGTAGCGAGCACCGCCAGGGGCACGGCGGCCGGTGGTTTCTTCAGCGCCCACTTGAGGCTCGCGAAGGCGGCGATCGCATACAGGGACGCCAGGCCGAAGCCGACTATCGCTCCGGCGAACCCCCGCCACCCTCCGAACACCACGGACAGTATGAGCCCGACGGGGATGATCACCCCGCCCGCGATGGCGACCGCCCGGGCCAGTCCCTTGTTGAACCTGTCGTACAGCTCGTCTATTGGCGGCGCCGCGGCCGGCCCGCCCTCATTCGATTGATCCAATCTCTCCTCCATCGATGTCGAGAGCCGCATCCGGCTCCTCTTTATTGCGGCGCCTGCGTCGCGCCCGGTGCTTCCCCTTGCCTCCCTCGCCCCTGACTATCCTCGGTATCGCGGTCAGGAAGAAGCCCCCGATGGCCAGGGCGAGCGCGATCCACAATATCTTGTTGTTGGACGTGACCTTCAATGCCAGGCTGGTGCCGCAGAGCAAGGCGGTCCAGAAATAGAGAAGGAGCACCGCCTGGCGCTGGCTGTGCCCCATGTTCAGCAGCCGGTGGTGGATGTGTTCCTTGTCTGCGTGCGTTATCGAGATGCCCTTGCGGAGCCGCCGGGTGATGGCCATGCCCGTGTCGATGATGGGGATGGCCAGCGCCATCAAGGGCACCACCAGGGCGACGGCGGCGATGCTCTTGAGGACGCCCTGTATCGTCACGGCGCCCAGCATGAATCCGAGCAGCATGCTGCCGGAGTCCCCCATGAACACGCTGGCCGGGTTGAAGTTGTAGCGCAGGAAGCCGAGCGTGGCTCCCGCCATCACTATCGAGAGGAGCGCCGCGTCGACGAACGTCGGCCCGACACCGGTCTGGGTCGCGTAGTAGAACATCGAGAACGAGGCGATGCAGGTTATGCCGGCGGCCAGCCCGTCGAGGCCGTCGATGAGGTTGATGATGTTGATGAAGGCGACTATCCAGATGATCGAGATGATGACCGAGAGCTCGGGAGAGAGCGAGAACGGCGCCAGGCCGGGGATGTGGAGGTTCTGGATCTGCACTCCCATGATGACCAGCACGCCCGCGGCCATGAACTGGCCGAACAGTTTTGCGAGCGGCGTGAGCCCGCGCACGTCGTCGACCGCGCCGAAGATCACGATGATGGTCGCTCCCAGGAGAACGCCCGCGAGGTCGCCGTACGAGACCCTGCTGTGGCCGAATATCACGTATACTGCGGCGCCGATCATCATGCTCAGGTAGATCGCCACGCCGCCCAGGGTGGGCGTCGCCTTATCGTGGACCTTGCGGTCCTCGGGGACGTCGACGGCACCGAGGCGCGCGGCAAGCCAGCGTACCACCGGGGTAAGGATCAGCACGCTCACGAGCGCGGCGCCGAAAGCAACGAAGTATAGTCTCATATCAGCAGCGGCGACCTTGCACCGCTCAACCTTCCAGGCTCATCTTCTCCGACATGACTCCGGCTTCCTCCAGTATCTTGGCCGCGAGGGGGTCCGGATAGGGCTCGATGTAGTATATCGCCCAGAGCCCGGCGTTGATGAGCATCTTGGTGCACAGTACACACGGTTGGTGCGTGCTGTACATGACCCCGCCATCGATCGAGACCCCGTGAAGCGCGGCCTGGATGATGGCGTTCTGCTCAGCGTGCAGACCGCGGCAGAGCTCGTGGCTCGTCCCCGACTCCACCGCCGCCTCGTTGCGCAGGCACCCCACGTCGAAGCAGTGGGCCAGCCCGCGCGGCGCACCGTTGTAGCCCGTCGTCAGTATGCGCTTGTCCTTGACGATGAGCGAGCCGACCTCCCTGCGCAGGCAGGTGGAGCGGCCGGCGATCACCCTGGCTATCCTCAAGAAGTATTCGTCCCAGGTCGGTCTTATGCGCTCGGAGTCCAATCTTTCCTTCTTCCTGTGCCCGAAGCACCACTCTATTCTCTCACGCCTCAAGGACCGTGGCACACTGCCGCACCCCGCGCGCTCCTAGGCGATGGGCAGCGTCAGCGAAAAAGTGGTGCCGCGGCCGGNCTGGCTGCTCACCTTGATGGTCCCGCCCAGGGTCCAGACGAGCTCCTTGCAGATGGAGAGGCCCAGTCCCGACCCGCCGTGCTTCTGCGCGCGCGATTTCTCCACGCGGTAGAAGCGGTCGAAGATATGCGGGAGCACCTCNGGTGGTATCCCCGGCCCGTTGTCGCTCACCGATATCTCGACGGAAGCCTCCTGCACCGCGGCGGCCAGCACCACGGTCCCTCCGGTGGTGGCGGCGTATTTGAACGCGTTGTCGAGGAGGTTGGTCAGGACCCGCTCGAGCCGGTCGGGGTCGGTGAACAGCGTGAGCGCCCTCTGGGGCGGCTCGACCCGCAGCCCGGTGCCCGTTTCCTCGGCCCGCGCGGCATATATGCTCTCGAGCTTGCGCATTATATCCACCAGGTCGGCCTGTCTCATGTCAGGGTGTATCTCGCCCGCGTCGATCTGCGAGAGCAGCAGCAGGTCGCGCAGCACGCGCACCAGGCGCTTGCTCTCCTGGTTGATTATCTCCAGGGAGCGCCGCTGCTCCTCGGGGCTGCTGGTCACGCCGTCGAGCAGAGCCTGGCTGAACCCCTCGATGCTGGTCAGCGGCGTGCGCAGCTCGTGCGACACGTCCCCCACGAAGTTCCTCTGCAGCTCGTAGGCGGTCCGCACCCTCTCGGCCATCCAGTTGAAGTCACGGGCGAGCTCGGCTGTCTCGTCCGAGCCCCGCACGGGGACCTCCGCCGAGTAGTCGCCGTCAGCCATCCGGCGCGCGGCGGCGGTGACCTCGTGGATCGGCTTGCTGAGCGCACCGGAGAAGTAGAGCGCCAGAAGCATCGACAGGACCAGCGCGATNCCGCCGGCCAGTGACACGTAGCCGATGAGTGGGGCGACCGCGGNGCCTACCTGTGCGACCGGCTTGATCGCGAGCANGTACACGCGACGACCTTGCACGGTCGCCGGAGCGGTCGCGAACAGATAGTCCTTCCCCAGCAGCTTGAAGTANCGCTGGCTTATGCGCGGGCCGGTCTCGCTCAGTATCCTCGCGGGCAGGTCAAGAGTTCTTCCGGCGAGCGTGGGGGCNTTGCTCGACTCGGTTATNACGCGGCCGGCAGGGCCCACCACCAGGAATTTGACCTGTTGGACCTGAGCCTCGGCGTTGAGCAGCGGCAGCAGGCCGACCCCCTTCGTCGCCTGCGGCTGCGTNGTGGGGGGCTGCTGCGTCTGTGACAACTGCGAGGCGGCCAGCTTGTCGATGTCCCGCGCGATGACCGACACCTGGCGCANCAGCTCCGCGCTGTCGCGCTGGCGGATGTAGCGTGACAGGAAGAACAGGAAGAACAGGCTCGCCAGGAGCAGCGAGATGATGACGACTATGAAGTAGCTCGCGATGACCCGCCCGCGCAGCGTCTTGAACATCTCAGCCNGCCTTGAANCGGTAGCCNACGCCCCGCACCGTCTGTATGAACCGGGGGCTCTCGGCGTTGTCGGCGAGCTTCTCCCGGAGGTGCCTTATGTAGACGTCCACCGTGCGGGTGTCGCCGATGTACTCGTATCCCCAGACCTTCTCCATCAACCGCTCGCGGGTCAGCACGATGCCCGGGTTGGACGCCAGCACCAGCAGGAGGTCGAACTCCTTGGCCGTCAGCTCCACCTCGCCCCGGCCCTCGACCTGGACCTGGCGCCGCTGGGTGTCGATGGCCAGGCCGTCCCGCTCGACGACGTCGGCGGCCTCCGCGGCCGTGGGCTTCGAGCGGCGCAGAACGGCCTTCACCCGCGACCAGCTCCCTGGGACTGAACGGCTTGGTGAGGTAGTCGTCGGCGCCCAGCTCCAGGCCCACCACCTTGTCGACCTCCGACTCGCGGGCGGTCAGCATGATGACCGGTACCTGCGAGGTCTTTCGCACCTGGCGCAGCACGTCCAGCCCATCGCGCCCGGGCAGCATGATGTCGAGCACCAGCAAGTCGGGCTTCTCGTCGGCGAACTTCTCCACCGCCTCGTCGCCGTCGGTGGCCTTCACCACCTGGTAGCCCTCCTTGCTGAGGTAGAGCTCGACGAGCTCGATGATATGCTCCTCGTCGTCGACCACGAGGATCTTCTCGGGCTTTGCCTCCATTGTCCGCCTCCCGGACCCTTGACTTCAGCCGCGAAGCCCTCCGTGGTTACAACCTCGAGGACTCACGTGACTTAGATGATATTCCTATACTGTGGAAAATGCCGCCGGTGCTTCTTCTACAGGGTGCGGCCCAGCTCGAAACCCTCGTGGATCGCGTCCAGCGCCTTGCGCGGAGAAGCGCAGTCGCCGATCTTGCGTATCTCGAACTTCTGCTTGATGCCTTCGGTGGCGAGAAAGTCCTCGAGCTCGTCGTGGGCCCTGGAGCCGACCGCCAGCACGATGGTGTCCGCGATGATGTCCTTGAGGCCGTTCTCGCTTTCGGCCTTGAGCCCTTCGGCCGTGATCTCCTTCACACAGCTGGCCGTTATGAACTGGACGCCCAGCCTGTCGGCCTGCTGCAGCAGGGTCCAGCGGGTTGATATCCCTATGTCGGTACCGCAGCGCTCGAGCATCTCGATCACTAACACCTGCTTGCCCCTCTCCGCCAGGAACGAGGCCGTCTCGATGCCCACCGCGCCTCCGCCCACGACGGCCACTCGCCTGCCGGTGGAGGCCTTCTCCGTGAGCACGTCCCACGCAAGGACGACGTTGGGCGACTCCACGCCTGTGATTGCCGGCACGACCTGCTCCGCGCCGGTCGCCATGACCAGCACATCGGGGTTCAGCTCCTCGACTATCTCGGGTGACACCAGTTGGGAGAGCATCACCTCGACGCCTTTGTTCTCCAGCTGCTGCACCAGGTAAGCAACCATCTCTCTCCACTCCTCGCGGCCGGGCGGGATCGACGCCAGGTTGGCCTGCCCTCCCAGCGCGGCGGTCTCCTCGCAGAGCGTGACCTGGTGCCCGCGGTGGGCGGCGACCCAGGCGCACTCCATCCCGGCCGGCCCACCCCCCGCGACGAGGATGTTCTTCTTTACCGGAGCAGGGGTCAGCTCGGTCTCACGCTCGCGGTTGACGCGCGGGTTCACCAGGCAGGTGATCGGCTGGAGCATCATGACGTGGTCGAAGCAGCCCTGGTTGCAGGCGATGCAGTGCCGGATGTCCTGCGGCCTGCCCGCGCGCGCCTTCTCCAGGATCCTGGGGTCGGCGATGAAGGCCCTGGCCATTGCGACGATGTCCGCGCGGTCCTCTGCCAGTATCTCCTCGGCCAGGCCGGGGTCGTTGATGCGGTTGCAGCAGGCGACCGGGATGCTCGACACGGCGCGGCGCACTCCCTCGGCCAGGTAGACGTAAGCTCCGCGCGGCACGCTCATCGGTATCTGCGGCACGCGAGTCTCGTGCCAGCCGCCGGTCACGCTGATGAAGTCGACGCCGCACCTCTCCATCTCCGCGGCCACCACCGGCGTCTCTTCCAGCGTATGGCTCCCTTCCATGAAGTCGGAGCCCGAGAGCCTGCAGATGAGGGGGAAGTCATCGCCCGTGGCGCTCTTGATGGCGGCGATGGTCTCGCGCATGAAAGTCATTCGAGCGTCGAGGTCCCCGCCGTAGCGGTCCTCGCGCTTGTTGGTGAGGGGTGACAGGAACTGGTTCACCAGGTAGCCCGCGCAGACGATGAGCTCGCTGGCGTCGAAGCCGGCGTCTCTGGCTCTTCGCGCCGCCTGCCCGTAGTGCTCCTGGACCTCGGCGATCTCCTCCTCGGTGAGCGCGTGCGGCATCTCCCTGGTGAAGTTGCTGAACACCGCCGATGACGAGACCGCCTGCTCGCCGGTGAGGAAGCTCGCCGAGTAGCGGCCCCCGTGATAAAGCTGTGCTGCCACAGGCGTTTCGTGTTTGTGGATGGTGTCGGTGAACTCCTTCAGCCTTCCGATGAACCTGTCGTCGTCGAGGCCCACGAAGTTCGGCGCGCCCATCCCCCGCTTCTCGACGTAACAGCCGCCGATGATGATGAGGCCGGGTCCGGGGTGGGCTTTCGCCCTCTCCTCGTAGAAGTCGAAGAAGCCGTCGTTCATGAAGCCGTCGGCCGCCATGCCGATATGCATGGCGGGCATCAGGATGTGATTATTCATCTCTATACGTGAGAACTCGAACGGCTCGAACACTCGGCTGTATGACATTCCATCTCCCTTTCCGTGACCGGCCCGACGGCCGGATATGAGGCTTCACCAATTGTAGCGGATTCGCTTCTTCGCGCTAGCGGTTCACGGTCGTGGTGCAATCCTGCCGTTTCGCCGACCCGGATTGACCATTCGCAAATGAGATGGTCACCGCTTGTCGTATTATTGCGTTAGAACCATAGGAAGAATGTCCGGAGAACACGGGCTACGTCCTGCTCGGCATGGTGGTCGAGTCAGTGACCGGCGACAGGCTGGCCGGCGAGATCGACCGCCGGATCATCAAGCCGCTCGGCCTCACCCACACCTTGACGCCGGACACCGCCGACGTCGCTGGCCCGATCTGCACCGGATATGAACTCGATGGCGGAAAGCTGCAACAGGTGCCGAGGTACGACCCCTCCGTCGGCTGGGCCTCCTCATCCATGATCTCCGATCTCTATGACATGAAGACCTGGGCACAGGCGCTCGCGGACGGCCCCCTGATCTCCAATGAGTCGCAGGCCGAGAGGTTGAAGACCATCCTCACATCACCTGAGGATCCGCAGTACGGCCTCGGGATAATGAGGAACACCGACTACACCTACGACATGTTCGGCCACGACGGCAACGCGTTCGGGTTCTCCTGCGCCGTGTTCTACATGCCGGCGGAGCGCGCGGCGGTCGTCGTGCTGCTGAACAGAGGTGCAGGGGAGGACATGTCCGCCCGCAGCGTCGCCTCCGTCTTCGAGGGCATAGTGTTCCAGCGAAAAGCTCTGTGAGGCTCCGGCCGTCGTCGTCTGGTGACCACGATACCGCTGTGTGATAACCTTCCCACCTGTANGCGGAACGGACCGACAAGGAGCTCGACGTGATAATCGACGTCCACACCCATATCTTCCCGCCCGACGTGATCGAGCGGCGCGAGATGTTCGCCAAGCGCGACTCTTCCTTCGACTTCATCTACGGCAACCCCAAGGCGCGAATGGTGACCTATGGCGCCCTGGTCGAGGAGATGGACGAGGCCGGTGTGGANCAGTCTGTCGTCTGCGGCTTCCCCTGGCGGAGCATCGACATGTGCCGCCAGCACAACACCTACATGATGGAGGCAGTCGCCGCGCACCCCGACCGGCTGATCGGGCTCGCCACGGTGAACCCGGTCGCGGGCAAGGCGTGCGACACAGAGCTCGAGAGGAGCTTCCAGGGTGGACTCAAGGGCGTGGGCGAGATATCGGCGGACGCCCAGGGCTTCCGCCTGGACGACGCGGGCACCGCGGGCCGGATCGCCGGCGCCGTAGAGGAGGCCGGGCTCTTCCTGCTGCTCCACGCGAACGAGGACGTCGGACACTTCTATCCCGGCAAGACCCCGACGACGCCGACGGTCGTCTACCGCTTCCTGGAGAAGTTCCCCGAGGTCACCGTGGTGCTGGCCCACTGGGGAGGCGGCCTCTGCTTCTACGAGCTGATGCCGGAGGTGGCGAAGGTCACCTCTTCGGTTTACTACGACACCGCAGCCTCGCCTTTCCTTTACAAGCCGGCCGTCTACGAGGTCGCGGTGAAGATCGTGGGAAGCGGGCGCATACTGTTCGGCACTGACTACCCGCTGCTGAGGATGCGCCGGCACCTGGACGAGATCGAGTCGGCGGGTCTGCCGGCGGACGTCAAGGAAGGCATACTGGGCAGGAACGCCCAGGCGCTGCTGGGCCACCAGTTTTAGCGTAGTTTCAGGCCGAGCAGCGGTAACAGGCCGTAGAGATCCTCTATCACCGGCACGTCGGTCACATCGGGCGTGCCGAACCTGTCTATCATCACCGGGTTCACCCCCACGCTCCTGGCGCCCAGGATGTCGGCGAAGTAGTGGTCGCCGACGTGGATGGCGCGCTCCGGCCGCACCCGCAGCCGCTCACAGGCGACCTGGAAGATGTGGGGGTCCGGCTTGATGAGCCCGATGCTGGCCGACGAGAGGATGGCGTCGAGGTAGCGGTCGAGCCCCATGTCGAAGCAGAGCTTGGCCAGGCGCGAGTCCCAGTTCGACACCAGCGCCAGCCTCAAGCCTTCTTTCTTAAGCCGCTCGAACACCGGCACCACGTCGGGGTAGGTGCGCCACCTGTCCCCGTCGCCGAAATGGTCGTAGATGGCCCGCCCTATCAGGTGGCGGTCGCCGTCGATGCCGACCTCCTCGAGCATCTTCGCGTACAGCTCCGACCACATCTCGGAGGCGTCCTTCTCGTTGGCCCAGAACGAATCGTCCGACCAGTACCTGTACTCGTAGTAGCGGTCCGCGGCCTTGATCCCGCGCGCGAGCTCCTCTTCCGACGGGTCGTAGCCGAAACGCGCCATCACCTCGCGGCAGACCGCTTCCAGCGACGGGTACGGCTTGAAGAGCGTGTTCCCGACGTCGAAGAAGACCGCCTCGATTTTCGCGGCATCGATTTTCTGCATGAGCCTTTCCAGTGTTGTCGCCTACAGACTATATAACACGGCCCTGCCCCATGATATCAATGCGCCCGGCCCGTCACACCGCTTATAATCATGCTCATGAAACCCAAGATGTTCTGGTGGAGATTGCGAAAGAAGATAGGGTCGCCGAAGCTGTTGTGCGACACCTGCAGGAACGACTACCACACGGTCTGCCTCAACCCCAGGAGGCCCAACGCGACCGAATGCCCCGACTACGAAAAGCGCTAGAAACGCACCGCCGGTGCCAGGCACCGTTGGTGCACTTTGCCGGTTCTAGAGCGAAGTGATCACGCGGGGGCCGAGCATGGGGTTGTCGGGGTGCGCCAGCGCCTCGTCGATGGCGCCAAGCATCTTGTCTTTGTCCTGGGGCAGCCTGCCGTAGATCGGAAGGTAGTTGGAGACGTGGTCGCTGAGGAATTGCGCGCCGTCGGCGTCCAGGTTCTCCAGCAAAAGCCGGGTCTCTTCGGCTATCTCCCGACCGGTGCACTCGACGAATCTCCCACTTTGAACGTCGTCGTACATCGGAAAGCCGGGAAGGAAGACCAGCGTGCGTATCCTTATGTAATCGGGCTTCATCCTGTTGAGCGTGGCCGCCGAGCCCAGTGCATGCTCGCGGGTCCGCTCCCGGCCGCCGAGCCCGGCCAGCACGTAGGTCGAGAGCTCTATGCCCGCGGCCCTCAACTTCTCCGCCGCGCGGACGTAGTCGTCGGCGGTGGCGCCCTTGTTCACCCGCTCGAGGATCACGTCGTCGCCGCTCTCGAGCCCCATGTAGACGATCGAGAGCCCGTGCTCCTTGAGGCGCCGCAGGTCCTCGACCTTGCGGCCTTTGATGAACCGCGCCCCGCCGTAGCACGATATCCTGCGCACGTCGGGAAAAGCCTCGCGCACGTAGTCCAGGACCTGCACCAGGTCGTCGGTGCGCATCGCGATGGTGTTGCCGTCGGCGAGGAAGACCGTCTCGGGTTCGCCCCACGCGCGCCGCGCCATCTGGATGTCCTGGTGTATCTCCTCGAGAGGCCTGACACGGTACTTCTTCATCTTGTACATGCCGCAGAAGGCGCACTTGTTGTGGGGGCAGCCGATGGTCGCCTGGATTATCAGGCTTCCCGCCTCGCACGGCGGCCGGAAGACAGGCTCCTCGTACCTCATTGGCTCACCCCGTCCATGCAGCTGACGGTCAGGTCGTGGAGCGCCACCCGGTAGCGGAACAGGTCCCAGCCGGTGTCGAGCAGCTTCTTCCTGATGGGCCCCTGCAGCTCGGACAGGGTAGCCCAGCGGGCTTCGGCGATCTCCCCGGTGTCGATGGGGTCGATCTCCCCGGGCTGTGCGCTCGCCTCGAAGACGTGGCTGGTCCAGTCGATCNCGCGGCCATCCGATGTGAAGAGGACGTTGATGCGGATGAGGTAGCGCGTGAGGGACACGTCGAGGCCGGTCTCTTCCATGGACTCGCGGACGGCCCCGCCTTCCAGTGACTCGCCGGGCTTGGCGGCTCCGCTCGGCGCCCTGAACGCTCCCTCGGGAAAGAACGGCTTGCGGATCACCGCGATCTGATCGGGGTTGCCGCCGTTGCGGATGAACATCGTGACGTCGTGGGCGCGTCCGGCGTGCATGCTGCTCTTCACCATGTCGAACTCGCCGGGCGTTATCTCGTATTCCATCTCGCAGACCAAGGGCACCCCCAGGGCCTGCTCGGTGGCGGCTATGTCTTCATTTCTGGTGTACATCTCAAGGCCTCGCCGGCACGCTGACCCCCTGGTTCCGCATCCAGTACCTCAACATATACAGCATCTTCTCGGTAGGGACCAGTTTGATCCCCGGCCCATCCGACACCTTGAACTCGGGGAAGATCGTGACTATCTGCTGGGCGACGGAGTCCATCTGGGGGCAGCCCTGCGGGTTCGCCTTGCTCAGCTTGTCGTATTGCATGACCAGAGGCAGCGCGAGGATCGCGTTGCTGGTGGTGTCCGCGTCCATCTGGACCAGCTGGTCAATGTCGGACTGCGCCTTGCTGTCCTCGTATTTCCATTTCCATATCATCGTACCGGTGATGGCGCAGGCGAAGACGACGATGATCACCAGCAGGAATAATCCTCGCACCCGCAGTCGCATCATGGACGTCGCCCTCCGGAACCCAGCTTATGGACAGGTTTAATCAATCATTAAGACACCAAAACCACAATGATTAGTTCCAGCAAGCAGGCGACCGACCTCTATCGGCAGGGCGGCGACGGAGCCCGCCGGGCCTGTTGTACAATACTGTTCAGCCCGGCAAGGAGAAGGAGCTTTGATGGTCCCCGCGCGTGACAGGTTCAAGGGAGCGCTGGTCGGATGCGCCGTCGGCGACGCCCTGGGGGCGCCGGTCGAAGGCATGGGCGCCGACGCGATCAGAGACGTCCACGGGCGCGTGACCGATTTCATCGACGCGCGCTTCGGGGCGGGGCGGCTGACCGACGACACGCAGATGACGATCGTTCTGGCACAGGCCATCCTCGAGCTCGGCAGGTTCGACTCCGAGCACACGGGCTTCAAGTTCGCCGGCTGGGTCGCCGCGTCCGATGACGGCGTCAAGGAGCGCGGGGCTTGGGGCTGGCTTGCCAGACCGCCTGCCGCGCGCTGCGTGACAGACCTGGTGAGCCCAGCGGGGTCGACTCCGCCGGCTGCGGCGCAGCGATGCGGGCGAGCCCCATCGGCCTCCGCTACTACCACGAGCCCGGCGCGCTGCTGCGGGCCGCGGTCGATCAGGCTTTGCTGACCCACACGGACCCTCGGGCGGTGGCCGGCAGCGTGGCGGTCGCCTCCGCCGTCGCGGCCGGCGTGACCGACGAGGGGGATCTCGACCGTGCGGCTCTCGCGGCCGCCCTCGCGAAGGCCGTCGAGAAAGTGGACCTGCCCACGTCGGTCAAGATAGCGGGCCTGGCGGATTACCTGGACGCGAGCCCCGCCGAAGGCTTCGCCTACACCGGGACGGGTGGCATCGCGACCGAGACCGTGCCGGCGGCATTGTTCGCCTTCCTGCGCACACCTTACGACCTCGAGGAGACGGTGGTCACAGCGGTCAACGCGGGCGGAGACACCGACTCCATCGGAGCCATCGCGGGCGCGGTGAGCGGCACGTTCAACGGGATCGGGGCCATCCCCGCCAGGTGGCGAGACAACGTGGAGGGGAGCGTTTACATCGAGAGCGTTGCCTACAGGCTCTTCACCCTCACCCCGGCCTTCAAGCCTCCCAAGCGCCCGGCCTGGTAGGGCGCTAGTCCAGGATCCCCAGCAGGGTCTCCACCACCTCGGCCCAGCCGTTCCCCATCCGCCCTTCGGTCACGAAGACGTTGTCGGCTCCATCTATCCTCTCGGCGAGGTGCGGGTTCGCGTCCAGCCCGTTGCGCACCATGAAGAAGGCTCCCACCGATTCCGCGAGCGGCAGGTCGGCCTCGGCGTCGCCGGCGGCGACCGTTTCGGAGCGCTCGAACCCTCTCCGCTCCTGGTCCTTGGCGACCGCGAGCTGCTTGGAGACCCCGCGCGGCACCAGGTGGTAGGCGCGGGTCTCCGGGACGTCGAGGGTCGGGCTCTTGCGCGGGATTACGCCATTGTCGACGAGCTGGAAGCGGTCGTGGCCGGTCTCCGCGAGGAGCGCCTCCACCTTGGCGAGGTCGACGTTGCCGCGCATCAGGGGCGTGCAGTCCCTGTCGTCGGACCACGGTGTGTGCATCTCCAGTTTGCGCGGGTAGCTCTCCAGCAGCAGGTCGACCACTCCGGTGTCCAGTATGGACTGGTAGAAAGAGTCGCAGGTGAGGTCGAACTCGCCGGTGTTGGTGATCACCTCGAGGCCGAGGTTGTAGACCAGCTCGGTGCCGAGCTCGGCGACGTAGTTCATGCATCCCAGCAGCCGGGCCGTCTCCCGCAACTGCGACTTGTGACGGCCGGAGACCAGCATCACGTCGACGTTGCGGGCGTGGGCAGCGAGCAGAGCGCGTGCCGGTCTGAGCGTCAGCTCGTAATCGCTGTCGCGGAAGAAGCAGCCGAACGGCCCGACCAGCGTCCCGTCGATGTCCGTGTAGATGACGCGAGTGGGAGTGAGGTTGTCGCGCAGCCAGTCGAGGTTCTTCACGACGCTCTTCCGCTCGGCNACCTCTCGGACGTACGCCGCGCNCTGTTGGGGGTCGGCGGCGCCGGCGGACGGCAACTTCATACCTGCTCCCCTGAGGTCAGCGACCTCGGCTTGCTGGCCAGCCTCAGCGCGCCCCCGACGATCAGCAGCAGCGCGGTGGGGATGAACAGCCAGTAGCCGGGACCGACGTGGACGACCAGCAGCTCCTTCGCTATCTGGCTGACCGCCAGCCCCAGGGCCTGCCCGATGATCGGCACGGACTGGGCGAGCTTCACNACGTTACCGATGATCGAGTTTATCTTATACCAGGCCCCCAGGAAGAAGATGACCTCNAAGATCAGGCAGTATATGCCCGCGCCCAGCGTGATNCCGCCNCGNGTCTGCACGAACCAGAGCCCGGCGATCATCGCCACCAGGACGACCACCATGCCCCACGCCCAGGGGCTCACGAAGAGCCCGTATTTCACCTGCGGGCTCTTGACCCCCAGCACTTTGCCGATTCCCAGCACGTCCTTGATGCCGACGCTGATCCAGTCGAGGCCGAAGACCGCGATGACAAAGAGGAGGATGCCCGCGGCCGCGAGGTAGTCCCCCACCTGCGTCATGGGAGGCAGGTACTTGCCCCTCAACGGCGAGGCGATGAATCGCACGAACCGGTTGCCGCCTTCGCGAGCCACTTCTTCTTGCATAACTCCCGCCCCGCTTGATTACCCGTCTACTCGCCCAGGCCCCTCGCCGCCCGGTACTCCGGGATGGTGGCGATGGGCGGACGCTCTACGATTTTCACTTCCACCTGCTCGAGCGAGTAGGATGTCCCCTCGTGCCTTATCGTATTGTAAACAGAAGGCAGGTCCACTTGCAGCTCCACCTTGCCGTCGGTCTCCAGGCGCTTGAAGAGCGTCTGCATTATTCCGAACGACATCTTCGAAAGCGCCGGTATCTGCTGGTTGTGGTGGATCCGCACCTCCACGTCGGTCTGCGCGATGGCCCCCTGGCCGTAGGAGTCGAGGATGTCCAGCAGCAGCCCGGCCTCCACGCCGTATCCGGTGAAGAAGGGGACGCTCTCGAGGACCGAGCGCCGTCCCGCGTACTCTCCCGAGAGAGGCTGAACCAGGCCCGCCAGCTCCGGGTAGAAGAGGTTGAACATCGGGCGCACGGTCAGCTCGGTCACCCGCCCTCCTCCCGACGGCCTCAATTCCGCGCCTTCCTTGAGCGGCCTCTCGTAGAAAGCTTTGACGTATCCGACTTCCGGCTGCGCCAGCAGCGGGCCGACGAGCCCGTAGACGAACCGCGGGTGCATGTTCTCGATATCCGAGTCGACCCAGACGATGATGTCACCCTCCAGCGCGAACAGGCTCTTCCACAGCGCCTCGCCCTTGCCCGAGGCCGGCTCCACGCCGGTGAGTATCTCGTCGTCGAAGAAGACCTGTGCCCCCTCGGCGCGCGCGGCCTCGATGGTGCCGTCGCCGCTGCGCGAGTCGATGACGCAGAGCTGGTCGATGAG
>JGI24138J36424_10000156_pt1 | contig 18668 bp, 15 predicted proteins | sample BarGraNGADG00312_2_FD_36424 | JGI IMG/M metagenome (IMG submission 36424) | reverse complement strand
TGCAGGAACCCGCTCCGGCCTCGGCCGCGCCCATGGTGGTCCGGCCTGCTCAGGTCGCTCCCCCGGTCGCTCCGCTGGTCGCACCGCCGTTCGGCACCGCCGGCACCCCGCCGCGCCGAGCCCGTCACTGGAGCTGCGACGTTCGCTCGGTGCCTTGCGTACCGAGGTGGGGAAGGCCGTCGTCGGGCAGGACGCCGCCGTGACCGGACTTGTCATCGCCTTGCTCTGCCGCGGTCACGTCCTGCTCGAGGGCGTCCCGGGAGTTGCCAAGACCCTGCTCGTGCGCACCCTGGCTGCCGCGCTCGACCTCGGCACCAAGCGGATCCAGTTCACCCCGGACCTGATGCCCGGCGACGTCACGGGCTCGCTCGTGTACGACGCGCGGACTGCTCAGTTCTCGTTCCGCGAGGGACCCGTCTTCACCAACCTGCTCCTCGCCGACGAGATCAACCGGACACCTCCCAAGACGCAGGCCTCGCTGCTCGAGGCGATGGAGGAGCGCCAGGTCAGCGTGGACGGCAAGCCGCGGCCGCTACCCGACCCGTTCATCGTGATCGCCACCCAGAACCCGGTCGAGTACGAAGGGACCTACCCGCTGCCGGAAGCGCAGCTGGACCGGTTCCTGCTCAAGCTCACCCTGCCGCTGCTGGAGCGCGAGCACGAGATCGAGGTGCTGGCGCGGCACGCGGCCGGCTTCGATCCGCAAGATCTCGCCGGGGCCGGCGTGCGCCCGGTCGCAGGTGCCCGAGATCTGGCGCGCGCCCGCGCCGAGGTGGGACATGTCCAGATCTCGCGCGACGTGATGGGCTACGCCGTTGACGTGTGTCGCGCGACGCGCAGCTCGCCGTCGCTCTCGCTCGGCGTCTCGCCGCGCGGTGCGACCGCCCTGCTCGCGACCTCGCGTGCCTGGGCGTGGCTGTCCGGTCGGACCTTCGTCACGCCTGACGACGTCAAGGCTCTGGCCCATCCGACGCTGCGGCACCGGGTCCAGCTGCGCGCCGAGGCGGAGCTCGAGGGCGTGACGGCCGAGAGTGTGCTCGACACGGTCCTCTCGACGGTCCCCGTCCCCCGTTGAGCGTCCGAGGAGGCTGACGGATGCCCATCACCTGGCGTGCGGGCGCCCTGGCGGGCCTCGGCGTCGTCGCTGTGCTGCTCGTCCCGGCGAGCCTGACGGTCATCCTCTGGGCGGCCCTCGTGGTGGGCGGCTGCCTCCTCGACTCGCTTCTGGCGGCGTCACCGCGCTCCGTCGAGATCACCCGGACCGTCCCGACGTCGGTGCGCCTCACCGAGCGAACGGCCTCCACCCTCGCCGTCACGAATCTGGGTCGCCGGACCCTACGCGGCACCCTGCGCGACGCCTGGCAGCCGTCCGCCGGCGCCCTGGCGAACCGGCACGAGCTCAGGCTCCGGGGCGGCGATGGCCAACGGGTCAACACCGTGCTGGTGCCGACCCGGCGCGGCGACCGCCTCGCGGACGTCGTCACGATCCGGACCCGCGGCCCGATGGGTCTCGCCGGCCGCCAGGCATCCCTGCCGGTGCCGGGGCGGTTGCGGGTGCTGCCCGAGTTCGCTTCCCGCAAGCACTTGCCGAGCCGGCTCGCCCGGCTTCGCGAGCTGGATGGCAGGGCAACCGTGCAGGTGCGCGGCGCGGGGACCGAGTTCGACTCGCTACGGGAGTACGTGGTCGGGGATGATGTGCGGTCGATCGACTGGCGCGCCACCGCACGTCGCTCCGAGGTGGTCGTGCGGACCTGGCGCCCCGAGCGCGACCGGCGGGTGTTCATGGTGCTCGACACCTCCCGGACCTCTGCTGCCCGGGTCGGCGATGCGCCGCGGCTGGACGCGGGCATCGAAGCCGCCCTCCTGCTCGCGGCACTCGCCTCGCACGCAGGCGACCGGGTCGAGCTCATCGCCTTCGACCGCAGGCTGCGGGCCCGCGTCGCCGGCGCGAGCGGCCCCCGGCTGATGCCGGCGATGGCGGACGCGCTCGCACCGATCGAGCCTGCGTTGGTCGAAGCGGACTGGCCCGCGATCGTCGGCGCGGTCCGGGAACGCACCTCGCAGCGCGCCCTCGTCGTGCTGTTCTCGGCACTCGAGCCGGCCGCCGTCGAGAACGGTTTGCTGCCCGTCGTGGCGCAGCTCACGAAGGTGCACCAGGTGGTGCTCGCCTCGGTGTCCGACCCCGAGCTGGCCGAGCTGCAGGCAGGCCGCGACTCCTCAGCGGACGTCTACGACGCCGCGGCGGCCCAGCGCGCCGAGCTCGAGCGCGAAGCGATTGCCGTGCGGCTGCATCAGCGCGGCGTGGAGGTGGTCGAAGCGCTGCCCGACGACCTGGCGCCGCGGTTGGCCGACACCTACCTGGCGCTCAAGGCGGCCGGGCGCCTCTAGCCGACGACGGGCAGCGTGGCCCCGGCGTGGTCCGCACCCACGTCGCCCGTCTCGCCCGCCGCCACGGCGCGACGGCCCAGCACGATCGTGTAGGTCCAGTACGCCGCGAGCGCCAGAGTCCCGATCCCGATCTCGACCCCGATCGGAAGCGACGAACGCACCACGAAACCCTCGATCACGCCAGAGACCGCGAGCACCACGACCAAGCCGAGCGCGACCGTGATGAGGGAGCGACCCTCTTCCGCCAGGGCGCGACCGCGCGGGCGCGGCCCAGGATCGAACATCGTCCAGAAGAGCTTCAGACCCGTCCCGCACGCGATGAAGATGGCCGTCAGCTCGAGCTGCCCGTGCGGCAGGGTCAGACCGAAGAACGCACCGAGGTGGCCGTGGGTGGCCATGATCGCGCCGGCCTCGCCCACGCCGACGAAGTTGTTGAACAGGACCCAGACCGGCACGAACCCGGTGATTCCCAGCCCGACGCACTGGGCCGCGATCCACGCGTTGTTGGTCCAGACCTGAGCGGCGAAGCTCGGCGCCGGGTGGTTGGAGTAGTACGCCTCGAACGCCTGGTCCGCGTAGGCCTTGAGCTCGGACGGCGTGCCGAGCTGCGCGAGCGCCGCCGGACTGCTCGCGACGTGCACCCCGACGGCGACCGCGAGGCCGATCGAGAGGATGGCAGCCCCGATGGTCCACCACCGGACGCGGTAGAACGCCGCGGGCAGTGAGACCAAGAAGAACCGGCTCAGGTCGCGCCAGGAGGGCTCTTGCGATCCGGCGATCCGGGCGCGGGCCCGTCCCAGCAGATCGGAGAGCTCGGAGACGAGCGCCGGATCTGGCGCCGCGGAGCGAACCGTGGACAGGTGCGTGGCGACGGCCTGGTAGAGGCGCACGAGTTCGTCCGCCTCACTTGCGTTCAGGCGCGAGCTGCGGGTCAGCACTTTGAGCCGTTCCCACTCCGAGCCGTGGGTTGCAGCGAAGGCATCGACGTCCACGGCCGCTACTCTCCCACATGGTGGTTGTCACGTGGCCGAGAGACGGAGAGTCCGGTGTCCGACGAGATCCTCACGGGCGAGGGCGTGCTGCTCGATGCACGCCCGGCGTCCTTCGCGACGCGCACCTTGGCCGCCTTGCTCGACATCGTCGTGCTCTCGGCGGTCGTGATCGCGGCGTCGACGCTCTTCGGCGTCCTCGCTTCCGGTCTCGATGAGGCCGCCGCCGGGGCCGTCGTCGTAGGCGTGCTGGCCGCGATCATGGTCGGCATCCCGACGCTCGTCGAGACGCTCACCCGTGGTCGCTCGCTCGGCAAGCTCGCGCTCGGAATCCGGATCGTCCGCGACGACGGCGGGCCGGTCCGGTTCCGGCAGGCCTTCGTCCGGGCGCTGGTCGGGGTGGGTGAGCTCTATCTGACCGCCGGTGGGGTCGCCCTCATCACCTCGATCGTGAACCAGAAGGGCAAGCGAGTCGGGGACATCCTCGCCGGGACCTATGCCGTCCGAGTCCGCGGCGCCCAGCGGTCCTACCCGCCGCTGGTGATGCCCTTCGAGCTCGCGGGCTGGGCCCGCAGCGCGGACATGCGCCGGCTGCCGGACGGTCTGGCGCTGGCGGCTCGCCAGTTCCTCGGGCGCGCACCCTCGCTGCACGCGGCGTCCCGGCACCAGATGGGGATCGAGCTCGCGGCCGAGCTGCAGAAATACGTCGCTCCCGGCCCACCGATCGGCACGCACCCCGAACGGTTCCTGGCTGCGCTGCTGGCCGAGCGGCGCGAGCGCGAGTTCACGGCGTCCTTCCGCGCCTCGCAGGCCGCGCGCGCCGAAGCCTCGCTGCTGCACCGGCTCCCGCACGGGGTTCCCGACCCGGTCGACTGAGCCGGTGCCGACGCCCGCGGCCAGGTGCCGCGGTCAGTAGCGGTAGTGCTCCGGCTTGTACGGTCCCGCCGGGTCCAGCCCGAGGTACGCCGCCTGAACCGGGCTGAGCGTGGTCAGGCGCACGCCGAGCGCATCGAGGTGCAGCCGGGCGACCTTCTCGTCGAGGATCTTGGGCAGGCGGTACACCTCACGCGCGTACTCGTCCGGCCGGGTGAACAGCTCGATCTGGGCGATCACCTGGTTCGAGAACGAGTTGCTCATCACGAAGGACGGGTGCCCGGTGGCGTTGCCCAGGTTCATCAGCCGACCCTCACTGAGCACGATCACCGAGTGGCCGTCAGGGAACGTCCACTCGTGCACCTGGGGTTTGATCTCGGTGCGTGCGATCCCCGGGACCGCCGCCAGCCCGGCGATGTCGATCTCGTTGTCGAAGTGCCCGATGTTCCCGACGACCGCCTTGTCCTTCATCGCGGCCATCTGACTGGCGGTGATGACATCGCGATTGCCGGTCGCCGTGATGAAGAAGTCCGCCGCGCCGACGACGTCCTCGAGGCGGGCCACCTGGTAACCGTCCATCGCGGCCTGGAGCGCACAGATCGGGTCGATCTCCGTCACCACGACTCGCGCACCCTGGCCGCGGAACGCCTCGGCCGCGCCCTTGCCGACGTCGCCATAGCCGGCCACAAGGGCGACCTTGCCGCCCATCAGGATGTCCGTCGCACGGTTGATCCCGTCCGGTAGCGAGTGCCGGATCCCGTACTTGTTGTCGAACTTGGACTTCGTCACGGAGTCGTTGACGTTGATCGCGGGGAACAGCAGGCGCCCCGCTTCGGCCAGCTGGTACAGCCGGTGCACGCCGGTCGTGGTCTCCTCGCTGACGCCGCGGATCGCGGCGGCGGTCCGGGTCCAGCACTGCGGGTCCTCGGCGAGCACCCGGCGCAGCAGGGCGTGCACGACCGACGTCTCCTCGACGTAGCCGGGCTGGCCCGGTGCGGGGTCTTGCGGCACGGTGCCGCTCGCCTCCGCGGCGACACCCTCGTGGACCAGCAGCGTCGCGTCACCGCCGTCGTCGAGGATCATGTTCGGACCCTCGCCGTCCGGCCAGCGCAAGATCTCCTCGGCGCACTCCCAGTACTCCGGGACCGTCTCGCCCTTCCAGGCAAAGACCGGCACTCCGGCCGGGGCGTCGACCGAGCCCCGCGGACCCACGGCAACCGCTGCGGCCGCCTCGTCCTGGGTCGAGAAGATGTTGCACGAGGCCCACCTCACCTGCGCGCCGAGCGCGACGAGCGTCTCGATCAGCACCGCGGTCTGGACCGTCATGTGCAGCGACCCGGCGATCCGGGCACCGGACAGCGGTTGACCCGGTCCGAACTCGGCGCGGAGCGCCATCAGGCCCGGCATCTCGTGCTCTGCCAGGCGGAGCTGATGGCGACCGGCCTCGGCCAGGCCAAGATCGCGAACCTTGAACCGACCCGGGGCCTCGGCAAAGCCGGATGACGTCATGACAACTCCTGCTTCAGGCGTCGGGCGCTTTTTCGGCGCGACGCAGATCGGGTTCGAGGTAGATGACGCGGGCGATCGGGACGGCGGCGCGGACCCGCGACTCCGCGTCGTCGATGGCCGCCGCGACGTCCGCGGCGGAGGTGGCGCCAGGCACGTCGATCTTCGCGCCGACGAGGAGCTCCTCGGGGCCGATGTGCTGGGTGCGCAGGTGGATGACGGAGGTCACTCCGGGGCCGACAAGCGCCGCCCGGATCGTCGCGACGTCGTCCGCCGACGCCGACTCGCCGAGGAGCAGGGACCGGGTCTCGATCGACAGGATGACCGCGATGACGACCAACAGCACCCCGATCGCCGCTGTGCCGGCGGCGTCCCAGCGGCCGTCACCCGTCACCAGGGTGAGCACGACGCCCGCGGAAGCGAACACTAGGCCGAGCTGCGCGCCGACGTCCTCGAGCAGGACGACCGGCAACTCGGGCGCCTTCGCATTGCGGATGAAGGACATCCAGCCCTGCGAGCCCCGGATCTGGTTCGACTCGATCACCGCGGTGCGCAACGAGTAGCCCTCCAGCAGGATCGCGACACCGAGCACCGCGAGCGGCACCCAGCGCCAAGCGGCGATCGGGTGCGGGTCCTGCCATTTGTGCCACGCCTCGTACAGGGCGAAGAGACCGCCGAAGGTGAACAGGACGACCGACACGATGAAGGCGTAGAAGTACCGGGCCCGGCCGTAGCCGAACGGGTGCTCCTCGGTCGCGGCGTGCTTCGCCCGGCGGCCGCCGAGCAAGAGCAGCAACTGGTTGCCGGAGTCGGCGACGGAGTGAACTGACTCCGCAAGCATGGACGAGGACTGCGTCAGCGCGAACGCCACGAACTTCGTCGCCGCGATGCCCAGGTTGGCGGCCAGCGCCGCGATGGTCGCGCGGTTGCGGCCCTCAGCGGACATCAGCCCGCCACCACGCGCGCTTCGTCCACCAGCAGAACCGGGATGCCGTCTCGCACCGGGTAAGCGCGTCCGCAACCCGGCTCGGTGCAGACCAGCTCCGGTTGCCCGCCGGGCCCGGTTGCGTCGCTCAGCGTGCCGTGGCACGCCGGGCAGCACAGGATCTCGCGCAACCACGGCTCGATCCGCGCTCCGGGACGGTCGGTCACGCCGGGCTCCCTGCTGCGTCGTCGGACCTGACCAGGGCGAGCACCTCGTCCCGGACCCGCTCCATCACGTCCCGTTCGGCCGCCTCGACGTTGAGCCGGAGCAGCGGCTCGGTGTTCGACGCGCGCAGGTTGAACCACCAGCGCGGCTGCTCGTCCCAGTGCGAGATGGTCACCCCGTCGAGCTCGTCGATCGTGACCGGGCCTGCGACGACGTCGTCGACGAAGGCACGCACCACCCGCGCGCGGACCGCCGCGACATCGGCGACGCGCGAGTTGATCTCCCCGCTCGCGGAGTACGGCGAGTACGCCTCGGCGAGGTGCGACAACGGCGCCTCGGTCGCGCCGAGCGCGGAGAGCACGTGCATAGCGGCGAGCATGCCGGTGTCCGCGAAGAAGAAGTCGCGGAAGTAGTAGTGCGCGCTGTGCTCCCCGCCGAAGACGGCGTTGTGCTCGGCCATCTGGGCCTTGATGAAGGAATGGCCGACGCGCGTCCGCACGGTGCGACCGCCGGCGGCCTTGATCAGATCCGGCACCACCTGGGACGTGATCAGGTTGTAGATGATCGTCGGCACGCGACCTTCGGCCCGCTCGCGCTCCACCTCGCGCAGGCCGACGAGCGCCGTGATCGCCGAGGGGCTCACCGGTTCGCCGTGCTCGTCGATGACGAAGCACCGGTCGGCGTCGCCGTCGAACGCGATGCCGATGTCGGCGCCGTGCGCCACGACAGCGGCCTGGAGGTCGCGGAGGTTCGCCGGCTCGAGCGGGTTGGCCTCGTGGTTGGGGAACGTCCCGTCGAGCTCGAAGTAGAGCGGGATGATCTCGAGCGGCAGCTTCGGGAGTCCCGCGCCGTCCTCCAGGACCGCGGGCACGGTGTGCCCGCCCATGCCGTTGCCGGCGTCCACGACGACGCGCAGCGGCCGGATTCCGGAGAGGTCGACCAGTCCGCGCAGGAACTCCGCGTACCCGCGGAGCATCTCGCGCTCGGTGACGGTGCCCCGAATGGCGGCCACCGAGATCCCGCCGTCCAGGTACCGCGCGGTGAGGTCGCGAACCTCGGCGAGGCCGGAGATCTCGCTGACCGGCCGAGCGCCCGCGCGGCACAACTTGATGCCGTTGTACTGCGCCGGGTTGTGCGAGGCGGTGAACATCGCGCCCGGCATCTCGAGGACGCCGGAGGCGTGGTACAGACCGTCGGTCGAGCACAGCCCGATGAGGACGGCGTCCACCCCACGCATGCCCAGGCCAGCCGCGAAGGCGGCGACGAGCTCCGGTCCGGACGCTCGCATGTCGCGCCCGATGACGACGGTGGGACGGCCCTTCGCCTCGTCATGCTCGGGAAGGATCACGATGTCGGCCAAGGCCGCGCCGATCGCGCGCGCCACCTCGGCATTCAGTTCTTCGGGGACGACGCCGCGGACGTCGTAGGCCTTGATGAGGGTCGTCAGATCACGGGGCTGGGATGCGTCAATCACGTGCGCAACCCTACTGACTCCAGCGCCGGGCGTCGTCCTCTAGCGCTTGGCCGAACGCTCCAGCACGGTCTCGATGCTGAGCTCCTCGATGCCCGTGAACCAGGCTCGTCGTTCGCAGTCGTGGCACGAGATGAAGACGACCGGGGTGGTGTCGGTGAGCACCATCTCGACTCGGGTGAGCTCGCCGCAGCCACAGTCCGGGCACACCTGCGGGCTGTCCGACTCGCCGAAGCCCACGCTCGCGATCGAGCCGAGCGGCGCAGGCGGTGGCACCGGCCGTCGACGCCGCGCGGTGCCGCGCTTCGCGGCGCCCTTCGTGGTCCCGTTGCTGCCCTCGGCACTTGTGCGCTGGTGCGGAATCTGCTTGTCCGACATCACAACTCCCGTGAGAAACGATCTGCGCGGCTCAGTAGAGATCGCCGCGCAGGACGCGAAGGTGGCCGCGACGTCCGGCCTCGACCACCTGTTGGTACACCGGGGCGGCCTGGCGGGGCCGTCCAGCTTCGCGCACAGCGTCAGCCAGCGCGAGGAGATCGTCCGGACTCGGGCCCGCATCGACGAACTCGGGAGCCAACCGGACCACCTCCCACCCACGTGGAGCGGTGAGCCGCCCGGCATGAGCGGCACAGAGGTCGTACGAGTGCGGCTCGGCGAGTGTCGCGAGCGGGCCGAGCACGGCCGTCGAGTCCGCGTACACGTACGTGAGCGTTGCCACAGCGGCGCTCTCGCACGCGGGACGCGAGCATTGACGGACCGGTCTCACGAGTCCTGACGCTACCGCCCGGGCCCGTCCCAGGCCTTCCGGCGCGCCAAAGATCACCCGCAGTCCGGCCCTGCTTCACCCCGCGCACTACAGTGCGTCCCATGCCTTCGACGGTCCCCACCGCCTCGCCACGGAGGCGGGATCGGCGCGGTCGCGGCGTCCGCGGTCCGCTGATTCCCTCGACGGTGCCGGCCTACCGGACCCGCGCCGAGCGCTTCGACGAGTTGCTGCTGGCCGCGGTCGATCGGCTCGAGAAGCGGTGGCCGAAGCAGCTCGAGGGCACCGAGTTCGCGGTCGAGGAGGTGCCGCCGTCCGGGCCCGCACCGTGGGAGCGAGGCGTGCCGCTCGGACGCTACTTCCCCGCCGACGTCGGGCTGCCGGCCCGGATCGTCGTGTACCGGCGACCGGTCGAGTCCCGGGCCGAAGACGCGGCTGACCTCGCTGACCTGGTGCGTGACATCGTGGTCGAGCAGATCGCACACCTGCTCGACCGCGATCCGGAGGAAGTCGACCCCGACTACCGCGGCGGGGCGTAGCCCGACCGAGCAGTCAGTTCTTCGCCGGCGGGCGCAGCCCCGTGGTCGGGTCCTGGCGCACCGTGACCGGACCGGTCGGGTCGACCGGCGGGAGCGCCGCGAGCACCGACACCCCGGGGGCGCCGTTCGAGAGCGGCACGACCAGCACCACGGCCAGCACGAGCGCCGAGCCACCGTCGACGAGGAGCTCCACGCCGGCAGGGTCACCCGACGGGACCAGGTCAGCGGCACGGAGGACCAGCGTCGACCCGACCGGGACGCTCACCGTCTGGGTGCGCACGGCCCCGCCCTGGGCGTCGACCGCACGCAACACCCCCGTCGCCAGCGCCCCGTCCCCGGTTGCCGACGTCGGCGGGGCCCCGATCACCACGGCACCGTTCGGGCCGTGCGGGAGTGCGATGACCCCCCCGGCGCTCGTCGAGATCGCCGGCGCCCAGGCGCGCTCGATCGGACCCCTCGGATCGGTTCCCGACCGGACGATCATCGCGCTCGCCACTACCGGTGCACTGGAGTCGACGACGACGGTGTACGTGCCGTTGGGCAGACCGTCCAGCGAGACATCGGTGACGATGCCCGGCGGCAACTCCACCTGGGCAGCACCCGGCAGGTGGACCGCGCCAGCCGGACCGAGCACCGTGAGCGCCGCGCGGGCACCCACGGCACCAGGGGCGAGGAGCCGCACGACGCTCGCCAACCCGGGTACGCGCGCACCGTTCAGCGCCACGCCGGCCACGCTCTGGTGCGCGCTCGGGGCCGAGCCCGGGACCACGAGGTCGATGCCCGAGGCGACGTAGCCGCGCAGCGCCGCGTCCTGCAGGTAGGCCCCGACCGCACCGCCCGCCGAGACGAGGTGGACGGCGATCGTGGGCTGCTCGGCCGCGACCCCCTCCAGCAGGACGGCGCGCTCCGATCCCGGCGGGACAAGGAAGTCGCGCGGCCCGGCCAGTGCGAGCGGGCCGTCCGCGCCCCACATCTCGAGCGTGACGGTTGCCGCGGTCGCTCCCGGGTTCTGCATCACGAGCCGCGCGCTGCTGCCGAGCTCGGTACTACCCCCGACCAGCCACAGGTCTGTTCCCGGGCGTGCGCACGGTGCCGCGGCGAGCCCGCGAAGGTCACCCGCGGGCGTGGTGGTCGCCACCGCCGCACCGAGGTCCGCCGGCACGGCGCCGACCGGTGCGCCGGTCAGCACGAGCGCTGCAGCAAGTCCCGACTCCGAGATCACCGCGGCGTCCGCGCCGCCGGGCTCGAGCGTCGCTCCCGGGCCGGCGCCCAACGGGTGCCACTCGGCAACACCAGTCTTCCCGTCGCCGCTCGACGGAGCGAGGGTGACGGCACGCGCGACGCTCGACGCACCCGCAGGTGCCGGCGCGAACGCGGGATCGTAGGTTAGGTCGACGGACGCGTCCGACTCCGTCAGGAGACGCACCGGCCCCGGGCACACGAGGGTGGTGATCGACGGTGGCACGGTGAGAACGGCCGGGCTGCGGCTGGCGAGCACCGGCGCAGGAAGGACCTCGACGGCGGCCACGGTGGCGCCCATGACCGCGGCGACGCCGATGCCGGAGACGAGCCGGGCAACCCTCCCGCGATTCACCACCGGCCTCCTCGGAAGCGGCGCAACGGAAGCGCGAGCAACAAGGTCACGAGCGCCACGATCGCTTGCAGCACCAACCACGGTGCTCGGGACACGGGGGCGTAGGCAATCGTCAGGGTGCCGCCAGCAGAACCGAGCTCGAAGCCCTGGCGCCATCCGATCGCCACCGACCGCAGCGGGCGCCCATCGAGCCGGGCCCGCCAGCTACGGTCGGCACGTTCGGAAAGAACCACGACACGCGCCTGGGTCCCCACCCGCACGTGCCCCTCGACCGCGACCGGCCCCGAAGCGACGGTCGCGAGAGGCGTGCCGAGCGCCGCCGCGGCGGTCGGCACCCCGTCGAGGATCCGGACCCGGGCGGCGACCAGCTCGTTCGGCTGGCCGACCCGGAACGGCGCGACGCGCCACAGCACGCCGTCGTCACCCTGCGCAATGCGTTCGAGACCGAGCGTCGCGTCGAGTCCGGCCACCAACCGAGCAGAGGGGTCCGATGCCCCGCCGGTCAGCGCCGGCGGAACGATCACGACGCCGATCCCGAACTGGCCGAGGACCTCCGACACGTCCCCGCTCACCCCTGCCGAGAGGTCGGCGACCGACTGCGCGAGCAGCCGCGCGGCGTCATCGGGCCCGGACCGTGCGCCCGACCGCGGCGGACCCACGAGGTCGCGCGCCGCGACGACCATCGAGGTCTCGACGAGTTCGGGTCCGGCGCCGCGGTAGACCTGATAGCTCACGGTGCCGTCCGCTGACACGTCGAGCTCGAGCACGCGTTGGCGGTTCGCGGACATCTCACCCTGCCTGCCGACGAGCGGGACGACGGACGGATCGACCGACCGCAGTGCCAGATCGCCCGGAGCGGCTGGGTCCGGGCTGCGCTGCTGCCAACCCCACGACGCGCCGACGGCCAGCGGCGCCAGGATCGCCAACAGCACTGCGGTGCCACCGGCCGCTTGACGCCAGCCGAAGCTGTGGCTGGCGACCCGGGCCTGAACGCCGTCCACACCCAGCACCGCGGCGACGAGCAGGCCACCGGTCATCAGCGAGAGCCCGGCGCCCGGCCAGCCGTGCACAACGGCGTTCGTCCCGAGAGCGACGGCGACCCGCGCCGAGAGAGCGGCAGTCAGGAGCCCGGCCGCGGCGACGAGCCACCCGACCCGGACACCACGCGCGACAGCACGCCCGCGGACCAACGCGCCGAGCGCCAGGCCGAGCAGCACGAGTCCAGAGAGCAGGGGGAGCACCCGAGCGAACGGCGCGGCGAGCCCCGCTGGGGCGGTGCTGGCGGTCGGCCAGCCCAGCACGAACTGCCACACGGCCGCGGGCACCGAGTCGACCGGGAGGCCCGGGTCGGCGACGAGGGCACGCCATCCGCCGGTGCCGTGTCCGGTGAGTGCCTCGGCGATCAGCGGACCGAACAGGACGAGCGCCGGAACCGGGATCATCGCAATCCTGGCCCGGCGATGCGGCACGACGAGCGCGACGAGAAGCATCAGCACGGTCAGCACCGGCAGCAGTACCGGCGCACCGGCCGCGGCGACGGCAAGCGCGATCGCGGCGCCGGCGGCTGCCGCGAGCGAACCGGACGCGCGAACCGCTCGAGCCGGGTTCGACTCCTGCGCCGCCGCCTGATCGGTCGCGACGGCGCCCGGGGCGATGACGTCGCGGCGCTCGAGCCCGAGCGCGCGCGCGACGCCCAGTACCAGCCACGGGAGCGCGAGGTGCGCGAGCACCGCACCGAGCCTGCCGGCCGACACCGCGACGAGGAGGCTGGGTGCGGCGGCCCACCCGAGAGCCGCCCAGATCCGCACCGTGTTCGATCGGGTGGCGGCGCCGGCGGCTGCCCAGCCGCCCCANCCGGCGAGGACNAGAGCNCCGAGCATCAGGAAGCCCGACGTGGCCGAGACGCTCCGCGTCAGCGCGGTGAACGGGAGCAGCACNGCGAGCANCGGATCGGCCGGCCCGGGATGCCCGAGGTCGGTCGCCACCCATCCGGCGGTCGCCGCCCGGTACAGGTCGGAGAACCCAGCCGTGGACGGGAGCAGCGCGCCGCCGGCCAGAGAGCGCCCGGTCAGGACGTGACCGATCAGCGGACCCAGTGCCGCGACGGTGCCGGCGATCACGCCGGCGAGCAGGAGGCCCAGGCCCGCACGGCGCCGACTGTCGAGCTGTGCCCGCTCCGCCATCTCGAGCTCGCTTCGCGCCACCGAGGTGCGCCGTTGCTCCGCTGCCGCGAGACGTCGGTCGCGCGCTTCGCGGAACACGTCACGTGCGCCGACCTGGAGCGGTCGCAGTGCCCGCCTCGGCAATCGCCGGGTCGCGCGGGCCGCGGCCCGCGCCCGCGCGATCCGACCGGGGCGGGCCAGGACCGCGACCGGCGCGGCGAGCTCGGCGACCGCGAGTCCAGGCTCCTTGGTCAACAACCGCGCGAGCGAGCGGGCAAGTCCGGAACCGACCGCGATGACCGCGATGACCGGAATGAGGAGCGCCGGGACGGAGATCAGCTCTCCGTAGATCAGCGATTGCCGTCGAGCTCGGAAGCTGCGCCTCGGGTCGCCGAGGCCATCGGGCCCGAAGGTGGTTGTCTCGACCACGTCGCGCACGCCCTGCAGAGAGAGCTGCGCGTGCCGGACGGTCGCCTGGGGCACCACGAGAACACGATGGCCGGCCAGCCGCGCGCGACGGCAGAAGTCGTACCCGTCGCCGAACCTGCCGAAACCGCGGTCCGTCCCGCCGAGCTCCGTCCAGACATCCCGTCGCACGAGCGCGCCCGCGAGTCCGACCGCGAGCACGTCCTCGCGGCCGTCGTGCTGGCCCTGATCGATCTCGTCGGGCTCGACTCCGGTCATCCGGCGACCGAACCGAGACGTCGTGACCCCGGCCTCGACGAGGCGAGCCGGATTCGCCCACTGCCGCTGCTTCACTCCGGCGACGACGACGGAGGGAGCGAGCTCGACCGCGCGCAGCAGCGCGGCAAGAGCATCGGGATCCGGCGCACTGTCGTCGTGGAGCAGCCACAGCCAGGTCGCCGAGAGCTCGGGGACGGTGGCAAGCCCTGCGGTCACGGCCTCGCCGAAGGTTGCCGCGTCGGGCGCCGACGCGCGGTGCAGGCGAGCAGCCGGGAAGGACAGGTCCGCCGCGCCGAGCTCCGCCGCGGAGGGCGGGTGCGAGTCGCCAGCAGTCGTGGCCACAAGGAGGATGTCGGCCGGCATCCGCGACTGCTGCGCGAGACTGCGCAGCGTCTCGGTCAGGTAGGCCGTCGGCCCACCGGCCACCACGACGGCAACGACCGTCGCGGCTCCGGATCGAGGGTGCGGTGCTCGGTCAGTCATTCGGAGCTGATCGCACCCCGGTCCGGCTCAGACGACACGTCGCTTGAGCTTCCGTCGCTCGCGCTCGGACAGGCCGCCCCAGATCCCGAACCGCTCGTCGTGCGCGAGAGCGTACTCGAGGCACTCGCCGCGGACCTCGCAGCCGGTGCACACCTTCTTCGCCTCGCGGGTCGAGCCGCCCTTCTCCGGGAAGAACGCTTCGGGATCGGTCTGCGCGCACAGAGCGCGCTCTTGCCAACCGAGCTCGACTTCGTCGCTCGGGGTGCCGAACAGCGGCAGGACGGGCGCGACCTTGACCAGGGCTATTGCGGCATCGGACGGGATGTGGTTCTCGTCACTGAGAAGGTTCCACATGTAGTGCGCCTCCGGCGTCCCCAGCAGAGTGAACTGCAATAGAGGAATTACACGCTTGTGATCCGCGCGCGTCAAGCCCGTGGCAGGGCACAGCAGCCCGAGTAGAGGACCAAACCCTTCCATTCCGGGACAAACCATGCGAATCAACATCAATGCGCCGCGCCCCGGCGCGCCCTGACCGGTGTCGTCGGCCCTGCACCACCGCGCGTTGCAGCGCTTCGATGTTCGCACCGCAACCGCGCATCTCACGCCGTGCCACGCCGACAGCTTCCCAACTCGGTCGGCCTAGAGTTCCCCCATGCCCCGCACCGCCCTGCCACCCCCGGCCTCGGTCGCCGAGGTCCTCCGACGCATCACGGCCGAGCCCGGGCGGCCCCGACTGACCTGGTACGGGCCCGACGACGAGCGGGTCGAGCTGTCCGGGCACGTGCTCGACAACTGGGTCGCCAAGACAGCCAACCTGCTTGTCGAGGAGTTCGACGCCGGTCCGGGCCACACTGTGCTGCTCGATCTGCCGGCGCACTGGCGGACGGTGGTCTGGGCGTTCGCCGGTTGGCGGTGCGGCGCGACGGTTCTCCTGCCGGGCCCGAACGACTCGGGCGCTGCCGGCGTTACCGACGGCTCGGCCGAGCACGCACCGGCCGACGTCGTCGTCTCGACCGACCCGGCCAGGTACCCGACGGCGTCGACCGTGGTGGCGGTGAGCCTCCCGGCCCTCGCGCGCCGATTCGAAGGGGCGCTCCCCGCGGGCGCGATCGACGCCGCCACCTCGGTGATGACCTATGGCGACCGCCTCGGCTGGGTCCCCGAGACCGACGCCGCACGCCCGGCCCTCGTCTCCGGGGCGTCCACGACCGGGTTCGGGACCCTCCTCACGACAGCTCAGCGGCGCGGCGAGCACTGGTCGGCACTCCCCCGCGTCGCCGTCGATCTGAGCCGGCCAGGCCGCTCGGTCGCGGACACCCTGCTGGACGTCCTCGGGTGCCTCGCCGCCGACGGCTCAGCGGTGCTCGTGGACCGCGCCGGCGAGCTCGATCCCCTCGTCGCGATGGAGAAGGTCACCGATCGGGCCTAGCCTCGGACTCCCATGGTGGACTGGCTGCGGGTTGTGTGGTTGCCCTGAAAAGCGCTCCTGACCTGGGATGATGTGACTTGTCTAGGGTCGACGTCAGCCGGTTCGGCAAGCACCTTCCAGGTGAAGAAGACGACCGGGTTCGACCCCTGCGTCCAGGTCGACACGACTGCGTCGGGGGCCGGCGGTCAGGCCGGTGGGGTGCTGCTGACCGAGACCGTCATGGCGACCGGGTTCGGCGGCGAGTTGTCGGTGGGGTTGGTCCCGTGGAGCCAATCCGGTCACCCCTCGCTAGAGTCCGCCAGGAATACGTCTCGGCGTGGGACGCTCCACCGCCGCGTGACGAAGTCGTACTCCCACTGGTGCACGACCCGGTCCCTGGTCTGTGACTCGAAGTGGTACAGCTCGACGTTCGCCAGCCAAAGGAGACGCCCGCCGGTGCCGCGGACCTTGTATGAGAAGTCGACGTCGTTGAAGTTGCACGGCAGCTCCTCGCACATCCCGCCGACTTCCTCGTAGGTCTCCCGCCGGAGGGCAACGCACGCTGCCGTGAGACCCGAGCACTCGCGGTTGACCCAGAGCGCGGCGAACGGGCCCGGGTCGTCCGGTGACGCCCCGAGGAACGCATGCCCCAGGTGCCCGTCCCGATACACGTGCCCGCCGTGCTGGAGACGGCCGTTCGCGAACAGGAGGCGGGCACCCGTCATCCCGACGTCGTGCTCAGCGAGAGGCGCGACCAGCTGCTCGAGGAAGCCCTCGGTGATGGCCTGGATGTCGTCGTTGAGCAGCACGACGACGTCTCCTGTTGAGGCGATGAAGCCGGCGTTGCACTTGGCGCTGAAATTGAACGACTCGACGAACGGCACGAGGACGAGGCGGTCCCCAGCGAGTTGGCGCAGCCGCTCGAGTACGTCGGGCGGTGTCTCCACGTCGTACACGACTACGAACTCCACGGGCAGGCTCGTCCGGGCCAGGACGGAGGCCACTGCCTCGACCACGAAGGAGCGCCGCTCCCCCCAGACCAGCCCGGAACTCCCGCGCGTCGGGATGATGACGCTCACGGACGTGCTTGGGTCGGCGATCCGCTCGATCCGGTAGGTGCCGGGCACGCGACCGTAGGAGGCCGTGCCCGCGATCCCCAGACGATCGAGCTGGTCCTGCACCGCGCGACATCCCGCGACCCACGCATATGGCTTGGCCTCGGTGTCACCGGCCGCGGAGCCGGGCACCACGCGCCAGTGGTAGAGGACCTCCGGGACGTGCACCACCTGCCGTGCGCGCTCTGTGACCCGGAGCACGAGGTCGTGGTCCTGAGAGCCGTCATAGCCGGCACGGAACCCACCCACATCTCGCACGAGCGAGGCGCGGAGCACCGAGAGGTGACAGGTGTACATCTGTCCGCGCAGGCGCTCCGGCGACCAGTCGGGCTTGCGGAACTCGTCGTACCGCTCCCCCTCGGCGTCGATCTTGTCCTCGTCCGAGTAGACGTAGTCCGCCTCCGGTGACTCCGCGAGGACTGCGTGCACGTGCTCGAGCGCGTGCGGCACGAGGACGTCGTCGTGGTCGAGCAGGGCGAGGAACTGCCCGCGGGCCGCTCGCACGGCGTCGTTCGAGGACGCGACGATCCCACCGTTGGCCGCTCGCTCGATCACCGTGATGCGTTCCTCGCCCGCAGCGGCCCGTGCGAGCAACGCCCGCACGGCGTCGGAGGTTGACGCGTCGTCGACCAGGATCAGCTCCCAGTCGCGAAAGGTCTGAGCACGGACCGACTCGATTGCCGCGCTCAGGGCCGCGAGCGGGGGGTCGTAGACGGGGGTCAGGACCGAGAAGAACGGGGCGCGCTCGCTCATCGGCGGTGGAGGATGCGTCGCAAGACGCCGTGAGGGGACAAGAGCATCGTGCGGGCGCGCCAGATCCGCGATCGCTTCACGGCGGCCAGCTCGGTCAGCGCCCGATGCAACCGCCCGTTGACGGCCTCGACCTCGGCGCGGGCCGCCCCGACGGCCGCCTCCGCACCGATCGCGTGGTCGCGGAGCGTCAGCACGCGGTGCTTCAGGTCGATGTTCTGGCCCGACTCTTGGGCGTCGTGCAGCGCACTAATGGTCCGGTGAGCATCGAGCAGGGCGGCCCGCTTGTCGAGGACCTCGACGCGCATGGGGTCGGCATAGGCCTCGTAGCGGTGCACGACCGCGCGGGTGTCGAGGTTTGCGCGCTCGAACAGCACGGCCCAGGGAGTCAGGAAGCTCAGGTCGACGTCCGTTCGTCGGAAGAACCCGCGCTCTGCGAACGCGGCGGCCCAGTCCGCGGGCGGACGAACGTTGACGTGCGTGGGCTCGGCATAGTCGCCGGGCCCGGAGGAGAACAGCACACGTTCGGTGACTGCACACATGTTCGTGATCGCCTGATCGGCGTCGACCGGGGACATGTGCTCGACCACCTCGATACAGGTGACCAGGTCCCATGAACCCTCGATGGGGTCGACAACCGTCGCGACGCTCAGCCTGCCTCGGACGTCGGTGTGGGCGCTGGCTACGGCGGTCTCGGAGATGTCGGTGCCGTGGGCGTCGGCCCCCGCCTCAGCGAGGGCCTGGACCAGCAACCCCCGAGCGCAGCCGACGTCGAGGACCCGCGTGGCGCCGG
>JGI24138J36424_10000145_pt1 | contig 18912 bp, 13 predicted proteins | sample BarGraNGADG00312_2_FD_36424 | JGI IMG/M metagenome (IMG submission 36424) | reverse complement strand
CTTCACCCACGGCTTGCGGCGCAAGCCGAGCTCGACCGCTTTCTTCGCCAGCAGCCCGGCGGCGATCATCACCTGCGGGTTTGAGGTGTTCGTACAGCTCGTGATGGCGGCGATCACGACGGCGCCGTGCGAGATCCCGAAGCTCTCTCCGTCGAGCTCGACGAGGGCGCCGTCGGGGCGAGCAACGGGAGCGTGGGGCTCGGGCGTGGGATCGGGTAGCGCCTCGTGGCCGGGCGTCTGCTCGGCGGTTGGATCGCTGGCCGGAAAGGTCTCGGCGATCGCTTCGTCGAGCGAGCCGTTCGCGAACTCGACGCCGAAGCTCTCCAGCCCCCGGCAGAAGGACTGCTTGGCCAAGGACAGCGGAGTGCGATCCTGAGGCCGCCGCGGCCCGGAGAGGCTTGGCTCGACCGTCCCCAGATCTAGCTCGACGACTCGTGAGTAGCGCGGCTCTACGCCCGGCTCGTGCCAGAGCATGTTCTCCTTGCAGTAGGCCTCGACCAGACGAACGTGCTCGTCGCTGCGACCGGTCAGGTGCATGAAGCTGAGCGTCTCGGCATCGACCGGGAAGAAGCCGCAGGTCGCGCCGTACTCCGGAGCCATGTTGGCGAGAGTCGCGCGATCGGCGAGCGCCAGGCCCGAGATCCCGGAGCCGAAGTACTCGACGAACTTCCCCACGACGCCGGTGCGGCGCAGCAGCTCGGTCGCGGTGAGGACGAGGTCGGTCGCGGTCACGCCCTCCGCCAGCTCGCCGCGCAGACGCACCCCGACGACCTGGGGAACGAGCATCGAGATCGACTCACCGAGCATCGCGGCCTCCGCTTCGATGCCGCCGACGCCCCAACCGAGCACACCCAACCCGTTCACCATCGTCGTGTGCGAGTCGGTCCCGACGAGCGTGTCGGGGAAGGCCGTTCCGTCGCGTGATTCCACGACGCGGGCCAGATGCTCGAGGTTGACCTGATGGACGATGCCCGTGCTCGGTGGAACCACCTTCGAGCCCGCGAAGGCACTCTGGCCCCAGCGCAAGAAGACATAGCGCTCACGATTACGGATGTACTCCAACTCGCTATTTCGCTCGAACGCCAGCGGGCTCGCCGCCTCGTCGACCTGAATGGAGTGGTCGATGACGAGCTCGACCGGCAGGCGCGGATTGATCGCGCTCGCATCGCCGCCCAGCTCCCGCATGGCATCACGCATCGCGGCGAGATCCACTATCGCTGGAACTCCGGTGAAATCCTGGAGTAGCACTCGCGCGGGAGTAAAAGAGATCTCGCTGCCGGGCTCGGAGCTTTCCTTCCAACCAGCAACCGCCTCGACCTGCTCGGCGCTGGTAACCGAGCCCTCATGGCGGAGGACGTTCTCGAGCAGAACGCGCAGAGAGTAGGGAAGAGTGTCGACCTCGTACTCGGCGGCCAGCGCCCCCAGACGGTAGATCGTGTGCTTCCCGCCGTCGATCTCCAGTTCAGTGCGTGCTCCGAAAGAGTCGGCCATAGCCACGATTCAACCAGAAAGCCCGTGCGGAGCCGTTGATCGAGATTGCCGGAACGTGCCTTTTCGAGCAGGCTCCTATCCGCTTGCCTGCTGCCTGCGTGCGTCACCGCTCGCGCTCGTCTCGAGCACTCCTCGGATCTTGTGGGCCAGCTCCTGCGGCGTGAAGGGCTTGCCGATGAACTCGGCCTCGCCGTCGAGCACGCCGTGGTGGACGATCGCCTCGTCGGTGTAGCCGGACATGAACAGCACTCGCGTGGCCGGGCGCTTCACAATGAGAATCTCCGCCAGCTCGCGTCCGCTCATCCCGGGCATCACGACATCGGTGACGAGTAGGTCGATCGACCGATCGAGAGAGTCGGACAGCGAGAGGGCCTCGTCGCCGCTCGAGGTCTCGAACACCTCGTAGCCGAGATCGCGCAAGACGCGGGCGACGAGCTGCCGCACCATCTCTTCATCCTCGACGAGAAGCAGCGTCTCCGTCCCCCGCCCATCTCCAAGCGAAACAACCGCTCTCTCCTCTTCGACGCTCTCCTGCGCGACCGGGAGGTACACGTGGAACACGCTCCCCTTATCGATCTCGCTGGCAACCTGAATCGCGCCGTTCGACTGCTCCACGATGCCGTGCACTGTTGCCAGCCCGAGGCCGGTGCCTTCGCCTTGCTCTTTGGTGGTGAAGAACGGCTCGAAGATATGCGACATCGTCTCGTCGTCCATCCCGAACCCCCCGTCCGAGATCGTCGCCATGACAAAGTCGCCCGCCGACAACCCCAGTAGGCTCGCGCCGGCTTCGTCGAGGCTGGCGTCTGCCGTCTCGACCGTGATCTTGCCACCGTTCGGCATCGAGTCGCGGGCGTTGATGACGAGGTTCATCATCACCTGCTCGATTTGGCCGCGATCTGCGCGGATCATGGCGATCTCGGGCGCGAGCACCGTCACCAGCTCGATGGTCTCGCCGATCAGGCGCTGGAGCATCTTCTCCATGCGCCCGATCACCTCGTTCGGATTGAGTAATGCCGGCTGCAGCACCTGGCGCCGGCTGAACGCCAGCAGCTGCTGAGTCATCGCCGCCGCCTGTTCGGCCGCGCGCTTGATCTCCTCTGCGTCGCGAGCCAACGAGCTGGCGGGGTCGAGCTCCGACACGATCAGCTCGCTGTAGCCGATGATCGCAGTCAGGAGGTTGTTGAAGTCATGCGCGATGCCTCCCGCCAGGCGACCGATCGCCTCCATCTTCTGCGAGTGCAGAAGCTCCGCTTCGAGTCTCCGTCTCTCGATCTCGGCCTCGCGCTCGACGCTGATGTCGAGCAGATAGCCCTGAACGTAAAGCGGCTTGCCCGATAGGTCGCGTACGACCACGGCCTCGTCTCGAACCCAGACAGTGCGCTCGTCTTTCGAAATCAGGCGGTACTCGAGCCCGATCCTCCCCTTCCCTCCGCTGGCGGCTCGCTCGGCGGCAACGTGCTCGCGATCGTCGGGGTGAATCGCGTTGACGAAATTGCCGTATTCCGATACCCAGTCGGCTGGCTTGTAGCCGAGGATCTCCTCGAGCTGGGGGCTGAGATAGACCCAGCGCCCGGACTCGCCCGGGGCGTTGATGTAGGTGATCAGCGGAAGCTGCTCGACCAGTAGGCGGTAGCGTGCCTCGGCTTCGCGCAGCTCCTCCTCGGCGGTGCGGCGTTCGCTGATGTCGCGGAAGCTCATCAGGATCGAGCGAAGCTGGCCGTTCTCATCGAGTACCGAAGTCGTGGTTCCCTCGACGAAGACCCAGTTTCCGCGCTTGTGACGCATGCGGAGCTCTACGACGGCGGCGCTCTGACTGGTCACCGCCTGACGGAGCGCGTCGCTGGCACGTTGAACATCCGAGGGATGAACGAGGCTGATCGGCGAAACGTCGACCAGCTCTTCAGGCCTGTAGCCGAGCGCCTGCTCGTAAGAGGGAGACGCGAAGACGAAGCGCCCCATCGGATCGAGCACCGCGATCATGTCGTGCGAGTTCTCGACCACGACACGGTAGAGCTCGCGGCTTCTCAGAAGCTCTTCTTCGGCGAGCTTGCTCGAGCTCAGATCTGAGCCGATACCAATCACGCCGACCGTGTTGCCATCGGCGTCGCGGTGCGGCGCCATCGAGACCAGGTAAGGAATGATCTTGCCGTCGCGGCGCCGGCGCTCGGTCTCGTAGTTGGTGATCTGCTCGCCCTGAACGGCCCTCGCGACCAACTCTTCGAACTCCTCGAGTCGATGCTCGGGAACGATGGGCAGGGTGGTTCCGACCGCCTCTTCGCTCGACCAGCCGAAGCTCTTTTCGGCGACTTCGTTCCAGACCGTGACCCGATGCTCGAGGTCGACCTCGATGATTGCGACCGGTGAAGCGTTGATCACGGCGCCCAAACGCTCGTTCAGCTCCGCGGTCTTGGCGCGAATCGCCCGCGCTGTTCCCTCATACTCGCGCTGCTCGATAGCCGAGCCGAGCACGTTGGCAAGCGAGCGCAGGAAATCGATATCGGCGTCGCTGAATACTCGGCTCTCGATAGAACGCGCGCCGAACACTCCCCAGGGGTGCTCGTGNCCTGGAATCACCACGTTGACGGCGCTGACCACCTCCAGCTCGAGCAGGGCCGGCGGCGGGTCGAAGCGTGTCTCCCGCGCCAGGTTGGTCACGACGACTGGCTCGTCCGCCGACAGCGCGTAACGCGCGAAGGCGTCCGGCGCCATAGACGAGTCCGGCTCGGAAGCGCTCGCCAGCCGNCCGGCCGAGCTACGCATCGANAGCATTCCGTCTCCGTGAACGTTCTCAAAGACGACAACGCGGTCGAGCGCCAGCGCCCCTACCGTGGCCTCGGCAGCTTCCTGCATGAGAGCGTCGATGTCAGTCTCGACCAGGGCGCGCTGACCAAGCCGGGCGACGATCTGCTGGCCGTGCGCCCTGGCCCGCAGATCTTCGAGAAGCTGGTCGGCCGCGTTCCTCGCGAGAAAGACCGCCAGCGCGAAGAAGGTCAGCGCCGCTGTCACCGCAATCCATTCGATGACGCGCGCCCTGGCTCCGCCGACGATCAGAGCTACGAGAAAGGAGCTCGAGGCGATCGTCAACTGCAGCGCCAGGCCCCGCGGTGAAACGAAGTAGGCGGCATACATCGAGGCCAGGCCGTACACGATCAGGCCGAGTGCCCAGCTGCGGGAGTCGGCCCAGATCCCGACCGAGACCAGCAGCGAGGCGGAGACTCCGAATGTGGTTGGTAGTACGCTCCAGCGCTTCGAGAGCGCGAGGTACGCAAGCGCCAGCACGAAAAATCCGAGCGCGACCCCGAGCATGATCAAACGCTTGTCGGCCGGGGCGAGCGCGACCCAGGCAAGCGCGACAAAGCCCGACGCAGCGGCGAGCGAGGCGGCGACGCGCGAGGCGCNCTCGAGCCGCGCTTCCGGAGTTGGAGTAGCGACCGCGTCTCGCAGTCTGGAAACTCTGTGGCTAGTCCACTCGCTGATCGAAACCATTTTCATCGCCGCCGCAAAGATGCGTCTCCCTCTCTATCGACAGAAACGGCCCGAAGTTCGATCGGAAGTCGGCCTTGGCATTCTCGATTCGCGCCAGTCGATGTAGCGATTGTGCGCTTTCGCCCCCGCTTAACAAAGGCCTAATGCGGGAAAAGCCGACACTAACCAGCCGATCGAGCAGGCGGGGTATAAACCAGAACTGTTCACCCGGATCGAGATCGGAAGAAAAGGGGTTATCGCATGAAGTCGAGGTCGCGAGGGATCGCAACTGCTCTGGCCGTTCTCTTTGCGGGTACCGCGGGGGCCGGGATTGCACTGGGAATCGCATCCGCGCTAGGCGACCTGAACTCGACGACCGTTGTGACTCGGGGCACCGAAGTGCCGCCTTCGCTGCAGCAAATTGCGTCTACGGGGGGCGAGGGGCTCACTATCCCCGAGATCTACGAGCGCTTCGCGCCCGGAGTCGTGCAGGTCACCAGCACGCAGATCGTAAAAGGGCAGCAAATCAACCCCTTCTTCCAGACGAAGCCGCAGCAAGTCCAGGCACTTGGCTCCGGCTTCGTGATTGACAAGCAGGGCGACATCGTCACCAATTACCACGTCATCCAGGGTGCCACTTCGATCGAGGTCTTGTTCGCGAACAACATCACGACCAAGGCGACGGTGGTCGGCACCGACGTGANAACCGATCTCGCCGTGTTGAGAGTGAAAGTTTCTCCCGGCGCTCTGACACCGCTTGCGTTTGGAGCCTCCGCAGCGATGGAGGTAGGCGATCCTGTTGTCGCCATCGGCAACCCGTTCGGCCTCGACCGTACGGTCACTTCCGGCATCGTCAGCGCCATCTACAACCCCGGCGAGGGCACGCTCGCCACCCAGGCCAACTATCCGGTGCGCTCCCTGANTAGAGNCGAGATCCCCGCGATCCAGACCGACGCGGCCATCAACCACGGCAACTCGGGCGGNCCGCTGATCAACAGCCTGGGCCAGGTGATCGGCGTGAACTCGCAGATCGAGACCGGTGGCACCAGCCAGGGAAACGTCGGCATCGGCTTCGCCATCCAATCGGACACCGTGAAACAGGTCGTCGCTCAGATTCTCAAGACCGGTAAGGCGACACATGCTCAAATCGGCGTCGGAGTGCAAGGAATCACCTCCGAGCTCGCGAGCCTCTATCGGCTTCCGGTCAAACAGGGCGTGCTCATCGAGACCGTGAAGCCCGGGACGGGCGCGGCCAAGGCCGGGCTCAAGGCGGGGAAGCACAAGGTGATCGTCGCCGGACAGCCCTACTTCATCGGCGGCGACATCATCGTGAAGGCGGACGGAGTGAGCGTCGGCAGCTCGGTGGGGAAGCTCCTGAACGTCGTCGCCGCACACAAGCCCGGCGACAAGCTCTCGCTCGAGATCTATCGCGGCAACACGAAGATGACCGTCACAGTCACGCTCGGCAGTCGGTAACCGTCGCGTCGCCGCTCTACTCGACACGACCGGCGCCGAGGCGCGATCATAGGTTCATGGCCGAGATCATCGACATCAGCGTTCCGCTGAGCCCAAGCACAGTCAGCTGGGAGAACGAGTCGACTCCCGTGATCGAACGGGTGAGCTCGATCGAAGCCGGCGACGGCTACAACCTGAGCCGGCTCGTCCTCGGCACCCATACCGGCACTCACGTGGATGCTCCCTTGCACTTCATCGGCGAGGGTGGCTCGGTCGACCGGCTGCCTCTCGACGCCCTGATCGGCCCCGCGCTCGTCGTCGATGCGTGCGACGTCGCGGAGGAGATCGACGTCGAGCTGGTCGAGCGCGAGCTTCCGCCCGGCTGCGAGCGCGTTCTCTTCAGCACGCGAAACTCCGAGCTCTGGAACGAGCCCGGTTTCCGCAGCGACTTCGTCGGCATCTCGGCCCAGGCCGCAGCGCTCCTGGTCGCGCGCGGCGTCCGGCTCGTCGGCATCGACTACCTCTCGGTCGGCGCTCCCGCGACACACCGCGAGCTGCTCTCCCACGACGTCGTCTGTCTGGAAGGGCTCGACCTGCGTGGGGTCGCGGCGGGTCGCTACCGACTGGTCTGCCTCCCCCTTCGCATCGTCGGCGCCGACGGCGCCCCCGCCCGCGCCGTACTAACCACGCCTTAGGTTGTGTCGGCCATGGAGCCCCAACCCCTTCGCCCAGTACGCACCACCATCCTCGCCGACCCGCCAAGTGAGGAGGAAGATCTCTGGACCGACGAGGGGCACGACGATCACACCGGCTGGTTCTGTGTCGCCACCAACCCCTTCCCCTGCCCCGCCGCGGGTTGCCCCTTCGTCGCCGAGTTCATGACCGCAGCGCATCTGATCCTCGTCTGGCAGAGAAAGGACGATCCCAATCTCCTCCGCCACGCCCAGCGCGCGAAAGAAGTCAAGCGCAATCCGCGCATCACCGAGTTTCAGCGTTCGTTCGGGCCCAGCGCCTCCTACTACGCCTGGGAAGCGTCGGGCCGCCCGGTGCACGGCATCCGAGAAAGCTGATGGTTGAACTACGACGCCCGGGCGGCACGGTGACTGCGCAAGCCCCCGGCCGGGAATAGGTAGGCATGGCTCAGCGTTGGCAAAGAAGTCGAACGCACGCAAAGCGGTCGCGATGAGCGAGCAAGCGCCGGATACGGCGGGGCGCGGGCTCGCGGAGAAAGCTCGCAGCAGGGTGCGATTCGAGGAGGAGGCACTCAGCCATGCCAATCAGGTCTACAAAGTCGCTCGTCATCTCGCCGGCTCGAAAGAAGAGGCGGAGGAGTTGATGCAGGAGACCTACGCGCGGGCTTTTCGTAGTTGGCGCTCCTACGCACCGGGCACGAACATGCGCGCCTGGCTTCTTCGCATCCTCACCAACATCAACATCGATCGAGGCCGGCGGAAGCAGCGACGACCGGCCGAGCGCTCGCTGGAGGAAGGCGACTACTCCCTCTACGACCGCCTCGACGCGGCGGCGGGCGGTGACGACTCGAGCGACGACGAAGAGCGACTGCTGAATCGACTCTCTCAATCCGGCATCGTCGATGCCCTGACGACTCTGCCACACGACTTCCGCGACGTGCTCGTACTGGTCGATCTCGGCGAGTTCAGCTACCAGGAGACGGCGCAGATCCTGTCGGTTCCGATCGGCACCGTCATGTCGAGGTTGCACCGCGCGCGGCGGTTGCTCAAGCAGTCCCTGGCAAGCTCGCTGGAAGCAGAGAGATGAGCGAGTCTCCCTGCACCAAGTGCGAACGGCTGCTTCAGAGCTATCTCGACGGAGAGCTGAACGAGATCGAGGCGCGCGAGGCCGAGGTTCATCTCGACGACTGCGGCTACTGCCGCCGGCACTATCGCTTCGAGCGAGCATTCCGCGAGCACGTACGCAAGACGCTCACGGAAGAGCCGATGAGCCCGGAGCTCAAGCTCAAGCTCGCCGCACTAAGAAGCGGCGCCCATCCGGCCGACCGCTCGTAGCGGCATCATTTCAGCGTCAGAGTCGCCGGCCCGACGATGACGAGCAAGCGAAGCGGGTCCCTACCGCTGGGAAGCGGCAAGAGGTCGGCCGTAAGCTGGCTCGCCAGACGCTTGCCCAGCTCTTTCCCTTTTCCGACATTGGAATAGAAGATCGTCGTGTGCTTGTAGTTGAAGCGGCTCGCACGCTTGACAGATGCAATCTGGTAACCAAACGAGGCGATACGAGATGCAACGCGGCGCGTGTAGGTGATGTCGCCGGCCCCGTTCTCGACTACGACCTCGACTTTCCAAGTGGCCGGCAACGTGGCTTTGCTACTGCCCGAGGTCAAGACGTGCGTCGCCGACCCTCGCAGGGCGTAACCGAGCATGACGGCGGCCGCGATACCGACGACTATCAGCGCGGCGGCGGCGGCCAGGCGCCCGCGCGGATTGCGCTCGATTCGCCGCGGTAAGACGGGCAAACCGGCCAGCTCGCGCGCCTCGTGGTTGTCGATCTCGAGCCCGCTCGCCAGTAGGAGCGCAGCCGCGAGAGCGTCCTCCGGGTTGCGAAAGGCGTAGACGCGTCCTTCCTCGAGCCAGGTCACCTGCTCGGCCGTGATTCCCGAGCGCTGCGCAACCTGCTCGCGGCTCAGCTGGCGCCGCAGTCGAGCCGTCGCGAATACGGTCGCGGCGGCTCCGCTCTCCAGCGAAGAGACGAAGGCGAGCGCGAGCTGCGGCTGGTCATTCGGGTCGAGCGGTCGCACGCTAGAGGATGTCATCGGCAGATCCGGAGTCTCCCTCGATAACCGAGATTCCCTTGGCAAGGCAANCCAGCCCGGCAGAGTCCGAGCCTTGAGGATTTCGCCGCCGCCGCCCCGCGTCCTACGAGCAGCCCGCGAGCTTCTGCCAGCGCTGCATGGTCCCCTCGACGTAGACNCGCGTCTCTTCTGTCGGAGGGCCGCCCGCCCTCTCCACCGCGGTCGGGCCGGCGTTGTAGGCGGCAAGCGCAAGCTCCAGCGAGTCGAAGCGATCGAGCATGCGCCGTAAATAGCGAGCACCAGCGAGAACGTTCGCGCCCGGACTGTCGAGATTGATCTCTAACTCCCGCGCGGTCGACGGNAGCACCTGGAGAAGGCCGAGTGCACCGGCATGCGAGACGGCATTCGGCTCGAAGCCCGACTCCTCCTGAGCGACGGCGGCGAGAAGTGACAGGGGAACTCCCGACTTGCTCGACGCGTACTCNAAAGCCGTTCTGAAGCGCAGCGGCAGCGGACAGCGTCGGTTAGACGTCGTCTTCCCCGTTACGCTCGATTTCGTAGAGGCGATCGCGGCCACTCGCGCGCTGGCACGAGTAACACTCTTCTGACCGTCGTTGGTTGCGTTCGCCAGGGCGGCCGTGGTCATTGCCAGTGTCGCGGCAAAGAGAAAGAGCAGGGAGAGTCGGCGGCTCACGCGCATGATCCTAACGCCCCTGGCGGGTACCATCGTCCCCTTTCGGGAGGCGCCGGCCCGGAAGCCGAAACCCAGACCGTTCTCCGATCAGACGCCGGAGGTTACCGCGAGGATGTCGGCCAGGTGAACGAGGCGGAAGGTGAGCCTGCTCACGCGAACGTGGTCGGGCTCGCGCGCCAGCTCCGGGAGCGTTCGCCAGAGCTCCCGAGCGCAGGTCAGAAGCTCGCTGATCTGCTGCTGGTCGCTCGGGTGCGTATCTACTTCGTTGCAGGCGTTCAGCGCCAGCCCGAGTACGCCGACGGTGTCCTGCTGACGCGTCCACAAAAGCGGGATGGCCATCGACAGATACTGGTGAATGCGGGCCATGGTCATCGATTGCGTAAAGGTCGGGCTGCCGTGCGGGGCGCTGGGCACCAGCGGCGGCTCGTGGCGCGAGATGCGATCGGCGTTGCCCCAGAGGATCATGCGCAGGTCGCCTTCGTTGAGGCCCGCGAAACGCGCCGTGCGAATGGCGATCAGCAGCGAGCTCGGCTGTTGCCCGTAGGGGAAGTCCGAGGCGTAGAGAATCTGCTCGGGCGCAACGTGGCGGTAGAAGTCCAGCAGGTCGATCGGGCTCCAGGCGGACGTGTCGAAGTAAGCCCCGGCTCTACCGCCGAGTGCCCGCGCCAGCGCCCCCAGGTCGGCGATCCCGGCGTGAGCGACGATGAGCTGGGCAAACGGGTAGCGCTCGATCAGGTGCGCCAGATGGTCGGCGATGGGCGGCAGGCCTCGGCCGCCGTGAATCAGGACCGGTACTCCTCGTTCCGCCGCCAGCGCCACGATCGGCTCGAGTCGCGCGTCGTTGACGCGAAACCCCTGCGAGCGCGGATGGAGCTTGATCCCGCGCGCGCCCAGGTCGAGGCAACGCCTCGTCTCCTCGAGTGGCGACTCGTCGAGATTGAGGCGCACGAATGGAATCAGCCTGCCCTGAGATTGCTCGGCGTAGGCAAGCGTGCGGTCGTTCGGCTTGCGAAACGCGGGGTGGCTGTCGGGCTCGTCGAGCGGGAAGACAAAGCAGCGCTCGATTCCGTATCGCTCGCACAGCGTCGTCAACTCCTCATATGTCCCGGCCATGCCGTCCACGTCGTTGCCAAGATGAACATGCGCGTCGAAAATCGGCGTCTGCGGAAGCTCTGCACGGAGCTTCGCCTCCCAGGAGCCGATCAGCATCTCGGCGCAGACGAACGCGTCGTTCATATAGAGGAGTCTATTCGCGCCGGAGTCGATTCCGAAACGGCGTGAGGGGCACCGCTCAAGCGAGCAGGCGCTCGAAGCGCTCGCCGTCCTCGAAAGGACCGATCAACGCGAGATGAAGGGCGCGCTCGCCGATGATCTCGCGGGTCACCCGCTCTATGTCCTCCAGGCTGACAGCGTCGAGCCCGGCCAGCACCTCGGCGGGATCGACCGCGCCTCCCTCGATGACCTCGCGCCGGAGACCGAAGGAGATCAAGCCCTGCGGGCTCTCGAGCTGGAGAACGAGCCGGCCCTTCATATACTCCTTCGCCTTCTCCAGCTCCGTCTCGGGCACCGGCTCGGCGACGATGCGGCGGAGCTCGGCGACGATCGTCTCGACCGCCTCGTCGATACGGTTGAGATCGACGCCCGCTTGCACACACAGGGTCCCGGTCTCGGCGTAGGTGCTGTTCTGGCAGAAGATGTAATAGGCCAGGCCGCGCCGCTCCCTGACCTCGGTGAACAGGCGCGAGGACATGCCGCCACCGAGAATGGCGGCCAGCACTTGCAGCACGTAGCGGTCGGGGTGCTGCGTCTCGTGGCTGAGTGTTCCGAGAATCAGGTGAGCCTGGTCGGACGTCTTGTGCTGAACCTTCACTCGCGGCTTGGCCGGTGCGGGAATCTCGGCCGGCACGGGACTCCCCGTCTCGCGCGGCGCAAGATCGCCGAGCAGCTTCTCGACCTCGGCCGTCAGGTCACCGTCCAGGCGTCCGCCGAGCCCGACCACCATCCTCGAGGGTGCGTACCAGCGCCCCAGATAGTCGAGGAAGGTGTCGCGGGTCGCCGCCTTCACGGTCTCCTTCGTCCCGATCACGTCCCAGCCGAGCGGCTGGTCGCCGAAGAGCAGGCTCTCGTAGATCGAGTCGACATAGTCACGCGGCGAGTCGAAGTACATGTTCATCTCCTCGACGATGACGCCCTTCTCGCGCTCGATCTCTGCCGCGTTGAACTTGGAGTGGCGAATCATGTCGACGAGCACGTCGAGGGCGAGCGAGCGCGACTCCGCCGCGCACCTGACGTAGTAGCCCGTGTACTCCTTGCCCGTGAAGGCGTTGAACTCGCCTCCGATCGCGTCCACCTCGGCGGCGATATCGCGCGCGGTCGGGCGCCTCTCTGTGCCCTTGAAGAACATGTGCTCGCTGAAGTGAGCGATGCCGTTCGATTCGCGCGTCTCGTAGCGGGAGCCGGCGGCGACCATGATCATGCAAGTCACCGAGCGAGCCTCCGGCATCGGCGCCGTCACGACGCGAAGACCGTTGTTGAGGACTGAACGCTCGAAAGTCATGCCGGTCATGCTAACGAAGTACCCGCGCACGCGAGCCCTCACACGGCCCACACAACCGAATCGCGCGGGCGCAGGTGACGGTTCCGGTCAAGGTCTAGCCGCAGCGGCCGAAAACCCCTGATGACAACTACGCGAATTCACTCTCAAGCCCGGCCGNNTTTTTCCCGATCTAAACGGCGTCTCCCAAGCGGCTAAGAGGGAAAGAGGCACTGATGCGGATCGTGAAAGTGATGGTTCTGATTGTGGCGATCGCGCTCGTGCCGCTGAGCGCCGGCTTGGTGATGGTGAAGCAGCAGCAGAACGCCAAGAACAACCTAGACCGATCTCTGTCCAGCCAGGTGAGCGAGCAGCGTTATCGCTTCCAGGGCGTCGAGGCTCAGGCGGGCGCGACGCTGAAGGTGCTGAGCCAGAACTCCGTGCTCGAGCTTCCCTTCATCGATCCCAATCTCACCGCGATCAACCCGAACCTCGGCAAGGGCGCGAGCGCGAAGGCCAACGCCGAGCGCGCGAAGATCGACAACGCGCTGATCTACCTGGGAAACAACATCTACCACAACCTGATCAGCGCAGCCGGTGTGCTCGACAACACCGGGCGCTGCCAGGACAGTGCCGGATGTCGATACGAGGTCGGCCGCGTCGCGTTTTCCAGTCAAAGCGGCACCGGGACAGGCAGTAAGAACACCGCCTACGGCTATGGCACGGAGGCACTTTCCTCGCTCAGGTTCCTCGCGCTCAACGCGGCCGAGAAGGACTGGATCTCGTCGACAAAGAAGCTCAACCCCGGTCAGGTCTACACCAGCGGCGTGTCGATCTCTACCGACACCCGCCGCTGGATCGTGAACTTCTCGACTCTGCTCCCGCCCGTGGCGGGAAAGGANCGAGGAACGCTTTACTTCGAGCTCGACCTCGAGAACTTCCGCCAGGCCGCGAACGCCACGGTCAAGCAGGCCAAGCTACNCGGGCTCGAGCTGGTAATCGTCGACAAGACCGGGCACATCATTCTGAACAGCGCGCTGAGGCAGAAAGGCNCTTCATCTACGGCTACCCGCGCGGGCGCGAACGACAAGCGATTCCTCTCGTTCTCGTGGACTAAGCGCAAGGCCACAAGCGGTATCACGACGATCGACACGAACGACGGTCCGCTCCGCGTCGCCTGGCAACGCCTGCCCGTCTCGAAGCTGAACAAGAACGGCTGGACGGTCATCTCGGCGGCGCCGGCGCCCTCCGGCAACATCATCTCGTCCAACCCGGTTCCGGTCGGATTGATGGTTGTCGCTCTGCTCGCCATCGCCTTCGTCATGGGTCGCCGCTGGGTGCGCACCTCGAACCAGGCCCTGACCGACCCGCTCACCCAACTTGGCAACCGGCGCAAGCTCGTCAACGACCTGCAGAAGGCACTGCCCGATGCGGGCGAGACGACACCGCTCTTGCTCGGCCTGTTCGACCTCGACGGCTTCAAGAACTACAACGACAGCTTCGGGCACCCGGCCGGCGACGCGCTGNTGACCAGGCTGGGCCACAACCTGCAGACCGCCATGCAACAACACGGTGGCGAGGCCTATCGCATGGGCGGCGACGAGTTCTGCATCATCGTCACCATCGGGACCGACGGCCAGGGGACGATCATCAGCGATGCAACCGCTGCTCTCTCGGAGCGCGGCGAGGGCTTCGCTATCGGCAGCTCGTACGGATCGGTTCTGCTGCCGCAGGAGGCAAACGAGGTGTCGATCGCGCTGCGCCTGTCCGACCAGCGCCTGTACGCGAACAAGAACAGCGGCCGGCGCTCGGCAGGACGCCAGTCAGCGGACGTGCTGTTGCAGGCTCTGCACGAGCGCAGCCCGGAGCTCGGCGATCACCTGGTCGACGTGGCTCGGCTGGCTGCCGAAGTGGGGCGGCGCCTGGGCATGAGCGGCGAGGAGCTCGATCAGCTCGCTCAGTCGGCACAGCTCCACGACGTGGGCAAGATGGCGATTCCCGACGCGATCCTCAAGAAGCCCGGCCCGCTCGATCGCGAAGAGTGGGAGTTCATCCGAGGGCACACGGTCGTCGGCGAGCGCATCATCTCGGCCGCGCCCTCGCTCTCGCAGGTATCGCGGATCGTTCGCTCGAGCCATGAGCGCTACAACGGATCGGGTTATCCCGACGGCCTCAAGGGAGACGAGATCCCGCTGCCGTCGCGCATCATCGCGGTTTGCGACGCCTTCGACGCGATGATCGGACCGCGCCCGTACCGGCTCGGCATGAACACCGACAAAGCCGCCTCGGAACTGCGCCGCTGCGCCGGCGCCCAGTTCGACCCGGTCGTGATCGAGTTCTTCCTCTCGGTCGTCGACGAGCTGGCCAGGGAAGCGGTCGCGCAAGCGGAGCTCTCGGCGAACCCAACCTGATCTCGCTCACTCGGCCGGCAACTCCTGCCGGCCGAGTGCCAGCGGCGCTCCGAGTAAGCGTGAGCGATTGCTCCAAATCGGCNCGCGCCGATCACTCGTTCGGGGTTCGGGCGCCTTTACCCACCTCTCCACCCCCCACCCTCCCACGGGGCGTGACACGGTACCGAGAAAGGGCACTCGAGCATGTGCCATTTCCGTGCCGAATCTCGTCGTACAGTCCTTCCGCGGCGCACCCCAAACCGCGTTGTTCCAGCTGAATCGAAGCCCGGCCCCGGAGCCGGCACGCTACGCTTCGGCCGTGTCAGCGACGCTGGTGAGCCCGACCAAGCCGAAGCATGCGTCGCGCGGCGGCAGCGGACTCGGCGACCTCTGGCGCGTGATCGTTCTCAACGACAACCACAACACGTTCGACGGCGTGGCGCGGGCNCTTGCCTCGGTGCTTCCGGGCGTCGGTTTCGACGCGGGCATGCGTCTGGCGACCGAGATCGACCGCACAGGACAGGCGATCGTCTGGGGCGGGCACCGCGAGCTGGCCGAGCTCTACTGGTCGCAGCTCGAGGCACGCGGACTCACGATGGCGCCGCTCGAATCCTGAGAGCTCGCCCGCTTGCGGCCCTTGCTCCGGACAAGAGACAGTTGAGACGAGCCGTTCCGTCCGGCCCCCGGCTTAGCCTTGAGCCGTGCAATGGCTTCGGGCATTGTCCGAATCTGACTGCTATCTCCGTTGTTATGGAGACAGAACGGGCACCGTAGATGTCGTCAACTCGACCGGCCGGCACCACGACCGCCCTGCAGCTCGGCTCAAGATCGACCCGGAGCTGATATCCGATGACCAAAGCGAAGAGCGCGGCGTAGCGCGACCGGCCGAGGCCGCCTGACGCGCTCGTTTGCATAACGGTGTCCCTTCACCCCGCGAAAGTCCATCCGGGCTTTCGCGCGCGCGGGCTGCTTCGCTAGAGGTTGCTAATCGCGCCAGCCGTTCGTGACCGGGGTGCGCCGGTCGCGTCCGAACGCCTTCGGGCGCAGCTTCACGCCGGGCGGCGCCTGCCGGCGCTTGTACTCGGCTCTGTCGATCATCGCCAGGGCGCGCTCGACCACGTCGGCCGGGTAGCCGTCTTCGAGCAACTCGCTACGCGAGCGATCCTCTTCAATGTAGGCCTCCAGCACGCGGTCGAGCTCGGCGTAGGGGGGCAGCGAATCCTCGTCGAGCTGGTCGGCTCGCAACTCCGCGCTGGGCGCGCGCTCGATCGTCGTGGCCGGGATCAGCTCCCTTCCCGCGCGCTCGTTCAGGTGGCGGGCAAGCCTGAAGACGTCGGTCTTGAAGACGTCCTTGAGCAACGCGAAGCCGCCGGCCATGTCGCCGTAGAGCGTCGCGTAACCAACCGACAGCTCCGATTTATTGCCCGTAGCAACGAGGAGCCAGCCGAACTTGTTGGAGAGGGCCATCAGTAGCACTCCGCGCACACGCGCCTGCACATTCTCCTCGGTCAGATCGGGCTCGTGCCCGGCGAAGGTCGGGGCGAGCGAGCGCTCGAACTCCGTGACCATCGGCTCGATCTCGATCTCACGAAAGTCGGTACCGAGGCTACCTGCCAGAAGCCTCGCATCGGCCCGAGTAGCGGCCGACGAGAAGCGTGACGGCATCGAGACGCAGTGGACGTGACCCGAGCCGAGCGCCTCGACCGCCAAGGCGGCGGTCAGCGCGGAGTCGATCCCACCCGAGACGCCGATAACCACTTCCTTGAAGCCGTTCTTCCACACGTAGTCGCTGAGGCCGAGCGTGAGCGCCCGGCGCATCTGCTCGAGATCGTCGGCGAAAGGAGCTACGCGGGCCGCCGTCGGCCGCCTGCGCGCGCGGCGCTTCGACCCAGGCAGCACGATCGACGAGACCTCCGGGCTGGCTTGCTCGCGCGCGAGAGCCCGTTTGCGCACGTCGCTCAGGCGGCGTCCGACCACGGCGGTCGGATCGATGTCTACGACAAGCAGTTCCTGCTCGAAGCCGGCCGCCCGCGCGATCACGTCGCCCTCGTCGTCGATCAGCACCGAGTGCCCGTCGAACACGAGCTCGTCCTGACCGCCGACAAGGTTGCAGAAGGCGACGAACGAGACCATGTCTCGCGCGCGTGTGCGAAACATCTCTTCGCGCATGCGCTCACGGCCCACGTGGAAGGGCGAGGCCGAGACGTTGACGATCAACTCGGCGCCGGCGAGCGCCAGATCGGTCGCCGGCGGCCCTGGCTGCCACATGTCCTCGCAGATGGTGACTCCGACCTTCACGCCGCCGAGCTCGAGCATGAGAAGGTCCCTCCCGGAGGCGAAGTAGCGCTCCTCGTCGAAGACGCCGTAGTTGGGAAGGAAGCGCTTGCGGTAGACGCCCTTGATCTCCCGCCCGGCACAGACGGCGCAGGCGTTGTAGAGGTCGCCGTCCAAGTACGGCGCCCCGATGAGGGCGACCGGCCCGCGCACCTGGCGTGCGATCCGCTCGAGCGAGGCTCGAGCCGCCTCGAGAAAGCCCGGGCGCAGGAGAAGGTCTTCGGGCGGATACCCGGTCACGGTCAGCTCGGGAAAGAGAATCAGGTCTGCCTTCTGCGAACCGGCATCGGCAAGCGCGGCGCGAATCTTCTTCTCGTTGCCACTGATGTCACCGACTACGGTGTCGATCTGAGCTAGCGCAAGGCGCACCGTTCCTCCAGGTTTGCGACTCTAGGTCTAAAACCGAGTGTACCACGCTTGCCGCCACCGCCCTTCGACTGCGGCGCCGCTAAAGAAAAGTGCCGCAGCCTTTTTCGGCTACCCTCTCGATTCCTTGGTATCCGCCGCTGCGCCGACCGGGGACTCGTCTTTTCGCTGAAGCCTTTTAATGCCATGCGGAGAACGGCGACTTAGCGACCGAAGGGGATGGAATGCGATTCGTGAACGAGCTGAACCGTAAGTGGTGGACGCTTGGAGCCGTCGCTTTCGGGCTGTTCATGATCATGCTCGACAACACGATCGTCACCGTCGCCCTACCGACGATCCGACGTGACCTCAAGATCGGCATCACCGAGCTGGAGTGGATCGTCACCGCCTACACACTCACCTTCGCCGCCTTCATTCTCATCGGCGGCAAGCTCGCCGACCTGCTCGGGCGCCGGCTCATGTTCAACGTCGGCCTTGCCGTCTTCACGATCTCGTCGTTTGCCTGCGGCAGCGCCGGCAGCATTCACATGCTGATCGGCGCGCGCGCCGTTCAGGGAGTGGGAGCGGCGATCATGATTCCCTCCACGCTGTCGATCGTGACGGCCGTCTTCCCGCCGCGCCAGCGCGGAACCGCGATCGGCGTCTGGGCCGGCACCGCCGGGATGGCGCTCGCCATCGGACCTCTGCTCGGNGGTGTGCTGACGCAGCAGCTCAGCTGGCACTGGATCTTCTTCGTGAACGTGCCCGTGGGCGTGCTGGCCATCGTCGTCTCGCGCATCGTCATTCCGGAATCACGCGACACCTCGCTCGAGCAAAGTCTCGACCTNCCCGGCTTGCTCAGCTCGGGCCTCTCGCTGTTCGCGCTGACCTACGCGCTGATCGAAGGGAACGACAAGGGTTGGAACTCACCGCTCATCGTCGGCCTGTTCGTGTTCGCAGCGGTCACGATGCTCGCATTCGTCGCGCTCGAAGCGCACCGCCGCCTGGCCGTATCGAGCGTGGTCGTTGCGGGGCTCGGTTTCTTCGCGCTGATCTGGGCATTCATCGAGGCGAATAGCACGAGTACGTTCGAGCTGCACTCGGGAAAGACTCTCCTCTTCAGTTTCAAGCTTGGCTGGAACTCACCGTTCGTAATCGGACTCTTCGCTTTTGCCGTTACCGCCTTGCTCGCCGTCACCGCCTACGAGCTGTTTCGCCTCGAGCGCGTGCGCAAGCTCGTCGGTTCGAGCGAGGGCGCCGCCCCACCGCGCCGCGAGCGTATCCCCATGCTCGAGCTTTCTCTGTTCAAGATCGGGAACTTCGTCGGCTCGTCGGTGGTTGCGTTGCTCGTCTCTCTGGCGATGTTCGGCGTCTTTTTCTTCATGTCGCTCTACATCCAGAACATCATCGGCTACTCGCCGACGCGGGCGGGCGCCAGCTT
>JGI24138J36424_10000139_pt1 | contig 19219 bp, 19 predicted proteins | sample BarGraNGADG00312_2_FD_36424 | JGI IMG/M metagenome (IMG submission 36424) | reverse complement strand
CCTGCGGTGAAGGTCGGAGTGCCCCCGGACGTTCGGGTCACCGACCCGACCGGCGTCGGCGACGCCTTCCGAGCCGGGTTTCTGGCAGCCCGGACCTGGGAGCTGGGCTTCGAGCGCGCCGCCCAGGTGGGCACGTTGCTCGCCGGCCTGGTCCTGGAGACGGTCGGCACCCAGGAGTACGACCTGCGCCCGGCCGAACTCCTGGCCCGGATGTCGACGGCGTACGGCGCGGATGCGGCCGCCGAAGTGGCGCCACATCTGCCGGCCGACCCAGTGTCCAGCTGAACCAACGGCCCAGCTCACCCAAACTCCGCCGCGGAGGCGACGAAAGCAAGCATCGCCAGCCGCCGCTGCAAGTGGCCGTCCGTGGTGACCAGCCGCCGGCCGAGGCGCTCGGCGAGGGCGACGTAGCCCATGTCGTAGACCGGGTGATGGTCGTACCGCCTCGACAGCTCCCACGCCCGATCGAGGTCGCCACAGGCGTCCACGAGGCGCACCGGCAGGCGACGCAAACAGCGCGAAGCTGCGTCGGCTTCGGCACCGCTCCAACGCCCTCGACGTACGCCGGTCAGTAGGGCATTGGCCACTTCTTCGAGGAGTAGTCGGGGACCGAACACCTCGGTGGCATCGGCCGCCAGCCGGGAAGGCAGGCGCCTGGCCGGCCCGGTTGGATCAGCGTCGGGCGCCACCCAGTCGACGACGACGCTCGCGTCGACGACCGGCATCTTCAACCGCCGGCGGTCGGCCCGTGATCGTCGGTACGGTCGCGTCGGCCCGCCAACACCAGCTCGGCAGCGGACTTACCGACGGAAGGCCGGCGGTCAGCGGCGCGGCACTCGTCGGCGGCCAGTGCAGCCCACGCGCGCAGCGCCAGTTCCGGCCCGGCTGTGGTCGCCCGGCTACTGGTGAGGTCATCCAAATCTAACGCCTGCCGCGCGACCATAAGCCTATTGCCGCGGCGAACAGCGGGCAGCCGTCCCGACCAGATCCACCGGCGCACTGTTTCCGGAGTCCGCCGGACCAACTGCGCTGCCCCGCGGACGTCCACCATTTCTACACCATGGATGACATTGGCAACCACCTTGCGAAGCTACTACACCGTCACTGGGTCGCCCAGTGGTCCCAGCGGCCCTAGTGGTTCGAGCGGCCCTAGTGGTTCGAGCGGCCGCTAGCGGTCCGAGCGCACCGACCTGGCTACTTGGGCCAGCAGCGCGTCCTTGCTTACTGGCTTTGCCAGATAGCTGTCCATTCCCGCGGCAAGGCAGCGCTCCTGGTCCTCCCGCCGCGCTGCGGCGGTGACTGCAATGATCGGAGTGCGTCGGCCGGGACCTTCTTGGGCGCGAATGGCGGCTGTCGCCTCGTAGCCATTCAGCTCCGGCATCTGGCAGTCCATCAGGATGGCGTCGTAGCGCTGGGCAGCGGCCGCCTGCACCGCCTGGGCGCCGTTCAGCACGGTGTCCACGCGGTACCCGCCGCTGGTCAGCACGGCCACGGCGACCTTCTGGTTGATCAGATTGTCCTCGGCCAAGAGCAGTCGGCCCGCATCTGGAGTCGCTGGGGGGGCGCCCAGCAGCACTGTGCTGGGGGCCATGCCGCCCGACGCGGGCAGGGCGTGGCCCGCCATCCTGGCGTCGGCGGGGGCGGAGGCGCGGATGGTGAACCAGAAGCTGCTGCCGGCTCCCAGTTGAGAAGACACGCCGCAGTCACCCCCCATGAGGGCGACCAGCTGCCCGCTGATGGCCAGCCCCAGGCCAGTGCCACCGTACGTGCGAGAGTCGGAAGTGTCGGCCTGCACGAACGGCTGGAAGATGACGGCGAGCTTGTCCGGCGCAATGCCGTCGCCGGTATCGGACACCTCGAAACGGACGACGGAGTCGGCACCGACGACCCCGACTCCGCTGACCCGAACGGCTATCTCGCCGGTCCGGGTGAATTTGATGGCATTGCCGACGAGCTTGCTCAGGACCTGGCGTACCCGCCCGGGGTCGCCACAGACCACGGCGGGCACCGAGCTCTCACAGATCGCCACCAACTCCAGCCCCTTGGCCTGCGCGGGTGCGAGCAGCGGAGCCACCGCAGCGTTGACAACGGTCCGTACGTCGAACTCGATGCGCTCGATCTTCAGCTTTCCGGCCTCGCCCTTCGCGAAGTCGAGGATGTCGTTGATGATTGTCAGCAGTGCGGCGCCGGAGGCGCGCACGGTCTGGGCGTAGTCGCGCTGGCCAGCGTCGAGATCAGTCTCGAGCAGCAGATCGGTCATGCCGATGACGCCGTTCATCGGCGTGCGAATCTCGTGGCTCATATTGGTCAGAAAGTCCGACTTGAGCTGCGATGCCTCGGTCGCTCGATCCCGGGCGTCCGCCATGGCCGCCTCCGCCCCGGCCTCGGCGGTCACGTCCGCCAGCGTCCCGACCCAGCCCGCCACGCCGCCGACGGTGTTCGGGATGGATCGCACGGTCAGCAGGGCGATGCGCGCCGGCGACCCTGCCGGCCGAATGTCGAATCGACGGCTGAGCTCGGCCGCGTCTACGGTTCCGTCGGCCAGCTCGGCGGCGAGGGCGGCCCGCTGCGCCGGGCCGATGATGGAGTCCCAGTCGCGCCCGACGGCTGCTGCCGCGGGTATGCCGGTGATCTCGGTCCACCGCGGGTTCGTGTACAAGTACCGGTTGTGGCTGTCCGTCTGGAAGATACCGATTGGAGCGGACTCCGTGAGCAGCCGCAGCTGGTCGGTGGACGTCTGCAGTTCCTGAGCTTGGGTGGCCAGTGTCTCGGCTTTGATGAACAAGTTCGCGAAGACCGAAACCTTGGCCCGCAGCTCGTCTGGTTGGACGGGGGCGAAGATGAAGTCGACAGCACCCTCGACGTACCGATCGATCGGCACGATCTCGTTGCTGGCGTATGCGGTCAGGAAGATGATCGGGGTCATCTCCGACTGCCGGCGCTGCCGGATTAGCCCGGCAGTCTCGAAGCCGTCCATCTCCGGCATGCAGACGTCGAGCAGAATGACCGCGAAGTCTTGGGTCAGGACGCATCGCAGGGCGGCGCGTCCGGAGTCAGCCTCCACGATGGCGTACCCGAGCGATTCCAGCACAGACTTCAGCGCCAGCCGTTTGCCGGCATTGTCGTCGACCAGCAGGATGGGTACGCCGGAGTGATCGCGTATCACTGTGGGCGCATCGCTAACCTGGCTTCGCGACCCGCACGACGGCCCGTCATGGCTTGGCAGGCACAGCGGCCGGCAGCCACGGCCGCAGGGCCTCGAGCAGCTCGGCGCTGTCGACCGGTTTGGACACGTAGTCGTTTGCTCCGGCGTCGAGGCAGCGCTGGCGCTCGCCGGAGATCACTTTGCCGGTGACGGCCAGGATGGGCAGGGACTGAAAGCGCCGCAGCGTCCGAATAGTCCGAATCGCGGCGTACCCGTCCATTTCCGGCATCATGATGTCCATCAGGACGAGGTTGATGTCCGGCATCCGCTCTAAGGCGGCAAGGGCGTCGGCACCGCTTTCGGCCACCGTGACCTCGGCGTGGCCTCGTTCCAGCAGCGCTGTCATCGCGAAGATGTTGCGGAAGTCGTCGTCAACCACGAGCACCTTGATGCCGGCCAAGGCGCCGTCGGCCAAGCACTCCAGGCGGGGCTCGTCCGGCTTCAAACCGGCCCGCCGAACCGCCCGCCCATCGGCCGTGACGGTCGCGGCGGGGCGCTGCGCCGGCAGGCCGCTCACCACGGCAGCCGGCATGGCCATCGTAGCCGCCCGACCGACCGGAAGGTAGACCGTGAACGTGCTGCCTGCGCCGGGAGAGCTGACTACGGTGATATCGCCGCCGAGCAGGCCGACGAGTTCCCGGCTGATGGACAGGCCGAGCCCCGTGCCCCCGTACAGCCGGGCGGTGGTGCCGTCGCCCTGCGCGAACGGCTCGAAGNCCCGCGCCTGCTGCCCCGCCTCGATGCCGATGCCGGTGTCGCGGACCGCGAGGGCCACGACCGACGGTGCTGCGATCAGCGACTCCGACTCCGAGTTCCATCCGTCCTCGGCCGGGCCAACCTGAACATGGATCTCGCCGTGCTGGGTGAACTTGAAGGCGTTGGCAAGCAGGTTCGTCATTACCTGGTGCAGCCGTTGCCGGTCGGTGACCAACTCGGCCGGGGTGCCGGGTGTGATGTCGACCGAGTAACCCAGGCCCTTGACCTGGGCAACCTGCTCGAACTCGCGGAGCAGGGCCGCCCGGAGCTGGCCGACCGAGACGACGTTCATCTCGACGGTAACGGTGCCAGACTCGACCTTGGCCAGGTCCAAGATGCTGTTCAGCAGGCTCAGCAGGTCGTTGCCGGACGCCCGGATGACGCTGGCGTATTCGACCTGCGTCTCGGTCATGTTGTGATCAGGGTTGTCTTGCAGCTGCTCGGCGAGGACCAGGAGGCTGTTCAGCGGTGTACGCAGCTCGTGCGACATGTTGGCGATGAACTCGGACTTGTACTTCGACGAGAGCGTGAGCTGACCGGCCTTCTCCTCGACCAGGCGTTTGGCCTGCTCGACCTCCAGGTTCTTCTGCTCCGCCTCGATGTTCTGCTCNGCGAGTAACCGGGCCTGTCGACCCAGGTCCTCGTTGGACTCGCGGAGCTCTTCCTGCTGCGTGCGGAGCTCTTGAGCCAGCGACTGCGACTGCTTCAGCAGGTTCTCGGTGAGGGTGTTGGCTTCGATGGTGCTCAGCACCACGCCGATGCTCTCCGGCAGCTGATCGAGAAAAGCCTGGTGGGTGGCGCTGAACGGAGAGAAGGAAGCGAGCTCGACCACCGCTCGCACCGACCCCTCGAACAGCACCGGCAGTACTATGATGTTCAGCGGCGGCGAAGCACCGAGTCCGGAGCTGATCCGCACGTAGTCGCCGGGGACCTCGGTGAGCAGGATCCGCTTCTTCTCCTGCGCGCACTGGCCGACGAGGCCTTCCCCGAGCCGGAACGAGCTCGACAGGCGCCGTCGCTCCTCATAGCCGTAGCCGGCCTGCATCTGCAGCACCGACTCCCCACCGTCTGGCGGGCTGGTCATCGAGTAGAAGACCGCGTGCTGGGCTGACACCAGCGGAGCGAGCTCGGAGAGAATCATGCTGGACGCTGCGGAAAGGTCGCGTTGGCCCTGCAGCATGCGGGTGAACCGTTCCCGGTTGGTCTTCAGCCAGTCCTGCTCGATGTTCTGCCTGGTGGTCTCGCGCAGGTTGCGGATCATCTCGTTGAGCTTGTCCTTCAACACGGCCACCTCGCCGCTGGCCTCGACCCGGACCTGGCGGGTGAGGTCGCCCTCGGTTACCGCGGAGGCCACCTCGGAGATGGCGCGGACCTGGTTGGTGAGGTTGGCAGCGAGCTGGTTGACGTTGTCGGTCAGGTCCTTCCAGACCCCGGCGACCTCCTTGGACTGCGCCTGGCCACCGAGCTTCCCCTCGACGCCGACTTCGCGGGCGACTCGCGTCACCTCCCCGGCGAAGGCGTTGAGCTGGTCCACCATGGCGTTCACGGTGTTCTTCAGCGCGAGGAACTCGCCCTTGACGTCGATCGAGATCTTCTTGCTCAGATCGCCGTTGGCCACCGCGGTGGTCACCTCGGCAATGTTTCGCACCTGGCCGGTCAGGTTGCCGGCCATCAAGTTGACGTTGTCGGTCAGGTCCTTCCAGACGCCGCCGACCTCGATGGTGACCGCCGCCGCCTGACCGAGCTTGCCTTCGGTTCCCACCTCGCGGGCGACCCGGGTGACCTCGGATATAAACCCGTTGAGCTGGTCAACCATGGCGTTGATGGTGTTCTTCAGGTCCAGCATCTCGCCGCGGACGTCGGCGGACACCTTCTTGCTCAGGTCGCCGCCGGCCACCGCCCCGATGACCCGCTGCATCTCGCTGGTGGGGCGCACCAGCGCATCGATCAGGCTGTTGACCGACTCGACGCTGCCCGACCAGCTCTGGGTCCAGCCGCCGAGCACCACCCGCTGGGAGAGCTCGCCTTGCTTGCCGACCACCCGACTGACCCGGCTCAGCTCGGCTCCGAGCGCCTGGTTGGCGATGACGACCTCGTTGAGACCGTCGGCGACCTTGCCGGCCACCCCCGTCCAGTCCAGCGGCATCCGAGCGGTGAAGTCGCCGGCCTTCACCTGGGCGAGGACGCCGAGCAGGACTTTGGCATCGATCGGGTCGGCGGCGGGCACCGCGAAGTCTGACAAGGAGGCCTCCGGAGGCGACTGCCACCGCGGACCGCATGGTGTCGGATTGACCCGCAGTTGGCCCGCTATGGATCGGCACGCTCAGCCTCGAACCTGAGGTCGATCCCCCTGGGTGTCGTCATCAGTGGGCAGTTGTCAGGTCCAGCATGCGTGGCTGCTGGGGCCGTCGGCCAGGTCAACGCCACGGCCAGACCCGTGCCGTCCACCACCGCTGCGGCCACATTTCACGCCGACTTGTTGGCCTGACAACGCGGGCCGATCAGCCGGCGAGCTCACCGAAGTCGAGCCGGCGGTGCAAGCGGCGGGGCCAGCCCGTCCGTGACGGCGACGATGTTGGAGACGGTCGGGCCGGGCGCCCGGAACGCGGGTAGTCCGCCTGCGTTAGTCTTCGGCCCGCACCGCCAGCCGTCGACGCGCCGGACGCCCTGTGACCGGAACGCCGAACGACGCCAGTATCTGGAGAGGCATGAGGTTGAGTCCGAACCGCTCTACCGGCTCCCCCCGAACACACGTCCGTCGGCCGGCCGGACGCCTTCGCGTGGCCTTGATGGGCGTAGTGATGGTGGCTGCGGTCACGGGCTGTGACGTCAAGCGATCCTTCTCGATGGGGCTACCCCGGCCCGCTACCCTGCAGGGCAAGAGCGCCGAGGAGCTCTGGGTCGGCTCGGTGATCGCCGCCCTCACAGTCGGCGTCGTCGTCTGGGGGCTCATCTTGTGGGCCGCCTTCGCCTACCGGCGACGTAATGACGAGATGCCGCGCCAGGTGCGCTACAACGTGCCGATAGAAGTTCTGTACACGGTTCTGCCGTTCGTCATCGTCGCTGTGCTCTTCTACTACACGGCGACGAAGGAGAACTACATCGACAAGCTGTCCGCCAACCCGGACGTCAAGGTCGGCGTCGTCGGTTTCCAGTGGAACTGGCAGTTCAACTACGTGGGGGAGAACGTCCAGGTCACCGGCAAGCCCGGCGTGCCGCCGGAGCTGGTCCTCCCCGTCGGCAAGACGGTGCGGTTCATCCTGACCTCACCCGACGTCATCCACTCGTTCTGGGTGCCCTCGTTCATCTTCAAGCGCGACGTGATCCCTGGCCGGATCAACCAGTTTGAGGTGACCATCACCAAGCCGGGGACCTTCGTCGGGCACTGTGCCGAGCTGTGCGGGATCGACCACGACCGGATGGGCTTCAGCGTTCGGACGGTCAGCGACCAGGAGTACCGCTCCTACCTGGACCGGATGCGGGCCCAAGGGGCGGGTCTGCAGGCGGCCGTCTCGGCTGGGGCGCCCGCGCCGTGACCGCCGGCTGCCTGGCAGTGGCGTTCGCCCGGATCGAGCTTGCGGAGGAGTTNCAGTGAAGGTCGAAGGTAGGCTGTTTGCCNTCNTGGGCGTCTTCCTGTTCATCGTGACTGCGGCCTACTGGATCTTGAGCGGTGATCCGACCGGCACAACCGTGTTGTTCCTCGCCGGTGGCTTGGGCGTCATGATCGCCTACTACTTGCTGTTCACCGCGCACCGGATGGATCCTCGACCCGAGGACCGCACCGACGCCGAGATCGCTGACGGGGCCGGTGAGCTTGGCTTTTTCAGCCCGCACAGCTACTGGCCGGTTACCGTGGCGGCTGGGGCCGCAGTCACCGGCCTCGGTCTGATCTTCGGCACGTGGCTCGCCCTGATCGGCATCGTGATCGTGGTCGTGACGGCTACCGGCCTGCTGTTCGAGTACTACGTCGGCCGCTAGTCCGTCGGCCGCTAGTGCGTTGGCCGCTAGTGCAGCGCCGCAGTGATCCTTCGGGGGGTTTACGCCGCCTTGAGGAGCTTGGCGTCGTAGGACCAGCGGAAGGGCTTGGCGGTCCGGTTGTAGACCTCGATGAACTTGAGAATCTTGTCGGCAAGGTCTTGGCGGGAGGTGAACTCGCCGCGGCGCAGCATGCGGCGGGTCAGGATCGAGAAGAAGATCTCGACGATGTTGAGCCAGCTGGCGTGTTTGGGCGTGTAGGTCACGGTGAAGCGCGGGTGATCCGCCAGCCATGTCCTCGTGGCTGTTGACGTGTGCGAGGACCCGTTGTCCAGGATCAAGTGGATCTTCTTGGCGGGGTTCAGCGCCTGGTCGAGCTCAGTGAGGAACTCGATGAAAGTGTCGGAGTCGTTGCGAACGATGATCTTCGGGTGGATGGTGCCGGCGGTGACGTCCATCGCGGCCAGCAGCGACACGGTGCCGTGCCGGACGTACTCGAACTCCCGGCGCTCGGGGCGGCCGGGCCGGATTGGCCGGCTCGGATGCTTGCGCGACTTGGCCTGCATCGAGGTCTTCTCATCCCCGCTGAGCAAGATTGTGTTCTCCGGCGGGTTGAGGTAGAGGGCGCACACGGCCTGCGCCTTGGCCTGGAACTGCGGGTCGGCGGGCCGGTTCAGCCAGCCGCGGACCCGGTGCGGTTTGACGTCCAGCGCCTGGAGGATCCTGCCGATCTGGGAGGCGGAGATGCCCAGCGGCTCGCGCAAGTGCTCGGCCAGCAGCCGGTGGGTCCAGTGCGAGTCCGCCGCCGGCGGGACTTCGGTCACGGTGGCCACGATCAGCAGCTGCGCCTCCAGGCCGTAGCTCGGTGGCCGGCCGGGCCTGGGCCGGTCATTGAGGCCCGGCATCCCCCCGCAGCAGAACCGCCGCCGCCACGTGCGGACGGTGTCCACGCCGATGGCCAGCTCACGGGCGATCTGGGCGTTGGCGTGGCCGCGCGCGGCGGACAGCACGATCCTGGCGCGCAGGACCAGACGCTGCGGCGCGGACGACCGGCGCACCAGCGCCTCCAGCCGCCCGCGGCGACGAGCACCCAAGTTGACCACGTCTTCGCTGGCTGGACGCACGCGCATACCTCCGCACCCAAGAAGATCAAGAGAGTGCGAGGATGGCCGATGACGGGATCGTCGGCGGCGGCGACACGCCGACCGGTGAACCACCAGCCGCAACCCGTCGGTCGAGCGCCGCACGACCCGAAGCGCCGATCCGCCACCATGGGGCCCATGCCGGTCCCGCCTGCGGGGTTGAAGACCTCCCTCGCCGGTCACCTCGACTTCTACGCCTCGCAGCGCTGGCCGCAGCTGGAAGAGGTCGCCATCGGCTGGCGCGGCGGATACGGCTACGTCACCGGCTACCTGCCCGACGACGAGAGCATCCCGCTCTGCCGGCTGCGCTACCTCGGCTCGGAAACCGAATGGGGCTTTGCGCTCTACCAGGCCAGCACCGAGACCTACCAAGACACCCTGCTACCCGACGGCAGCCCTACCGCCACCCCCGAACAAGCCCTCGACTGCGCCCTCGGCCTCTACCTCGCCTCCCCGACCGCCTGGATCAGCCCCCCGACGGATTAACGCGGTGCTGCACTAGTCCGCGTCGACGTAGTTGTCGTCGGCAACGCGGAAGCACCCCTCCTCTTCCCGGAGCGGCACCGGGAAGTTGTGTGACGAGACGAGCCGCCGGCGGCTCGTCTCGTCACACAGGTCACCAACCCGAGATCGCGCTCGTCATGATGGACGAACAGGGGGAGCGACGACTTAGCCTAGCTGGGCCGGTCCGGTGACCTCAGCGCTTGGTCAGCGTGTCGTCGTCGCGCTCGCGCTGATCGGCCGGGACGCTGGTGTCCTTCTTCTTGGCCACGAAGAAGCTGCCGACCGCCCGTCCAGCCGAGGAGACCAGCGCACGCGGGCCGCGCTCGCCCTCGATGCGCTCCGGGTGGTCCGGCTCGACCGGGGATAGCACCAGCTGGGACTCCTGCACCGGGGCGTGCACCTCGATGTACTCGCCGCTGGGCAGCCGGTGGANGGTGCCGGTCTCGACGCCGTGCACCAGGACCTCGTGGTCCGAACGCTGCAGCCCGATGCAGATCCGGTAGGTGATGGCGTACATCAGCGGTGGCAGCAGGAACAGTGCCACCTGACCCATGTACGTCGTCAAGTTCAGCGAGATCCGGAACAGGTGGGCGGCGATGTCGTTGGCACCCATGATCCAGAGGACGAAGTAGAAGGTCAACGACATCACGCCCAGCGAGGTCCGCACCGGCTTGTCCCGCGGCCGGTCGAGCAGGTGATGCTGGGCCTTGTCCTTAGTGAACGCCGCTTCCAGGAATGGGTAGAGCGCGAGAAGGCCGAACATGATTCCGGGCAGAACCACACCCGGAATCAGGATGTTCAGCGGGATCGTGTGCCCGAAGGCGCGGAACTCCCAGCCGGGGGTGAGCCGCAGCGATCCCTCCAGGAAGCCGATGTACCAGTCCGGCTGGGCGCCGGCGCTGACCTGGGACGGGTTGAACGGCCCGTACATCCACACCGGGTTGATCTGCGCCAGGCCGCCCAACGCGGCCACAACGCCGAACACCAGGAAGAAGAAGCCTCCGCCCTTGGCGGCGTAGGAGGGGTACATCCGCGAGCCGACGACGTTCTCCTCGGTGCGGCCGGGGCCGCGGAACTGGGTGTGCTTCTGGTACCAAAGGATCATCATGTGGGCGGTGATCAGCGCCAGCAGGATCCCGGGCACCAGCAGGATGTGCACCACGTAGAGCCGCCCGATGATCGACTCACCGGGGAAGTTGCCGCCGAAGAGCAGGAACGTCGACCAGGTACCGACCACGGGCACCGACTGGCCCACCGAGTAGGCGATCCGCAGTCCGGTGCCCGACAGCAGGTCGTCGGGCAGCGAGTAGCCGGCGAAGCCCTCCAGGAGGCCGAGCACCATCAGGCCCACGCCGATCAACCAGTTGATCTCGCGCGGCTTGCGGAAGGCGCCGGTGAAGAACACCCGCATCATGTGCACGACGATCGAAGACACGAACAGCAGCGCGGCCCAGTGGTGAATCTGCCGCATGATCAGGCCGCCGCGGACGTCGAAGCTGATGTGCAGCGTCGAGGAGTAGGCCTCCGACATCGGCACGCCCTTGAGCGGCACGTAGCTGCCGTTGTAGATGACCTCGCGGGCGGTGGCGTCGAAGAACAGCATCAAGTAGACGCCGGTCAGCAGCAGGATGATGAACGAGTAGAGCGCGATCTCACCGATCATGAACGACCAGTGGTCGGGGAAGACCTTGTTCATGGACCGGCGGATGAAGTTCGCCGAGGTCAGCCGCTCATCGACGTACCGAGCCCCACCGCCAATGGCCTTTCCGGTCATGGTGGTCATGAACGCTCCCAGAAGCTCGGGCCCAAGGGCTCTTGGTAGGCCGCGCCGGCAACGAAGAAGCCCTCGTTGTCCAGCGCCAGGGGCAGCTGCGGTAGCGGCCGGGCGGCCGGGCCGAAGATCGGTCGACAGTGCTCGGTGACCAGGAACGTGGACTGGTGACAGGGGCAGAGCATGTGATGCGTCTGCTGCTCGTAGAGCTTGGCTGGACAGCCGGCGTGCGTGCAGATCGCGCTGTAGGCCACGTGGCCGTCGACCTCCCAGGTCTCCCGGCCCGGCCGGGGCTGGTTCTCACCCGCCCGCAGCCGGATCAAGACGGTCGGGGCCAGCGAGTTCGACGGGCTGGTGTTCCCGTTTGGAAACACGGTGAGGATGCCGCCNTACTCCAGGTCACCGATCCGGACCGGGGCACCCTCCTCGGTGGTGAGTCGGTCACCCTTCTTCCACGGGCTGGTCTTGAGCTGGCGAGCGTTGCCGCGGGGGTGCACGCCGAGGTCGCTGATGATCGGCACGATCGGCAGCGCCAGCGTGCCCATCGCCCCGAGGAAGGAGTAGCGCAACAGCCGCCGGCGGGCAAAGCCGGTCTTCTCCGTGCCCTCGGCAAAGACCGCGGCCGTCTTGGCGGCGTCCTCCGGGGTGGAGTACATCGGGTGCCGCTCCTGCACGGCCTCCTCGTCGGGCATGATCTTCTTCGCCCAGAGGATCGCGCCGACGCCGACGCCGAACAGCGACACGGCCAGACAGACGCCCAGCAGCGGGGTGTAGGCGACATCGGTCTTCGGCAGCGCCCAGAAGACCACGAGGAAGGCGATGGCGGCGAGCGAGGAGACCCCGAAACAGGTGGCGACCAGCCGTTCGGAGCGCTTGTCCGCCCGCGGGCCGACGTCCTCGGGGCCGGTGGGGGACTTCGCCGAGGTTCGCTTGGCCGGCCGGCCAGTGTCGCCCGGGGCGCTGGCAGACGTGTTGCCGGTCAGGCTCTCGCCGCCGGCGCTGTCGTGAGTGCTCATGCGCGCGCCCCGATCCACAAGGTCATGGCCAACAACGCGGGGATACCGACGATCGCAATGACCAGACCCTCCGGCACCGGACCGAACTTACCGAGCGCCAGGCCACCCGGGTTCTTCGACCGGGTGACGTAGTCGACGTACTTCACGATCGAGTTGACCTGGTGGTCGTCGAAGGTGCTGGGGCCGAAGACGGGCATGTTCTCTGGCCCGGTTCGAATGGCCTCGGCAACCTGGACCGGCGTGGCCGGAGTCAGCCGAGGCGCGTACTTGCCGTAGGTCAGCGCGCCGCCCGAGCCGGCGAAGTTGTGGCAGGAGGCGCAGTTGGTGCGAAACAGGTTGCCGCCAAGCTGGAGGTCACCATCGGCAAGATCCACCTGGGGAATCTGCGGACCTGGAGCGAGCGAGGCGACGTAGGCAGCCATCTGGTCGATCTGCGCGCGGTCGTACTTGGCCTCCTTGCGATCGGCCTGCGGCCCGGGCCGAGCCAGCGGCATGCGGCCGCTGCTGACCTGGAAGTCCACGGCCGCGGCGCCGACACCGATCAGGCTGGGGGCCTCCTGCGTGCCCTGGGCGTTGATCCCGTGACAGGTCGAGCAACTGGTCTGGAATAGCTCCCGGCCCTTCTGCACGGCGAAGGACTCCTCGGCCGTGCTCGCGGCGTGGCCGCGCGGCGCGAGCACGGCGTAGGTGACGCCCAGCACCACGAGCGCGGTCAGCAGGACGGCGTACGACGCCAGCTTGCGGCGGCGCCGGCCGGCAGCGGCGAATCCGGCAGCGGTCGATGTCAACGAAAGTCCCTCGGATTCGGGTAGCCAGGCGCTCGGGGGGTGGGGGGGATCGCGGGATCGATCGGCGGCGACGTCACCGGATGAGGTAGATCGTGGTGAACAGGCCGATCCAGACCACGTCGACGAAGTGCCAGTAGTAGGACACGACGATGGCGCTGGTGGCGTCCGCGGGTGTGAACCGGCCGTACGTCGAGCGGAGCAGCACGACGATGAAGGCGAGCAGGCCGCCGGCGACGTGCAGGCCGTGGAAGCCGGTGGTCAGGTAGTACACCGATCCGTAGGGGTGGCTGGAGATCGAGAAATCGTTCTCCACGAAGTACTCGAAGGCCTGGCCGCTGACGAAGATCGCGCCCATGATCAACGAGAACACGTACCACAGCCGCAGTTTGTGCACGTCCCCGCGCTCGGCGGCGAAGACCCCGAGCTGGCAGGTGACGCTGGAGAGCACGAGGATGATCGTGTTCGGCAGTGCCAGGGCCAGGTTGAGGTGCACCGGGTGGGGCCCGTCGGTCGGGGGCCAGGCCCCGGTNTTCACCGACCGAATCGTGAAGTACATCGCGAACAGCGCCGCGAAGAACATCAACTCGGATGANAGCCACACGATCGTCCCGACGCTGACCATGTTCGGCCTGGTCACGGACCCGTGGGAGGGAATCTGCTCCAACGCGGATGCGGTCGTCACGGGCGCCATTATTCACAGACCGGTCGAGGCCGACGGTCCGGGTCCTCCCGAGCGCCGCTTGCGAGCCTGCCCGGCGCGCTTGCGGTCCGCCCGAGCGCCACCGCAGGGCGGCTCCTAATGCTTCGCCGGTGAGCATGCTCGCCCTGGCCGGGGTGACGGCAGTCCTCGCGCAGGCGGGGTCGGCCGTCGCCGGGACGATGCTCGCCCACGGCGGGACCGACGCGGGCTACGACGGGCCACCGCCATTGTCGGCGTGGACGCTTCTCACCCGCTGGGAGGTCAGCCCGGTCCTGTTGGNCATGCTTGTCGTCGTCGTCGGTCTCCACCTGCTAGCCGCTGCTCGGCCTCGACCCGCTGCCGGGACGGCTGCCCTATCCGCTGCGGATGCTGGTCGTGTTCGCCACGCTGCCCTTCCACGCCTTCCTCGGCGTGTCGATCATGGGCCAGGGCACGCTGATCGCGGCCGACTGGTACGAGCCGCTGCACCGGCCGTGGAGTCCGGACCTGCTCGCGGACCAGCACACGGCCGGTGGCCTGTTGTGGGCCTCGGGTGACCTGTTCGGGCTGTTGTTTATCGGCGTACTGCTGGTGCAGTGGATGCGGGCGGACGAGCGCGACGCCGTGCGCGACGACCGCCGGATCGACCGGCTGGTTCGCGAGCACCGGGAGGACACCAGCCTCTCCGCCTACAACGCCCGACTCGCCAGCCTGGCCGAGCGGGACCGCCGCCGGTCCACCAGCACTTCGTAGCGGATTCGTTCGCCCGGCGTCCGGCCGGGTTGGTCAGCTGTCGGCGGCAGCTCCCAGCGGGTGGTCAGCCAGTCTCGAGCGCCAGGTCGGCGAGCAGGCGCATGCGGGTGACGCCGGTCAACGGCTCGGCGTCGCTGTAGGCGGGATGGTCGACCACCAACTCGGCCGGGACCGTCGAGTCGCGAAAGGCGTCCCGCTGGGCGTCGGTGAAGCGGAACCGCAGCATGTGCACCGAGACCGTCTCTCGTTCGTCGTCGGTCTCCTCCAGACCGGGCAGCTCGACCCCGGCCACGCGTTCTCCGCCGACCTCAATCGCTACCCGGTTCTGGATGCCGCGCAGCCTCCGCAGCTCCGCGCGCACGGTGGCGAGGTCGTCAAGCTCGATGACCAGAGTGGCGCACAGCTCGTGGCTGGTGGGCAGCAGCCGCGCATAGGTCTCGATCTCGTGCTCGACCTCGGACTCGTCTCGGATCGCCTCCGTGTAGAGCATCTCCTGCACCTGGTAGCGCAGGGTCTCGGCGTTCTCGAACTCCAGCGCCAGCTGGTCCCCGAGGCGGACCCGGCGCTCCCGCCGTACTCCGATCATCTGCGCCCGGGCGTCGGCCCGCTGGGCGGCGTAGGCCGAGTAGTCCAGCGTGAAAGCGGTGCGATCCAAGGTCTGGGTGGTCACTGATTTCCCTCCCTACAGCGGCGGTACGACGGCAGGCCGGGCCTGCTGGCGCCGAAAGGAGGCGGGACGCGCCCGACCTCCTTCCGGCGTGGCCAGGGACTGGTCAGGCGGTGGCGGTGGCCGTGCCGGCGACCTTCTCCAGGCCCTTCCTGAACCGCCCGGCGTGGGTCTTCTCCGCCCGGGCCAGGGTCGCGAACCAGTCCGCGATCTCCTCAAAGCCTTCCTCCCGGGCGGTCTTGGCGAAGCCCGGGTACATGGCGGTGAACTCATAGGTCTCGCCGGCGACCGCGGAGCCGAGGTTCTTCACGGTGTCGCCGATCGCCTCACCGGTGGCCGGGTCGCCGGCCCCCACGAGGAAGTCGAGGTGGCCGAAGGCGTGGCCGGTCTCACCCTTGGCCGTCTCCTGAAAGAGCTCCTCGATCTCGGGCAGGTTCTCGATCTTGGCCTGGCGGGCGAAGTACAGGTAGCGGCGGTTGGCCTGGCTCTCGCCGGCGAACGCCTCCTTGAGATTTTCGTGGGTCTGCGTTCCAACGAGCGTGGACATGCGAGGCGACTCCTTCAGTTGAGCTGGTGTGAGAACGGGGGAAGCTGGCGGCAAGACAGTGGACCGGTCAGGGGCCGGGGGCTGGCAGCCGGGGCAGAGACCGCGAAACTGCAGGTCGTACCGGCGGACCACGAAGCCGGTGTGCTCGGCAGCGGCTCCGACCAGCGAGTCCGGCACCGGCAGATCGACCTCGACGGCACGGCGGCAGCCGTCGCAAATGAGGTGGTCGTGTCGGTCGGTGTTGGCGTCGTAGCGGGCGCCACCATCGCCGAAAGAGAGCTCGCGAACGTAGCCGCCCTCGACCAACCGAGCCAGCGAGCGGTAGACGGTGGCTGGACCGATGCCCGGGCGGACTCGACGCACCCGGTTGAACACCTCGCCGGCGCTGGGGTGGTCACCAGCGGTGCGCAGCACGTCCAGGACGGCCTGGCGCTGCGGCGTCAGCCGCAGGTCGCGCGGGTCGCGCGGGTCGTCCGTCATGTGTGCTTCTCCGGGTCGAGCGCCATTGATTGACTAATAACGAGTCTCAGTATCGCAGCGATGCCCCATCGCGGGCAAGTCCGGGGCAGCAACGCCACGTAGCACCCGCCTGGGACGCCCGATTCCGTCACCTCGATGCCCATCCGGGCGAGGTCGGCCGGGAAGCGCACTGGCTCGACGAGGTGGGCCTGGTAGTGCAGGCCGGGCGGCGGACGGAGCCGTCGAGCATCTGCAGACTGCAGGCGACCGCGGGTACGGCGGTGAGGACCCAGGGAGGCGTCGGGTCGCTGCGAGAGCAGGGTGCGCTGGTGTCGTGGCTGTACCGGATGGCCACCAACGTCTTCCTGGACCGGGTTCGCGCCGAGGGGAGTCGGCGGCTCGCCGACGCCGACGAGCAGGACGGTCAGGGCTCCGGCCTGATCAAGGAGCTCCCCGACTCCGGGCCGCCTGTCGACCTGGAGGGGGACCTGGTGCTGGGCGGCGTTCGGCTATGCGCTGGTGTTGCTGCCGCTGGGCATCATCAACCTGACCGTCACCGTCACCGTCACCGGCTGGGCGCTCGCCCGGCGGCGGTGGCGACCTTGCTCGCCGTACTCGTCGCGGCGGGCCATGTGTTGCTGGGCCGACCGCGCACGCAGTTCGCCGAGACCGCCGGCCTGCTCGTCGTGGGCGTGGGCGGGGCGCTGCTCTACGGGCTGCTGCCCTCCAGCCCCGCGTTCTTGTTGGCCTAATCCGTCCTTCGCCGGGCGGCTGCGCTTCGACAGCCCAGTTCAGACCGAGATCCGCCGTTAGCGCTGGGGTTGGCGGCGTGTTGAAGCAGCAGATGCCCTGTCAGGTAAGGAGAATTAGGTTTGGGAAGACCTGATTCGGACTTACGTGAGGGGCACCTGCTCGGTGCGCAAACTACGTGGTAAGAAGCGATCGGCCAAGCGTTCGGCGCGGCGTGTACGGATCGGCGTGCCCGACGGGTCGCTGACCGCGCTGGCGGGGTTGGCTGCCCTCGATGAGGTCACGGCTCGGATGGGGATCGTCGGCGCGCTCGACCGTGGGATCGGGCCGATCAAGCAGCGCGACCGGGGGTTGACCGGCGGACAACTGCTGCTGGGAATGGCGACGGCGCAACTGGCCGGGCAGGACTGCCTCGCGGGGATGGACCGGGTCCGGGCCGACGCGGGCAGCGCCTTGCTGACCGAAGCGCCGGTGGCGCCGAGCACGACCGCAGGCAAGCTGGCCGGTCGACTTGGACCTGTTCAGCTGGCCGGGATCGAGACCGCCCTGGCCAGCATCTACCCGCGCTGGTTGGCGCTGGCCCCGGCGGCGGTGCGAGCCTGGCTGGTGCTGCGCGATCCGACCATCGACCCGGCAGGGCTGCTAGCTAGGCCGTCGATGTCGGACGGCAGGTTGAAGGTCTCGCGGCTGTGCTTGAGCAGGACCGGAGGGCACTAGTTGCGTGCCCTCACGGTCTCCACGCTCGTGCTGCTCGCCGAGCACTCCCAGGCGCTCGACGTCCGCAAGGCGGCACGCAACACGCGGCGGCTCCTGCCGAACGCTGACGTCGGCGTCCCGCCCGACGCCACCCGCCACACCATCCCGACGGTCAATGCCGACCGGCTCAACCAGAAGATTTTGCAGTTCCTCGCGTCAGGACGTGCCGCGAGACGATCCCGGGTGGACAGCCTTGCCGCCGCGACGGTGACCGCCCGCTTCAGCGCTCTCGGGGCGGCGGTGGGTGCTGGCCGGGTGTGGCGACGACCAGGCCGGCGGCCTGGGCCGCGGTCGCGAGTCGGTGGTCATACGCGATGAATGCTGTCAGCTCCTCGCTGAGCAGTACCGCTGAAGCCAGGTGCAGTGCGTCGAGCGTGCGCACCAGTGGATTGGCGATGTCGCAGGCGAGGTCTTGTACCGCGCGGTCGAGAGGGACCAGGTCGAGGTCGCCGACCACCGCACGAGCCTCCGTCGAGACCTGGCCACCGACCCGCCGCGCGGCCCGCAGAACCTCGACCCGTCCCAGTTCGCTGGTGACCACTGGTTGCTCAGGGCGCACGCTCAGCCATTCGCGCAGCGCCGCGGTTTCATCCTCCTGCCGGACCAACTTCATCAGCGCCGAGGAGTCCAGGTAGATCACAGCCGTTCCTCGCGCTCGGCGTCGAGCAGTTCCTGGTTGGTCGGCTCGCCGGCGGCGATCGGCACGGGCCGTGGTGACCGGAGGCGCCCGGTCGGGTTGGGCGCGGGAATGAGCCTTCCGGCGGCGACCAGCCGATCTCTCGTGGTCTGGGAGCGTTGGGGCGACACCAGTAGGGCGACCAGTACGCCCCGTTCGGTCACTTCCACGGTCTCGCCCGCCTTCACCAGCGCGATATATCGCGACGCGTTCTGACGAAGTTCCCGGACACCGATGCGTTCCATCCCTACATTATAGCACGCGGTGTGCTACGTATTCGTACGAGGATCCCGTTGTGATACAAGATCATTGAGTGCGCTGCTGGTCCCGTCGGCGGCTGCCCGGGCTTCANGTCCGAACCGTGAGCTTGGCTCAACAACCCACGGGTGGCAAACGGCTTTCCGCTCATACCCGCGGTCTGCGCAGCGTCTGCGCCTTCCTCAGCTGCCCCCNTAGGAAGGGCTGCGTCAAAGTTGAGTGATCGCCGCCGGTGGGCGAGGCAACACGGGCGGCACCGGCCGCGCCTGCTCCGGTCAAGAGTCAGGGGCGAGATGGCTTTTCGTGCGGCTTGTCACTCACGGTCCCCCCGTTACGCGGCCCATCCCGCCCCGGCCATGTGGTATGAGCCGCGCCTTAACCTGACATAGAAACGCCTGACTCGCCCCCCTGATACGTAGAAGTGCCATGCGAGTCCTCCTAAGTGGTCGCCACGAAGGCCCCGGGGGGTAACTGGCTGCCGCCCGGAAGTACGTCATTGGCCTTTCGTCTCGAGCCC
>JGI24138J36424_10000138_pt1 | contig 19246 bp, 17 predicted proteins | sample BarGraNGADG00312_2_FD_36424 | JGI IMG/M metagenome (IMG submission 36424) | reverse complement strand
GTGATCACACGTCCGCGAGGAAAGGCGTTCCGTGCGATCACCCGGCCGCCAGTCCCGACTCACTCTCTTGATCCGGTGCGGCGTAATGAGACCGCCTCCTCACCATCAACAGACGCCAACCCCCACTATTAATAGAAGGGCCGGGTCCGGTACGGGAAGAACCCTCCCGGACCCGGTGAGCCCAGGTGGTGGTGTCGACTTGCAAAAGGGGTCAAACCTGAAAACTTGCAGAATAGGCTGGATTACCTGAGTAAACCGATGCAAATATCTAGGTTTGACCCCTGTTTGGATCAGCGTTTACGGGACCCGATCCTTCCTGCGAAGTTCGCCAGGTCTATCATCGGGTTTTCCTGTGTCTCCTTGACCGCGCCGCCGACGAAGGCGAGCCTTCCCTGGATCTCTCTCCAGGTGTCGCTCAGCGCCTGTCCTCTCGAGCCGAAATCGTCAGCCCGTTTCTGAGCGCGCGTCACGCCCTCCTGGATGCTCGTCACGTAGGGCTTGACCTCGCCCCAGGAGCGCCTGGCCGTGCGGTAGGTCCTGGCACCGGCCATGCCGATGGCCGTGAACACGAAGACGATGAACAACACCGGCAACACGAACAGCAGCAATATCAGCCAGCCCATCTACGACCTCCATCGAAAGCAGGTTTCGAAAGATTCTACCACTATCATTCCTGCCCGGTGGGAGGCGTCTTGTCCGCGACCGCCCCTTCCTTCGGAGCGCTGGACGGGGTACCCTGGGCTTCCCGCATTCGCTCCATCTCGGCGTTTATAAGCTTCTCGCGCTTCGCCTCGTCCTTGCCGTAGTAAACCCTCCACCCGTGCATAAACACGCCGATGCCCCAGCCTACGAGCACGAAGGCGAACCAGGGGAACCATGCTCCGCCTCCGGAGATCAGAGCCGTGATCAGCCAGATGGCGAACAGGAATCCGTTGATGACCAGGTAGACCATCAGGTGTCTCTTGAAGCCTATCTTGGCCTCGACCATCTCTTCGGCCTTAGCCCGAAGTGCGTCCTCGGTCTGCGGGGTCTCGTCCATTTTCTCCTCCATGCTGCCTTCCGTAACCGTTGCAGGCTTTGTGGGAACCATTATAAAGGGTACTGTCGGCCGAACCGAAGCGCCGTCCCATTTGTTACAATTTGAAACGTCCCCTAGCCGCGGCCACCGGTCGCGGATTTTTAACAGCGGACGACCCGGCCGGATGGCCGGGGCATGGACCTCAGGGCGTGACGGAATAAGGACAGGTCTCACGTGAGCGACAACAAGCCCACCCTGGCGGCGGATATGCCGGGGGCCTACGACCCCGCGAAGGTGGAAGACAGGTGGTACGCGTTCTGGGAGCAGAGCGGCTATTTCCACGCGGACGAGGAGTCTGACAGGCCGCCGTTCTCCATGGTAATCCCGCCGCCGAACGTCACCGGGGCGCTCCACATGGGCCATGCTCTCAACAACACCCTCCAGGACATCATCGCCAGGCGAAAGAGGATGCAGGGCTTCGAGGTTCTCTGGATGCCGGGGACCGACCACGCCGGCATCGCGACGCAGAACGTCGTGGAGCGTGAGCTCGAGAAGGAAGGCACCGACAGGCACGAGCTCGGCCGCGACGCCTTCGTCGAGCGGGTCTGGAAGTGGAAAGAAGCGTACGGCAGCCGGATCATAAACCAGCTCAAAGCGCTCGGGAGCTCGTGCGACTGGGAGCGCGAGCGGTTCACCATGGACGATGGCTGCTCGCGCGCGGTCCGCACAGAGTTCAAGGCTTTCTACGACGAGGGCCTGATCTACCGCGGCAGGTACATAGTCAACTGGTGTCCCAGGTGTCACACCGCGATCTCGGACATCGAGGTCGAACACGAGGACAAGACCGGGCATCTCTGGTACGTGAAGTACCCCTTCGAGGACGACAGCGGTCACATCACAGTGGCGACGACGCGACCCGAGACCATGCTGGGAGACACGGCGGTGGCCGTCTACCCGGCCGACGAGAGGTACGCCGGTCTGGAGGGGAAGACGATCGTCCTGCCGCTTCTGGGCCGGCACATCCCGGTCGTGACGGACAAGTTCGTCGACCCGGAGTTCGGGACCGGCGCCGTCAAGGTGACCCCGGCGCACGACCCCAACGACTTCGACATCGGGCTGCGCCACGATCTTCCGCAGATAAACATCCTGAACCCCGACGGGACCATCAACGAGAACGGCGGCCCCTACGCAGGGCTCGACCGGTACGATGCCCGGGAAGCCGTGGTGCGCGACCTGGAGGCGCAGGGCCTTCTGGTGAAGGTGGAGGAGCACGTCCACGCCGTCGGGCACTGCTACCGCTGCGCGACCGAGGTCGAGCCGTACCTCTCGATGCAGTGGTTCGTGAAGATGGATACGCTGGCGGCGGCCGGCATCGAGGCCGTGCGCGACGGCCGGATAAAGTTCACGCCGAAACGCTGGGAGAAGATCTACTTCGAGTGGATGGAGAACATCCGCGACTGGTGCATCTCGAGGCAGTTATGGTGGGGCCACCGGATACCGGTCTGGTACTGCGACGACTGCGGCGAGACCATCGTGGAGGTCGAGGAGCCTGAGAAGTGCCCCTGCGGGTCGACCAACTTGAGGCAGGACGAGGACGTGCTCGACACGTGGTTCTCCTCGGGGCTGTGGCCTTTCTCGACGATGGGCTGGCCGGAGCCGACGAAGACGCTGGACTTCTTCTATCCGACATCCGTCCTCACGACGGCGTTCGACATCATCTTCTTCTGGGTCGCCCGCATGATAATGCTGGGCCTCCGCTTCATGGACGACGTCCCGTTCCGGGAGGTCTTCGTGACCGCGCTGGTGCGCGACTTCGAGGGCAAGAAGATGAGCAAGTCGAGCGGCAACGTCATCGACCCGCTCGACGTCATCCCGCAGTACGGCACCGACGCGCTCCGTTTCACGCTGGCCTCGATCGCGGTACCGGGACGCGACATCAACCTTTCAGAGGAGAGGATCGAGGGCAACCGGAATTTCGTGAACAAGATATGGAACGCCTCGCGGCTGATCCTTTCCAACCTTGATGGCTATGAGCCCGGCGCGGAAAGCGCGCCGCTCGAGCTCGCCGACCGGTGGATCCTCAGCAGGCTCTCCCGCCTGACGGCGAGACTCGACGACGCAATGGACGTCTTCAACTTCAGCATCGCGGGAAAGGCTCTCTACCAGTTCTTCTGGGGCGACCTCTGCGACTGGTACCTGGAGCTCGCGAAGGAGCGCTTCTACCGCGGCTCCGCCGCGGAGAGGCAGACCGCGCAACACGTGGCCGCGACCGTGTTGGAGAAGACGCTTCGGCTCCTGCATCCCTTCATGCCGTTCGTGACCGAAGACCTCTGGCAGAGACTTCCCGGCGCCGGGGAGTCGATCATGGTCTCCACGTGGCCTGAGGCCGACGCCGGAGCGCTCGACCCGGAGGCCGAGGACCTCTTCGAGATCCTTCAGACCGTCGTCACCGGGATACGCTCCGCCCGCTCGGAGCACCAGGTGCCACCCGCCGAGAGGTTCGAGGCCGCGATGGTGGCCGGCCCGGAGGTCCGGGGCAAGCTCGAGAAGATGCTCCCGTACCTTGGGTCGCTGGCCGGCCTGAGCTCGGCGAGTTTCGTTGACGAGCCTCCCACGGGCGCCGCCCTGAGGGTCGTCACCGAGTGCGCCGAGGCCTTCATATCGAGAGACCAGGGTGTAGATACAGTCGGGGAGATCGAACGTCTGTCGCGCAAGGTCGCCAAGGCGCGGCAGGAGATCGAGAAGCGCAGGGCCAAGCTCTCCAACGATTCGTTCCTCGCGAAGGCCCCGCCGGACGTGGTCGAGAAGGTCCGCTCCGAGGAGAAAGAGCTCTCCGATACGCTGGCGCGGCTCGAGGAGCAGGTCGAAATACTCTCTCGTCCGGGAGACCGGGGCTCCTCCGGATGAAGTACTCGGAGGCCATCGACTACCTGGACAGCAAGATCGTCCTCGGGGTGAAGCCCTCCCTCGGAAGGATCGAGGCGCTCTGTTCGCTCATGGGGAACCCGGAGCGCGCGTTCGACTCGATACAGGTGACCGGCACCAACGGAAAGACATCGGTGTCGAGGATGGTGGCCGCGATCCTGGCGGAGAGCGGCTACCGCACAGGCCTCTACACCTCGCCCCATCTCGAGACCGTCCGCGAGAGGATGGCGATCAACGGCCGGCTGATCTCCGCCTCCGACTTCTCCCGGATGATGGACGAGGTCAAGCCCCTCGTTCCCCGGGCGGAGAAGATAGCCGGCGATACTATCACCTACTTCGAGCTCGTCACGGCGCTCGCCTACCTCTACTTCAGCAGGGCGGAGGTCGACGTTGTCGTCCTCGAGGTGGGGATGGGCGGAAGGTGGGACGCGACCAACTTGGTCGAGTGCGACGTCGCGGTGATAACCAACATAGAGCTCGACCACGTTGCCGAACTGGGGGACACGCGCGAGAAGATCGCCTTCGAGAAGATCGGGATCATCGACGAAGGCTCGATGGCGATCACCGCCGAGGGCAACCGCGATATATTGATGCTGATCGCCGAGCGGTGCGGGGAGGTAGGCGCGGACCTGCGAGTCTTCGGACGGGACTTCAGGATGGATTACTCCGTGCCATACCGCGTGCCCGGCGAGACGCCGGCGCAGATAATCGGCGTGAGGGGCCTGGAGGGTAAGGAGTTCAAGGACATCAGGCTTCCGATGGTCGGCAAACACCAGGCGGTCAACGCGTCGTGCGCGATAGCCGCCGCGCAGGCGTACACCGATCCGAGGGAGACCACCGACCCGGACAAGTACAGAAAAGCGCTGGAGTCCGTTTCGGTGCCGGGCCGTCTCGAGTTCCTCTCCGAGCGCCCGATGATCGTGACGGATGGAGCGCACAACCCGATCGGGGCCGACAGGCTGGCCTCTTCGCTCTCGACCGAGTTCGACTACGAGAAGCTCGTGCTGGTCGTCGCGATTCTGCAGGATAAGGACGCACGCGGCATACTGCGCATCCTGGGGTCTGTCGCCGATGAGTTGGTCGTGACCGAGAACCGCAGCGCGCGCTCGCACACCGCGAAGAGGCTGGCGGCCTACTGCAGGATGGAGGGCATCCCGTACCACGAGGAGCCGGACTTCGCGAAAGCCGTCAAGCTGGGCACCAGGCTCGCGGGGCCCGAAGGGATGGTCTGCATCACAGGCTCGCTTTACACGGTCTCCGAAGCCCGAATACTCTTTAGAAGGCAGAAAGCGACGAAAGAGATGAGACAGGACAGGTAGGAGGTAGCTGTGGTAATCGAGAGGACGCTCCTGATAATTAAGCCCGATGGTGTAGCCCGGGGGCTCGTCGGCGAGATACTCGTACGAGTCGAGCGAAAGGGCTATCGCATCGAGCGCATGGAGGGCAAGGTGATCGACCGCGAACTGGCCGCGCAGCATTACCGCGAGCACAAGGGCAAGTCGTTCTACGATGAACTGCTCGACTACATCACAGAGGGGCTCGCGATACTCGCCGTGATAAAGGGCGAAAACGCTATCGAGAACCTCCGGGTGATAATGGGCGCGACCGACCCGCTGGACGCCACACCGGGCTCGATCAGGGGCGCGTACGCGACCAGCGTGACCAGAAACCTCGTCCACGGCTCGGACTCCGCCGAGAGCGCCGTGAGGGAGATAAACCTCTTCTTCGGGGATTGACGCCACATCTGTCGGGCGGCGACTGTCCGGCAGTCTGGAGAATAACGCTTGATTCCCAAGGGCGGCGGCCTTCACGCATTGAATAATTATTATGGCCGCGCGCCTTCCGTGAGCACGGACGGGGGCGCGACTCGTGTTTGTCCCGTGCGGGAGCGGATGCCGGTGAGGTGGTGGCTTTTCTGCTACCATTGTGTCTGACTTCGAAGGCACCGACCTCTCTAGAATAAAGACAAGCGCGTAGAATCGCTCACGAAAAACGATGAAAGAGTAAGAAAAGGATGTCCATTTTTTCGAGGTTGCTCGGGGCCGGGTCGTTCGGCAAGGATATGGCCGTCGACCTCGGGACCGCCAACACTCTGGTGTACGTGAAGGGCGAGGGGATCGTGCTCAACGAGCCCTCGGTCGTCGCGGTGAACACCATAACGAACGCAATAATCGCCGTGGGTGAAGAGGCCAAGCGCATGGTCGGACGCACCCCGGCTCATATCGTCGCCATCCGCCCCCTGAAGGACGGGGTCATCGCGGACTTCGACGTCACCGAGAAGATGCTGCGGTATTTCATCCAGAAAGTGCACCAGAGGCGCTCGCTGGCCAGGCCCCGGGTGGTCGTGGCCGTTCCCAGCGGTATCACCGGTGTGGAGCAGCGCGCGGTCGAAGAAGCGACTATCCAGGCGGGCGCGCGAGCCGCCTTCATCATCGAGGAACCGATGGCGGCCGCGATCGGCGCCGGGCTCCCGATCCACGAGCCGATCGGCAACATGGTCGTGGATATCGGGGGCGGGACGACCGAAGTTGCCGTCATATCCCTTGGAGGCATTGTGACCAGCCAGTCTCTGAGGGTAGGTGGCGATGAGATGGACGAGGCCGTGATCAACTACATAAAGCGCGACTACCAGCTCATGATTGGCGAGCGGACCGCCGAGAACCTGAAGGTGAAGATAGGGTCCGCTTTTCCCCTGCTGGACGACGAGCTGGACGCCGAGATCAAGGGAAGAGACCTGGCGAGCGGCCTCCCGAAGACGGTCATCGTGACCGCAGAGGAGATCCGGCAGTCGATCGAGGAGCCGGTGAGCCAGGTCGTGCAGACGGTCAAGGACGCTCTCGACCGCACGCCGCCGGAACTCGCCAGCGACATCATGGACGAGGGAATCATCCTCGCGGGCGGCGGCGCGCTGCTCAGGGGTCTGGAGGAGAGAATACGCAACGAGACCGGGATGCCGGTTCACATGGCCAAAGACCCGCTGCTCTGCGTGGCGATGGGTTCCGGGAAGTGCCTTGAGGAGTTTGATATCATGAAGAAGGTATTGATCTCCTCAGCCGGCCAGTAGCCCCGCGGGCAGTAAAACCATGCCGAAGACTCCAAAAACCACAAGGAACAGGATAATCGTCATTTGCATCGTCCTGCTGTGCGTGACGATGGTAACGCTCTACGTCCGGGAGGGTGATAACGGTCCGCTGCACAAGGTACAGAACTTCTTCCTGGACCTCGTTTCCCCGCTTTCAAACGGCTTCTCGAAGATCTTTCGTCCGATAAAAGAAGGTTTTGTGAACCTTTTCCACCTCCCTTCGCTGTCTAAGCAGAAAAAGGAACTCGAGAAGGAAGTGGCATCTTTGCGTCGTCAGATGCTCGAAGCCACGGAGAGGGACGCCGAGAACACGGAGCTCAAGAGGCTGCTGAAGTGGACGGAGGACAACACCGAGCAGCCGGTTGGGGCCGACATAATCGGGCAGTCGCCCGACAACTGGCAGAGGCTGATGATAATCAACAAGGGCTCGTCGCAGGGGCTGAAGAAATACATGTCTGTCATAACCGACGAGGGGCTGGTGGGCCGCCTGATATCGGTGGGCTCTCACTCGTCGGTCGTTCAGCTCCTCACCGACTCCCGTTCGGCCATCGGGGCGCGCGATGTCCGCACCCGGGAGACGGGCATCCTCGAGGGCAACAACACCGGTGAGCTGCGATTCACGCCCATGAACGAAGAGGCAGACGTGAAGGAAGGCGACATCATCGAGACGAGCGGGATGGGAGGCACGGTGCCGCCCGGCAAGATCATCGGAAAAGTCACCGACGTGCAGAACAGGGCGAAGGGCCTGTCCCGGCTGATGCAGGTCACCCCGTACGTCAGCTTCTCGAAGCTCGACAAGGTGGTAGTCCTCGTCACACCGGAGCCGGAGTCTATCATCCTCAAGGAGTCTCAGTGAGCAGGAACCGCCAGATATTCATCGGCGTGCTCGTGGTGCTCGCCTTCGTGCTCCAGATATCTGTGCTCCCGCAGCTCAAGATATTCGGGGTCATGCCCGACCTCATCCTGGTGCTGGCGATCGTCGTCGCCGTGCAGGAGGGCCCGGTGCCGGGCGCGATAGTCGGGTTCCTGGGCGGCCTGCTGCAGGACCTCGCGAGCCCGCAGGTGCTGGGGGTCGGCGCCTTCTCAAAGGCCGTCGTCGCCTTTCTCGCCGGCACGATGAAAGATTTCTTCATGACGTACACGATACTTCTGCCCGTCCTGCTGGTGTTCTTCCTGGGCATGCTCGAGATGTCCCTGCACCAGGTCGCCCTCATAGTGCTCGGCCAGGAGCAGATACCCCCGTTCAGTATCACGACGATCGTCTACGCGTCGCTTTACGACGTCCTCGTCGTGTTCCTGCTCTACCCGGTGCTGAAGCGGTTCCGCTTCCCGCTCAAGGAGGAATCGCTGACGATCGCCAAGCCGGGCCCGGGACCGGGGTGACGTGGTGAAATTTTTCAGCAAGGCGGGACTCCGCCTTAAACCGAACGAAACGAGTTACAGCAAGAGCGACTCCGCACAGGACAGCCTGCAGCGCCGGCTTGCCATCCTGGGCCTCTTCATCATCGTGGCCTTCGCCGTGCTCTTCATGCGGCTCTGGTTCATGCAGATAGTCGGCGGACGCGACTACAAGAAGAAGGCCGAGAACAACAGCATCCGTGAGATATCGCTCGAGGCACCGCGCGGGAAGATCCTGGACAGGAGCGGTCAGATAATCGTCAAGAACAGGAACGCTCTGACCATCTCCGTCGTGCCGGCCGAGCTGCACCAGAACGACAAAGTGATCGAGCGGCTGTCGAGGCTTCTGGGCATAGGCGAGAAAGAGATACAGACCAAGATCATCAAGTCGCAGGCGCCCAACCAGAGGGCGGTCCTGATCAAGAGCGACATCGGTCCGGACATAGTGACGTACGTCCGCGAGCACCAGGCCGAGTTCCCCGGGGTCATAGCCGGGACTCAGCCGGTCCGCGATTACCCTGCGGGCAACCTGGGGGCGCACGTAGTGGGCTACATGGGAGAGATCTCCGCCGAGAAGCTGAAGAAGCAGAAGGCGGAAGGATACCTCGCGGGCGACGAGGTCGGCCTGTCCGGTGTCGAGAACATCTACGACCAGCAGCTCAGGGGAAAGGTCGGCAAGTACCGGCTCGAGGTGGACGCCAACGGCAACAGCATCAGGGTGATCTCGCGCTACGAGCCCAGGGCCGGCNAGAACATGAAGTTGACCATCGACAAGGGCATCCAGGCCGTCGTCGAGAGCTCGCTCGCCACCGGNGTCGAGATGTCCAAGGCCAGGACGGACCCCGAGACCGGAAAGCCTTACAAGTCAATCGGCGGTTCCGCTGTGGTGCTCGATCCCAAGACCGGTGAGGTCATCGCGATGGCCAGCTACCCGGCCTTCGACCTGACCCAGTTCATCGGCGGCATCAGCGAGCGCAACTGGAAGACTCTCAACGACCCGAAGAACAACTTCCCGCTCAACAACCGGGCGATATCGAGCGAGTTGCCTCCCGGTTCGACCTTCAAGGTCGTGACCGCGCTGGGCGCGTTGAGCGAGGGTTTCGTGAACATGGCTTCGATGTTCGACTGCGTCCACGTGTGGAACAGGGGCCCGTTCAAGCAGTATCCCAAGCTCTGCTGGAGCACGCACAACAACATCGATTTCTTCAACGGGATCGTCCAGTCATGCGACACCGTCTTCTACGAGATGGGCCTCGGTTTCTATAACCGCCAGGCCACCGCCCAGGGCAAGACCCTGTGGGACTACGCGAAGGACTTCCAGCTCGGCAAGGCTACCGGCGTCGACCTGGTCGGCGAGATGAACGGGCGGGTGCCGACCCCCGAGTGGAAGAAGGATTTCAACAGGAAGAACCCCCAGTACCAGGTGTGGTACCCGGGCGACACCGTCAACATGGCTATCGGACAGGGTGACGTGCTGGCTACGCCCCTCCAGATGGCTTACCTGTACGCGGCGATCGCGAACGGCGGCAAGTTCATGCGCCCCCACGTAATGAAGTCGCTGGAGGACGTGGACGGAAAAGTGGTCGAGGAGGCGAAGCCCGAGGTTGTTTTCGAGCTTGGCCTCAACCCGGCGCTCATCGCCCAGGTGACGCAGGCTCTCTGCGGGGTCGTCCAGGGCAAGGGCACCGCTGCGCCCACGTTCCAGGGGTTCCCGGTCGCGCAGATACCGGTCGCCGGCAAGACCGGTACGAGCGAGAGCGCGGGCAAGCAGCCCGACGCGTGGTTCGTCTGTTTTGCCCCCGCCAACGATCCCAAGTTCGTCGTGGCGGTAGCCATCGAGCAGGGCGGGCATGGCGGCGAGGCGGCGGCGCCCGTGGCCAGGCGCATACTCGAGGGTCTGTTCGGCCTCCCGGCCCAGGGCGAGATCCGGCCGAGCGTCGGGGACTAGGGGGTTTCCTGCATTGATTCCGAGGCAGCAAGGAGCTGAGCTCTCACCAGGCCTCTTGCCCAGCGGACGGGCGCGGGAGATCCTGAAGCGGTTCCCGGCGCGCAAGATCGACAAGCTGCTGCTCTTCGCGGCGCTGGCGCTGGCCGTGTTCGGCATCCTGATGATCTANAGCGCCACGCGGGCTGACAATCCCTCGACCTACTACCTGAAGAAGCAGCTCGCGGCTTTNTTCATNTCCGTCGTAGCCATGCTCCTGATGATGTCGTTCGACTACCGCAAGCTGATGCCGTACTCGCGCATCATCTACGCCGTCAGCATCGTCTCGCTGATCGCCGTCTTCGTCTTCGCTCCGAGAGGAGGGACAAGAGGCTGGATACCGCTCTTCGTCTTCGACCTGCAGCCGAGCGAGTTGGCGAAGTTAGTGGTTATCATAGCGCTTGCCACCTTCATCGCCGACCGGCGGATGGACCTCGATTCCAACAAGGAGTTCCTCAAGGCTCTGGCGATCGCCGGCGTCCCGATGTTACTCATATTCCTGGAGCCTGACTTCGGGATGACGCTCTCGATATTCGCCATCCTGGTGGTGATGCTCCTGCTGGGAGGCGCGCGCCTGCGCCAGGTCGGGGTGCTGGTCGCCGGGGTCATCGGGGCGGTGGCGCTGGCCATCCCGCTGGGGATCCTGAGCGGGAGCAGGCTCTCGCGACTGCTTGTGTTCGTGAACCCGAACATGGACCCGCTGCAGTCCGGCTACAACCTGATGCAGTCGAAGATAGCCATCGGCTCCGGGCAGCTGGTGGGGAAGGGCCTCTTCCAGGGGACTCAGACCAACCTGAAGTTCATCCCGGCCCATCACACCGACTTCATCTTCTCCGTGGTCGGTGAGGAGCTCGGCTTCATAGGAGGCGTCATCCTCCTGACTCTGTTCGGATTGCTTCTCTGGAGGTGCTTCAAGATCGGCGTGACCGCCAAGGACACGTTCGGCACCATGCTCGTGATCGGCATCGTCGCGATGTTCTTCTTCCAGATCCTCATCAACATGGGCATGACCATGGGAATAATGCCGATCACCGGCGTCACACTTCCTTTTATGAGCTACGGAGGAACATCGCTCCTCGTGAACTTCATCGCGATCGGACTTGTGCTCAACGTGGGTATGCGCCGTTTCCAGGCATGACAAGGGGGGGCTGAACTGGTGACAGGGCAGGACAGCGAGTTCCGCTCGGGCTTCATCGGGATCATCGGGAGGCCGAACGTCGGAAAGTCGACGCTCCTCAACGCCTTCGCGGGCGTGAAGCTGGCGATCACGAGCGACAAGCCGCAGACCACCCGAAACAGGATCAGGGGCATAATCACAACCGACGAGGCCCAGCTCGTCTTTGTGGATACCCCGGGCTTTCACAAGCCCCGGGAGGCGCTCGGGGAGAAGCTCAACAGCATGGTCCGCTCCACGATGGAAGACGTCGACATAATCCTCTTCGTCCTCGACGGNACNCAGACCATCGGCAGGGGTGACATCTTCATCGCAGGCGAGCTGGAGAAGGTGAAGACGCCGGTCGTCGGCGTGGTCAACAAGGTCGACCTTCTAGACGAAGGCAGGACGCTGTCCCAGCTCGACGTGGCCAGGCACCTCTACGATTTCACCGACCTGTACCCGGTGTCGGCTAAGAGCGGCTACAACGTGACCGAGCTCAAGGACGGGATGCTGCAGTACATGCCCGTGGGCCCGCAATATTTTCCCGCCGACGCGACGAGCGATCAGCCCGAGAGGGTCCTGATCGCCGAGTTGGTCAGGGAGAAGGCGCTGGAGCTGACGAGGGAAGAGGTCCCTCACTCGGTCGCCGTGATCGTCGACGAGATGTCGACGCGCGAAGGCGGAGAGCTGGTTGACATCGAGGCCGTCATCTACGTCGAGAAGGAGTCCCAGAAGGGTATACTTGTCGGCAAGGGCGGCCGGATGATCAAGGAGATCGGGAGCCGGGCCAGGCGCGAGATCGAGCCGCTGCTGGGCAACAGGGTCTTCCTCGAGCTGAGGGTGAAAGTCGAGAAAGACTGGTCGAAGAGGGCCGATTTCATACAGAAGCTCGACTACCGCTGAGCCCCCCTTACTGAAGAATCATCGAAGGACTCTTTCGAGGCTTACCGCTATGGAAGAACAGAACAGGGTCATCCTGGAGACGGTTCGCGACATGCTGGCGCGCGACGACCTTCCCCAGGCAGTCACAACGATAGAGCGGCTGCACTCGCCTGACGCCGCGGAAGTGCTGTCCAGGCTCGGGTTGGCGGACGAGGCCAGGGTCATCACGGCCATGGACGCCAGGAGCGCGGCGCGCGCCCTGCTCGAGATGGAGGACGACCACCAGGTCGCCCTGGCCGACAAGCTCGAGTCCGACGAGCTGACCGGAATAATCGACAGCATGCCGCTGGACGAGGCCGCCGACCTTCTCGGGGACATCCCGGACGAGCGGCGCTCACAGCTGCTCCGCCTCTTCTCGCCGGAGCGGGCTGAAGAGCTGACGGGCCTCCTCGTCTACCACGACACGACGGCGGGCGGCCTGATGACCCCAGATTACATATCCGTCTCTCCGCGCGCGACGGTTGAGGAGACGATAGAGAGCCTGCGCGCGGTCGACCCGGACGTCGAGACGATCTATTACGTCTACGTCGTCGCCGACGACGGGACGCTCGACGGAGTGCTGTCACTGCGTGAGATGATCGTGTCGCCCCCTAACCGGCTGGTCGAACAGATAATGTCCAAGGACCTCATCACCGTGCCGCCGGAGATGGACCAGGAGGACGTCGCCGAGCTGATCAGCAAGTACAACCTGCTCGCGGTCCCGGTCGTGGAGCCCTCCAACGTCATGCTCGGCATCGTGACAGTGGACGACGTGATGGAAGTCATCGGCGACGAGGCCGAGGAGGACATCATGCGGTTCGCGGGCGCGGCGGCGCCGGAGGAGCGCGAGGGCGGGTTGTGGGCCAACATCGGCCGCCGGCTCCCGTGGTTCTTTGTGGTCATAGTCATCGAGCTGCTGGTCGCGGGCGGTCTCCTGAAGCTCTACACGCCGACTCTCGAGAAGGTCGTGGCGCTCGTCTTCTTCATACCTCTCCTTGTCACGATGGGTGGCAACATCGCCGTCCAGTCATCGACGGTAATGGCTCACTCCGTTGACACGGGGAAGCTGCGGTCGATGGAGCTGGTCAGGGGTGTGGGCGGTGAGGTCGGATGGGGCGTGCTGGTCGGAGTGATAACCGGCGTCGTCGTTGCTGCAGTCAGTTACGCGTTTGACCTGGGAGCCTCGGTGGGCCTGGTCGTCGGCCTCTCGCTGGCGCTCACGGTCATCCTCGCGTCCATGGTGGGATGTGCGCTGCCGGTGGCACTGGGCGCGGCGGGCCGCGATCCCGCGGCGGCGTCCGGCCCGATGATCGGTACGCTGATGGACGTCCTGAGCCTCGCGATATATCTTGGAATAGGAAGGCTACTCATCTGATCGAACTGGGAAGGTGACATGGGCAGATACGACACCGTGGATCCGGACCGTCTCACCATGGAGGCGCTGCTCCGGATGATCGACTACACGCTCCTGAAGCCGGAGAAGACTCTCGGAGAGTACGCCGAGTTCATCCGGGAGGCCGACAAGTGGGCCTTCAGGACGGTCTTCCTGCCCCCGTACTACGTGCCGATGGCGGTCGGCATGCTCTCGATGACGGACGTGAAGGTCGGCATCCCGGTCTCTTTCCCGCTCGGTTTCAGCACCCCGGAGACCAAGGCCTCAGAGGCGCTGACGGCGCTCGAGGATGGCGCGCGAGAGATCGACATGGTGATGAACGTCTCCGCCGCGCTGAGCGGCGAGTGGGACCTGGTCGAGGAGGACATGCACGAGGTGGCCCAGACTGTCAGGGCCTGGGAGAGGGCGTCGGCCCAGGATCCGGTTCCGCTGAAGGTGATCCTCGAGATCCCTTACCTGAACGACGAGCAGATAGTCGAGGCGTGCAGGCGGGCCGAGTCGGCCGGCCTTGACTACGTCAAGACCGCGACGGGCGTCGGGCCGGGAGGCGCCACCGTCGAGGCGGTCAGGCTGATGCGCAAGACCGTCGGCAGCGAGATGGGCGTCAAGGCGGCCGGCGGGATCAGGACATGGGAACAGGCGCGCGAGATGATAAAGGCCGGCGCGAACCGCATCGGGACCAGCACCGGGCCGGACATCGCGAAACAGTTCATGCTCTCGAAGGGAAGCTGATTTGACCTCTTCCTCCCGTCCCGCACCGGTCTTCTCCGACCGGGCCATCGTGCTGAGGTCACACAAGATCGGCGAGGCCGACAAGGTGCTCCGTTTGCTGACGCGGGAGCACGGCAAACGATCCGCGGTAGCCAAGGGAGTCCGCAAGACGGCAAGCCGCTTCGGCGCGAGGCTCGAGCCGCTCACCTGCGCGAGCGTACTGATCCACCGGGGGAGGAGCCTGGACATCGTAAGGCAGGCGGAGATCGAGGTCTCGTTTCACGAGGTCAGGGAGGATCTCGCCGGGTTCGTCGCCGGCTCCGCGATGTTGGAACTGATCGACTGCCTGACCCAGGAACACGAGCCGCACCCCGAGCTCTTCGACCTCCTGCTGGCGGGCCTTATCGCGCTCAGGGAGAGGCCGGATCAGTCGGGGTTCACACTGGCTTTCTTCGAGTTCCGGGCGCTATCCGAGGCCGGCTTCGGGCTCGGCGTGACGCGCTGCTCCGAATGCGGCGCGGCCCTGAAGGAAGGCGAGGCCACCTTCTCGCTCCACAGGGGCGGGCTCATATGCGACTCGTGCCGGTCGGACCCGGCCAGGGACACCGGCAAGCTGATAAGGCTCAGCGCCGAATCCGTCTCGTCCCTCCAGTGGATGGCTTCGAGCCGGCTCGACGAGGCGCCACCCTTCGCCTGTGGGACCGCCGGCGAGCTGGAGAGGCTGATGGGGATGGTCGTCGAACACTGGACCGAGAGAGAATTCCGCTCCGGAAGGGTGATGAGAGAGATGCCCGGCCCGGCGCGGCCTATGAGGAGGACCGATGGACGAAAGCTCGCTTGAGATACCCCGCAGAGTAGCGATCGTGATGGACGGGAACGGGCGGTGGGCGACCCGCCAGGGGTTGCCGCGCATCGAGGGGCACAAGGCAGGCGAAGAGGCGCTGACCGACACGGTCCTCTCTTGCGCAGACCTCGGCCTTGAGGCGCTCGCGCTCTACGCTTTCTCCACCGAGAACTGGAAGCGGCCGATCGACGAGGTGCGGTTCCTGATGAGCTTCAACAGGGACATGCTCGACAGGCGGGTCGGAGCGTTCCACGAGAAGAAAGTGAAGATACGTTTCATCGGGCGCAAAGGCCGCATCCCTTCGTCGACATTGAAGAAGATGCGCGTGATCGAGGAGACGACCAGGAAGAACCAGGGGATGAAGCTGAACATCTGCTTCAACTACGGCGGCAGGGCGGAGCTGGTCGACGCGGTGAAGGCGATCGCGGTCGAGGTGGACGAGGAGAGGCTCAAGCCGAAGTCTATCGACGAGAAGACCATCGAACGCCACCTGTACACTCCGGACGTCGCGGAGTACGACCTGATGGTCAGGACGGCCGGTGAATCTCGGATAAGCAACTTCCTGCTATGGGAGATCGCCTACGCGGAGCTGTACTTCACTGAGACGCTGTGGCCTGACTTCAGGCGGCAGAACCTCATCCATGCGTTCGAGGAGTACACGCGCAGGACGCGCACGTTCGGCGGGCTGGCCTGAGGGCCCTCAGATCTCCTCGGCCGATCCCTGTTCGATGCCCAGCCTGTTGAGCCCCTGTATCGTCGGTATCCCCACGTCGGTCCAGCGGCGCTGGCGATAGTAGCGGGGCAGCATCTTCGTCATCGGGACCACCTTGCCCGCGGCCGGTCCTTCCCTGAACGGCTCCCCGATGAAGCGCAGCGGGATGGCGTCATCCTTGCTCGTAAAGCCCTCTCTCAGGTTGAACAGCCTCTCCAGGTTAAAAACGCGCTCGCCGGCTCGAAGGAACGCGCGCCGGTCGTACCTTATCCCAGTCACGTACGAGAGAGCCCGGTAGTAATCCCCTATGTCTACGAATTTCGAAGAAAGGCCGGCCATGTGCCCGGCCGCGAAGTCTGTCATGAAGCCGGGCAGCGCCTTCACCCAGTCGGGCACTCCGACTATGCAGTACGAAGCGCGGAAGCAGGCGCCGACGCAGGCCAGCGAGTTGAACATGTTCTGCGTGAAGATTGTCAGCCTGACCTTGCCCGCGGCCTTCGTCGCAGGGATGGATATCGGGAAGCCCTGCAGCTCCGCCGATGCCATCATCGAGCCGATGTTGCTGCCTCCCGCCGGGCTGGTCGCGAACCCGAGGCCCTGGCCGAAGCACCCCCGCGGGTCGTAGCCCGCCATCTCCATCTGCTTGACCTCCATCGCGACCTCGCGGTAACCGTACCGGATGACCAGGAAGGTCGAGCCGTCGGCGAGCTCCTTCCCCGGGCCTCGCCGCTCCGCGATGAGCGGCAGGAGCGGGCCCACTTCGCGGGCGCTGCCGAACTTCAGGGGGAGGTCGAGCCTGCCCTTCTCGGCAAGCTCCATCGCCGTCGCGATCGTTCCGCCGGTGCTGACCGGGTCGAGCCCGAGCAGGTAACACGCATAGTTGTTCCTGATTATCGCCTCGAGGTCGTCTATCAGGAGGTTGCTGCCCAGCATGGTCAGGCCCTGGTAACCGGGGCCCTTGACCTTCATGCTGCCGCTCTTTGTCTCCAGCCTCGCTTCGTTAGTGCAGGATATCGGACAGCCGCTGCAGCCGGTCGCCTTCCTTCGGACGAGCTTTCTGAGCGCGTCGCCACTGATCCTCGTCTGCCTGTCGAACGAGCCCATCGAGAAGCTTCTGACCGGCAGGGCGCCCTTCGACGCCGATAGCTCGACGTTGCCGGCGGTGCCCGCGGTCGGGTAGGCGCCGGGGGCTTTCAGCTTGTTCTTTATCGCCTCCGCCGGCCTCTTGAGCCTGTCCTTGTCGAAGATCGGTGTCTGGAAGGTCCCTCCGACCCGGAGCGCCTTGACCAGCTTCGACCCCATGACCGCGCCGGTGCCGCCTCGCTGAGCGGTGTGCTCTCCGGACACGATCGTCGCGAAACGGACCATGTTCTCTCCGGCCGGCCCGATGCAGATGACACTCGCCACCTTGCTCGCCAGCAGCTCCTGGGTCCTGACCACGTTTGCGCCCCAGAGGGAGGTGGCGTCCCTGATCTTCCAGCGGCCCTCGGTGATGTCTATGATCACGGGCCGCTTCGCCTTTCCGCGCAGGATGACGCCGTCGTAGCCGCACGACTTGAGCTTCTCGGCGAAATCTCCGCCGAGCGACGCCTCCACGACGGCCCCGGTAAGCGGCGATTTCGTGACGACGGACATGTGGTTGACGCCGGGTATGTCCAGCCCGGTGAGAGGGCCGGTCATCAGCAGCAGCACGTTGTCCGGGCTCATGGGGTCGATCTGCGGCTGGACCCCGTTGTAGAGCAGCCAGATGCCGAGGCCTTTGCCGCCGATATACTTGTGAACGACGTCCTCGGGCACGATGAAATCCCTGGCGCTGCCCTCGCTGAGGTTGATATTCAGTATTTTTCCGGCGTAGCCATCCATGAACCGCGTTCCTTGGGCGTTCGTCTAAAAGAAAAGGCCTATGAGTAATTGTTAGACACGGAGTGGCGGCCCACCTGTGGACGCATGGGGTATCTACCGGCGATGAGCGCCGTTATAATAGCTGTCGGGCCGGGCTCAGAGGAGCTCGCGGCCAGCACAGAAACCGGAGGTGCAAAGAATTGAAGAAAGTCCTCGCCCTGCTGATAGTAGTGGCACTGGCGGCAATGATGCTGATCCTTGCCGGCTGCGGACCAAGCGCGGAACAGATTCTCAAGAGCTCGATGCGCACGTCCAAGGAGGACATCAAGACAGTGCATTTCGAGCTTATGCAGACGACCAAGCTTCCCCGCGCGCCCATCCAGAACGGGAAGGTCGCCAAGAAGGACTACGTTCAGCAGGCCTCAGGCGATTACGACTTGAGGACGGGCGACTTCCAGGTGAAGACCGACATCGCCACCGGCGTGCCGGTCACGATGCTCCAGGTCGGCAAGAAGCAGTACTGGGAGATAGCGGGCAACTGGTATGACGTCCCGCAGGCTGTGCAGCTCTCGCCGGCGGTCACCCAGGCCCTGTCCGTCTCGCAGTATATCAAGGAGTTTGACAGCCTCGAGAAGAAGGGCGATGTCTCCATAGACGGCGAGTCCTGCTACCACGTCCGCGCGGTGCCCAACATGAAAGAGCTCATCAAGCAGCCCGGCATCACGGAGCTCCTGAAAGACCCGAGCGGCCAGCAGGTCCGCACGGTGGACGAGCTCGAGGGCATGAAGGCAGTGTTCGACTTCTTCGTGCAGAAGAACCACGACTACTTCAAGAGGTCGGCCTCGGAGGCGCGCATCAAGGCGTCGAACGAGTTCATCAAGGCCGGATACGCTCAGCCCGGCGACAACGTTACGCAGACCGCGACCGTGACATTCTCGAAGTTCAACGAGAAGGTAGTGTTCAAGGCTCCAGAGAAGACGAGCCCGCTGCCTACGAAACCGGCCGGGTAGCGCAATACTGATCAGACATCAAAATGCGGGGCACACGCCCCGCGTTTTTGTTTATGCATGCTGGTCGGTGAAGAACCGTGAACCCCACCACCTGCTCATACGAAGCGGCTGAACCACAAGCCGCCACGGTGAACAGACAGACGTTGACCTTCAAACCCTGTCTTACATTGGCTTCTGGCCCGTGAGAGGACACTCGTCCGCAGGACTGAGTGTCCTCTCATAATATTCCTCCGGGGCGGAGGCCTGACCG
>JGI24138J36424_10000136_pt1 | contig 19386 bp, 16 predicted proteins | sample BarGraNGADG00312_2_FD_36424 | JGI IMG/M metagenome (IMG submission 36424) | reverse complement strand
CGTCTAACCTCGGGTTCGTGGACGCTCTTTACGACGTGAAAGACCGGCTGCGCTACATCTCGTGCCGGCACGAGCAGGTGGCGGCGAGCATGGCGGATACCGAAGGAAGGCTCACCGGAAGACCGGGCGTGGTGCTGGTGCATTCCGGGCCTGGCGCCCTCAACGCCATGATATCGGCTGGAAACGCTTACAAGGACTGCTCGCCCTTCATCATCATCAGCGGCGCTGTTAAAAGAAAGCTGGCGCACAGCGACGGGATGCTGGAGATGGACCACACGCGGTTATTCGCGCCCTTGTGCAAGGGGACCTATCGCGTTGAGGCGGCAGCGCAGGTGCCGGACATCTTCTCCCGGGCGTACGGCGCGGCAATGAGCGGCGCACGCGGCCCGGTCCTCATCGAAGTGCCGGAGGATATATGGGCCGAGCAGGCGGAAGTCGACCTTGACGGCATGACCCTCCTGGCGGAGGCAGCGCCCGAGGTGCGCGACGAGGACGTGATGGCCGCCATCGAGATGCTCACGACCGCGAAGCTGCCGCTGATCCTCGCCGGCGGTGGTGTCGCATACTCGGGCGCATCACAGCTCCTTGCCGAGCTCGCCGAGAGGCTCCAGGTGCCTGTCGCCACCACCGGCAATGGCCGCGGGGTGATCCCTGAGACGCACCCCCTCTGCCTCGGCAGGGCCGGCTTCGGTGGCGGCAACCTCATCGCTGACAAGGCGCTCGAGCGAGGTGACGCTTTGCTGTGCCTCGGCTGCGGGATCAGCGACATGACGACGTACGAGTTCACCCTTCCACTCGGCATGCGGGACATAATGGTCGTCGACATCAGCGGGCACCAGGCTCCCCAGGCGCCTCCGGCGACCATGATCGCGTGCGACGTAGCGGAGTTTCTCGGCAAGGCCACCTCGAAGATCATCGGGCAGGCCGAGCCGCGCACAGCCTGGGAAGAGACCCTCGCGGACGTCCTACCGATGTGGGAGGGCATGGTGGACGCGGCGCTCTCGCGCGAGGGCGAACGGCCGTCAGGAGCCCGCGTTGCGCAGAAGCTGGCCAACCGTCTTCCCGACGACAACATCATGTGCGTGGGAGCGGGCACGCATCTCCTCTACGCGATGGACTTCATCCCGGCGCGCCAGCCGCTGGAGTTCATGTCGACGGTCAATTTCGGGTCCATGGGGTTCGGCATGGCGGCAAATATGGCCGCGAAGGTCATCTTCCCCGAGAGGTCGTCTATCGCGATGCTCGGCGACGGGGATTTCTCTATGACGATGCAGGACCTCGAGACCTGCGTGCGCGAGAACATCGGCGTCAAGATATTCATCATGAACGATAACCAGTACAGGGTGCTGAACATCCGGCAGAAGCTGTCGTTCCAGGGACGGGTACATGGCACCGAGCACGGTAACCCGGATTTCGCCGAGCTTGCCGGGTCTTTCGGGGCAAAGGGGTTGCGGCTTGACCGCGACGATAAGATCGACGAGGTCCTGGACGCGGCGTTCGCCGAGGACGGCCCCGTGGTCGTCGACGTGATCATCGACCCCGATGAACTGCCGCCCCTCAACCTGGAAGCAACCCTCCGCATGTCAATGGGCTAAGAGGCGTTAAGAGGCGTCGTTCTACATTGAGCAGATCTTGCCGGCGTCCATGTCCTTCCAGCGCTGCTGGAGATAGACTTTCTCGTTGATGAACGCACGGAGCAGGTCGTCGACCACCATCTCGGCCCCGGCGTGGTCAAGGTCCTGCGTGCGGTTCGCCATCGAGGCGACCTGCCCGAAGTACAGCGGCGAGGACAGGTCGATAAGCTTGTGCGTGTTCCCGGTCCAGCAGTTGTAGACGGTCGCCAGGTCGTAGACGACGCGCGCCCAGAGGTCGGGTGGCATATGGAAGTCGCAGTAGCCTTCCGGCATGCAGACTTCCGACCGCGCTATCTGTTCGAGGCGTTTGAAGGTGTCGTCGCTCAGTATCTCCCGGTAGATGGACGAGAAATGTGCCATTCCCAGGTTGAACTCCTCGACCAGCCGCGTGATGCTGATGGGAATGGGCTCGGGCTCCCATGGCAGCGACGTGCCCCTAACCGGGACATCCGCCACGACGCTTATGTCCGGCCAGAAATCCGCGAACTTGTTCATCGAGCGAAAGACGGTCGATATCACCTGCAGGTACATCGGCCCCAGCGAGAAGGCCGGGTCTTTGGCCCCGTGAACCTTCGCGCTCAGGTTCGCCTGGCATATGTTTACCCCGCTGGTGATGGCCGAGATGGTCATCCATACGTCGATCCCGAACTGCCCCACGAACATGTCCCACACGTCCTGCTTCGAGAGCATCTCGATGAAAGCGCTCGAAAGGCCGAAGTCGCCCCCGATGGGCTGCCGCAGCTTCTTGCCGTAGAGCGAAGTGACCAGCGGATACACGATGAGATTGGTGATCGTTCCGTCGTACTTGTACCGCTTGTAGTACGGCGAGACGTAATCGCAGCCTTCACGCACGATCGGGGTGAGGAGGTTGTTGACCCAGTCGGGCGTGACGCTGCGGTTGTCGCCGTCGATGAGCGCGCAGCCGGTGACTCCCAGGTCCATCGCGGCCTGGAAGACCGCCCGGAGCGCGTTGCCCTTTCCGGACGAGCCGCGATAGGTTCCGACGACCTTGCTGACGGTCAGTCCGATGTCCGTCATGATCGCGACGTTCTTGGTCTCGTCCAGCGAGCCGCCCTCGACCACGAAGAGCACGCACTTCCTGTCGGCAAAAAACGTGGACAGGCCTTCGGCCGCGACCTTCATGACGTTCGCGACCGTCAGCTCGTTGTTGTAAGCAGGGATCGCGACCATCACGTCGGCGCTGCCGATGTCCGCAAGCGCCCTTGCGATCTCCCCCGATACCGCGGGCCTGAAGTCCATGCCAGCTCCCTTCCCTTTTACAGCCCCAGCGCCGCCGCCTTCCTCTCCTGCCAGTAGTGGCGCAAGTAATCCTTCAGGGCCTCGAATGTCTCAGCGGTCCTCTCGACCTCGATCTCGGCCTCGAAAGACGTCAGGTGCTCGGTCTTTTTCACGAAGTGCGCCGTCCTCCCGCAATAAAGCGGGGTCAGCGCGTCCACCACCGCGTCGCAGCCGACCGGCCCGAAGCTGTAGGCGATGGCGAAATCGTAGACCAGCCTGACCCAGAGGCCGCTGGTGAACTCGAACTGGTCGTCGGGCAGCGCGTATATCTCCTCAACCTCGCGGAAGTTCTCCTTGCGCATTATCGCACGCCACTGGCAGGAGAGCTCCTCGTACCCTTTGCGGAAGTGGTCCAGGAGGTTTTCGACCGACACCTCGGCGACCTCGGGCTCGTCCGTGCACTCCTCGCCGAGAACGGGCGCGGGCGTCGAGCCCTTCATCTGCATCCAGTTGTGCTCGTAGAACTTCATGAGGTCGAACATCGTCCCGCAGACCTGGTGGAACATGGCCCCGAGGTCCGACCCCGGGTCTTTGTTGTTGTGTAACTTCAGGCCCATGCACGCCTGACATATGTCGAAGCCTTCGTTCATCGCCAGTGTTGTCATCCAGATGTCGATGCCGAAGCGAGCGATGTCAGTCTCCCAGACGTCGCGCTCTGAATACACCTTGGCGAGCGACCCCGAGAACCCGAAGTCCCCGCCTATCGGCTGCCGTATCCGCGACCCGTACAGCGCGCGTGTCAGCGGATAGGCGATGGAGTTGGTGATGGTCCCATCGTACTTGTACCTCAGGTAGTGCGGCGTCACGAAGTCGAAGCGGTCCTCGATGATCGGGTAGCCCAGGAACTTCATCCACTCGGGGGTGATGCTGCGAAGGTCGGAGTCCACAACGATGCAAAGCTTCACGTTGAGCCGGGCCGCGATCTCGAAGATGGTATGGAACGCGCTTCCCTTGCCGGCGATGCCACGGTAGGGCGTGGCGATCTTGTGCACCTGCGGAGGAACCCGTGTGGACAGCACAACGTCGCGGGTCCTGTCCTTCGAGCCACCGTCCGAGTTGACCAGCACCGGCTTCATGCCGGGGAAGTACTCGGCCAGGCCCTGGCCGGCCTGCCGCACCACGTGGGCGATCGTGTCCGCGTTACGGAACGAAGGTATGCCGACGAGGATGTCGGCCTGGCCGATCCTCTCCACCTCGTCGATTATTGTCTGTTCGAGTACGGTCAAGTGATCACTTCAAGAGATAGTTATCGCGGCCCCCGCCGCCGGTATCAACAGCAGTCCCTGAGGAAATATACGCCCGCGGGTTACGGCTTCCTTTGTATATCAGCAACAAAGGGCCTAGGCGCCGGACCGGAACTCTTTTGCGAAGGCCTCGTCTTTCGACAGGAACTCCATGAGCCCCTCCCACTTCGCCCTGAAGTCCAGGTACAACCGGAACGGGTCGATCTTCGGAGGAGCGTCGAACCGCGCGAGGTGCACGTTGTTCATCGTCTCGTGGAATGCGACGTCTGTGCGCTGCTGCATATAGAAGAAGCCCATGAGCGTGCAGGTCCTGAAGATCAGGTCCTCGAGGTCGTCCCGCATACAGCGCCCCGGATAGGGGTCGAGCTCCTCGACCTCCACCCTGCGGAGCCCCTCGACCGGGACCTGCCTGCGAAGCTTCTCCCGCGCGTAGACGAAGCGGTAGATGTTCTCCCTGAAATGCGCCCAGGCCGGGATGTGGGTCGCGGGGGGCATGTGAGTGATGGCGAGCGTGTTGTCCAGGAGGAAGTCCATGTCGAAGAACTTGCAGTTCGTCAGGTAATCGATGTCCTCGCCGCGCCGGACCTGCGGGTCGAAAGAGATCCTGCGGAAGACGTCGCGGTGTATGACCATGTTCCCGCCAAAAACCCAGGGCGTAGGTTTCAGCCTCGGCTCAGCAGCGATTATCTTGAACCCCTCGTTCATGGCGAGCACCATCGGCCACTCGGTCATGTACCACTCATCCGGGGGCGGGAGGAGGTAGCTGCCGTCCGGCCTCTTGTAGTAGCCGGCGATGGCCCCGACGAACTTGTCCTCGTGCTCGGTGCCGATGTTCTCGAACACCTTGTCCAGGTACTCGGGGTCCTCGTAGATCTGGTCGTCGTCGAAGAGCACGGCGACCTCCGAGCCCATCAGTTCCGTGACTAACAGGCACATGTTCCGTATGTTGGAGTAGCCGGTCAGTGACACGACCTCGGGGTCGACCTTGCCTCCACCCTTCACGCGCTCCTCCTCGAGGTGCGCCTTGAGGCTCGCCTCGAACGCATGTCCCACTACCTTCACCGGGAAATCGTCGTTGAACGGCAGAACGATCCCCCGGACTTTCTCCTCGACCATCTTCTGGATGTCCGGCGCTGTGGCGCAGGCGAGCACCACGACGTTGAAATCCCTGTTCTTCAATACCTTGATGCTCTCCAGGGCCCGCTCTATGGTGCCCGGCAGGTCGACCGGCGTCGGATGGTCGTAGACGGTGTCTTTCTCGTTGAAAGGCACATCCGACATGCGGCTCCAGTACGATGGGATGACTATGGTTGCGCGCAAGGCTCCTCCCTTAAGCTCGGTGCTTCCCGGCCGGGCCTTCAGGGGCCCGCGATATCGCGAATCGCCGCGACGACTTTGCTGTTCTGCTCCGGNGTGCCGATCGTCAGCCGGATGTAGCCCGGATANCCGAGCGCCCNCCCGTCGCGCACGATGATCCCGCGCTCGAGCAGTCGCTCCGACAGGGCGTCGACCACGTTGTCATACTTGAAGAGAATGAAGTTGGCCTGGGTCGGCACCGGCTCGAGGCCCAGCGCAGCCAGCTCTTTGACCAGGAAAGCCTTGCCCTCTGAGTTGACCCGCCTGCTACGCTCAACGTGCGCGGTGTCATCGAGGGCGGCGACGGCTGCTACCTGCGCCAGCCTGTTAACGTTGAAAGGCGGGCGGACCTTCTCGAGGTACGTGACCACCTGAGGGTCGGCCATGCCGTACCCGACACGAAGCCCGGCCAGCCCGTAACACTTCGAGAAGGTGCGCAGGATTACGAGGTTCGGGTACCGCTCGAGGTACGGGATGCTGTCCGGATAATCGGGATCGTCGACGTACTCGAAGTACGCCTCGTCCCAGATGAGCAGGACGTCGGGGGGCAATGCCTCGAGCGTCTTCTCGAGGTCGACCTTCGTGCATATCGTGCCCGTGGGGTTGTGCGGCGTGCCCACGAAAAGCCCTCGCGTCTTGTCTCCTACCCGCTCCAGCATCCCGTCGATCTCGTGCCTGTGCTCGCAGAGNGGCTCATACTCGAGGTCGGCACCCACGGTCGCACCGGACAGGTAGTACGACGAGAACGTCGGGTCTCCCATCAGCGCGACGTCGCCGGCNTTGAAGAACGCAAAGAACACGAAGTCTATGATCTCGTCGGTGCCGTTCCCGAAAATGAAGCGTTCGGGGGCGATGCCCAGCTTTGCCGCGAGCTTCCTGCGCAGCTCCATGCAGGCACCGTCGGGATAGAGTGAGACATCTTCCAGCACGTCGCGCATCGCCGCGACCGCAAGCGGTGACGGCCCGAGCGGGTTCTCGTTCGATGCCAGCTTGATGACCTCGCTCACCCCGTAGCGGCGCTTCACGTCGTCNATGTCCAGCCCGGGGCTGTAGACGGGAAGCTCCCTTATCTCGGGGCGGGCTATCTTCTCAAAATCANTCATGTCGTCATCGGCTATACGCCTTCAAGCCCCTCTCTGATTATGCTCTCGGTCGCCTCCTGCATGAGCACCGAGCCTTCGTCGCCTTGCTCAGGGTAAGAGGCGATGCCGATCTCAATGTTCACGTCGGTGTAGCGCTCACCCATCCCGGCCAGGTACTCGAGCACCTGCGTCTTCAGTCTGCCGGACGCAAGCTCGGAGTCGTCCTTGCGTGTTTCGGGCATGAGTATCGAGAACTTGCCGCTCTCGACGCGGGCCAGGATGTCCGAGGCTCGGGAGTTTCTGCGAAGGACGCGCGCCACCGCGCGCATGAGCTCGTTGTCGTCCTCGGACTCGGGCTCGAAGACTGAGTCCACGTGTAAGAGTACGACTGTGACATCGCGCAGGTAGCGCTCCGAGCGCTTGACCTCTTCCTCGAGGCGCGTCATGAAATAAAGCGAGTTGAACACACCGGTAAGGTCGTCCCTCAAGGGATCGAGCACGTCCATGGTCGGCTCGCGGGTCTGGTATGCCTGGACCGTCGCCTGCAGCAGGTTGTTGAAGCACTGGCAGACGCGTTTCTCCGTCATGAAGTCGTGCTCGCGCTCAGAGCGGGTGCGGCGAAACTCCCAGAAGACGTCGCGGAGGAGGATGTGCTCCTGCATGACCTTCTCTATGGGCACCTTGCGGTTGCGCCTGTAGACGCCGTGCTCTCCGGCGACCCGGTAGACTGACCCGAAGGGGAGGAACTCCTGAATGTAGAGCTCGTCGTCGACGCAGTTCTGGATTCCGGCGTAAAGGGACTCGACCACCTTCTCGGTGTGGTCGTCCCACAGCTCTGATTCGTTTTCGTCGTCGAGCCCTTTGTGAAAGGCCTGGACCATCTTCTTGACGGTCCTCTTCTGGGAAAATGGACCCAATATCTACCCGCCTGCCTAACCCACACATCCGCTTGCTTCCCGGTATTCTATAATATTCCTCTCAGCCATCAAATAGTACGGACGCGCCCTGCGCGCCCGTTCGAAGGGGAACAAATGCCTGATCCCAGGCTCGCGGCGGTAGACGTAGGCGGCACATTTACCGACCTCCTCGCCGTTCGCGGGGACGGTCTCGTTGCGTTGAAAGTGCCGTCTGTTCCGGGCGCTCCGGAGCGCGGCGTCATCGAAGCGCTGGAGGCCGCGGGGGCGTCTCACACGCCTCTTGTCCACGGCTCGACCGTTGCCACCAATGCCGTCCTCGAGAGGAAAGGGGCGCGCACCGCATTCGTCACCACTGAAGGCTTTGCCGACATCCTCGAGATCGGACGCCAGGAGCGCGCTCACCTCTACCGCCTTCAGGTCGACAAGCACGAGGCGCTGGTGCCTCGCGGCTTGCGGTTCGAAGCGTCCGAGCGGACCTTGCCCGGTGGCAGGTCGTTCAAGAAGCTCACCCGCGCCGAGGCGAGACGGGTGGCGCGCCGGTGCGCCGACGCCGGGGCGGAATCCGCCGCGGTCTGCCTTCTGTTCTCGTTCGAGAACCCCGCCCACGAAGAAATGCTGCGCCAGGAGCTGGAAAAGCTCGGGATCCACACCTCGGTTTCCAGCTTCGTGCTGCCCGAGTACAGGGAGTACGAGCGCGCGAGCACCACGGCCGTGAACGCCTATGTCTCCCCCGTCATGGAGGGCTACCTCGGCCGGCTCGAGAACGCTCTCGGCGAAAGCGCGCCGGTGAGGCTCATGCACTCGGCCGGCGGCACCACATCGGCCGAGCTTTCGAGGCTCAGGGCCGCCGACCTCGTCCTGAGCGGACCCGCGGGCGGTGCGGTCGCGTCGAGGTGGCTCGCGACGTCGCTCGGCGCGGGCGACGTCATCGGCTTCGACATGGGAGGCACGTCCACCGACGTCTCCCTCGTGAGCGGCGAGGAGCTGTCCATCACTCGCGAGACGCGCATCGGAGGGCTGCCTGTCGCCCTACCTATGGTCGACATCAACACGATAGGCGCCGGGGGCGGCTCGATCGCGGTCCTCGACAGGGCGGGCGTTCTCAAGGTCGGGCCGCAGAGCGCGGGTGCCGATCCGGGTCCCGCGTGCTATGGCAGAGGTGAGCTTCCCACCGTCACGGACGCGAACGTAGTGCTTGGCCGGCTGGAGCCGTCATGGTTCCTGGGTGGGCGGATGACCTTGTTCCCGGAGAGGAGCACGAAGGCCTTCAAGAGCCTGGCGGGGAGCGCAGGTGCCGTCTCGGCGGCAGCCGCGACCCTGGACGTAGCCCTGTCTCACATGGAGGCCGCCGTGAAGCAGGTCAGCGTCGAGCGTGGTTACGATCCCAGGGAGTTCGCGCTTGTCGCCTTCGGCGGGGCCGGACCCATGCACGCCTGCGAGCTTGCGGACAGGCTCGAGATCCCCAGGATAATCGTGCCGGTTTACCCNGGGCTCTTCTCGAGCATGGGGATGCTGCTTGCGGACGCGGGCAGAGATCACACGCGCACGGTGCTGGTCCGCCTCGGCACGGGGTGCGGTGAAGTCCTCTCGCAGGCATTCGCCGACATGGAGCGCGCGGCCAGAGCGGAGATGGCTTCCGAAGGGTTCTCCGCGTCCGGCCTTCGGTTCAAGAAGAGCCTCGGCATGCGCTACAGGGGACAGTCCCACGAGATCGAGGTCGTTGTGTCGCGCCTCACCGAGCGCAGCATCCTGAAGCATTTTGAAGACTCGTATCGCGGCGCCTACGGTTACCTGAGGGAAGGCGGCGAGGTCGAGATCGTCAACGCGAGGCTGAGCTGCCGTTCGCCACAGGCCGCCATCCAACTGACGCCACCACCGCCGGGCAAGCGCCACGCGGATCCACTGTCGCGGCGGGCGATGCATTTCGGAGATGCAAAGGTGAAAGGCGAAGTCTATTCGCGCTGGGACCTCGCGACCGGCCAGGTCGTACGCGGCCCCGCCCTCATCGTCCAGGAGGACACGACGACGGTGGTGCCTCCCGGATGGAGCGCGGCGCTGGATATCCTTGGAAACCTCGAGTTGGAGGCTGGCAGATGAAGGGGGACGTGTTCACGCTCGAGGTCTTCCGCAGCATGGTCAGCTCGGTAGCTGACGAGATGGGTGGGGCGCTCCATCGCACGGCGTTCTCTCCGAACATCAAAGAGCGCAAGGACCACTCTTGCGCCGTCTTCGACGCCGTTGGCAGGCTGGTCGCGCAGGCGGAGCATATCCCTGTTCACCTCGGCGCGATGCCGGAGTCGGTGAGAGCGGTCCTGGATTCGGTGGAGATGCGGCCGGGGGACCTCGTCGTGCTCAACGACCCATTCCTGGGTGGGACGCACCTCCCCGACCTGTCGATGGTCTCTCCCGTCTTCATGGAGGGCAACCTGATCGCTGTGCTGGCAAGTCGCGCCCACCAATCGGACGTGGGGGGCCTCGCCGCCGGCTCGGTAGCCCTCGCAAACGACATATACCAGGAGGGCCTTGTGTTGCCGCCGGTCCTGCTGAAGGAACAGGGCAGGTACAGGGAGGATGTGGAGGCGATCGTATGCGCAAACTCCCGCAGCCCGGTCGAGCGGGCGGGAGACCTCCAGGCCCAGGTGGGAGCGCACGCGGTCGGCGAGCGGCGGATGCTCGGTCTTGCGGCGCGCTACGGGACGGGTCCGCTTGCCTCGCGCTTCGCGGACCTCATGGAATACTCGGAGACGCTGACCCGACTGGCTGTCCAGGAGATCCCTGACGGTGTCTTTTCGTTCACCGACTACCTCGATGATGACGGCTTCGGGAACACGGGCATACCTGTCTGTGTCGCGGTGTCGATACGCGGAGATGAGGCATCCATCGATTTTGCGGGCACTTCCGGCCCTGTCGAGGGCCCCTTCAATTGCCCGCGGGCGGTCACCCTCTCGGCGACCTACTACGTGTTCCGGTGCCTGACAGGCGAGGACATCCCGGCCAACGCGGGCTCGGTCAGGCCTCTCGAGATCATCATCCCCGAAGGATGTCTGCTGGACGCCAGGCGGCCTTTCGCTGTGGCAGGTGGCAACGTCGAGACGTCACAGCGCGTTGTCGACGCGCTCCTGGGGGCGCTGGCAGCCGCGCTGCCCGNAGAGGTTCCGGCGGCGAGCTCCGGCACAATGAGCAACCTTGCCATCGGGTCCATCCCTGGAACGCGCGAGCCGTTCTCCTACTACGAGACTATCGCCGGCGGCACGGGAGGGCACCCGCGCGGCCCGGGCATGAGCGGCACGCAGGCCCACATGACAAACACGCTCAACACGCCGGTGGAAGCGCTCGAGTACGCATACCCGATGCGGGTCGTCAGGTACGGGCTGCGGAGGGGATCCGGCGGCTCGGGGAAGAACCGCGGGGGCGATGGCCTGGAGCGGGAGATCGAGCTGCTGGATGAAGCGAGCGTAACGCTGCTCAGCGAACGGCGGAAGCGGGCGCCGTGGGGCCTTGCCGGCGGCGATCCCGGAAAGCGCGGCATCGACAACGTCTCGTCCGGCGGCGATGAGAGGCGCATCCCATCGAAGTGCAATCTGAGGCTCAAGAAGGGCGATCGCATACGGGTGAGGACGCCTGGTGGCGGCGGCTGGGGCAAGCGGGCCTAATCAGTCGACGTCAGCGTCGGGCGCGACCGAGGAGTCCGAGTAGAGCACATCGTCCTCCGTGGTGAACCCGAAGTCTATCTCGAGCACGCGCCCGGGCTTTTCGCCCGCGGCAATCCGGTGTGGGGTGCCCGCGCCGATCACGAACTCGTCGCCTTCCTTCGGGTAGTGTGTCACGTCGCCGATCTGGACCTCGAGGCCGTCGTCGACGATTATCCACATGTCATCGCGCAGCCTGTGGTAGTGGAAGCTGGTCTGCTGGCCCGGGGAGATCACCAGCATCTTGACCGTACAGACCTGGTTGAGGGTGTACTCCTTTATGAGGCCCCACGACTTCTCAAGTATCATCCGAGCCTGACCTTCCTCGACCGCGCGATCCCTTGTACTTTTCCATCTGCCGGCGGTCGTCCCTGCGCCTGATGTCCTCGCGCTCGTCCCGCTGTGATTTTGTGGGCGGCGCCATCGGCTTCCTTATGCTCCTGTATAAGTCTTTGATGCTGGGTAGCTGCTTCATTTCCGGTAGTCCTCCTGGCTCGATTATACTACCGTTGTCGTCGCAACCATCGCGAGCGGAGAGGCCATGCCAGATCGGAACGCGCTCATTCAAAACGCCGCCGCGCTGCTGCCCGCGTTGAAGGAAGCGCGCAGGAGGCGTGAGCCGGCGGGCGTCGTTTACTCGGTACCGGTGCGTTCGCCTGACGGCGTTNGTCTCAACTGCAGGATGATCGAGGGGAATCCTCGAAAAGCGGTCGTGGTCGCACATCCCGCAGTCGTGGGCTCTCGATACGTGCAGGTGGTAGACCTCGCCGATGAGCTCGCGCGCTCGTACTCGGTCTTTCTGTTCGACTTCCGCGGGCACGGGCGGAGCGGCGGCAAGTGCAGGCTGGGGTTCGAGGGGCCTTCGCTGGACCTCGCGGCGGTAGTGGCGCGCGCAAGGGCGCTCGGCTTCGAGAAAGTAGGCGTCGCCGGTTTCTCCATGGGCGCCGGGGCCGCTTTCCTCGCCTCTGCCGGCGGGACACGGATCGATGCCCTGGTGTCGATCGGGTGCCCGCCAACGTTTCCCGAGATGGCAACTTTAAGAGACCATCCCTTTGCCGCGCGACCGGTGATGAGGTTGTTCGGCCTGCGGCTCGACCCACGGCGCGATGAGGGGCCCGACCCTGTGGACGTCGCCGCCGGGCTGGGTCCGTTTCCCAAGCTCATGGTCTTCGGGGAGTGGGAGGTTGCGCCTCAGGAAGACATCGAGCTCTTCATCGAGGCGGTCGCGCCACCCAGGGAAAGGATGACCGTCCCCGGCGCCTGGCATACAGACCTCAAGGGGCGCCAGCGCGTAATCCGGGAGTGGTTCGAGCACGCGCTTTGATATCGAGCCTTGCCGGACGCCCCGGTTTTCGCTATCATCAACTTCGTTCCGCTGGGGGATCGTCTAGCGGTAGGACACTGGACTCTGGCTCCAGGTACGAGGGTTCGAATCCTTCTCCCCCAGCCATCTTTGTTTGAGACTGGTTGTGCGGCCGGCGCACCATTCCTATATGATTTGAGAAGTTCGATCGTGGCGCATTCGTCTAGCCCGGTTCAGGACGCCGCCCTCTCAAGGCGGTAACAGGGGTTCAAATCCCCTATGCGCCACCACTCCAAAACAGACCTCACCCCATTGCATACGGGATTTGAACCAGAGAGGTCGTCGTTTCCTGATCGCGGAGAGAGTATCTTTCCGCGAGTGTAACTTGGGGGGTGACAGGTGGACCGAAGGTCCACCGCCCTCAGGGGGGCGGGACGCCCCCCTAGGGGGAGCGGAATCCTGGCCAGCAAACCAGCGCCTACTGGTACTCACCTCAGGATGAAGCGACGTTCAATTCCCCGTATGCGCCACCACGCCACAACAGCAACAGCGTTACTCTCACATACGGAACCGGTCACCACGCGTGTGTCTCAGGCCGCCGTGGCTTCCTTGCCCTTCACGGATGACACCCACTTGATGAACGTGTCATGAAACGGGTGCAGCTTGTCCAATATTGGCGACGTGATCACCAGCACCGCCAAAAAATAAAGTCCCGCCGACGGGTTGATGACCGCGATTCCGATCGAGATGAGAAAGACGATAATCATGCTCACGTACCTGACTGTGAAATCGTAGGTGAACTCGTAGTCGAAATCGTGTGCGACCAGGCGACGGCCTTTGGTGGCATAAAGGCACAGGCTCAACGTGAGAACAGATGTTACAACCATTGTCGCCCCGTATATCGCAACTCCAAGACTGAGGTCTCCATACCTGCCCAGGAGGCTCGTGGCGTACGGGATGAACGCTATGATCATCAAGAAAAACAGGTTCAGCCACACAAGCATCGGATCGGCTCTCTCAATGTAATCGAACAAATCGTGGTGCCTGTACCAGAAAGCGCCGATTATCAGGAAGCTCAAGACGTAGGCGAGGAAATGACTCCAGACGCTGGAGAGGCTGTGCCACAGGTCGGCGTTCGTTGGCGAGCCTTTCAAAGCAGGCACGGCTATGGCGAGTACCAGGAGCGTTATCGCTACCGCGAACACCCCGTCGCTGAACGCCCCTATCCTTTCAATGCTCTCGAAGATCCTCCGCCTGCGCGAAGACTTTTCCGTTTGCTTCATCAGTGACTCCAGTCTCTTCCAACATCCAAAATGACGAATACGATCATCCAGCCACATACAATATCACTAGCGGCCTCACTTTTGGCTCCGGGATGACGTGGGGGCTGCGGCTGACTGAAGCAAGCATGAAGGGTTGGCGCTGGCTCGATTGAAGTCTCCACTATCGTCGGAAGAGCCAGGATCGACAGATGAAGCTCACATTCATAGGAACCAGGGGATACATCAAGCCCAGGACTGAGCGGCATCACATGCACGCGTCCTGCAAGATTACCTATCGCAACACCACCCTTGTGATCGACCAGGGTGAAGACTGGCTCGGAGTTCCACTGAGCTTCAGGGCTGACGCAATCCTCATCTCACATGCGCACCCCGATCACGCCTGGGGTCTGAAGAAGGGCGCGCCGGCCCCGGTGTATGCGAGTGAGGACTCGTGGGCGGTGATGACCACATTTGCAATCGAGGAAAGGCGCGTGGCGCCCGACCGCGAGCCGATCACCCTCAAGGACATCACTTTCGAGGCGTTCAAGGTCGAGCACTCGACGCGAGCGCCCGCCGTCGGGTACAGGATTACCGCTGGGCGGCATTCGATCTTCTATGCCCCGGACCTCGTCTACATCTATGATCGCGCTGAAGCCCTGGGGGGCGTCGATATCTACGTGGGAGATGGCTCGACCGTGGACATCTCTTTCGTCAGAAAACGCCCGGACGCGCTCATCGGCCACTCCCCGATCAGGACCGAGCTGACGTGGTGCAAAAAGGAAGGCGTACCCGCAATGATCGTCACGCACTGTGGAGCTCAGATAGTTGGAGCGGAAGATGAGGGTGCCGTGATCGAGCGGATCGAGGAGTTTGCGAGGGAGAGAGGCGTGAGCGTGGTCGTCGCGTATGATGGGATGGAGGTCGTGTTGAGGTGAGGGAATTGGCTGGAGGGGCTGCGACGCACGTTCGGGGTCAAACCACTTCAGTGCATGCGCAGCCACCACTCATTCAAACGATACGCACAGCACTGAAATCGTTGGACCCTCTTATGCATCACTTTATTTCGATGAACGTCAGGGTCCAGAGGGTGCTGCCGGTCATGATGAAGATGCCGGAGGCGGCGGCTGCTACGCCCCAGACGACAATGAACGAAAGCATGGCCAGGGCGATCGTGAAGGCGTTGTGGTGCCGGTCCGCCATCGTGAATATCGATGAGAGCGGGATGCTGAGGACCGCGATTACGGCGACCATGACTATGGCGCCCAGGATGCTCACTGCGAGCACGTACAGCCACGTCAGGACGACCTCGCGCCAGAAGTCTTTGAAGCACAGGTACGCCATGTGGACGGACTCGAATATCCCGCGGTCTTCTATCACCAGATACCGGGCCGCGAGCTCGAAAAGGATACTCAGGAAAAGCATCACCACCACAAGACCCACCCCGAATATCAGCGCCCCCAGGCACGGCAGGATGGTGCCTTTCTTCCCGATGGTCCACCAGAACAAGTAGGATGGCGCCGCGATGACAGCGATCACAAGCAGGTAGCCGAGAACGAGCACGAAGAACCTTGGAAAGTGGCTCTTCCCCCATTCCCATGCTCCACCCAGCCCTGACGGGTGGCCGTACTCGATGTCGGACACCGCCCCTATCGCCGACGCCTGGGCGAAGGCCCCGGCCGCGACGACGACCACTCCGACGAAGAAACCGATGATCAGGAACAGCGCCCAGAACGCCGCGTTCCCGTGGGCGAAGTCAGTGATCCTGGTGCCTATCCTGTGGACCGGGCTCAGACCGGTGAGGCCTCGTGGTATAGGGCTCTGCACCCAGAGGCTGAACCCCTGGGAGCCGCCGCCCGCGAACGCTATCACGAAGGCGATGAGCCAGAGGTACTTGTTCTGCCGAACGTAGAGCCACGCCCGCTTGAGGTTCTCGAACCCGTCGTTCTGCAATGCAGAGCCTTTCGAGCCGCTGGACTTAATCTGGTGCCTGTCCCCAAATCAAGCCACGGTGCAAGTGAGTGTCCCGATGCCCTCGATCGTCATCTCAATCTCGTCGCCGTGCGCCAGGCCGCCGATGCCGGACGGTGTCCCCGTTATGATGACGTCGCCCGGGCACAGGGTCATTATCCCCGACAGGAACGATATCAGGTGCGCCACGTCAAAGATCATCAACGACGTGTTTGAATGCTGCCTCTCCTCGCCGTTGAGCTTGAGGGAGATGTCGAGGTTGTCCGGCTCTATGTCGGTCTCCGCCCAGGGGCCGAGCGGACAGAAGGTGTCGAAGCCTTTCGCGCGCGTCCACTGTCCGTCCTCGATCTGGAGGTCGCGGGCGGTGACGTCGATACCGCAGGTATAGCCGAACACGTGGCGTAGCGCGTCCTCGACCACAACGCCGCGGGCCTCGATGCCGATGATGACCGCGAGCTCTGCCTCGTAATCGACCTGGGTCGAACGCTCGGGGCAGACGATGACCCCGCCGGGATCCAGGATCGAGGAGGGCGGCTTGAGGAATATCGTCGGCTCGGAGGCGGTCGGCATGCCGACCTCATCGGCGTGCTCCCTGTAGTTGAGGCCGATCCCGATGATCTTGCCCGGCACAACGGGCGCGAGGAGGGAGACGGCGGCGATATCGATCTTGTCGAACGCCACCTGGGTCTCGTCATAGGGCTCCCAGGCGATGGGCTGGATGCCCTCGTCGGTGTAGATCCCGTAACCGATCTTCCCCTGAGAGACGAACCTTGCGAGCCGCATGCCACCTCCTGCTGTCCGCGAGACGACGTCGCCGGGGGCGGGCGCTACGCCTCTTCCGGCTGCTCCTTCTTGTGCATCAGCCCGAACTCGATCGAGTCCACGAGCGCCAGCCACGAGGCCTCGATGATATTCTCGTTCACGCCTATGGTGCCCCAGGACTTCACCCCGTCGCTCGACTCGATGAGGACGCGCGTGACCGCGGCGGTGCCTTTCTTCTCATCCAGGACGCGGACCTTGTAGTCGGTCAGCTCGATGTCCTTCAAGGCCGGGAAGCTGCGTCCGATGGCGATCCTTATCGCGCGGTCCAGCGCGTTTACGGGGCCGTTTCCCTCAGCGGTGGCGATAAGCCTGCGCCCGCCGACGTGGATCTTGACAGTCGCCTCCGTCATCACCTTTCCGTCCTCGCGCTTCTCCATGATCACGCGGAACGACTCGAGCTTGAAGAAATGCTTGTGGGTGCCCAGCGCCTTGCGCACCAGTATCTCGAAGGACCCGTCGGCCGCCTCGAACTGGTATCCGACGTGCTCGAGCTCCTTGATCTGCTTGAGGATGTCGCGCAGTTGATCGGNGTTAGCATCCAGGTCGAAGCCGAGCTCCCTGGCCTTCAGCGTGATAGTCGACTTGCCCGAAAGCTCCGATACGACGATGCGCTGGATGTTCCCTACGAGCTCGGGGCGGATGTGCTCGTACGTGCGCGACTCGGTCTTCACGCCGCTCGCGTGTATGCCTCCCTTGTGAGCGAAAGCGCTCATGCCTACGAAAGGCTGGTGCGCGTCGGGGTGGATGTTCGCGAGCTCACTCACGTAGTGCGCGAGATCCGTCAATCCGGCGAGCTGGTCGCGCGGCAGGCAGTCGATTTCCATCTTGAGGGCGAGGTCGGGCATGACCGAGCAGAGGTTCGCGTTCCCGCAGCGCTCGCCGTAGCCGTTGATCGTGCCGTGGACCATCTTGACGCCCTCGCGGACCGCGGCAAGCGTGTTGGCGACCGCGCACTCGGAATCGTTGTGGGCGTGGATTGCGAGCTTCGTGGAGGTCTTGCCCCGCACGTCGCTCACGATGGACGCCACCTCGTGCGGGAGGGTCCCTCCGTTAGTGTCGCATAGCGCTACCCAGTCCACGCCGCCGTTAGCGGCAGCCTCGATGGTCCGAAGCGCATAGGCCGGGTTGTCCTTGTAAGCGTCGAAGAAGTGCTCCGCGTCGAAGATGACCTCGAGGCCCTTCTTCTTNAGGTACTTCACCGACTCTTCGATCATGAAGATGTTCTCGTCGAGCGAGGTCTTGAGCGCCGTCTCAACGTGGAAGTCCCACGACTTGCCGACTATGCACACGGCGGGCGCGCCCGATGCGACAAGCGCCTTCATCTCCTTGTCGCGCGAGGCGGAAGTCAGCGCGCGCCGGGTCGAGCCGAATGCTACCAGCTTGGAATTCTTCAGCGCTATCTTCGTTGCCGCCTCGAAGAACTCGAGGTCCTTCGGGTTCGATGCCGGGTAGCCGCCCTCGACGTAGTGCATCCCGAACGCGTCGAGGTGCTTGAGGATCTTTATCTTGTCTTCGAGGGAGAACGACACCCCTTCACGTGCCGCTCCGTCGCGGAGCGTCGTATCGTAGATGAAAACGTCGGGCACTTGTGTTCCTCTCCCCTTCAGGTCCGGGTACTCGCGCCTTGGCGGCGGCCGCTCAATAAGCTATCTTTCCGTGGCCCTTCGTGAACTCCTTGAACTCTTTCATGAGCTTCGTGGTTATCGGGCCCGGCAGTCCCTCGGCTATCGGCCTGTCATCGATGTAGGTGACGGGGGCGATCTCGGCCGCCGTTCCGGTCAGGAAGCACTCGTCGGAAGTGTAGCACTCCACCAGGGACAGCTGCTCCTCGCGGATCGGGATATTGAACTCGCCGCAGATCTGGAAGACGACCTGCCGCGTGATGCCGTTCAGCGCGCCGGCGTTCGTGGGCGGCGTGATGACCGCGCCGTCCAGAACGATGAAGAAGTTGTCGACCACGCACTCGGTTATGTAACCACTGTCGTTCAGCACCAGCCCCTCGTCGGCGCCGGCATGCAGGACCTCCAGGTGCGCGAATATGTGGTTCAGGTAGTTGAGCGACTTGATCTGCGGGCTAAGCGCGTCGGGGTTGCTCCTGCGAGTCGAGACCGTCACCAGCTTGAGTCCGTGATGGTAGACCTCGTCCGGGTAGATCTTGATGGTGGAGGCGATGATGATGATGTTGGGGTTCGCGCACTTGGTCGGGCTCAGGCCGAGGTCGCCCTTGCCCCGCGTCACCACCAGCCGCACGTAGCCGTCTTCGAGGCCGTTGCGCTCGACCGTCTCGCAGATCTTCGCTCCCAGCTCAGCGGGGGTCATCGGTATGTCGAGCCGCAGCACCCTGGCGCCGTTGTAGAGGCGCTTGAGGTGCGCTTCCAGCATGAACACGTTGCGGTTGTAAACCCTTATGCCCTCGAACACGCCGTCGCCATAGAGCAGCCCATGGTCGAACACCGATATCTTGGCATTCTCCTCGTCAACAAACTCGCCACCGACATAGATCGTAAGCCCCATTGTTTGCGCTCAACTCCCCTCTCGTACGTACTTCGCTATGAGGTCGCCCACCTCGGTCGTGCTCATCCCCATCTTACCCGCCGAGAGGTTCTTGATGTCACCCGAGCCCAGCGACCTGATGATGGCGCCCTCGATGAGGTCGGCCGCTCTCTTCTCGCCCAGGAAGTCCAGCATCATCTGGACCGCCGCGATCGCGGCCAGCGGGTTGATGACGTTCTTACCCGTGTATTTCGGCGCCGAGCCGCCGATGGGCTCGAACATTGACGTTCCCTCAGGGTTGATGTTCCCGCCGGCGG
>JGI24138J36424_10000130_pt1 | contig 19545 bp, 19 predicted proteins | sample BarGraNGADG00312_2_FD_36424 | JGI IMG/M metagenome (IMG submission 36424) | reverse complement strand
GCTCTCGGTAACGAGGTTGTCGGCGATGCCGGCGGCCAGCTTGGCCAGCGTGTTGGCAGTGGCGGGAGCGACAACGAAGAGATCCGCCCGCTCGAGGTGCGGATATGGGCTGTCCGAGCTCGAGCGACGCGCCAGCGCGTTGAGCGTTTGGGAGCTTACGAAGCCCTCGCCGGCCGGCGTCAGAAGTGGGACGACCTCGTGCCCGGCCTTGACGAAAAGGCGTACGAGCTCACACGCCTTGTAGGCGGAGATGCCTCCCGAGACAGCGACGATGATCTTGGCCATCGCACGAACATTAGCCCTACGCTCACGCAGGGCGCGAGTCTCGGCGGGTCGAGACCCGTGTTTCACCTCCCNGCCCGATGAGCGCTAGGCATCCTCGAGCGGAGGACGGCCGTCGCGCCAGTTCCACTCCGAGCGGCGCATGAAGCGCGTGACGGCCTCCGACATCGGCATATCGAGGGCCGCAAAAGCAGTAATGCTCGAGGCGAGCGCGCCGGCGTTCTCGCTGTTTGGCCCGGCCAGCAGGGTATCGATCTGCTCCAGCAAGCCCTCGGGCTTCGAGGGAGTGCGCTTCAGCTGGTGCAGGAACCACTTGTGGTACGGGTAGAGCATGCGATTTTGCGCCAGCACCGTCCGCCCCGCGTAAAGCGCCAGGCGCGACCCGGCGAAGCTGGCCAGATAGCGGTCTCGGCGCTTGTCGGCCTCGTGCATGAACCACTCCATCAGCATCACGTGGGCGACGAAGTCACGCAGCTTCTCTTCGCGCTCGTGCTCGGGGTAGGCCGCCGCCGCCTCGATTCGCGCCTCCAACCCCTCGACGCGCGAGAAGGCGACGAACGCATCCTCGAAGGCCCAGCGCGCGGGCTCGCTTCCTTGAAGCGCCACCTCGTCGATGAAGGCAAGCCCGATCACCTTGCCGTCGAGGTAGCCACCCTCGAAGTCGGCCAGCGTGTCGTCGAAGACCGTCAACTGATCTTGCTCGAGACGCGCCGCGGCCGCCGCGTCGGAGTAAACGAGCATGACGTCGAGATCAGAGGAAGGCGAGGCCAGCCCGTGCGCGACCGAGCCTCCGACGACGAGACCCAGCAGCTCAGGGTCGGGAGAGAAGCGCTCGCAGGCGCGCGCGATCAGGCGCTCGTGCTGCGGTAGGAGAGAGCGCGCCAACTAAACGCTTACACGGGCGACGATGCGAGACATGATCTGATTCTGCCAGCGCGGCGCCGAACCGCCACGACGATTCGCCTCAGTACTGCTTGTACTCGTACGAGAGCTTGTTCTGGGCTACTTCTTCCAGAGCCATCGTCAAGTAGTTCTTGGAGCGCGACTCGATCATCGGCGGCGGCGCCTCGTCGAAGGAGCCCTCGCCGAGCATGTGGTGGTAATTGTTGATCTGCCTGGCTCGTTTTGCGGCCACGATAACGAGTGCATAACGTGAGTCGACGCATTCGAGCAGGGTGTCTACGCGCGGATCGATCATGGTTCAATCGTAGCTGCGAGCGCAAGTTCCCGCCGAACCACGCGCTCCAGCTCGTCGGCGGCGTGGTCCAACTCGTCGTTCACGACGACGTGATCGAACTCGCCGGCCTGCTCCAGCTGCTCGTGCGCCAGGCGTACGCGTTCGCCGATCTCAGTGTGGGTCTCGGTCGCTCGCTCCGTTAGCCGCCGCTCGAGCTCGGCCACNGTTGCGCTGATGAAGATCGTGACTGCGCCCGGGACAATCCTCTTCACGGTCATCGCGCCCACGGTCTCGAGCTCGAGCACGCAGACCCGCCCCGCCTTCTTGATGCGCTCCAACTCGGAGTGAAGCGTTCCGTAGCGCTTCCCCGAGACGTAGATGCGGTATTCCAGAAAATCGCCGGCCTGCAGCCGCCTCTCGAACTCCTCGGGNCTAAGGAACCAGTACTCGCGCCCGTTAACTTCACCCGGCCGCTGCTCTCGCGTCGTCGCCGAAACGGCGTGCTCGAGCTGGGGAAGGCGGCGCAGCAGCTCGGCGATCAGCGTTCCCTTGCCGGCGCCGGAAGGGCCGGTGACGACGATGACCGGGACAGAGCTCATTGGCGGAAACCTACTGTCTCGGTCTGCAAAGGTGTGGGCTGACCGTTCGCCTCAGCTGCGGCTAAAAAGGGCAATCAGCTCGCCGCGCTGACGATCGGAAAGGCCGCCGACCGTCTTCGACTGGCTGATGCGGCACTGGTTGAGGAGCCGGGCCGCCTTGACGCGACCGAACTTGGGCACCGCCATGAGGATGTCCAGGACCTTCGCCGTCTCGACGTATTCCGGCGGCTGGCCGAGGATGTCCTCAATCCGCGCGCCCCCTTCTTTGAGGTCACGCTTGAGTTTCGCTCGCCTGACGCGNATCTCGTTCGCTCGCTGCAACGCTTCCATACGTTGATCGAGCGAGCGAGCAGGCGCTTGTGCTTGCCCCTTCGAAAGCACCATCGGCGGCCATACTAACAATTCAGGCGTAACGGTCAAGCCGTAAGATTCTCGCCGTTTTACAGGAGTTTTCGGATCGGGTGCAGATCGGTCGATGCCGAGCTAGGCAGTAGAGGCCCGATGAGCGGCTCCACGAGCCTCGCCCGGGCGCTCGAAACCCCGCGCGCGAGCTTCTTCNTCGAGCTCGGTTCTCACCCGATCGGGCGCTTCGAGGTCGCCGAAAAGAACCGAACCGAGAGCCACCGCCGAGGCCCCTGCGGCGATCAGATCGAGCGCCTGCTTTCCGCTGCGCACTCCGCCCATGCCGACGATCGGAACGGATCCCTTCGTCGCCTCGTAGCATAGGAAAACCGCAGCCAGAGCCACCGGTCTGAGCGCTGCGCCGGAGTAACCGCCAACGCCCAGCCCGAGCCTGGGCTCCAGCGTCCATTCGTCGAGAACCAGGCCGCGCAAGGAGTTGACGAGAGAGAGGCCGCTCGCTCCCGCTTCGATTACGCCCTTCGCGACCGCGGCGATGTCCGGTAGTTGCGGCGAAAGCTTGGCGTAGAGGGGTTTGCCGCTGACAGCTCGGCAAGCCGCAACGATCTCGGCCGCTCCCGCGGCGGCCGGATCGACGTTGGGGCAGGAGAGATTGAGCTCCAGCGCGCTCACCGACTCGCGCTCGCCGATGCGCTCGCAGACATGAGCGTAATCCGCGGCATTCGAGCCGCCGACCGAGATCCAGAGGGGCATCTCAAGCTCTTCGAGGCGCGGCAGCACCTCGGCGCGAAAACGCTCGACGCCCGGGTTCTGCAGACCGATCGAGTTGAGTAGGCCGAATTCCGTCTCGGCCAGGCGTGGCTGCGGATTGCCCAGCCTGGGCTCCGGCGTGATCGTCTTGGCCACGTAGACGTCGAGGCTGCGCGCAACCCTCGGTGCAGTCAGCGCGTCCAGACAGCCCGAGGCGTTCAGGATCATGCTTCCGCCCCATCGCCTATNAGCGGCGGAGCGGGAGNACGCCCATTCAGTACCGGCCCCTCGACGCAGAGCCGTCTCGACTCGCCGTCGAGCTCGATCACACAGCCGTAGCAGGCGCCAAAGCCGCAGGCCATGGGAGCCTCCCAGGCGAGCTGAGCGTCAGGAACGAGCGCGTGCACCGCGTGCAGCATCGGCTCGGGCCCGCAGGCGAGAACGTCCACGGGGCCTTCGGGGATGAGCTCTGTCACGAGCTGGGGCTCGATACAGACCTCGGCCTTGGGAACGAGCTGGGCGNCCTCGGCCTGGCGGCTGGTGCGGAAACCGAGGACGACCGGAGGATTCCCCATCACCTGCNCGGTGTACGGNAAGGGCGCGACNCCGATGCCGCCGCCGACCAGCAGNGGTCGCTTGACGTCGGTGCGAAAGCCGTTGCCGAGCGGCCCGAAGACNCCGATCGTCTGACCCCGCTCGAGCTCGCAGAGCACGCGCGTGGCCGGACCGACCGGATTGATCAGAAAGGCCAGCTCGCCGCGCTCGGCAAGGCAGATCGAAAAGGGCCGGGGCATGATGTGGCCGGGCACGTCGAGCATGAAGAACTGACCCGGGAGCCCGGCTTCGAGCGCGCCGCGCTCGAGCCGGAGCAAGGTGTACAAGCCGATCCTCTCGCTACCGCTGACGCGGCGGCTCTCCCTGCGAGGAGACGCCACTAGGAAGACTCTCCCTCGCTACTGCGACCGCCCGACGCCGCGCCGCTGTCGGCGGCGATTCGCTCCTGTAGGGAGCAGGACTCGCTGCGGCGGGCGTTGGCGATCGCCTGCACGGCGGCGGCCGCCCCGGAGATGGTGGTGATGCAGGGAACGCGGGCAATCAGCGCAGCCTCACGAATCAAGTAGCCGTCNGTGCGGGCTCCCGAGCCCTGAGGAGTGTTGACGACGAGGTCGCAGCGGCCGCGGCGAACCAGATCGACGACCGTCGTGCCCTCCTTGCCGTCGACCTCCGAGACCTTCAGCACTTCGCCGACCTCGATCCCGGCGCCGGCGAAGGCTTTCGCCGTTCCCCGCGTTGCGACCAGCTCGAAGCCCAGGCCGACCAGCGCCGCTGCCACGGGCACGGCGGCGGATTTGTCGGCGTCCCTGACCGAGAAGAAGGCCGTTCCGCTCGCGGGCAGCTCGCGCCCGGCCGCGCGCTCGGCCTTGGCCAGCGCCGTGGGCAGATCTTCTGCCGTCGCCATCACTTCGCCGGTCGAGCGCATCTCGGGGCCCAGCACCGGGTCGGCGCCGGGGAAGCGCGAGAAGGGCAGCACGGCGGCCTTGACGCTGTACTGGCGCGGTGGTCGCTCGGGTGGCAGCTTCAGCTCGGAAATCGTGGCTCCCGCGCCAAGCCGGCAGGCCGCGGCGACAAGATTCACGCCCGTCGCCTTGCTGGCGAAGGGAACCGTGCGCGAGGCACGCGGATTAACTTCGAGCACGAACACCTCGTCGCCCACCACCGCCAGCTGGACGTTGAGCAGGCCGACGACTCCCAGCGCCGGTCCGAGGCGGCGAATGATCGTGGTGATCTCCTCGGATACGGCCGGCGTGAGCGACGGCGCCGGAAGCACGCAGGAGGAATCGCCGGAGTGAACGCCCGCCTCTTCGACGTGTTGCATGATCGCGCCGATGTAGGTGCTCTCACCGTCTGAGAGCGCATCGACGTCGATCTCGACCGCGTTCTCCAGGAAGCGGTCGATCAGTACCTTCCGGTGCGCCGCGACGAGTGCCGCTCGTACGTCCGAGGGTTGGTAGCAAACGCGCATGGCCCGGCCACCGAGGACATACGAGGGTCGAACCAGCACCGGGTAACCGATGCGGTCGGCCACCTTGTTGGCCTCCTCCGACGAGGACGCCATGCCCCACTCCGGGCAGCGCACGCCGAGGTGTGCGAGCAGATCGCCGAAGCGCTCCCTGTCCTCGGCCAGGTCGATTGCCTCGAAGGGTGTGCCCATGATGCGGAAACCGGCCGCCTCGATCGCCCGCGCCAGCTTGAGCGGTGTCTGGCCGCCGAACTGGATCACTATCCCAGCCGGGCGTTCGCGCTCGCAGATCGCCAGCACGTTCTCGATCGTCAAGGGCTCGAAGTAGAGACGGTCGGAAGTGTCGTAGTCGGTGGAGACGGTCTCGGGGTTGCAGTTGACCATCACCGCCTCGTAGCCGAGCTCGCGGAAGCTCTGTGCGGCGTGGACGCAGCAGTAGTCGAACTCGATCCCCTGCCCGATCCGATTCGGGCCGGAGCCGAGGATGACGACGCTCTGCTTCTCACGTCCGGGATCCGGGACCGCCTCGTCAACCTCGCCCCAGGTCGAGAAGAAATAGTTCGAAGCGGCCTCGACTTCGCCGGCACAGGAATCCACGCGACGGTAGGTGGGCTTGATGCCGAGCGCCAGCCTCTTGGCGCGAAGCTCGAGCTCTTCGCAGCCGGCAGCGTCGGCGATCTCGGCATCCGAAAGACCCAGACGCTTGAGGCGCAGCAGCTCGCCTGAATCGATGTGGTCGAGTGCCGGCACGCGCCCCAACACCAGCCGAATGCGCTCGATCTCCGATCTGAACCAGGGGTGGATTCCATCGGGCAGGTCGTCCAGCTCGAGCCAGGGCGAGTCCACGCCGGCGTCGAGCTCGCGCGAACGGCGCGCCTTGAGGAAGGCCTCGCTGAAGGTGCGCCCGATTCCCATCGCCTCGCCGACCGACTTCATCTGCGTGCCCAGCGTCGAGTCGGCGCCGGGGAACTTCTCGAAGGCGAAGCGCGGGAACTTGACCACGACGTAATCGAGCGTGGGCTCGAAGGAAGCCGGCGTCGTCCTCGTCAGGTCGTTCGGTATCTCGTCGAGCGTGTAGCCGACGGCCAGCTTGGCGGCCACCTTGGCGATCGGGTAGCCGGTGGCCTTGGAGGCGAGAGCCGAGGAGCGCGAGACGCGCGGGTTCATCTCGATCACCCGCAGCTCGCCCGTCTCCCGCTCGCGCGCAAACTGGATGTTGGAGCCGCCGGTCTCGACGCCGACTGCGCGGATGATCGCGATCGAGGCGTCGCGTAGCTCCTGGTAGGCCTCGTCGGAGAGCGTCATTTGCGGCGCCACCGTCACCGAGTCGCCCGTGTGGACGCCCATCGGGTCGAGGTTCTCGATCGAGCAGACGATGACGACGTTGTCGATGCGGTCGCGGATCACCTCCAGCTCGAACTCGTCCCAGCCTCGCACCGACTCCTCCACCAGCACCTGGCCGATCGGGCTCTCGGAGAGACCCATCGCCACCTGGCGCTCGAGCTGGGCGCGGGTCGAGACGAAGCCGCCGCCGTGCCCACCGAGGGTGAAGGCAGGACGGACTACCGCCGGCAGGCTCACGCCGGGCAGATCTGAAAGCTGCGTGACGATGCGCGACTCGGGCACTCGCAGGCCCACGCTCTGAACGGCGTCGCGGAAGAGCAGGCGATCCTCGGCGCGGCGAATGACGTCCACCGGCGCTCCGATCAGCTCGACACCGAGCTCGTCGAGCACGCCGGCTTCGGAGAGCTGGATCGCCAGATTGAGCGCCGTCTGGCCGCCGAGCGTCGGCAGCAGAGCGTCGGGCCGCTCGCGCTCCAGCACCGAGGTCACGCCGGCTACGTCGAGNGGCTCNAGGTAGGTGCGGTCGGCGAAGCCGGGGTCGGTCATGATCGTCGCCGGGTTGGAGTTGACGACGATCGTGCGGAAGCCCTCCTCGCGCAGCACCTTGAGCGCCTGGCAGCCGGAGTAGTCGAACTCGCAGGCCTGCCCGATCACGATCGGGCCCGAGCCGATGACGCAGATCGATTTCAGATCCTTTCGCCTAGGCACGCTGGGCGCCCTTTCTCCGGCAAAGCTCGGCAACCCAGTCTTCGATCAGCGACCGCGCATCGTGCGGGCCGGGGCTGGCCTCGGGGTGGAACTGCACCGAGTGGGCGTCGAGCTTGGGATAGGCCAGTCCTTCGACGGTGCCGTCGTAGAGGGAGATGTGGGTCGCCTCCTTGTCGTCGGAGGGGGCGACCGCGAAGCCGTGATTCTGGCTTGTGACGAGCACGCGCCCGCTTGGCCGATGCAGCACCGGGTGATTCGCTCCGCGGTGGCCGAAGGGCAACTTGTAGGTCTCGTGGTCGGTCGCCAGGGCAAGGAGTTGGTGCCCGAGGCAGATGCCGAAGACGGGTACCCGCCCGAGCAGCTCGCGAATTGTTGCGACCTCGGCGACGAGCGGCTCGGGATCGCCGGGGCCGTTCGAGAGCATGACCCCGTCAAAGTTCGCCAGGGTGCCCGAGTCTACGTCGTGCGGCATGATCGTCACCTTGGCGCCCGCGCTCGTCAGCCGGCGCAGGATCGAGCGCTTGGTTCCGTAGTCGATCACGGCCACCGATACCAGCCCGGCATCGGAGTAGACGACGGGCTCGGGCGTGGAGACCTCGGCGGCCAACGCCCGCCCGGCCATCTTCGGCTGCTCGAGCACGGTCTCGAGGGTGTCTTCGTAGGCGCTCGCGCCGGCGACCACCGCGGCTCGCATCGATCCTCGGTCGCGCAGGTGCAGCACGAGCGAGCGGGTGTCGACGCCCGTCAGCGCGACGATGCCGTTGTCGCTCAGCCAATCCGTCCAGGCGGGCCCGCGCGCTTCGCGCATGATCGCCGCCCTGGCCTGCGGCCGCGCCGACTCCGAGCGGCCGCGGGCGACGCCGTAGTTTCCGACCATCGGAGCTGTGAAGCAGATCAACTGCTCGGCGTAGCTGGGGTCGGTGAGGATCTCCTGGTAGCCGGTCATCGCGGTGGCGAAAACCGCTTCGCCCAGAGCGGTGCCGTCGGCTCCTACCGACTCGCCGCGAAAGACTGTTCCGTCTTCGAGCACGATATAGCCGCTTGTTGCAAGCTCTCTCATGCGACCATCCGTTCCGATCCGAAGACGACACGGCCGGCGGCGAGCGTGAGCACTACCTCTCCTCGAAGCGCCTGCCCGAGCAGCCAGGAGTTGGTCGAAAGCGAGCGGAAGCGCTCCTCGCGCACCATCCAACTCGCCTCCAGATCGAGCAGCACCAGATTGGCGGGCTCGCCCACGTTGATGCGCGGAACCGGCAGGTCGAAGGCGTGAGCGGGCCCTGTAGACATGCGATCGAGCAGCGTCTCGAGCGAAAGCAGGCCGGGCGCGACCAGGTGCGTGTAGAGCGCCGCGAAAGCCGTCTCGAGGCCTGTGACGCCGAATGGCGCCGCTTCGAAGGGAACGTCCTTCTCCTGGCGAGCGTGTGGGGCATGGTCGGTGGCGATGCAGGAGATTGCCCCGGACTTGAGCGCCTCGATCAGGGCCAGGCGGTCGAGCTCGGAGCGCAGCGGCGGGTTCATCTTCAGGTTGGCGTCGAGCGAGCGCACGGCCTCGTCTGTGAGGCAGAGGTGGTGCGGCGTGGCCTCGGCGCTCACCTGCACGCCGTCCACCAGCGCGTGGCGTAGTAGCTCGACCGATTCGCTCGTGGAAAGGTGCATGAGGTGCAGCGGTTGATCTTCGTAGGCCGCGAGCGCAAGGTCGCGTCCGACGGCGACGCTCTCGGCGACCGACGGATACCCGGCCAGTCCCAGCTCGGCCGAGACGNCTCCNTCGTGCATCTGGCCGCGACGCGAGAGCGAAGATTCCTCGCAGTGCAGCGCCAGCCGGCGCCCGGTCGAGCCGGCGTACTGCAGCGCTCGGCGCATCAAAGCGGCCGAGCGTACGGGCTGCCCGTCGTCGGTGAAGGCGGCGGCGCCGGCCTCGGCCAGCTCGCCCATCTCGGTCAGCTCCTCCCCCGCGAGCCCATGTGAGATTGCGGCCATGAAACCGGTGGGTACCTTCGCTTCCTCCTGCGCCAGCTCGATCAGCGCTCCCAGCACGGCCGCGTTGTCGACCGTCGGGGAGGTGTTGGGCATGGCCAGAATGGCGCAGTAGCCGCCGGCCGCGGCCGCGGCGCTGCCCGAGGCGATCGTCTCCTCGTCCTCGCGCCCGGGCGTGCGCAGGTGCACGTGCGGATCGACGAAGGCCGGCGCCAGCACCAGCCCCTCGGCCGCGACGCCCTTGCCCGCGCTCTTCTTGCCCGACGGTTGAGCGAGCTCGCTGATGATGCCCTTCTCGATCTTCACGTCGAGCAGCGCGTCTACCCCGGCGCCGGGGTCGAGCACGCGGGCGCCGCGAATCGTCAGCGAGCCGGACGCGCCGGCCTTGCTGTGCAGGATCATCAGGCGACCTCGTTCATGTTCACGCTGGGGGCGAGCGAGACGGGTCCCTGAGTCAGCAGGTCGTAGAGCACCGCCATGCGCACCACCAGCCCCGAGCGCACCTGGGCCTCGATCAGCGACGCGGGCGAGTCGGCGACGCGCGGGTCGATCTCGACGCCGCGGTTGATCGGGCCGGGGTGCATCACGAACTGTCCCGGCCGCAGCCGGGCCGGAGTTATCCCCCAGCGGGCCGAGTACTCGCGCAGGCTGGGCACGAAGTTCTCGCCCGCCGCCATCCGTTCTTGTTGCATCCGCAGCACGTAGACCACGTCGGCGGTCTCGATGCGGGAGATGTCACTCGAGACCTCGCAGCCGATTTGCTCGAAGCCGCGCGGAATGAGCGCGGGCGGGCCGATGCAGGTAGCGCTCGCATCGACCANGTTGAGCGCTTGTACCAGCGACCGGGCAACGCGCGAGTGCAGCACGTCGCCCACGATCGCCACCTGTAGCCCGGCCAGATGCCCGATCGCCTCCTGCATCGTGTAGAGATCGAGCAGCGCCTGGGTCGGGTGCTGGTGCTTGCCGTCGCCGGCGTTGACTACGTGCGCNCTGGTCGTCTCGGCGATCAGCTTCGGCGCNCCGATCTGGACATGGCGGATGACGATCACATCCGGCTGGTAGGCCGTCAGCGTGCGGGTGGTGTCTCTGAGCGACTCGCCCTTCTCGACCGAGGAGCCGCTCGCCCTGAGCGTCATCACGTCGGCCGAGAGTCTCTTGGCCGCCAGCTCGAAGCTGGAGGCGGTTCGAGTCGAGGACTCGTAGAAGAGGTTGACGATCGTGCGTCCGCGCAGAGTCGGCAGCTTCTTCATCTCGCGCTCCAGCGAGCGAGAGAAGTTACGCGCGGTTGCCAGCAGCCTCTCGACGATCTCGCTGCTCAGATCCTCGATCGAGATCAGGTGCCTCTTCGGCGCCGCCGTCGCGGTCTGCGCATCGCCTGCAATGACGCGTATCTCAGCCATCTTGCGCAACCTCCTCGAGCGCGGGAATGAGCAGAACGGCGTCCTCGCCGTCAACCTCGGAGAGACGCACCTGGATGCTCTCTCTGCGCGAGGTGGGCAGGTTCTTGCCCACGTAGTCGGGGCGAATGGGAAGCTCGCGATGGCCGCGGTCGATCAGCACGGCCAGCTGAACTCGCTCNGGGCGCCCGTAGTCGAACAGGGCCTCGATCGCCGCCCGAATCGTGCGTCCCGTGTAGAGGACGTCGTCCACGAGAACGCAGGTCTTTCCCTCNAGCGGGAAGTCGAGTGAGGTTGCCCGCACGACCGGCTGCGGATGGAGCGGCGCTTCGCCGCCTCGCACCTGCACGTCGTCGCGATAGAAGGTGATGTCGATCACTCCGAGATCGACGGTGTGACCGGCGTGCTCGGCAATCAGCCGGCGTAACCGCTCGGCGATCGGGACGCCGCGGCAGTGGATGCCCACNAGCGCGAGGCGCTCAAGGTCGTCGGCCTGCTCGATCAGCTCGTGCGCGATGCGCGTGAGGGTGCGCTCGATCGCCTCGGCGTCGAGAACGGTCTTCCCTACCGCGCCGCCGGAGGAGCTCAGAGCGGGTACCGGGTCGCGGGCCTAGTTACGGCTGGGTAGATCATCTCTTCTCCTTTCCGGCCTCTCTGGACCGGGTTAAAGGTTTACCTCGGCAAGAGTAGCGCCTGCGAGCGACGAGCGGTAGTCAGAGCGGAAACTAGGGCTCGCTCGCGGGCTCGCTCGAGTCGAGCGGAGCCGGCGCGAGACGGCCCAGGGTGCCCGACAAGGCAACCATCACAACCGCCGCGGCGAGCGTCACGAGCAGCGCCTCGCGCAGCGAGATCACCTTGGATAGGCCGCCGATCACCGGCGCGACGAGAAGGAAGGCGGGCCAGGAAGCGACGAGAAGAGCGGCCAGCCCTTGCCCCTCGGGCAGCGGCAGCTGGCCGGCGGCGCGAAACAGCGTGGGCGCCTGGCACGAGAGCCCGAGCCCGAAGAGCGCGAAACCGAGCAGGACGACGAGCGGCGTCGGAAAGGCCAGGGCCAATCCGAGCCCGCAGATCGCCGCGGCACTTCCGGCCCGAACCAGGCCGCCCACTCCCATCCTCATCACCAAGTGGTCTCCGCGGAGGCGCCCAACGGTCATCGTCAGCGAGTAAAGGCCGAAGGTGAGAGCCGCGAGCGCGGCCGAAGAGCCGACCTTGTGCGCGTAGACGGCGCTCCAGGAGGTGGCCGTGCCTTCACAAAAGAGCTCGAAGAAGGAGACCACGACGATTACCGTCAGCGCGAGCGAGAGACGTATCCGGCGGCGATGGGCGCGGGTAACCCGCTCAGTCTCGATCAGGAAGAAGCCAATTCCGATACCGGTAAAGAGAAGTAGCGCCGAGACGCCGAGCAGGTGAGTCCGGTACGAGACGCCGAGGTGCGCGACCAGCGAAGCGACCAGCGCGCCGGCCATCATCCCGACCGAGAAGCCGCCGTGCATCTTGGAGAGGATCGTGCGTCCGTAGCGAGCCTCGAGCGCGATCGCCTGCGCGTTCATGCTCACCTGGACGAGGCCATTCACCGCGCCCATGAAGAAGAGCGCGAGGGCGAGCATGATCCGCGAGGGCGCAAGCGCGATGAAGGCAAACGCGAGCGCCTGGAAGGGCGCGGAGGCCCGCAGCAGCAAGCGACTGCCGTAGCGCGGGCTCACGAATCCGGCCAGCGGCGAAGAGGAGATCGCGCCGATGGTCATGCAGGCGAGCGTCAACCCGAGCCTGGCGAGCGAGAAGTGAAACTCGCTCTGTATCGCCGGGATGCGCGCGGCCCAGCTGCCGACGAAGATGCCGGTGGAGGCGAAGATAATCGTGAGGGAGATACGCGCCTGGCGATCCGTGGCCANGAGCCGGAGGCTACCTATCGCGCTCCCCCACCTCGGCCGCCGGCGCCGGTTACATCTTCTCGGGCGCCTCGACACCAATCAGGTCGAGGCAGCGGGCGATCACCGAACGCGTCGCCTGGCAGAGGCCGAGCCGGAAGGACTGGGCGCGTGAGCCGATCACGCGGCGGTGGTGGTAGAAGCGGTGAAAGTCGTCGGCGAGGCGGATCGCGTAGGTCGGAATGGCCTGCGGCGTACGGCGCTCTGTCGCCTCGTGCACCAGCTTGGGGAACTCGACCAGGCGCTTCAACAGTCCGCGTTCCTCATCCGACAGCTCCTGCGGCGGCTCGGCGCCGGCCTCGATCGTTCCTCCGGCCTTGGCCAGGATGCTCGAGATGCGGGCGTGCGCGTACTGGACGTAGTAGACGGGATTCTTCTGTGAGTGCTCGGCGGCCAGCTCGATATCGAGCTCGATCGTCTGGTCGGGGCCGCGCGACACCAGGTACCAGCGGGCGGCATCCAGGCCGATCAACTCGATCAGCTCGTCGAGCAGCACGATGTCGCCGCGACGCTTGGACATCTTCTTCGTGCGCCCGCCCTCGACTATGTGCACGAGCTGGTAGAGGATGACCTCCACCTTGCCGGGATCGTCGCCGAGCAGGCGCGCCGCCACCCGGTACCAGTCGCGCACGCCGTGATGATCGGCGCCGAGCACGTAGATCGCCCGCTCGAAACCGCGCTCCAGCTTGTCGGCCAGATAGGCCAGGTCCGCCGCCTCATAGGTCGGGTTGCCGCCACGCTCCGGCGAGCGAACTAGCACGCGATCCTTTTCGTCCTCGAAAGCGGTCGAGCGGACGTAGAGAGCGCCGTCGGAGGTGTAGGTGTCGAGCCGCTTCATGAGCGCGGGCAACCGCTTTTCCATCTTGCTCTGGTAAGCCCAGTTGTCGATGTGGACGCGGAAACGCTCCAGCGTCTGCCCGATCGAGTCGATCATGGACGGCACCGGGTCTCCTTCGCCGCGCGCGATCTCGAAGACGTAGTCGCCGAGGTAGCCGCCCTCGGGCGGCTCCTCCCCACGCCGCCGAGCTTCACCGAGGCGCGGAAGAGATCGATCTGCGTGCCCTGATCGTTGACGTAGTACTCGCGCTCGACCTCGTTGCCGCTGAAGGCGAGCAGACGCGCCAGCGAGTCGCCGTAGGCGGCGTTACGCCCGGACCCGACCGTGAGCGGTCCCGTCGGGTTGGCCGAGACGAGCTCGACCTGAACGCGCGCGGGATGCCGTGAGGAGCCGGCGCCGTAGGCGCCTCCGGCCGCCAGCATCTCGCTCAGCGCCTCGCCGTACCAGTCGGGGTTGAGAAAGAGGTTGAGGAAGCCCGGGCCCGCGACCTCCGCNCGCTCGACGCCGCCGATGNGCTCGGCCGCCTGNCTGAGCTCTTCGGCCAGCTCGCGCGGACTCGTGCCNCGCTCGGGCGCCAGACGAAGAGCGACGTTGGTGGCGAAGTCTCCGTGCTTGGGATCGCTCGGCCGCTCCAGCTCGACTGCAGCACCGACCGCGCCGGCCAGCTCGCCGGCCAGACGCTCGAGTGCCAGGCTCACCCGATCTCCCGCTCTTTCGGGGTGAACAGCTCTTCCAACGCGTGCAGCTCGGCCGGCTTGCCGACACCGATGATGATGTCGCCTTCCTCCAGCGGAAGCGAAGGGGACGGCGTCGTGTCGAAGCTGCCGTCGGCCTTGCGAACGGCGATGATCAGGACGCCGGTCGTGTCGCGAACCCGTAGCTCGCCGATCGATTCGCCCACGTGCAAACAGCCGGGGGTCACAACGATCTCCTCGAACTGGAGCTCATCGGAGCCGCTTGTCGAGGCCACGTCGAGATAGGCCGCGACCTGAGGCTTCAGTACCAGCTTGGCCATCTCGCGGCCGGCGGTCGAGTAAGGCTGGACAACGCGATCGGCGCCGGCCATGCGCAGCTTCTTGGCTGCGTCGTCATCGGAAGCACGGGCGACGATCAGTATGTCCGGGCGAGCAGCCCGCGCCGAGAGCGTGATGTAGAGATTNTCGACGTCGGAGTCGGCCGAGGCTACGAGGCCCCGCGCCCGCTCGATGCCGGCACTGAAGAGATTGGCGTCCTCGGTGCCCGAGCCTTCGACGATTACGTCGCCGTTTTTTCGCGCGGCCTCCAGTGCGTCTGCATGGAAGTCGACGACCAGGTACGGCTCACCCGACTCGCGGAACTCGCGCGCGGCACGGCGGCCGACGCGGCCGTAGCCGCAGATGATGAAGTGGTTTCGCATCGATTCGATCGTCAAGCGTCTCCTCCGTTCTTGCCACACTCCCGTCAAGAGCCCGCGAGCGATCGCCTCGGCGATAACTCCGGCGACGTATAGAAAGATTGCCACGCCGGAGAGAAGCAGGATGACCGTGAAGATCTGCGCGCCCTCCGACTCCGGCCTTGAGTCCAGTCCGGTGAGCGAGACCGACACAACCGCTCGGTAGAACGACGGTATCCAGCGCTCGCCGAAGGCGTGGAAGCCGATGGTGCCGACGCCTATCAAGCCGACCAGAGCCAAAAAGGCAAGTAGGAAGCGGCGGACGCGGATATTGTCGAGCTTGCTCACCGTCGAGCTGTATCGTAGAGACATGGAAGACGACGGCCTAGACAGGCACCTGAACATTCATCTCGATCCCTCTCTTCTGGCGGGCGTGTACGCGAACTTCGCCAACGTCAGCTTTTCGGACTACGAGTTCACGATCACCTTCGCCCGCATCGATCACGAGGTCGAGGAGGGCGACGTCCCGGGCGTCGTGGTTACTCGCGTGAACACGTCGCACGCCTTCATGCGCGAGCTGATAGATGCGATGGAAGACGCCTGGTCGAAGTGGACGACGACGCAGGGGATCAAGAACCTCCCCGAGGCTCCACCCCCTCCCGAACGCGACTAGGAACGAGCGATAGGCATGCGCGTCGCCGTCATATCCGACGTTCATTCGAACCTGCACGCGCTCGAAGCGGTGCGGCGGGATATCGAGCGTGAGCGACCCGACGAGGTCTGGAACCTCGGCGACAGCGTCGGTTACGGCCCACGCCCAAACGAGTGCTGCGAGATGCTCGTCCGCCTGGCGAACTTTTCTCTCGTCGGCAATCACGACCTGGCCGCCATCGGACGGCTCTCGCTGAACGGCTTCTCGCCGGTCGCCGCCGCGGCGGCCGCCTGGACGCGTGAGCATCTCACGAAGAGCGCCGGCGCCTATCTGGCGAATCTGCAACCCGCGAGCAAGCTGGCGGGTTGCGAGCTCTACCACGGCAGTCCGCGCGAGCCGGTCTGGGCCTACGTGCTGAGGGCCGCAAATGCCCTCGACGCCTTCTCGCTCAGCAGCGAGCCGCTGGTGCTGGTCGGTCACTCCCACTACGCGCTGGCCGCCTCGCTGGTGAAAGAAGAGCTGGGATTTAACCTGGCGCCCGGCGGAACGGTTGTCGATCTCTCCACCGGCCGCTGGCTGCTCAACCCGGGGTCGATCGGTCAACCCCGCGACGGCGATCCGAGGTCGGCCTACCTCCTGCTCGACCTGGACGCGGGCCGAGCCGAGTTCAGGCGGGTCGATTACGAGATAGAGGGCACGCAGAGCGAGATCCGAGAGGCCGGACTGCCGGAACAGCTCGCGAGCCGACTCGCGCGCGGTCTCTGATAGGCGCCTAGTTCAAGCGGGCGCTTTTGCTTTCGCTCTCGCCCGGGGTCGAAAGCCCGACACCTTGCTCTTCGAGCGCCTGCTGAACCTCTTCTCGGGCCTTGAAGATGCGCCACTTTACGGTGGCCAGCGTGACGCCGAGCGTATCGGAGATCTCGTTGTAGGAAAGCCCGGCGATATCCCGCAGTAGCAGCGCCTCTTTGAGATCGGGGCTCAGCTTGTCGACCTCACAAAGGAGGATGTGAATCGTCTCGCTTTGCTCGATCGGGGCGTCTACCACCTCCAACTGGGGCGCGTCCTCGATCGCAACCAGAGTCCGGGGCCGGCGCTCCACCGCGCGCATCTCGTCGATCACGCGGTTCTTGGCCACCTGGAAGAGCCAGGTCGTGAAACGGGCACGGCGCGAGTAGCCGCGAAGGCCGCGAAAGACGCGCAGGAAGACGTCTTGGGTCAGGTCTTCGGCCAGCGTGCGATCGCCGACCATGCGCAGCACATAATTGAAGATCGGCGCCTCGTAGGCGCGGACGATCAGTGCAAAGGCCCGCTCGTCGCCGCGTTGCGCCCTGCGAATCACTGCCATATCGGGCTGAGGAATGGTCATGGAGACCTCAGTATAGACCCCTCTATCTGATTACTGAATGACCGAAACCCCTGTCATGGCTAAGGGTTTCTTAAGATTTAGCAGGGAAATTGCGGTAGGCACGAGGTCGGATAGCTCGCCGCCCGAGCGAAGCGAGGCGCCCTCCACGGTCACGATCAGCGGTACCTGGCTGGTGGTGTGAGCGGTGAAGGGAGAGACGCCGTCGTCGGCCAGCATTTTCTCGCTGTTGCCGTGGTCGGCGGTGATCAGGCAGACACCGCGTTGAGCGTGAACGGCCGCCACGACCTCGCCGAGGCAATTGTCGACCGCCTGCAAGGCCTTGATCGCGGCAGGAATCGAGCCGGTGTGACCGACCATGTCGGCGTTGGCGAAGTTGACGACCGCGAAGGCGTACTTGCCGCTACCGATCGCCTCGCAGAAGCGCCGCGCCACCTCGGGCGCCGACATCTCCGGCTTCTTGTCGTAGCTCGGGACGTCGCGGGGCGAGGGGACGAGAATGCGATCCTCGCCCGGAAACTCCTGCTCGCGCCCGCCGTTGAAGAAGTACGTGACGTGAGCGTATTTCTCGGTCTCGGCCATGTGCAGCTGTTTGAGCCCGTTTTCGGCCAGCACCTCTGCCATCGTGTCGGGAATTTCCTCGTCGCCGTAGGCGACCGGGCAGTCGAGCTCGTCGTCGTAGCTCATCATCGTCGTCAGGTCGTAGCCTCGCTCGAGCAGCTTGCGCGAGAGCTGGCGGGCGCGATCGGGGCGGAAGTTGAAGAAGATGAGCGCGTCCTTTTTGTCGATGCGCGGCCGCCCGTCGAGCACGATCGGCTTGATGAACTCGTCGCTGACGCCCTCGTCGTAGCTCTCCTGAATCGCGGCGGCGGGATCCGAGGCCTGCTTTCCCTTTCCGTCGATCAAAGCGTCGAGAGCGATGTCGATCCGATCCCAGCGCTTGTCGCGGTCCATCGCGTAGTAACGGCCGGTGACGCTCGAAATGCGCTCGGGCGGGAGCTCGGCTAGGTCTTCGACCGCCGCGTGCGGCGATACGTCGCGTCCGTCGGTGAAAGCATCGACGAAAGTCTTCTCGTACATCCCCTGCCGCTTGGCCAGCTCGAGCAGCCCGCGCAGGTGATCGATGTGGGAGTGGACGCCGCCGTAGGAGACGAGGCCGAGCAGATGGACGTTCCCGCCCCGCTCGCGCGCCCGCTCGAAGGCGGCTAAAAGCACCTTGTTCTCGAGCAGGGCGCCGCTATCGACGTCGTCGTTCAGGCGCTGCAGGCTCTGCTTGAGGATGCGACCCGACCCGATCGTCAGGTGACCGACCTCGGAGTTGCCCATCTGACCGTCGGGTAGGCCGGCGGCGGCGCCCGAGCACTTGATGATCGTGTGCGGATAGGTGGCGAGCAGCCGGTCGTAAACGGGCGTGTCGGCCAGCGAGACGGCGTTACCCGGACCTGGAGGCGCCTCTCCCCAGCCGTCGAGGATGATCAGCGCGACCAGCGGCACCTTGAGCGACGAGGAAGCTTCCGCTCCCTCGTCGCCTTCACCAGTCGCGGATTTGCTCATGCGACGACCGCTGCGGCCGCGCAGAGCGAGACGAACGTATCGACGTCCAGCGAGGCTCCGCCGACGAGCGCGCCGTTCACGTTCGGCTGGCTCATCAGCTCGCCCGCGTTGTCGGGCTTGACCGAGCCACCGTAGAGAATCGGCACATCCAGGATGCCGCGGATGAAGGCATGCGCCTCCTCGGCCTGAGCCGGCGAGGCCGTCTTGCCGGTGCCGATGGCCCAGACGGGCTCGTAGGCGATGACCAGCCGCTCGTGCGCGCCGATCTCGTTCACGATCGGTGCCATCTGGCGTGCCAGCACGGCCTCGGTCTCGTTAGCGTCGCGTTCGTTCTCGAGCTCGCCGACGCAGGCGATCACTTTCATGCCGGCGTCGATCGTGGCCTTGGCCCGCTTCGCCACGTCCAGGTCGGTCTCGCCGAAGTACTGGCGCCGCTCGGAGTGACCGACGATCGAGCCGGCCGCACCGAGCTCGGTCAGCATCCCGGTCGATATCTCTCCCGTGAAGGCACCGTTTTCGGCCCAGTGAACGTTCTGGGCATAGACCGAGATCTCGCTACCGGCGAGCTCGGCGATCGCATTTGCGAGCGCGACATAGGGTGGGCAAACGGCGACGTCGATGCCGCCGACGTCCCCGATCGACTCACGTAGCGCCCGGCAGAAGCTCGAGGCCTCCGACGGGGTCTTGAACATCTTCCAGTTACCGGCGATCAACATTCGCCTCTCCTCAAGCCTCAGGGATTGCTAGGACGCCCGGCAGTTCCTTGCCCTCGAGCAGCTCGAGCGAAGCGCCGCCGCCGGTCGAGACCCAGGAGATCCGGTTCTTGTAACCGAGCTCTTCGAGAGCTCGCACCGAGTCGCCGCCGCCGACCACTGAGTAGGCGTCGGCCTTCGCGACCGCCTCGGCGACCGCCCGCGTGCCCTCGGCGAACTTCGGGAACTCGAACACGCCCATCGGGCCGTTCCAGAAGATCGTCTTGGCGGTGGCGATGATCGAGCAGAAACGCTCGCGTGTGCGCGGGCCGATGTCGAGCCGCTGCCAGCCGTCGGGAACGTCGAAGTAGTCGACGACCTTCGTATTGGCGTCGGCTGCGAAGTCATCCGCGATCACCGTGTCGTCGGGCAGCTCGACGTCGCGCCCGACGGGGTTCGAGGTATGCACCTGCTCGGCCATCTTGCCGCCGATCAAAAGCTCGTCGGCCCGCTCGCCCAGCTTGCGTAGTAC
>JGI24138J36424_10000113_pt1 | contig 20634 bp, 18 predicted proteins | sample BarGraNGADG00312_2_FD_36424 | JGI IMG/M metagenome (IMG submission 36424) | reverse complement strand
AGGATCGTGAACGTGGCGACCTTGACTGCCATCGGGGTGAACTCTGAGGGCTATCGCGAGGTCCTGGGGGTGGACGTGGTCACATCGGAGGACGGGGCCGGCTGGCTGGAGTTCTTAAGGGGCTTGAAGGCCCGCGGGCTATCGGGAGTCGCCCTCATCGTCTCCGATGCACACCCCGGCCTGAAAGACGCACTGGACGCCACCTTCCCGGGCGCTTCCTGGCAGCGCTGCCGCACCCACTTCATGAGAAACCTCCTCTGCCGGGTGCCCAAGAGCGCACAGGGCCTCATTGCAACTCTGGTCCGCTCCATATTCGCTCAGCCGGACGCCGAGTCGGTGATGAAGCAGCACTCATACGTGGTGGAGCAGCTCGAGGAGAAGTTCTCTGACGCGGCCAGACTCCTGTCGCAGGCCGAGGGAGACATCCTGGCGTTCGCCGCCTTCCCCAAGGAGCACTGGCGTCAGATCTGGAGCAACAATCCCTTAGAGAGGCTGAACCGGGAGATCAGAAGAAGGACAGACGTGGTTGGGATCTTCCCGAACAGAGCGGCGGTGATCCGGCTGGTCGGAGCGGTCCTTGCCGAGCAGCACGACGAGTGGCAGGTTGCCCGCCGCTACATGAGTCAGGAATCTCTTTCAAAGACAAAGCTCGCGGTCGAGAAGCTCGAGGAGGTGAGGAGGGCGTTGCCGATGGCCAGCTAGACTAGCAGGTTGAGAGGAGAAGGTTGGTACGGTGAGAACTTACACCACCTTGACGGACGTGGCCCAATCTCGCGCGATTCCAGGGATTCTGGTGATTCATTACCTCACAAATCTGATTCTGTCTTTGATGGTATGCCTTTGTGGCTTCAGGAAGTGAGGCAATGTAGCAGATGTTTTAAATTGGAGAAACCTTGTGCGTTCATTGGTAAAGAAGGTCTTGCGCGTCCACTCTTCTATGAAGGAGGTAATTGGGAATCAGATATCCTATTCGTAATGGAAGCACCAAATCATGGGGATACATTTGATCCTGACAAGGGACGAATGACTTTTGGTGAAGAGTCGGACCCTACCGGAAGATTTTTCGAAGAATGCTTAGAAACCGAAGTTGGAATGGAACCAGAGCAGATTATGGTAGTTAACTCAGTCTTCTGTCTTCCGGCGTGTGTAGATGGTAGGTACCCCGTGAGTTCGAAACAGAAACGTTATTGCTCTCCAAACTTGAAGTCTGTTATAGAATCAATTGACCCGAGAATTGTAGTCACACTTGGGGGTGCTGCTCTAGACGCTATCAAGCTCATTGATAACCATGGCCTGAATTTGCGAAGCGCGGTCGCCGAACCGTCAGCCTGGTTCGGAAGAATCTTGTTCCCTCTCTATCATCCTAGCAACCTAGGTAGAGTGTCGCGTTCAACCGACAAGCAGCGAGCAGATTACAGGGCGCTTCGAAGTCTGATGGACGAATGCCGATAACCCGTGTTATCAAGCCGATGTAGATTAGTTCCAGCGAAAGGCTCAAGGCAGATTATTCGTCAGGACTCCAGTATATGGCAGAACATACTATTGTTCATTAGGCTCTTGACCCTTCTTCACTCTAGCCCAACCTGTTTTTTTGTAATCATTACCGGTTCCACTAAACCTGACGCTCTCTTCTGTACTTGGAAAGTGATGTCAACGTAAGAGTTTGGATTGGGCGAGCCGGGCCACGTGTATAGGAGTGTGCTACCAACTTCAGTTTTAACGCCTGTTTGAGCTGTCACTGTTCCGGGAGACCCAATGATCATGGACACTTCGTCGTAACTCATATCAGTTTGAAGTCGGTAGAAAGTCTGCAGGTTGACCGTGCCAGCAGTTGGTGTCACAGACGGAGCAGGGGTTACTGGAGCAGTCGCCGTCGGCACAGGCCCAGCGGCCGTCGTAGCGGTTGAAGGGTTCTGCTGTATTGGTGTACTGACCGTACTGTTTGTGGATCCTGTTTCCGTCTTCTTTTTTGACAGGGTGAGCAGAAGGATCCCTCCTATTATTAGAACTAAGAGAACAACCAGAGTTACCGGGACTGCTTTACTTCGACGTTTCGTAGTCATTACGATCCGCTGTGGGGCGAGTGGCTCAGGAGGAAGGGGTTCTGACGACGGCGGTTGCTCATCATAGAGAGTGGGTAGTAGCGGAATGAGGAGGTCCCTGTCCCTAAGCTTGTACTGCCTTTGAGTTAGCTTTGAAGAGACTAAATACTGGTACTCAGGTCTCTCTGAATCGGGATCGATTCTCTCGACCGTAACGAGTTCTTTGCTCTTAAACACAAGAATTCCATCAATAACAATATCATCGGCAATTTGGCGTTTCGTACCAGTTTGTATATCCCCATCCATTCCGCTTTACCCCCAGTTACATTGTAAGCTCATGAAACAGGTCTCTATAGACCTAATTGATCAGAAATTTCCTTATGTTTATTGTTCATAGCATCGATTGCCGTGTTCATCTGTTCTACGGCGTTGTTTAACTCACCAATTCCAGTACCAATAGCAGAATAATTATCATCCGCTATTCCTGTATTGATATCTTGAACCGCAGTTGAATAGGCCGACAATGCGTCATTTAGATCGGAAGCGACCTGCGTGGATGGGTAGGGGGGAAGATTCTTGGCTGTCTCCAGGTCACTGGTGAGCTTCTGAGAATCGGTAACGACTGAAGTGACATCTTCACTTAGCACGTCATTGTTTATTGCTTTTCTATCCTCTTCGAGAAGGTTGATTGAATCGACATTTGATTGCGTCCATTCTATTACCTGGTTTGCGGAATCGACTCTCTGTTGCGTTTTGTACCCGACGTAACCCATAACCCCAGCGAATCCCAAGGCAACAATTATTCCGGCTGCGACCAGGTTTCTGCCGCCATAATTCTTTCTTTCATACATATATGCGGGATATCCAACAATCCAGAAGAGGATTGAAAACAAACCCCATGCTCCAGGCCCGCTCTTCTTGCGACCCTTGGCATTTCGATCGTTCTCGCTGCCAAACCCGAATTGGTGTGCTTCTATCGCTATCAAGATGCTCGTAATCAGCACAGTGCCACCGCACACAATTATTAGCTTCAAATCTAAGTTCTTCAGAGTGTTTCTCAGCAAGAACCAGCCAAGTACTGCGGTACAAATTGGAATTATCAGTGCAACAATGGAAAGTGCTATGGGCCCACCAGTGGGCGAGGGTTTTCCATACTGACCTTTGACAAGATCTGATCCACAATGCTTGCATTTGATAGCACTGACGAGAATGGTTTCACTACAGTAAGGACATTGCTTGGTGGGTTGAATATGCTGCGGTGCCTGCTGCAAAGAAACCGGGTGGGGTTGTGCTGGTTGTTGGACTGAAGAGAGGTCAGCATCACTTAACTGAAAGCGCTTCTGCAAGTTCTTGGAGAGAACCACATATCTAAACTGGGGGCTTTGCGGATTAGGGCTGATACTTTCAACTAATACCTGTTCGCCGCCTCTGAAAGCATACTGCTGTCCAACAAGGATGTCGTGAGAAATGAATACCATTGTCCCCGGAGTAACATCCATGACCACTCTCCCAAACAAGGTTGCCTCAATCGTCTGTCATTATTTCAGAGCTTTAGAAGCCTATCAAGTATCGCGGACTGCGAGATTCTGGCCACCTGCTATCTGAAGCTCAACTGGCGACGTACGATTGAGTACTTGATTGGTGTCTGGCCAGAGGTAAAGAGCTCTTGAATAGTCCTCGAGCTCCGAAGCTCTTCTCTGAGCATATCTACAAATAATGCCCATTCCGTTTCACTTGCCTTCTCATCAGTCCAGCTGGCTATGAAATCAAAGCGATCTCCATGACGAAGCATACGGCTGGCTGGTACGGGGAATAGATTCTTGCTACTAACAAGAACGCCGCAGCGAAGATAGGAATGAACGTTTCTATGTTTCGCCGCTTTGGCACTGAAAGTCAGGGCATCGTCTGCGGTGACTTCTCCCAATATGCACTCGATGACTACTCTTGGAACCCACCAGCTACTATCGAGCTGATCATATAGAAGCAAATCAGTCTGGTGCCCTGCCACGCGCCTCTGGGATGATTCCTTCTCTACAGGCTCGAGAACTTTGCGTGCATAAGGTAATTTAGCTGTAGTGCCAACCCGTACGGATATTCCGTCAAACTCCTCAAGTTGGCCTTCGGTTCGTATCCGATCAGCTACAGCTTCTGACCATTCCTTCTCGTTCGTCATGTGCTTCCTCCGGAAGTGCTCACTAATTGATGTCCCTGGCAGATGCTATCATCACCTAGTGACACTGCTAATTTGGCAACTCCGAGGGGAAGAACATTGCAGATAATCATTCATAAAGGCTCTCAAGAAATCGGTGGTACATGCATTCAGCTCTCTCAGGATGATACAAGCATCTTACTGGACCTAGGGCTTCCGCTCCGGGAGGGGTCCAAGCCCGTAGACGTAAGCACCTTGAAGCCCGATGCAATATTTGTGAGCCACCCACATCAGGACCACTATGGTCTTATCGTGGACATCGATCCTTCGATTCCTGTCTACATGAGTGAACTGGGTAAAAACCTGATCGATGCCGCAAGAATCTTCAGCCATCAACCACAACTTGCCAACGATTTCCACTTCTTCAAACCGTGGGTTCCAATGGACATCGGACCATTCATAATCACCCCATATTTGATGGATCACTCGTCTCCTGATTCGTTTGCGTTTCTAGTAGAAGCAGATGGCAAACGCTTGTTCTATACAGGCGACCTTAGAGCGCACGGTAGAAAGGGAGTTCTTTTTGAGCGATTGGTTGATAATCCGCCTACCGATATTGACGTGCTTGTCATGGAAGGAACGATGCTTGAGCGCACGAGCGATGATTACCCGACTGAGTCGGCCGTTGAAGAGAAGATCGTTGAGATCATCAAGGCCCAGAACAACACATCTTTCATCATCAGTTCATCTCAGAATATTGACCGCATTGTCTCAGCGTTTCGGGCATGTAAGAGAACTGGCAGGACCTTGGTCATAGACGCATACACTGCCTGGGTTCTGGAACAGATGAAGCTCGTGTCAGAAAAGGTGCCGAATATGTCTTGGGAAGAGGTCAAGGTGATCATCCCCAACTCCCAGTATCAAGTCATGAAGGCGAACCGAGAATTCTTCGGAGACTTCAAGTCAGACATCTTTGATGCGGACAACAGGATAAAGCCGGATGAGATCATGGCCACGCCAGACAACTATTTACAGACTATACGGCTCTCAGGGTCACGATTCATTGAGGCCTATCTGGGAGAAGAGCCAGTCAATGTGATCTACTCACAGTGGCTTGGCTATCTGGACGAAGAAAAAGGCACGTATGGGGCAAGCATCATAAACAGTCTGCGAGATGACCCGCGGGCGAAGTTCGTTTATGCGCACACGACGGGTCACGCCTTATTGGGAGATCTGAAAAGACTAGCCAATGCGTTGAGGCCCAAGATACTTATCCCTGTGCATACCGACTATCCAGAAGAATATTGCAGGCACTTTGAAAATGCCCTGACACTTATTGATGGTCAGGAATTCACTATCCCCTAATCTTGTTTCGCTGCAGAAAAGAGGGTATTTGCGTCTATGTTCTTTATATTGCCTTTCGCATACACGGACATCCCGAATTCTTCTACCAAACGCTTGATCTCGTTCTTTAGCTTCCCCTCTCGCTGCTCTCTGTCAAAACCGAAAATCAATAAACACGGATGAGGATCAATCTTTATAGGTTCTGGAAGCTTCTCTTGATCGAGGAGTTCATTGATCGCCGTCCTGTGAACTCGGTATGCTGAGACTATCTCGTCGCATACTTGAGATGACTTTAGCTGCTTCGAATACCGCCCCATCTGGTCCACAATCTTGGGCTTCTGGCCGCGGATGTCATTGTTCGAATAGTGCTTTGCTTCGAAGAAACGGAGTTCCTTGTTGACAGTATCGAAAAGCAGTAAATCCATACGATCGCTTCCAGCTCTAGAATCATTCTTGAGCTCAATTGCGTACTTATCGTCTTCTCTACTCAGGGAGACCTCGATATCAAGAACTACGACATTATCAATATGTTCTTTGGCACAGGAGTACTTACCGTAGACCTGCGAAACACCCGACGCTTCCCTACCAGAGTACTTGGCGCAGTTCTCCTTTATTCGCTTGTACCCATCGACAAAGTTCGGAATGGAGATCTGTTCTAGATCATCTTTGGTTACGTATGGGCCCACATTCTTGCCCATAGCGACTGAAGCATACTTCAAGTGAGTGCTGAAGAGGTTCTTGCTGTCGAACGAGAACAGTTTGCCCCCCATGTAGTAAAAGTCCATTCTGTTGTTACGTACTGCCGGAAAAACAACACCACTCTTGATGTCCTGTGAAATACAGTCTTTATAAAGGGACTCGTCTTTCAGGGCTTTGATTGAATTGAAGTTTCTCTTGAATGACATTGATCCCCCAAATAGCTCTGGACTCAAAGTTGCCTTGGCGATTGCTCGCTCACATGTATTCTAATCTAATGAAACCAGTCATGGACACGATAACATCGATTATCGAGCACACTGTTAACTGAGCTACTGAACAAAGTTAGACATAGTCCTGTTAGCGGTTTTCGTAGATTAGGCCGAAGATGCTCCGCTTCTCAGTCCCAAGAAGTGGATTTTGCTAGAGTCTCCCTCACCAGCGTGAAATCAATTCGTCGAGTTTATTAAAATATATTCTCAGTTGAGTGAATGTGTCTTTATCCAAACGCTTTGCATGTGCATCAGGTCGTCCATTGCTATTAATGTCCTGCAATATTATGTCCAAACGTGTTCTGTCCATTTCAAATACTGGCGAAAATACATCCCATTCTTTGTTAATAATATTTATCAGTTCCTTGAAGAATAGAGGAGATTCATCTCTGGAGAACAAACGATCCAGATCGTATCCCTTCAGTTCAGTTCTTCTTGTTTCTTGCAGAGCATTCATAGCTCTGGTCAGCGCTTCTTTCCTGCCGTACTTGAAGACCAAACCTCTCTTGATTTGCGACCGCAGTTCTCTTTCAAGCCTATTCCGCCTATCAGAGATCTCGTCGTTCATCTCTTTGTCGGTCATGTTCAACCTCTCGTACTTGTGCTGTTCAATCAAGTACGCTTTTACAGACTCAATACAGAAATGGTATCCAGATCTTCCTTTTTGTATGAGCTCATATCCCATAAGATGCTTAACCAAGGCAGGGTTATCTGATGCAAGTTGACCAAAAGTCTCGTTATCATCTTGTGCTAAAAAACAAAGCATATCGTATTCGTCTGGATACCACTCCCTCAGAACTTGGGTAATCATCTGGAGGTACTCAGATGAAGTAATTGCGAAATGCTCTTTTGCCTCCGCGTAGATTGCCCTATCAATCATGACAGGTTTCTGCCCTACTATGGATTTGTTGATCTGACTGCATACTTGTCTGATCAGGAAAGGGTGGCCACCGAAGTCCTCCTGAAGTTTTGCGTAGAAGAGTTCATCAAATTGGAGTCCCATATACCGACCAAGTTTCCTGACCATTTCTCTAACTTGGCCTACGGTAAATGAAGGAACATATAGAGGAGGTATTGACGCAAATAGAGGATTATCGTTTTCGCTAATGATAGGTAACTCAACACAACTAGGATTAGTGCCAACAAGCATGTACGTTAGAATTTCTGGATATCTTTGATAAAAGGCTCTCATCGATTGCCAGAAAAGCAAGAAATCATTTTCCTCACGCCAATGTCTTGACGTACCCGTACGTGGCGCGATTCTCTCGATTTCGTCGAATATAAGAAGAATCGGTTTCTGTTTTTTTGACTTATAGTAACTAAGTACATCCTCTTGAAATGATTGTGATGCGTTGATTTCATCGTATCTAGAGAGATCCGGCTTCGGCTTTTTTGATTGCTTCAAAGAATGATAATCCGTCGCAATCTTATAAAGTAGTTCGTGCCATCTAAGTTGATGAATAGATGGATCTTCACAATCGAATGAAATATGTGCCTCTGAACACGAATCCATTAAGCGCTCAATGGCATAAATAATTGACGTCTTACCGCACTTTCTTAATCCAAACAGACCGACATGCTCACCAGTCCTGTGTCGATTTACTAAGTCTAATACCAGCGCACTCCTCCCAAAGAAGTAGAGGTCCTTTTTCAATGGCGACTGAAACGAGAACAAATCCCTTGTGTATAGGTGTTGTTGGAAGCGGTTTCTCAGAAAGAAATTATCATAAGCTGAAGACAGCTCAGCATAAGTAAAGGGCACAACTATAGGCGATTCCGGATCAGACTTCAGAAACGATTCGATCTGTGATTGTGTTGATGAGTCTCTACTGATAAGTACCTTGCAAACGGTTTCCAATCGATAGTCAGATGTTATTTGAGCTTGTGCAACATCGAATGCATCTAGTGTTCTTGGTTCGAATCTGTCGTATGAGCTGAAAACACAAAGCACTTCGCGTTTGATATTAAACATCTCCTCATATGACACATCCAGCACGCCGGCGAGCCGGGAGACGGGATGATGTGTCTTCTCTTCAGCGATCAGGGCGTACTTCATTTTGGCTGATCGGTCTCCCGGGCGAAGAAAAGCGCTGCTTTCTTGAGGATCTCTTTCTCTTCTTTCAAGATCTTGTTCTCGCGGCGAAGACGGCGGAGCTCATCTCGCTCCTCGCTCGTGAGCCCCGCCGCCTTGCCCTCGTCGATGTCCGCTTGGCGGACCCAGCGAGAAAGGGTCTCGGTACTCACCCCGATCTCGCTCGCGGTTGCACGCAAGCTACGGCCGCTCGAGCGGTGAAGCCTGACCGCTTCCTGCCGAAACTCTGGTGGAAAAGCTATTCCTTTTGCCATGTCGACTCCCTTCTGGAGACACCATTGTGTCCCAACTCAGGGTGTCACGAAAGCGGGTCAACTCCAACTCCAACATCAACATCAGAACGTTTCGATTACGTCCTGGCTAGAGGCATTGGGTATCATGGAATAGCACGGCGTCATTAAAATTCTAAGGCGTTCGCGCAAAGAGCTTTTACCCCCAGGGCCTCTTGATGAGCGATTGGAAGCTCAAGATACTCGCGGTGCTTTGGAAGTGCAAGGGCTACGAAGTCCAGTTGCCGGCCCGCACGGCAATCAGCCTCTCGAGATTCGCCTGTTTAACAGGAGGAATCCCAGCAGAGCCAGCAGTACTGCCGCTCCACAGACAATTGCAAGGACCTTTGGATAGGTGGTTATCGGCTTGCTGCTCCCGCTTGTCGAGAAGATCACCAGGTACTCTGACTTGACGCTCGAACTCTTCCCCTGTGGCTTCACCAGTATTTTCCACTTGCCGGGCTTGGGATTACGGATGATGTACTGACTGAAACCTTTCTCATCGAGCATAGTATAGGCACCGACATAGGTCGAGTCGACGACCACTCCGTCCGGATCGAGGGCCTGCAATGCCAGCTCGCTGTCGCCGGACCAGTTCAGGGTTCCGTTCAGTTCGCCCTGGTCGTTTCGGACTTCGAAAGTACTGCTCTGCGCCGCAGGCTTTGAGCCGGAGAGGGTCCCCTTCTTGTCGAAGATGACGTTGCCGGTTGTCTCGTGCCGTGTCATCAGATACGCGCTCGAGAGGTCGAAACCATTCGAGGCGTACTTGTAGGTGCCGGCGGTGTCGGAGGCGATGGCCTTCAGGAGCCCCTCGTCGATGTCATCAGAGGAGCCACGTGCCCCGAAACCGACTGTGTAAATAGTGATGCCCGCACTCTTGGCCTCGGCGACCACACCGTTGATGAGCGCTTCCCTGGTCGAGGCGCCTTCGTTCGGCACACCATCAGAAAGCAGGATCATGATGCGCTTCCGGTTTGACGGGTTGGCAGTCAGAATGGTTGTCCCATCACGGATGCCGGCCTCCATGTTCGTAGAATCCTGGGAGGTCAGCCTGTCTATCTTCGATTTGATGGACTCGAATCCGTCGGTGACCTCCGAGATGATCTCTGAATCCGTGGTGAAGGTCACCAGACCAACTTGGTGGTTGATGCCCTGGGAGTTCGCCTCGTTCTCTATCATGTCGACCAGTGCGGTCGCCGCTTTCTTCAAGTCAGCTATCTTCTGGCCCTCCATGCTGCCTGAGACATCGAGCACGAACGCGGTGTCCGAACCGGAGAGGGCCCTCTGGCTGACCGGGCTCAGTAAGTATGAGGTCGTATCGGTATCATAGGCGGTGCTTATCACCCACCCGATGCAGGGAGGCCCGTTGTTGACAGCGGTCTCCGTAGCCGGGTTCGGCAAGCGAGAGAATGACACGCCCGGAGTTTTCCGGAAGACCTCATGGTACGAATCTTCGATGCTGGACCTTCCACCGGTTATCATGTCGAAGAAGGTCCTGGTCTCTCTGTCGTCGGCGATTGCGCTGGTGTCGTTCGCCGTGATCTCATCGAGGGTCATGTTGTCTTCAGTAGTGCCGGCGGGTGGGTCCCAACTACACGCCACCCGCTTGAACCCAATGACCGCCTGCACGTTCCGCTGGTTGAGCGTCTTTCCGAAAGCTTTGTCTTCCATTACGTCACAGGAAAACAGATATACGAGGGAGTTCGGGAAGTTGCCGTTAGCCCTGGCCAGGAAATCGGCGGAAACGGCCAGCACATTCTCGCCGCCGGCATTAGTACCAGTAACGCGCCCTGCGTTGATGTCGTGCTCGTACGCCTTCTCTGCCTCGGCAGTATCTTCCTGGTATGTGGAGATGAGGCCGATCCGCTCCTTGGGCCAGGGCGTTACTCCACCGTGAGTTTGTATAAAGATGACCGAGTACTGACTGAGATTCTTGAACGCGGCAACATCGACCTGGCGGTCTTTGAGCACCACAGGGTCCTGGTAGCCCATCGCCCTGAGATTCTCCTGCAGGACCCTGTAGGACCGTCGTGCCTGATGGAAGAATGGAAGTAGTAGTATCGCCCTGTTGTTTCCCACGGTTATTGTCTGATCCGCCGCGCCGGCCGGCTGGACGCAGACGAGCGAAGTAGTCACCACCAGAAGGGCCAGTGCTATTGCTCTTCGTTTGCGTGCGCGCACATTCTGCTCCCGTGTTTACCCTGCTAGATATCAGTAGTCATGATCAGGTAGCGCGTTCCGTTCTTGAAGACGATGCCAATACAGCCGGTGCCCAGAATCGCTTCCTTGACAGAGTCTTGCTGTTTAAGCCAATCGATGGTCTTTTCCGTGGCATCCTGCTCGCTCGCAGTCTTCCGTGCGTCCCAGTACATCTTGCTGGCCTGGTCCGTAACCTTGGTCCTGGCCTCGAATTCCCGGGGACTGAGTGACTGCTCCTTCCTGCCACCGCCTAGCAGGATTGCTGTCGCGACCGCCGCCCCGCCCACGATAATTACGATGCAGGCGAGGACTACTGCTATCCGGAGTTTCTTATGTCCGCCGCGTTCTCGCGTCGTGCGCGCCATCTCAATAACTGCCCGGAATCTCGGCGCCACACTTCTTGCAGAACTTATAACGCTGTTCAAGCTCCGTGCCGCATTTCGGGCAGGTTTGCGCCTCAACTGGCGCCAGGGGGCGTTCCTTGCCCCATGGCTGCATTTCGCCTGGTGACGAAACGCCGGGACCAGCTGGCACAACAGGCACATGTGACCCGAGCTCAACTTCCGGTGTTACCGACACACGAGGCTTGGGCTCGACTGCCGGAGTGACCGGCACGTCAGACTTGCTCTGAGCCACCGCCGCAGCGGGATGTACACGCGTCGCAGGTTGAACGCCTGTCCCGGGTAACACACCTGGCGCAGCCGGTCCGGCCGGTCTCGAAATCCCCGGGCCCGCAGTCTCCGGCGCAAACTCGGGTGCGCGCGGGACGCGCCTCGCCATCCGCCTGTATGCTCTGCTCTGCTTTCGCCGCAGGCTCCATTCGGCGAAGTCGGCCTTCAGCCCGCCAGCCTTCGACCAGAACAAGCCTAAGACCAGCAGGCCGATTGCGAGCCAGAGAAGCCCGAACGCCAGGGATACCCACCACAGGTTGCTCAACGGCGCGACCGCGTGGGTCACCTTGACCCTCAGCATGAAGTAAGTGCCGACGATCGCTGCAAGAAACAGAACGTAATAGGCCACTGTCTCGAGAGCGCGTGGCCCCGGGTCGCCGGGATTCCACGTTTTATTCATGAACAGGGCGCCGTAGCCTTCGACAAGAGTCGCCGACGCAGGACGCGCCAGCCCGATAACGACTCCTGCTATCACTATCATGAGCGCCAGCCGTGCTATCGGCAAAAGAAGCAGGTAGCCGTCGACAGTGTCGTAAAGCGTTCCGACGTACATGGTGTAGGAGTACAACCCCAGCAGGGTGAACAAGGCGATGAGACCTATTGTCAACCTTAACAGGCTCTTCGCCGCGGTCTCTCTCATCGAAAGGCTCCTAGGGGATCTTGATTGGGTCGAACTCGAAATCGCTGCCCTTCACGTACACCACGTCGCCGCTGCCGACGGCGGGCTCGTAAGTCATCATGCCGGATTGGCTCTGGCCTTTGTCCAGCGAGTATTTCAGGGTAGATGAGAAATCAGAGACCTCGGTGGTCGACTCATCATTCTGCAGGCTCACGTTCATGCCATCTATGTCGGAGGACATCGACGCCAGTTCACCCGTGCTCCGGTTCGCCTCGCGTGCCAGCAGGGCGAACCTGTCGGGATAGAGGACGACCGATTCGAGGGTCACGTCCATCATGTAGTCCCCGTTCCAGCCGGTTTGCCGATCGGTCCTGGTCTGTGCGACGTCCACCTTCCTCGTCGGGCCCCAGTACTGGACCTTCCACTGCTTCTCGCTAAGCAGCATATACGCTTTGCCCTTCACAAGGACCTGTTCGTATCTGGGCGAGGACATCATCAAGTCCACGTCGACGACAGCCACCAGCGCTGCGGTCCCGAGAGCGTCCGGCTTCGAGAGGTCGGTCCTCTCCGAACTACCGTACGAGCTCTGCTGCTGATTCTTGTTCCACACGTCGTTGCGGTAGAGCGTGATGCTACCGATCGTGTAGCTGGCAACGGTCTCACCGGTCGCTGCCATGGCATCCCTCATGGTGGCCTCGCTTGCCCCCTTCACCGTGTCAGGCGTCGAGTTGTCCATCAGTTTCTTGTAGTCCTTGACCTTCATGGCCTCGACGTAGGCAGTGATCAAGCCCATGGCGTCCGCCTTGACAGCTGACTCGGGTTTGCTGCCCGTGACCACAATGCGCTCCAGCGGCTGGCGCAGGACGCGCGAGGTCAGCAGCTTGCCTTTACCCCCGTCGGAATTCATCACGTAGTAGTTGAGGCGTACTCCACGCTGCCCAGGTTGCACGACGTACTTGTCACCGACGAGCAGTTCGGCGTCCTTCTTCTGGACCTCGCGGTACTTCATGCTCTCGTAGGCCCGGATGTACTTCCCGTTATTCCAGGCCATAGCCATGAACACGAGCGACCCGACGAGGAGCGCGACTACTATTGCACACGATACGAGCCTACGGTGTTCCCTCAGGAACGCCACTATCGCCAGCCCTCCTCGGAGATTACTGTGCGGTCTCTCTTGTTCACGAGTCCACCCTGCTACTGTTCCTGCCACTTCATGTATCCACCGAGGAGGATGCCCAGCGTGGCGGCGAGCCCCATGTACGCTCCGAAGTACGGCGCGATGCTCGGGCCTGACGAAGAGTACGCCGCGTTGAGCGTGGCGAACAGCCCGATGCGCAGGAATCCCTCTTCGTTACCAACCGGCATGGGTCTGATCGCCATCATCAAAACGATCATGAGGAGAGCGATCCCTCCGCCCAATGCATACAGGACGTAGGTAGGTACAGGTAAGTCAAAGGGCAGGAACTCAACCACCAGGGCGCCCACTACCAGGAGCACTCCGATTATCGCGACCCAGCCGAAGCCTGCTCCCGAAACCCAGGTGTATCCCTGCGATGTGGAACTGACCCAGGGCATGAACAGGGCCACGAAGAGGAGCAGCGCGGAGGTGCCGGCCACGAAATCGGCGGCCCTCATACCCGGGAAGTCCTGCTCGAAGCCGTCCTCCTCTGGGAGTCCGGCGCCGTCCCGCTGCACGATCCCGCTGATGAGGATAGCGAGGCTTGCCACAAGAGCAATGCCCGCGCCGACGAACGGATACCTCGTGATGGCGCCGGTGAAATACGCACCGTCCTTGGTGGTGACTGGCCGGATGGCCATCGCGATGCCGGTTATCAGTGTGGCGAAGACACCGAAGTAGATGTAGATCAGTGAACTGGGCAGCCCGACGTGCACCCTGAACAGGCGAAGTGCCATCACCGCAAAGACCGCGATCACGCTGATGATCGCGAGCCAGCCATAATCCGCACCCGACATAATCGTGACGCCCTGGTTGCGTGCCATTACCCAGGGCAAGAAGAGCCCGATGAACAGGAACAGCGCGGAGCCGGCCGCCACCCAGTCACAGACTCCCATGCTGGTGGTCCAGTCAGCGACTGAAACACGTGCTCGGGAGACGGCGACGCCGCTGTCGCCGGGGGCCGCGGCCAAAACTCTGCGCGCGGCGCCACAAGCCGGACAGGCGGTCGAGTCATCTGCTATAGTGCTGCCGCATTGTTCACAAAACATTTCTGCCTCCTCTTGAAGTCATGGTTAAGCGCTATTCCCACAGTTCACACAAAACGTCGCATCGGGTAGCAGGGCCTCGCCACAGTGACTGCACTGGCGCTCGGCCGAGACGCTTTGCGTTGGGGTGGGTGCCGATGAAGTTGCGATCAGATCGGGAGTGGCTGGCGAAGGCGCTGACATCTGTTGTTGGGGGGGGAGTGGTGCCGTGAACTCCGGCTGAGGCTGCGATGGTGCCCCCATCTGGGCCGGTGGAACCGGCGGTACCTGAAAGGCACCCGCCTCCTGCTGGACCTCGGTCATGCTCATTCCGCAGACGCCGCAGAAGGCTGCGATATCCGGGATCATCGCCCCGCAGTAAGGGCACCCTATCATGGCTCCAACTGCTGTCGACGGAGCCGAAGGCGCCTCGATCGTCTGCCCACAGCCGGGGCAGAACCTGGCGCCGGGGGACGTCATGCTGCCGCAGAACGGGCACTTGATACCCCGGGTCATTTCTTTCATGGCCCTTATCTGCTCGAGCGCCACCTTGTGACCTTCGATCTCGGCAATGATGGTGTCGATCGCATGTGACACCTCTACCAGTTCAGGGGTTGTCACCACGCCCGACTTGATGAGGTTGTAGGCGCGGACGCCGAGCGCTCCGTAGGTTTCATTTAGTAGCTTCTCGCCTTTCTTGACGCCCTGCTTATGCTCGAACGACCTGCCGCCACCTGATTTCTCAGTCGTCACCCGACACCTCCTGTACAGTCATTTCCGGTCGCACCTTACCCAACGAGCATCACAAGGTCTCATACGAGAGGATCTTCCAGGAGCCGCCATACTTAACCAGCTTGAACTTCCCCTCTTTCGAGTCGCTCTCGCCGTCACTGTTGCCGTAGATGGTCGTGTTGATAACGACACACGGGCATACGGTAGTGTTCTTGGCGAGGTTCTTGTTGTAGGCCGCTTTCCTTGCTTCCCATTGAACCTTGTCAGCGTCGACCTTTCCCTGCCACGCCGTCAGCTTGGCGTTGTAGTCCTTAAGGTCGGCGTCGTACTGAGCCTTCTCACGGTTGTACGCAGCCTGTCCCTCCGGAGTTAAGGTCGATGCGTATGCCGCTTCGTCATCCAGGTCACTCTTAGTGTAGTCCAGGTCGGACGCGGTAGAGTCCAGGTCGTATTTTTCGTCTTCCAGGTCGCCGGTCGGCTCATACTCGTCGGAAAAGTATACCTGCTTGAACTTGGGGCTCACGACCTTCTCGTTCGGCATCTTGTTCACGCTGTTTACCTTGAACTCGCGGATATAGAAGTCGCTGTCGCTCAGGTCGCTCTGGAACTCTTTGAAATCGTCGCTCTTGAGCCACTTGGTATCGGCATCCGCCATGCGGTTTGCCGAGACTGATTGCAGAAAACTGGTGGTCATATCCGCGGGACCCTTTCCCGCAAACAGCGCTACTGCCACGATGACCGCAGCAGTTATAACAAGCGCCGCTGCTAGACCTATGATGATTACCTTCGTGGAGCGAGATACCGGCCGGCGGGGTCCAGGCACGGGAGCCAAACCGACCTGGGGAGCTACGCTTGTTCTCAGAGGCGTCCCGCACCTTGAGCATTTTCCTGCTCGCCCGGATGCCTCGTCAATGTTGGCACCACAACTCTCGCAAAACATGTCCCCCTCCTTACTTCAAGCTATACCGTCTGGATGATGCATTGTCGGGTATCCGCCAGAACAATGGAGGACCGCCCTGGATCCCCTCGAGTGAACATGCCCGGCAAAGTGTGTGCTGGCAGCACAAAAGAAGTCCACGTGCTGCAGTTGACCGTGCGCGCTTTCTGTTCGAAAGAGTTGCAGTGAACGTGACTATCCCCCAGTACCAAGCATCTTGACCGCAAATCCGCAAGACAACACCTTATTATCATAAATCCTGGCAGCGAAGCAAACTTTCTGCGTGCGGGCATGCGCAGCGCAAGAAATGACGCCATGTACAGATTCGGGCTCACAAGGCGAATGACGATGTGAGCCAACGATGCCTTGAGAGCGGTCCAGGGCCTGAACCCCGGCCCCCCTGACACGGGGGACCTCTCCTCATACATGCAGACAGCGCAGCAGCTGCTCAACGAGAAGAAGAGCGTCGCCACTCTCACAGGCGCCACAGACAGCGCCGTCTGCTACTCCAACGTGGTGGTACAGCAGAGCGACGCACGGAAGCAGGCCTGGACGGCGGAGCAGGAGCGCATCAAAAGAAAAGAGCAGATTATGGCCGCGCTTAATTATGTTGCGGAACAAAGGTGGCACCTATCATTCGGCTTCAGCACTACCCAAGATACTCAGTCGGGAGCAAAGAAGGTCGTAATGGGCTATGCAGTTATTTCAACCAACAGTGATTGCACTCATGGGGAGTACTGGATTGGAGTTCTTGACCCGACTGTCATAAGCACATATTGGCCTTACAATGACACAACAGTCCCCAAGGGTGATCCTTGTTGCCAGGGTGACAGCGTGGTAATCGAATATGTTGGCACAGACAAGTGGCATATATCGGGATCGCAAGCGGATGACTATTTTAATTACGATTGGTGGCCTGGCAAGTGATTTTTGATTACGAGACCTCCGCAGCATAATCAGTGGAAGAATTAGTGAGTAGAGCCAGAAGCCATTGTTAGCGATTCAACAGTGCCCCTTGTCTTCCTCGAGTTTCTGTTGCTCAACAGGCGGCTTTCGCCCGACTGACCGTAAAAACTCTATGTAGTAACAAATGCGTTATCGCACACTTTGATAATTATGTTACTAGTGTTCTGGCTCAACGGGCGGCCCAACACGCTCGTAGAATGCAAACGAATCGTCCCTGATTCGCTTGTATTTACAGAATACCGCTCCATCGAAGAAGGCGACCTGACGATAGTTCGACCTTGAAGTCGAAAGCAGCTTCTTGGCATTTGGCGAGACCCCACTCACGATTATTATGTCTGGCTGGTCCTTTACGATATCGACCAGGTCCTTCCAGCAGTTCGTCGGGCGCAGTTCCTTTAATTTCCATGGCGCGAACGAAGGGTTCTTTTTGCCGTTTAGATTATTGAAGATGTTCGAATTGAAATAGGGGAGGATCGCGCAAGAAAACACCCTGGTCGAATAGATCACCTTATCTTCCAGATGGTTCTTTTTGATGTAGTCGGCGGCGGCACGGCTTCCGGAATAGGGTTTCAGCAGGTCGTATCTATAAGTCTGGTAGCTCCAGCCGATCTGAAATAGGAAAACGATAACCATCGCAGCAATGGCCATCGTGCGAAGCGCCCGCGGGTATCGTTCGTCTGGAAGGTAGTACTTCTCTCTGTCTTGAAATGAGATCCACATCGCGAACAACCACACCAATAAGAGGATTCCCGCATGCCATGGCGCTCCCCATGTGACACCGAAGAGAACCAGTAACGGTAGAGTGGTCGCAAGGTAGAGAAGGAGTACACGCTTTCTTCTAAACCAGAGAATGCTCACGAATAATACCGGAATAGTGATATAAGTTAAATCAGTGAATGCCCCGTTCAACATCTGACCATTCATACCAAGAAAATGGTTGAGGGTGGTACCAATCAAGCCGGTCCGGTTTGCCACCCAAACCGAATCCTTTGGAGGCCACACCAACAACAGAATAGCCAGGCAAACGACCAGGAAAATCAGAAATGAGATGAACTGTCTTCGCTTGACGGGTTTTTCAACTGCGGATCTGTGTTTGAAGAAGTCCACAACGTCGACGAACACGAGCCCAATCGCGATGAGGTATCCATGAAGACTCACGTTCGCGAGCAGACAAAGGAGAAGCAGGTAGAGGAACACTTGATTCATTCTCTGTTTGTAGATACTAGCAATTAGGAAGAGAAGCAGCGGCAGTAACACTAGATTTCTTGCCACCACGGCGTACTGGAAGAAGACAAAGAATGTGAACGGGAAGAGTATCTTTACAATTGTCGGGAATCTGGAATAGCGCAGAAAAACATACATAGCGGCGATTGCAATGGCGGCCGCGAGGATGTTCATTGAGATGTAAGGCAGCTTCAACTTAGCGGGAGCTACAAGAAGAAAGTGCCAGAGTCCGGGAGTGTTGTCGTATCGCAGGTATTTCACGAGTAGTGTCCACGGAGAAGCATCACGAGCTAGTAGCCAGATTTGTGCTTCATCGAACCATGGCTCGTGGGCGAAGACCATCATCACTACCAAAACCGAGTAGATCGGTAGTACGGTCAGTAACAACCAATGTTTCTTGAGTCTTGAGGCCAAGTTCCTGCCTAATCCCCGTGGCTAGAGTGCCCGCTTTCCAAGAGCGTCGGCGAAACACTACCGAAAAACAGGTAAGGCTGCAACCATGCTCCTTTATCCAAACGAACCTCGCCCAGGCCACATGATCGACTGACAACAGTTGTCACCCTTTTGCCTGAAGATTCCTGCGATGAATCAAGAAATATTCCCCTCCCCCCGTAAGTTTTCGCCCCCTTCCCTCTTACATGCACAGGACAGAGGAAAGGCCGGGCACGGCGACCCGGCCCGGGATCAGGAGGTGCGTTATGTTTTACGGAGCGGGACCAAAGGGGATGCTGTGGAAAGTGGGCTGCTTCCTGGCGGCATTCAGCGTGCTGGCGATAGTGTGTGCCGCGGGCAACGAGAGCGTAAGCATGGGTGGGACGATCGGGGCGGCCTTCGCGATGATAGCCATTGGCTTCGTGTTCACCATTCCCTATGGCATCAGGCTGCGGAAGCTGACCGCGGGCGGTGGAAGGCTGACAGGGGGAGACGTGGCGGTGGCCGGGGGCATCGGGGCCGCGATCATGGGCAACTGGCTGCTGGTGCTCAGCATCGGTGTCTTCTACCTCTTCTTCAAGCTCGCAGTGTGGGTCGGCGACGTCATCTACTCGTCGATATGGAAGCTGATAGCTCTGGCAACGGGCCGCCGGGTCGTCTACGACGATCACGCGGCCGTCTAGGGGATAGACCTCCGGGCCTCCCTCCGGCAACTGTTTGAGGGGGGCCCATCCCGCCTGTCGGGGTATCTCGAGAAAGTACTTCGCCCGATGGGACACAATTGATAGGATATTGGCGGCAACCAGCGGCAACTGTTTTAAGGCAACCGGCAGGGGAGAGACATCTTGAGCGAGAACTCAGGACCTTCGGCCTACGACCTCCTCCTCTCATCTTCTCAAGGGGACATAGAGGCCTACTCACAGCTCTTCGAGCGCTACAGCTCAAAGCTCTTCAACTTCGCCTATTACCTCACCTACTCGAAAGAAGACTCAGAGGACATAACATCAGAGACCTTCATAAGCGTCTACCAGGCCATACAGGGCAGGGACGTGACGAACTTCAACCTCCAGGCCTACCTCTACAAGACGGCGAAGAGCGCATCGCTCAAGTCCATAGAGCGCAGAAAGAGAGAGGGCCTGACCATGGAGGAGACCATGGCCTTCTCCGATCCGGGCATATTCGCAGACCCGGAGAGGGCAGCTCTCCTTTCCGAGCAGAGGGAACTGGTGAGGCAGACCTCGGAGGAGCTCACCTTAGACCAGCAGAGCGCCCTGCTCCTAAAGGAGCTCGAGGGACTGCCCTACGACACCATAGCCTCCGTACTGGACTCCAACCCCAACGCGGTGGGGGCCCTGCTCTCGAGAGCACGCCTCAAGTTCAGGGAGGCCTTCAGAATGGCCCACGTATCTGAGCCCCTGACAGATGAGTGCACAGCCCTCCTGCCCCTTATGTCCAAATACATAGACAACGAGGCAACACCAGAGGAGAGAGAGCTCATATCAGAGCACCTTGTCACCTGCCCCATATGCAACGAAAACCTTAACAGCATGCAGGAGGCCTCGGTTACCTACCGCTCCCTGATACCATTCCTCCCCTTGGCCACCTTCAAGGTGTGGAGCATGGCCAAGGCAGCCATAGCGGGAAAGGCAGTGATCGCAGGGGCAGCTGCGGCCGGAGCACACGCCGGAGCGGGAGCGGGGGCAGGAGCTTCCTCGGGAGCCGCAGCAGCAGGTGGGGGAGCCGCAGCCGCGGGGGGAGCGGGAGCAGCGGCAACGGCGGCAGCCACAG
>JGI24138J36424_10000112_pt1 | contig 20652 bp, 19 predicted proteins | sample BarGraNGADG00312_2_FD_36424 | JGI IMG/M metagenome (IMG submission 36424) | reverse complement strand
CGAGCCCTCCTGATTTCCGTGGACGGGGGACTCGGAGCTGTCGATATCGAGAATCACCTTCTTCGCCGACGAGAGCGAGACCGCCTTGGAGACCCAGCCGCTGTTGAGGGAAGCGAGCGCCTCGATGTTCTGATCCTGGGTGAGTATTTCCGTCTCGAAGCGGGATACCGTGCCTGAGCTTGCCGCCGTTCTATCGAGAGCCCTCTTGCCGATGACTGCCCTCATCGCCGGGTCGCGTGAAAGTCCCTCGTGGTCGTTAGTGTCCTCGTATCCAGCAAGACGAGCATAGACTGATTGTCGGAGCAGGCCGGGAATCTGGTGCTGTATGTTCTTGCCGGTCCTATTGTCTTCTATCAAGTCAGCGGCCATATCGGTGAAACCCATCATCTCGTCAAGCTCTCTTACCGCCAGCAGCCCCGCGTCAGTTGTTATCTTCGCCCCCCGGAATTCGAGCACCAGACGACGGTCGAAGAGGAGTCTAATGCCCCCGTTTTTCGGTGCACCCAATGGATTCCCGCCCCCAGATGTACTACATGGCCAATATTTGGCTTTCTAATGCATACTTAAGCAATACAAGGGGTGAGTCCTTCCTGGGTCATATGAATAATGCGGGACAAAGATAAAAACTGAGATCTCCACGCCCGGTAATCGAAATGAAGGGGTTTCTGTGAAGAAAAGTGTGCGTCCTGCCCTGGCCTGTGTGCTCTGCGTGGTCGTGTTGACGTTAGGACTTCTTCCGGGCTGCGGCACGGCAAACAAGAGCATCGGTGTCGTCAAGCTCGACTCAGGGCAGATAAGTGGGCTGCAGCAGGACGGCACGTGGACATATCTCGGGATCCCGTACGCGAAACCTCCGACCGGAAACCTGCGCTGGAAGCCGCCGGAGGCACCGGTCCCGTGGAGCGGCATGCGCGAGTGTGTCAAGTACGGCCCTTCCTGTCCCCAGGCGCCGAGCGACGTGCAGGTCGGGAAGACGAGCGAGGACTGCCTCTACCTGAACGTCTGGACGCCGGCGAAGACCTCGTCGGAGAAACTGCCCGTGATGGTATGGATACACGGCGGGGCCTTTGCTGAAGGCTCCGGCTCCGAACCCCAGTACAACGGGCATAACCTTTCAAAGCAGGGGGTCGTGGTCGTCACGATCAACTACCGCCTCGGGCCTTTCGGTTTTCTCGCTTATCCGGCACTTTCGAAGGAATCGCCGCATGGAGTCTCCGGCAATTACGGTCTGATGGACCAGGTCCAGGCGCTCAAGTGGGTGAAAAGGAACATCACGACATTTGGTGGCAACCCGGCCCAATGTGACTGTCTTCGGCGAATCGGCCGGTGCCGAGTCGGTGGACATACTCATGGTCACCTCCCAGTCCAAAGGGTTGTTCAATCGCGCCATATCCGAGAGCGGCCCGCAGTGGCACTTCGGGTTCCTCCCTCCACTCTCAGACCTGAAGGAAGCAGAGAAGACGGGAGGACAACTCGCTAACGCACTCGGGTGCAGCAGCGCGCCGGACCCACTCGCGGCCATGAGGTCGAAGACTTCAGACGAGCTGCTCGCTGCATGGGGTTGGACCGAACAGAAAGTCTCCCCACCGACAGGACCACAATTCTTCCCGGTCGTGGACGGATGGTTTCTACCGGACCAGCCGACGACTCTATTCAAAGAAGAGAAACAGCACCACGTCCCGATCATCCTCGGCTCGAACAAGGACGATGGAACCGTCTTTGGTGAGATGGCAGTGCTCAACAAGGTGACGGCCGCGGAGTACCAGTCTCTCATCCGGTCGAATGCCGGTGACTCCGCACCGGAAGTGCTCGCGATGTTTCCCGCGGAGACCGATGCGCAGGTCCCGACAGCCCAGTCAAACCTGATGACGCAGATGGACTTCGCTTCCTTCCCGAGGTTTGTCGCCGGGTCTGTCGCGAAGACGAAAACCAAAGCTTTCCTTTACCAGTTCACGAGAGTGCCTCCGACCGAAATGGGCGCGCAACTCGGTGCTTACCACGGTTCGGAGCTGCCTTATGTCTTCGGGAACCTTGATACGAGCCAGGGATATAACCAGACAGACCTGGACCTTTCGAAGGCGATCATGGGCTACTGGACGAGGTTCGCGAAGACGGGCGATCCTAATGGAGGCGGTCAGTTGAAATGGCCATCCTACGGTCCCGGAGATCAGAACCAGGCGCTGGGCGATCAGGTAACGACCGGCTCTGGTCTGTACAAGGCCCAGATCGACCTGGCCGAAAAGATCTACGCCGGTGGCAAATAATGATTAGACTGTTGTGTCCTTTCAGTCTGCAAATCGCGTCCGTTGAGTAAGGGGTTCTAATGAGTAGAAGAAACTGGCGAGCGCTGCTTGTGGCGCTCTGTGTGATGACTCTCGCGCTCGGAATATTCTCCGGGTGCGGCACGAGTCAGACCAGCCTCGACGTCATACAGCTGGATTCGGGCAAGATAAGCGGTACGCAGCAGGGCAGCACGCGGACGTTCCTCGGAATCCCCTACGCGAAGCCTCCCGTGGGAAACCTGCGCTGGAAGCCCCCGGAAGCAGCCGGTCCCGTGGAGCGGCACTCGCGCCTGCGCGAAGTACGGCGCCACCTGCCCCCAACCCCCGGGCCCGGTATCGTTCGGCCAGCCGAGTGAGGATTGCCTCTACCTGAACGTCTGGACGCCGGCCAAGGTGTCGACTGAGAAACTGCCCGTGATGGTATGGATCTACGGTGGCGCGTTCACGACGGGCTCCGGTTCCGATCCCAGGTTTGTCGGCACGAACCTCACCAGGCAGGGCGTTATAGTCGTCACCATGAACTACCGGGTGGGGATGTTCGGCTTCATGGCACACCCGGAGCTTTCGAAGGAATCTGCTCACAAGAGCTCCGGCAACTACGGGCTGATGGACATGATCCAGGCGCTGAAGTGGGTGAAGAACAACATCAAGGGATTCGGGGGAGACCCCGGTAACGTTACGGTGTTCGGACAATCCTCGGGTGCGGAGTCGGTACAGTACCTCCTCGTAAGCCCGCCTGCCAAAGGTTTGTTCCAGCGCGCAATATCGGAGAGCGGACCCCGCTGGCACTATGGCTGGATCTCCCCGATGAACCCGACGCTCGATGCCGCCTACAAGACTGGCGAGCAGATGGCCGTCAACCTCGGCTGTGCCAACGCAAGTGACCAGATAGCGGCGATGCGGGCGAAGACGTCCGACGAGGTGCTCAAGGCGGCCGGCTATAACGTGCTGGCATCTGACCCTCCGGTCGGGATACAGGCGGCGGTCAACGTAGATGGCTGGGTCGTCCCGGAGGTGCCGGAGAAGCTCTTCAACGCGGGAAAGCAGCAGGACGTCCCGGTCCTCATCGGCTCGAACAAAGATGACGGGACGCTGTTCGGCGCGATCGTGGGGAAGAACAACATCACGGTCGCGCAGTACCCGGCGATCATCAAGGGGGCGGTCGGGGACGCTTCCGGTGCCGAAGTTGTGTCCATGTTCCCCGTGACGAGCAACGCGCAGGTAGCGCCGACCGTCTCGAGCCTGCTGACGGAGATGGACTTCGCCTCGTGTGCCAGGTACGTCTGCCAGTCGACGATAACGAAGACCAGATCGAAGGCTTTCCTCTACCAGTTCACTCGCGTCCCGCCGACGCAGGCGGGCGCGCTTCTAGGGTGCTGCCACAGCGCCGAGATACAGTACGTCTTCGGCAACCTGCCGGCGAGCGAGGGATACGGCCCGAAGGACACGGCGATATCCAACGCCATGATCGGTTACTGGACGAGGTTCGCGAAGACCGGCGACCCCAACGGCGGAGGCAGCACGGCCTGGCCGGCCTACGGCTCCACGGACCAGAACCTGGAGATCGGAGACCAGATACAGCCCGGCACCGGCCTTTTCAAGACGCAGATCGACCTGTCAGTGAAGATCTACGGGGGCGGCAAGCCCTGACGGAGACTTCCGTGCCGGCTGAGGAGGAGGGTATGCCAGAGCCGAGGATCGCGTCCAAGCAGATCATCGAACAGATCTTCAACGGCGCGGCTACCTCATACAACCGCACCGGGCCGAGCATCTTCACCACGTTCGCCGCACGCCTGGTCGAACAGCTGCCGCTCACTCCCGGCGCAAGTGTGCTGGACGTTGCCACGGGCACTGGCGCGGTGCTGCTGCCCGTCTCGAGTCGTCTGGGCCCGGACGGACACGTCACAGGCATAGACCTGTCCGCCGGGATGCTTGTGGAAGCCGAACGCACCGTGAAGCAGAACGATCTGTCCGACGTGGAATTGCGCAAGATGGACGCAGAACACCTCGAGTTCGCCGACCAGGCTTTCGATGTCGTCACCTGCGCCCTCGGCTTGTTTCTATTTCCGGACATGGACGCCGCTCTGCGCGAGATGTACAGGGTCTGCAGACAGGACGGCTATATCGGCGTGTCGGTCTTCGGCCTGACACCGCCTCCCTTCAGCCCCGGCATGCAGGTCTTGTTTCAGCAGTTCATCGCGTATCAGATGGGCGTGCAGATGCCACAGCAGACAGCCTACACACCGGAGCAAGTCGAGTCTCTGTTGGGCCGGATTGGTTTTCGTTCCATCGCGATATCGAGCGAGGTGAACGACGTGGTCTACCCGTACGCTGAAGACTGGTGGGCATTTCTGATGACCGTAGGTCCGGCCGCGACGATCCTCGGGATGGATGACGAGACACTCTCGCAGTTCAAGGAAGAGTACTTCGACAGCCTGCGTCCGCTGTTCGGCGAGGACGGCCTGCACATCGCCGTTCCCATGATCTATGCGGTGGCACAGCGGTAGTCAGTGGACCATCACAAGCACGCCTGCCAGAGACCCATCGACCCGGCATGGCAACAGGATTTCGAAATGGGAGCGCTGAGCGAAAGATGTCGACTCGGATGAAGACCAGGAGAAGGTCGAGCAGGAATGGACGGCGTCGGGCCGGATCGACCCTGACAGCGCTGTGCCTGACGATGATCGTCGCGACATTGAGCGGATGCACTTCGGCCGGGACAGGAAACCAGGCGCGCAGTGTTCCTGGCCCGGTGATATCGAGGCCGGCGGGGAGCGCAACAACCGGCGCGGCGACCGGAAGCGGTGGAGGGCAACTGGAGGCGAAGTTTGTCAACGTCGGACAGGGCGACTGCTGCGAGATAAAGGTAAGAGACGGGGCCGGCTACTTCTTCGCGGTGATCGACACCGGGCCACGAGATGCGGCGAACACCGTGGTAAGCGAGCTGAAGAAGATGGGGTGCTCGACTGTGAACGTGCTGGTCCTCTCCCACCCGGACGCAGACCATACCGGTGGAGCCACGGCGGTGATGGAGAATTTCAAGGTGCTGCAGGAATGGGACCCGGGCAGCAGCAAGAACACGGCCACCTGGAAACAGACTCAGGACATGATCAAAGCCAAAGCGATACCACGGGTCAACCCCGTCACGGGCGACACTGCCAGCTGGGGACAGGCCAGCGTGGATGTACTGGGCCCGGCTCCGGGGACGGCCCGGAAAGCCGGATCTGACGTGAACGACGCCTGTCTGGTGATGAGCGTGAGTGTGGGTCGTGACGGGATACTCTTTACGGGTGACGCAGGGGTAAACGAGCAAGCACGGATGATGAATGAGACTATCCCGCCGATCGAGGTCTACAAGGTCCCTCACCACGGAGGGAAAAGCTGCTACTACGCGCCGTTCCTGTCAAAAGTCGCGCCCGAAATGAGCGTGATCGATGTTGGAGTGAACACCTACGGGCATCCTTCGCCCGAGGTTGTAAGCGCTCTTTCCGCTTACGGTGCGGTGTACGAGACAAAGGTGAACGGGGACATAGACGTGGAGGAAACCGGGACGACGATAGGCATAACACCGCAGTCTGGAGCCGGGCGCGAGTTGCAGCCGAAGCCCGGCGGCGGTGGCGGGTAGCCTCTCGGGCGTTCGCCGATCACGAGACCCTGGGTTGAAGTAGCGGTCCTGTCAGATCATCCGTTTGAGGCAGATGTCTCGGGAGAAGGTGCGGCCCGTAGTTTGAGGAATCCCGCTACAATAGACAGACATGCCGGCACGCTACAAAGTAAGGATGGCAGGAAGTGAAGGTCGGACTTCCAAGAGCGTTACTCTTTCACCAGTACGGGGACTGCTGGGTGTCGTTCCTCGACGACCTCGGCATCGACCCGGTCGTCACCGATGCCACCACCAATGACACGGTTGTGACCGGCACCGTCTATGCCGACAACGAGTCGTGCCTGCCTGTCAAAGTCTTCGCCGGCCACCTTCTCGATCTCAAGAACACCGTCGACTACATCCTGGTGCCGAGGGTCGTAAGCCAGCACCCCGGGATGAAGGCATGCCCCAAGTACCTCGGTCTTCCCGACATGGCTCGCGCCCTCGACCGCGACCTGCCGCCGGTTGTCTCCCCTTCGATGGACCTCTCCGACAGGAGGCACAGGTGGGCGGCCGACTGGAACCGGCTGGCGCTGGACCTCGGCAAGAGTCCGCAAGCCGCCGGCAGCGCCGTTGATTCGATGCTCCGCAGGCTTCGCGAGCGTGACGAATCACGGGTGCCGGCCGCCAGGGGGAGCATGCCCATCGGAGTCGCCGGACACCTGTACAACATCCACGACAGCGGGGTATCACTCGGCCTGCTCGAGCGTCTGAGCGCGATGGGCGCCGAGGTGTTCACCGTCGAGCAGGTACCGATACGCCATGTCCGCCACCAGCTCAAGACGCTTCCCAGGAAGATCAGGTGGGACTTTGAGAGCAGGATAGTCGGGGCGGTGATGCACTGGAGCCGCACCCGTTCGGTGGCCGGCATCATCTACGTTTCATCCTTCGCATGCGGGCCCGGGTCCATGATAGGCCCACTGCTCGAAGACCAGCTCGGGCGCGAAGAGTCGGTCCCGCTGATGACCATAATCCTCGACGAGCACTCCGCCGAGGGAGGGCTCATCACGAGGCTCGAGGCATTCACGGACTTGCTGCGGCGTGTTCCGCGTAACCCACGACCGGGCGTGGTGCCATTTGGGGTCGATCGCCCATGAGGATCGCCGTTCCACGCGTCGGGAGCCTCCATTACATGGCTGAAGATTTCTGCAGAAGGGTCGGCATCGGTTTCGTCCCGTCTCCGGCCTATACGCTGTCAATGATCGAAAGGGGCGTCGCCGTCTCGCCCGAGCACTTCTGTTTCCCGATGAAGGTGCTTATCGGGAGCGCCATGGAATCCCTCGAAGCGGGGGCGGACACACTCGTTACCGTCGCCGGTTACGGGGAATGCCGCTTCAACTATTTCGCCGAGCTCCAGAGGCGGATCCTCGAGCGCGAAGGTTACGAGTTCCAGATAGTGGCCTTCGACTCACCGTTTGATTCGCTACCCGATTTCTACCGCAGCCTGCGCGCGGTGACCAGGAGTTCGAGGTTTCACCTGCCCGGTGTCGCAAGGGAGCTCTCCCTCGTCCTTGCCAAGGGCCACGCGTTCGACGAGATCTCAAAAAGGGCGACGGCCATGCGCGCACTGGAGGCCGTGGAGGGCGCGGTCGACCAGGCGGCCGGCGATTGCCGGGCTCTGCTCGCGAACGCTTTTAAGAAAGACGAGATCGCCGAGGCGCGTCGCGCCATCGCGTCCCGTTTCGACGAGGTGCCGATCGATCGGATGAGGCCGCACATAAAGGTCGGCGTGATCGGCGAGATAATGATGTCGATCGAGCCGTACTTCAACCTCGACATCGAGCGGTGGCTCGCGCGGAGAGGCGCGGTCGTCGAGCGCTCGATCTACATGTCCGACCTGATGACACCTTTCGGGCGCAACCCGGTCCAGGGCTGGACCGACGAGGAGATGGAGAAGTACGCGTCCCCATATCTCTGCCACGGGGTCGGCGGACACGGCCAGATAAACGTGGCCGCCGCCGTCGACCACGCGCGCCGCGGCTTCGACGCGATAGTCCATTTCTTCCCGTTCACCTGCCTGCCGGAAGTGATCGCGAAGACCATCTTCGTCAGACTCTCGAGCGAACTGGACATCCCCATCCTCTCGATCTCGATCGACGAGCAGACCGGGCGCGCGGGGATGCAGACGCGCCTCGAGGCCCTCACGGACCTCGCCTGGAGCAGAAAGCGCAGGAAGGACTCGGAGCTGAGCGCACGCCACGCCACGAGCAAAGTGTGATTATCGAGCCGCGGCTTCAGCCGCGGCTTCAGTCGCGGTCCTTGTGATCTCGAGTGGTTATCGAGGGCGCCCTGCGGGGGAGTCGAACTCGATCTCCCACTTGCCGCAACGGCCGCCCCAGCAGGCCAGGACCTCCCGGCCTCTCTTGATCTTGACGATCTCGCAGTTGTTGGAGCAGCCGGAACAGTTGAACGACGAGGTCGAGTACTCGAACTCCGAGAGCGAGAAACCCCGGAAGCTGCTCTCCTCTATGTACGCTGCCTCGTCCATCGTCAGGAGGGCGACCCCGATGGCGCCCATGACGTCGTGGTACGGGGGGATGTTCACCTCGACCCCGAGGGCGTCCTCGAACGCGCGCTTCATGCCGGTGTTTGCCGCGACGCCGCCCTGGAACACGATGGGCGGCTCGAGCCTCTTGCCCTTGGCGAGGTTGTTGAGGTAGTTCCTGACAAGGGAGCGGCACAGGCCCAGGACGATCTCCTCGATGGGATAGCCGACCTGCTGTTTGTGTATCATGTCGCTCTCGGCGAACACGGAGCACCGACCTGCGATCTGCGCGCCCTCCTTCGCGCTCAGGGCGAGGCCGCCGAAATCTTCCACCGGTATCCCCAGTCTCGCCGACTGGTGGTCCAGGAACGACCCGGTCCCCGCGGCGCATACCGTGTTCATCGCGAAATCCGTGACCACTCCGTCTTTCAGGAGTATCAGCTTGGAGTCCTGGCCGCCGATCTCGAGGACCGTCCGGACGCCCGGTACGATGTGCGAGGCCGCGACCGCGTGCGAGGTTATCTCGTTCTTCACGAGGTCCGCGCCCACCACAACACCGGTCAGGTACCTGGCGCTGCCGGTCGCCCCGGCGCCGTGGATCTCAACGCGCCCGCCCAGCTTCTCGCCGATCGCGCGCACCCCGTCCTGAACCGCCCTGATCGGCTGTCCCATCGTTCGCAGGTACTCGGAGGCTAGCACCGCCCCTGAGGTATCCAGCGCCACGACATTGGTGGACACAGAGCCCGCGTCCACTCCGAGAAATGCCTCTTCTCCCAAGGTTGCTCCGCCTTTTCAAACATGGTCGTTCTTCAGAGAACCACTCAATTATAGGAAATGTTGACCCCCGGGGCAGGGGAAACGGCGTGCCCGAGATGATAGACTTCGAGGCGGTCGACATGGCAGATGAAGGACGAGAGTCTTTTCCGGCTGCTGAAGGGGTGATGGCATGTTCTGCAAGAATTGCGGCAAGCTCGCTCGCGAGGGAAGCAAGTTCTGCCTGAGTTGCGGGGCTCCGCTGTCAGCGGTCCCGCCGGCAGCGCCTCCCCCGTCGCCTGCCGGCCCTCCATCTTACGCCGGGCCTCAGCCTCAGAAGAAAAGCGGGGGCGGCTTCTTCTCGTCTCCCGGGGGAATAGTCCTGATGGTCATAATCGGGGTCGCCGTCCTGGGAGGCATCGCCGTCGGGATAATCTTCGCGGTGAAGGGCGGTTCTTCTTCAAACGGCACTGAGCTCAGCAAGGTCTGGGAAGAGTACGAGAATATCGCTAACGAAGCGGAGACCGCCCAGGCGAAGATAACGATGGACCCCACGGCCCTGAACAAGGCCAAGGCCGACCTGGCGACCACGCAGAAGAAAGCGAAGGCGCTTCAGGACGTGCTGGCCCAGACCAAGGTGCCCGCAAAACAGCAGACAAAATACGTTCAGCTGAAGAAGACCATCAACGTGTATGACAACTACGCGGGCGCGTCGGTCGATCTGTACAATACGCTGGCAAACGCGGTCGCGAACAACACGCTTGCGGCCGAGCAGGCCGCTATCAATACCAAGCTCGACGAGATCAAAGGTCTCCTGACCGATCTCAATAACCAGATGAACGACTTCGTCGCAAATAACGAAGCGGTAACGGCCAAGCCTACGTTCGAGCCGACGGTCGCGATCGACACGCTGGACAACCTCGGGACGACTATCTCCGATACTACCGGCACGACCACTCCCGCGAGCGAGACTCCCGCGCCGACCACGCCCGAACCGACCACGCCCGAACCGACTAATCCGTCCTCGGACGTGGCTGGAGTGTACGTTCACCAGACTGGCGGTACCTTAACGCTGAATACGGACGGGACAATGGTGGCGACTTACGAGGGTGAAAGCATGAGCGGTACTTATACCGTGAGTGGAAACACGCTGACGTTTACGTCGTCGTCCGGTGCAGTAGATACCGGAACTCTCAATAACGGTGTCATTACCCTGGAGGACGGAACGACGCTCACGAAACAGTAAAGACTGAATTTCCTGAGCACTGTGGGACGAGACACGCCACACGAAAGTACGGATAAATCGGGAGCAGCCTCTTTGCATAGACGGCCTGACAATTCCTCAGGTCCTGACTCGCCATCGGTTCCTACGGCAGTACTGACTGACCCGGCAACTCGTTCTGGCGACACCGCGAGTGCGGTTCCGGGTGGGGTTCGCAAGACTCTGCTGGGTCTGCTCCTCACGACGATCAGCGGTGTCATGTTGATCGTCTCATGGCCCGCCTCGGGGAACCTCTGGCCGCTGGTATTCATCGCGTTTGTGCCGATGTTCCTGGCACAATTCAGGTTCATGCCACGTCGGCTGACCGGACTGCCGGTCGGTGTCGCATTTGCGTGCTACTGGTTTGGCGGGTTTCAGATGGCGTCCTCTCTGGTCGGCATGTGGCCGGTCATCGCCTTGTCGATCGTGATCGGCCTGGTCGGTTGGCTGATCGGGTCGTTTGACAAGCGGTTCGCGGAGCGCACACGCTACCGCTGGTTCATAGTTCAATTTGCTCTGATCTGGGTCGCGATCGATCTGCTGGTGCAGGGCAACCTGGTCACCGCATCCATGAGCTGAATCGCCTACAGGCTCTGGGAGTTACCCCGCCTTGTACAGCCTGTCAGCGTTGTCGGCACGCCGGTATTGAGTTTCCTGATAATCACGATCAACGCGTTGATCGCGCTATTGTTGATCAAGTTGCTGGACGGGTGGAGGCCGAAGTTCTGCCCGCAGGCCATCCCGCGCAAGGTCCTCACCTGGTCGTCGGTCGTGGTGGTCGTCGCGATCGTCGTCTGGACGGCAAGCAGCCTGTTCATCTTCGCGCAGGTTCACCACGATCAAGGGCCGGCGGTGACCGTCGCCGCGGTCCAACCCGGGATCAAGAACGCCCCGCCGCAGGTCACGTACGTGGGGAGCGGGAAGGCCCTGCCTCCCGCGGAGAACGACAGGCGCCGGGACGCGCAGGAGATCCAGATGAGGGCGATGACGAAGAAAGCCGCGTCGGAAGGAGCCCGGCTCGTGGTCTGGCCGGAGTGGCTGCTGGACTATGACCCGCGTACGACGAGGACTGCGTGGATCCCCGACCTGGCCAGGTCGGCGCACACCTACATCATCGCCGCATTCGTGCCTTACCCAAATTCGGCGAATAGCCCTAACATGTCAGGGCTGTGGGCGCCGGGCCTGCAAAGACCTCCCGGTTCCGTATTTCATCACTGGTCTTCCGAGCCATCGAGAACCGCGTTTCCTTCGACAGGGCGGACCTGGCCTGGGAATCGGTCATCGTCGGGCCGGACGGTGTAGTAAAGAAGCGTACTGCGATGACCGGTCCGGCCGGCGGGACCGCGTTGCTCGTAGCCAGCGTGAACCGGGGGCCTCGCAACGCTCCATACACGCTGATCGGTGACATTGCCGGGCTTCTCATATTGTTCTTCCTCGCTTATCGTATCGTCTGGCAGATCGTCTATTGGCGACGGACCCGCAGTGTCAAGGTCGGCGGGGAGACATGATAAAGAAACACCGGGAACTCATCGGTCTTATCTCGTGCGTGTGCGCCGTGTTGGTCCTCGCGACTCCAATGGGTTCCGCAGCTGGGCGTCTACGCCCTCACCGTGATTAACTGAATCGTCGATCGCCCCCACGTCATGCACCCTGGTTTGCAGCGCGTCTGCAGATAAGGAAAGATTGGTGTTCATGAAGAGAACAAAGCTTGCCGACAGGCCGTTGCCCGATTACTCGCAGGGCGAAGAGCTGTTCAATTCGATCTCGCACGTCCTGGGAGCCGCGCTGGGAGTCGTCGCCCTCGTATGGTGCCTGGTCCTTTCGAACACACCGGTTGAGATCGTCACCTCGATAATCTTTTCGGTGACGATGATCCTCCTGTACACGATGTCCGGCCTGTACCACGGACTGAGGGATTCGATGGCCAAGAGGGTCTTCCAGGTCCTCGATCACTGCACTATCTATCTCTTCATCGCCGGCACTTACACGATCGTCATGCTGGTCTCCGTGAGGCCTGAGAATGCCGCAATGGCGTGGGCAGTCGTCGCCATCGAATGGGGCCTGGCGGCGGTCGCCATAACGCTTACGGCGATCGACCTGAAGAAGTACCAGGTCTTCTCTTTCGCCTGTTACATAATCATGGGCTGGGCGGGGGTCATCGCCGTCGTACCCGCGATCCGCGCGCTGGGTGCGGCCGGTTCGTTGCTGCTCCTGGCCGGGGGCATATCGTACACGGTGGGCTCAGTCCTCTACGGGATCGGCAAGAAGAAGCGCTACATGCATTCTCTGTTTCACATTTTCATTCTGCTGGGCAGTGTCCTGCATCTCATCTGCGTCGTCGTCTTCGTCCTGTAGCCCACCCTGCTCTGCTTCGAGACGGGGGCGCGGAGGCGGAAAGCCTCACCGCGTCTTGTTTTCCTTCGGCGGTGAGCCGTCTTTGTGTTTTTCTCCCCTGGGCAGTCGCCGGACCCAGGTGACGGTCAGGATCCCGATCCCGACTATGGCGACGACGTAACCCCAGAAAAACCCGGCGTAGTCACTCAGTACTCCCATGGGCGGAGTGCCGGGCATCGCGTTCCTGAACGCCGTCATGGCAAAGAGCAGGGTGCCGAAGAACGCGAACATCATCGTCTGCATCTCGTGTCCGAAGACGCTGACGTGCAGGACCATGGCTATCACGGTCACGATGAGGACCCATATCAGGATGATCGAGAAGATCACGACCACCTGGGTCACGGTGGACCTGGTCACCGTGATGCTGAGCTCTCTTGCCCCTGCGGTCTTCGTGCCCTGGACTTTGGCGTCGATGTCCAGGCCCTGGATCGAACCGAATAGTTTTATTCTCGATGGGACGGTGACTTGATGACCTGCGGCGTCCTTGCTCGAGACGTCGATCGCGAACTTGACGTTGTGGCTGTCCCATGGATAGTTGGACACGTTGCCGTACATGATGTCCGAAATTGCCGACGTATCGCCCATCTCTCCGACAGCCATCGTGCCTGACTCTTTTACGCCATAGCTCACGACCGCGAACTCGATGTCTCTTGTTACCGCGCCTTCCGTGTTTGCCAGGTCACCTTTCGGTAAGACCGCCATCCCGATCTCTATCTGGCCCATGTTCATATCGACGGAGCTTACCTTCATCGTTATGTCCATGTATCCGGGTGCGCTCGGCACCTTGTCCGAGTACTCGGCCTCGTCGGATTGGACTTCGATCCGGTGAACGACGCCAAGCGCCAGGAAGAGCAGGGCGCTCACCAGAAGGACCCCTGCGACGACAGTCACAAATGCGCCTTTGCGCGTAAGGTGTTTATCCTCGACGAGGCCGTCCCACATCTGGTCCTCCAACAGCGAAGTAGCCGAAGCCGGGCATGATCATAGAGCATTCTACAGTAGCGATTCCACGTACGCACCCTGTGCGGTCATCGTGTCTAAGTAGGCCATCATTCACCTGAGACAGCAACGACCCGTAACAGGTTCAGCCTCGCGGGCGGGTGCCGCTCCACGACACTTCTCCCGCTAAAGGTTCGGCCGGCTTGAAGGCGATAAAACATGGCGCTGACGCTCTTCACAGAGCTCTCGAAGATGATGAACGCGGAGGATGCGAAGTAGGTCAGGTCCGGGACGCACTCGACACGACGTGCGTCAGCTCATCCGCTCACGTGAACAGGATCATGCAGATAAAGAAGACCAGCACGACTTCATTCACTATCCAGGCGTGTGTGTCGAGCCAGCTCTGGACTCGTGGCAGGACTTTCTTCGCCTGTTTTCTGAACAGGAGGTAAGAGAGCAAGGGAATGGAGGCAAGGATCATCGTGAGCGCGATAAAAGGGAACACCGAATAGAAGTGCAGGTTGTTTCGGGCGAGGTAGCCCGCCACCGTGATCATGGCGACCAGGTCCGTGGGCATGAAAGAAAAAAGCATCAGGCCGAGCACGAAGACCCGCTTCGGTGAGGCATCCTCGATCGTTGACAGCCATTTGGGCTCTTCCTTGGTCTTGCGCTTCAGGAACGTCCTCACGATCAGGATTACGAGGAGCCCGACGAACACGTAGTCGACTATATTCTGTGCCGTAGAGGGGTTATTGCTGACCTTCGGGGTGGTGTTCAGAAGGTCGAGGATCACGAACGCCACCAGCGTTATCACTGTGGATGAAACAAGTGCGGCCGCGAGGTAACAGAGCAGTTTCTTGACCGGGTTCTTTGTCGTCACCAGCGTGATGTTCGCGATTATCTGAGGGCCCAGGTTCATCGTAAGGGCCAGTGGCAGCACCGCTAAGATCTTGGACACCTTGCATCCTCCGTCGGCCGCGAGTGTTCTTATGTTTACTCGGGCACTACTCGCTTGCCTCGCCTGAAATAATACACTGCTTGGGGTCATTTTCCAGTTGCGACGATGAATAGCCACGGAGCGACCGTCCGGCAACTGTCTCTGAGTAGCCGCGTGATTCCTGGTTTCCCACCAACCTTAACAAGCCAGGATATATACTGTCACCGATAACAGGCGAACAAGGACCAGGAGAAGATGGGAACAGAAGAACCTGCTCCTCAAGACTCCCGCCCGTCATTTTCGGTAAGGTGGGGCACGTGGATCGCCCGGCACCGCTGGTATGTACTCGGTGCCTGGCTTGCGATCCTGATCGCGGCACTCCTTGCCTACCCGCACCTGAACAAGAACCTGTCGGCTCCGGACTACAGCGTGACAGGGTCTGACTCGGCCCAGGTCGTGAAGATTATCGGTACCGACTTTACGGCGGCGGGCGCCGAGCAGGACATAATCGTCTTCAACTCGAGCATGGTGAAAGCTACCGACTCCACGTACGAGGACGTGGTAAACCAGGTATTGGATGCCGTGAAAGGCCAACCTGACGTCGTTGCCGTGGTCAGTCCGTACGATCCAGTTGCACAGGACCAGATATCAAAGGACCAGACTGCGGCTATCGCTACCCTGGGCTTAAACGGCAACGACAGGGAGCGGGCGACGCGATCGGCGGACCTGGAGAAGAAAGTCGAAGCCGCTGCCGCCGGGACTCCGGTCCAGGCGTACCTGACCGGCTACTCGCAATCGGCGAACGATCTTACCGAGGTCGAGAACGCCGACGTCGAGCGTGCCGAGTCGATCGGGATCCCGATCGCCCTGATCGTTCTTGTCCTCGCCCTTGGCGCGATCATAGCCGGCCTGATCCCTCTGATCACTGCGCTCATCAACCTGATGTTCGTTTTCGGGCTGCTCTCGCTGCTTATCTTCATACGACCGATCGACTCGTTCCTGCTCTCGATGGTCACCATGATCGGCATCGGTATCTCGATAGACTACTCTCTCTTCATCCTGACCCGGTTCCGCGAGGAACTCGCAAACGCCAAAAGAGAAGGCGACCCCGATCCGGTGACGACAGCGGTGGGCATCGCGATGAGGACGAGCGGCCGTACGATCATCTTCTCGGGCACGATAGTCATGATCTCGCTGTTCTCGCTGTTCATCGTCAGGTCGCCACTCTTCATCGGGATGGCCACCGGGGCCGTGATCGTGGTCCTCTGCACGCTGTTCACGGCGTGGACGATGCTGCCCGCCCTGCTGGCGGCTCTCGGCGATCGCGTGAACAAGCTGTCACTGCCAAAGAAATTGCAGCCGGCCACCGACGACGATGAGTCGATCAAGGTCGGTGGCTGGGCCAGGTGGGCCCGCTACGTGCTCAAGCACCCGTGGCTGGCGATACCCGCCGCTGCCCTTATGATCCTGTTCGCCCTCCCCGCGCTTGGCATGAAGCTGGGGATCGACCTGGGCCTGTCAGCCATTTCCGACACTCCGACCGGCAAGGCCGAAACGATCCTCACCGAGAAGTTCAGTCCGGGCCTTTTATCGCCGGTACAGATCCTGGTATCCCACGAAGGTTCGGGGGAGCTGAGCCAGGACGATCTGAACGCTATTGAAAAGCTCACTTCATCCCTCAAGGGTGACACCCGGGTGGACGCTGTCTTCTCCTTGACGAGCGTGCTCGACCAGGAGACGGGCGAAGTGTCTCCGCAGGCGCTCGAGAACCTCGAAAAGATACCTAATGCCAAGTCGTCACTCGCACAGATCGTCAACGTCGATGACGGGTCCAATCGAACGATCGTCACTGTGATAACAAAAGCGCCCATCGATTCCATCGATGCCACGAACCTGGTACGCGACATCCGTGACGATATGGTCCCTGCCGACGCGCGGGGCGGCAGCCCGCAAATGCTGGTGGGCGGGGCGACCGCCCAGTTCGAGGACCTGGGCGTGGAGACTCTCAGCAAGCTGCCTTACGTGATGCTGATCGTGCTCACATTTTCATTCTTATACCTGCTGCTGATCTTCAGGAGCATCCTCATCCCGGTCAAAGCCGTGCTCATGAACCTGCTGGCCACCTTTGCCGCTTTCGGACTCACGACCTGGGTGTTCGTCGACGGGCACCTCGCTGGCTTATTCGGTTTCACTAGCGTCGGGTTCGTCCAGACTTTCCTGCCGGTAATGGTCTTCGCGCTCCTGTTCGGCCTGTCCATGGACTACGAGGTGTTCCTGGTCGGCCGCATGCAGGAGGAGTGGTTGCGGACGCACGATAATGACGAGGCGGTTGTATGCGGGGTAGCTCACACGGCGCGTACCATCACCGCGGCGGCGGCCATCATGGCGGCGGTGTTCGGCTGCTTCCTGGTTGCCAACGTGCTGGAGCTCAAAGAGTTCGGTTTTGCGCTGGCCATCGCCGTCATCCTGGATGCCACGATCGTCCGGCTGCTCCTGGTGCCGGCGATCATGAAGGTGGCCGGAGGAAAGGCGAACTGGTGGATCCCGAAGTGGCTCGAGAAGATCCTGCCGAAAGTCAAAGTGGAATAAGCTCCAGGCACATCGGCTGATCGAGGGAAGAGATCAATCGGCCAATCTCACTCAGAATAATTGAGGGCGGACTTGAGTCCGCCCTCATTGCTTTTGTATGAGCCGGGACTGAAGTCCCGGCTCGATCTGATTTGTGTTTCGTGCTTACTCGTATTTCAGTATCGCGGCTTCGACGGCGGTCACGACGTTTCTGTCAAACATCGAGGGAATGATCTTGTCGGGCGAGGGATCGGTCACAACATCCGCCAGCGCCTGCGCGACACTCACGAACATCTCGGTTTCGAATTGAGGAATATTTCCTTCCAGCGCTCCCTTGAACACGCCGGGGAAAACAAGTGAATTGTTGAGCTGGTTCGGGAAATCACTTCGGCCGGTGGCCACTACGTACGCGCCGGCCTCGAAAGCCTCGTCCGGCATGATCTCAGGGATGGGATTGGCCATGGCGAATATGATCGGCTTTTCCGCCATCGAACGAACCATGTCCTGAGTCAGAAGACCTGGCTTGGACAGGCCGATGAATAGATTTCTGCCTTTGACGGCATCTTCCAGCTCGCCTTCAAAAGATTCCGCCGTGCTCGTGTCGAGCATCTCCCGCTTCTCGCGGGTGAGTTCATCCCTGTCCCTGTTGATGATCCCTTTGCTGTCGACGTAGAGGATGTCCGTTATGCCAAATATCCTGAGCAGTCGGCTCGAAGCCACGCCCGCGGCACCTACACCACTGATCACGGCCTTGACGTCTTCCTTGGCCAGGCCAGTAAGTTTCAGCGCATTTATCACTCCGGACAGGTTGACCGTGGCCGCGCCCCACTGGTCGTCATGCATCACCGGGATCGTCAGTTCCGCGCGCAAGCGCTCTTCGATCTCGAAACATCTCGGCGCGGATATGTCCTCCAGGTTGATACCGCCGAACACTGGCGCGATCTGCTTGACCGCTTTAATGATCTCTTCCGCATCCTGGGTATCAAGACATATCGGAAATGCGTCCACGCCCGCAAATTCCTTGAATATCGCCGCCTTGCCTTCCATCACGGGGATCGCGGCCAGAGCACCGATATTGCCCAATCCCAGAACGGCAGAGCCGTCTGAAACGATTGCTATGGTGCTTCCTTTCAGTGTGTAGTCCCGGGCCAGTGACGGGACCGCGGCGATGGCCCGTGACACCTCCGCAACGCCCGGGGTGTAGGCCATTGACATCGCTGCACCAGAATCGAGCTTTACTTTGCTGACAGTCTCGATCTTGCCGTGATACAGCTTGTGCATGTCCATCGAGCCTTGATTAAAGTCTTTCTTCTTGTCCATCTGAACCTCATCTCCCTGTATACAGTCGCCAGGATGCTTGGGGCCTGGCGACCAAGTAGTTCTAAAACGCCGCGAGTACCCTATAGAATTTATTAATAAAGAGCAAGGGGCAATTCGCTTCTTCAGGCTGAATCCGCAGAAAAGCCCTTAATAAAGGGAATAATCAGCTGTCGGGAGAGAGGGATTCGTGCCCCAGGAGCGGTAAAGTTCGACACCTGATCTGATGATGGTAGAATCGCGATGTTCAGCTTGGTCAGTTTTTCTGTCTGGACCGGGACATCGGGGGTGCGCAAATGGCTGTTGAGGATATCGCCGGCAAGTGGGCCGTAGTCACCGGCGCGGCAAGCGGCATGGGGAAGACCACGGCGCTTGAACTCGCCCGGCAGGGAACCAACCTGATCCTGGTCGACATCTGCAGCGAGCCTCTCGAGGAGGCAGCCCGGGATTGCGGCCGGCTTGGCGTTTCCACAGAGCAATTCTGCGTGGACCTGACGTCCTGGGAAGAAGTACAGGAGCTGGCCTCAACGGTATTTTCGGCGCACGGCCCTGTGGACATCCTCGTCAACTGCGTAGGGATAGCCCACATGGCCTACATCCTCAACACCAGCATCGAAGAGTGGCAGCGCCTGATCGGTGTCAACCTGTGGACGATAATCTACATGGTCAAGGCGTTCGCCCCCGCGATGATCGAGCGCGGCAGCGGGCATATCGTCAACATCTCCAGCGGACAGGCGTTCTTCGCCGTCCCGACGTGGGGCGCCTACGCGGCCACCAAGTTCGCGGTCGACGGATACACCGAGGCGCTCTATTACGAGCTTGCCGGGAGGGGAGTGCACGTGGCCTGCGTCTACCCGGGAGTGGTGCGCACGCCATTCTACGAGAACATCAAGGGCGGGAAGCTCACCGATCTCGGGATGAGGTTGGTGATGGGAACCGTCGCCGTGAAACCGGAGGCCATGAGCCGACTCATAGTCAAAGGCATCCGCGGGCGCAAACCGAAGATCATGCAGTGGTTCGTATGGCCGGTTTACATCCTGCGCCACGTGATGCCATGGCCGTTCGAGGTAGCCGGCCTGATCGGTGCCCGGTTGTTACGCAGCGAACACGGGTCGGGGTCTTCCCCGGAAGACGGCTCCTAGAGTGGCTGAATATAGGACCAGGGCCGCATGACGGCGACCCCGCTAGCGGGCATTCTTGACGAAGACATAGAGCGCGCAAACGACGGCTATGATACCCGCAAGCGAGACCGAAGCCAGGAAGTCGAGGTTGAACGGAGTGAACTGTGCCTCCCCCGCCTCGAACTCCTCGATGGTCCCGATCCTCATAAGCCTGCGGATCCCGATCAGCCCGATCAGCATCGGGAGTGACAGCGTAGCTGCGCCTTCGATGGCCGCGGTGCCCTCGCGGTCCCCCCTGATAAGCCTGGCGGCGTTCCTGAAGCCCAGCTCGTTCATGCCCATCAAAAGGCCGAAGGCCAGGGCGACAAGAACAACTCTGCGCGGGCGATTCCTCACGGTGTACATCCACGACCAGTCCGGCCAGCGGAACAGGAAATAGAGGCTCACCGGCGCGACGACTACCGCCGTGAAGATGCGGCTGCGATTCAGGCATTCAGCCGCTTTCTCCGGGCTCTCCTTCATCGGTTCGCCGCCGGCGAAAGCAAAGATGTGACCGGCGGTCAGGCACAGCGAGGCATCGAGCGGAACCGTCATCTCAGACCTCCCAATCAGATTCGTCCAGGTCGCTGGATTTGCTTTGCCGCAGGTGAAAACACGGTGGCTCTATTCCCCCGCTTTCATCCAACGCCGAAATCCTATCATGCCGCCGGCCCGTCCGATGATTCCTCGTTGTCTGAAAGCGTTCGGAGGCGTGAGTCGGGTGCGATCCTGGTCATCCAGTCTGGTTTGCAACGCGTTTGCAGATCGTTTCACGAATCTTCCAGCGTTTATTGTGCTACGGTTCGGTCTGGATACTAGTGGACCGTCCCATATATAGCTTTACATTAGGATGAGAATGTACTATGCTTTCAGCATGGGAAAACAAAGAAGATTAACAGGGGAAGAAAAGCAG
>JGI24138J36424_10000106_pt1 | contig 21211 bp, 15 predicted proteins | sample BarGraNGADG00312_2_FD_36424 | JGI IMG/M metagenome (IMG submission 36424) | reverse complement strand
GAAACTATTTACTTTAACCTGCTAATTCTTGTTTCCACAGGTTGATCAATAGTAATAGGTACTTGTTCCTCAATAGTATTTGCAGAATCGAGCTGTAAAGCTTTTACATCTGAAATACAAAAAAGCCTTGACAGACTATGGAGTGCAAGTGTGACATTTTCCATGCCCGAAAGTTTATAATCACGAGGCATAATCCTGTCTATTAGTATATATCTGAAATCGGCAGGCATAGAATGCTTTCTAAGTGAATCAAAAGTACTTTCGAGTTTTATTTCTCCGGATGCTGTCATATCTTCCAGCACCTCCTTGAAATAGAGATTAATTTTTGGCTCAACCTTAAATCCGATATGAAAATCAACTCTGATCAGAACTCCCGGAATAATCTGGTTAACCTGATAATCAATCCGGTCCGGTTCATCAATCCTGTCCACATGTAAAAGCCAGTATGTATCTGCCCNTTTGGGTTGCTTCTGGAATATTGAATAAATCACCTTTGATTCAACCTGATCCGGTCTGTTGGCCCTTATNATATATACAAGGTTGGTTGCTGCTTTAGGNACAGANTCATCTTTGGACAGGTCCTTAAAGAGATCAATATATTTGTACAGATCCGTGAAGGTTACATATCGGTTTTTTAATTTCCGACCGAAATACCATCCGAACATGATCAGGAAATAGCCAGATGCCAGTAACAGGGTAAACCATCCTCCGTATTTGAATTTATGAAGATTAGCAATTAAAAAACTCCCTTCAATCGTAAGATAAACCGTCAGCATTAACAAAACCAACCTGTGGTTCCATCCTCTTTGATANGAATAATATGACAATAATAAGGTGGTCATTATCATTGTAATGGTAATAGCTAAACCATAGGCAGCTTCCATGTTTGAAGATTCTTTGAAGAAGAATACAACGAGGCTACAGGTGATCCAAAGGAACCAGTTTACAAATGGCAGGTANACCTGCCCCCGAATAAAAGTAGGATGTAATATCCTGATCTTTGGCCAGAAATTCAGGGAGACAGCTTCGCTAAGAAGGGTATATGANCCACTTATAAGGGCCTGGCTTGCTATTATAGCGGCTGCAGTCGAAATTAATATTCCCGGAAGAAGGAACCACTTTGGCATAATCGAATAGAAGGGATTCAGATCTGCACCGGAAATATTATNCATCATCACCCATGCGCCTTGTCCGAAATAGTTGAGCAACAGGGTAATCTTGACAAATATCCAGGATACTCTTATGTTAGCCCTTCCGCAATGACCAAGGTCGGAATAAAGCGCCTCCGCTCCCGTTGTGCAGAGAAAAACAGCGCCAAGCAGAATAAATCCTCCCGGATAATCACTCAGAAACCTGATTGCAAAAACCGGACTGAGAGCCCGAAAGATGTCGGGATAATGTATAAGTTGGGAAAATCCAAAGATCCCTAACATCAAAAACCACACAACCATAATGGGTCCAAACGAGCCTCCGACAAAATTGGTACCAAATTGCTGAATAAAAAACAATGCGCCGAAAATGATCAGAACAATTGGAATAACCGGAATGTTGGTATTGAAAAGCTTTAGCCCTTCAATTGCCGATGTCACTGTAATTGAAGGCGTTATTACACCATCAGCAAGTAAGGCTGCACCACCGATCATGGTGAGAATCGCCGCCCAGCCCGANTTTTTCCTGATCAGGGCAAAGAGTGCAAAAATTCCTCCCTCCCCGTTATTATCAGCCCTAAGTGTAATAATGATATATTTGACTGTGGTCTGAAGTGTCAGTGTCCAGAATATACACGATAAAGATCCGTATATTAATAGTTCGTTAATGTTTTCTTTCCCGGCGAGCAGAATTGCCCTCATAGTATAAAGAGGACTGGTCCCTAAATCACCGTAAACTACACCAAGGGTTATAACCAGACCAGCTAAGGAAATCTTTTTAATATCGAGATGATGCTCTTTTCCTCTCATGAATATACCCTGAATTTTTATCAGGGTCATATTAAATTTAAGCGGGCAAAGTTAATAATTATTCGAATTATTGTACCAACTTATCACCAGAGAAACAACCTGGTTATAATTCATAACCCCTTTTTCAATNTGATTAACTTTCAGGTAACTATTATTAGCAGCGGTCTGTATCTTTGAAAGAGTTTTGTTTTGCATTCCCTCGTAATACTTCTGTCGAAATCGTAAATCCCCTATTACTCTCTTATCGAGCCTATTTACATAATCCTTGTACCCTTTCATCTGAGAGGCATCCTTTAGAAAATAGAGAAGTAATGACTGATATCCCGAGTATTTCAAACGTTGGTCTTCTGATTTTATACAAATTACAAATGCAACAAGATTAGCCTCTGCTTCNCTGGTAATACCAAACTGGTGTGCTTTCTCGTGGCCAAGCACAAAAGGATAATCTATCGGAAGAAGGTAGTGATTTACATGGATCTCNTTGAAGAATGGTCCGAAATAACCGCTTACGCCTGATTTTAAGAATAAATTACTGAAAACCATCGTTTTTGGTCGTCTGGTACCGTTTGGATAATTGATGCCTAATTCGGAACTGNTTTTACGGTAAGACTCTTCCACAAGCGAATCAATTTTTGAGTAATCGGAAGATGAAATAGAAAGGTAGCTGCAATTGGTTTTTACAATTAAAGTATCAAGAATCGATCTGAAAATCAATTCATCATCTTTTGAATTCTCCCAGCCAATCCGTTTTTCAATTTTTGGTCTGAAATAGTTATAACCCCATAATATATAGAATAGTGAGTAAAGTATAGCCAGCAACTGAGCTGTTCGCAAGATATACCAGCCAAATTTTATTTTTTTTAAAATAGATAGGATTAATCCAGTAATTATCAACATTATAACAAGTACCCAAAAGACATCCCATAATGAAAAGGGAATGAGTTTGCTAAAAGAGGAAAAGAGCTTTGCAATAAAGGGATAAATTCCCTTTGAATAATAATGCTCAATAAATCCGGCGTGTCGTATTGATAACCTGGTACACAGGAAAACAAGAATAGATATAAAAAAGGGCCATGTATACAGAACAAGCTTCCTGATACTGACTATCCGCTTCTTTTTGCTATTCAGGTGCATAGGTTTTTATAAAATAATCCCGCAAATATAATGAATAGAAAAAGAATGAAATCCATTAACCACAGAGTAACTCTGTGGTTAAATGGTAACTATATTTATAAACGAAAATGTTAGCTTAATTTTGAAGAATTACAAAACATTTTAAGTTATCTTTGAAAAGACAATTATCAATCTGATAATCTGCAACTTGATAAAAAATAGCTATGAATCGAATGTCTGTCAATCTCAGATTGTTACTGCTTCTATCTGTTTTTATTTCTCCTTTTTTTTCAGCTAAAAGCCAGGGTCAGCAAACATCCGGTGACAAAATTTCCCTGCTTTTTATTGGTGATATTATGGGCCATGATGAACAGATCTGGTCGGCAGAGAACAGGGAGACACATACATATAATTATGATGATGTGTTCAAATATATAAAACCTGTAATAAACGAAGCGGATATCGCAATCGCAAATTTTGAGGTTACACTTGCTGGTTCTCCGTATATGGGGTATCCACAGTTCAGTTCACCGGCTGAACTTTCAGTAGCATGCAAAAATGCCGGTATTGATTACCTTGTCACTGCAAATAATCATGCAGCCGACAGGGGCAGGAATGGGATTATAAATACTATCAATAGGCTGGATAGTATCGGAATTCCGCATACCGGTACATTTCTTAATTCAATATGCCGTGATAGTCTCACTCCGCTGATGATTCACAGGAATGGAGCATCAATAGCCCTGCTTAATTATACTTATAGTACCAACGGAATAAAAGTCCCGGAGCCGGTAATCGTCAATATGCTGGATAAAGTATCAATTACCAGTGATATTAATAAAGCCAAAAAAAAGAAAGCCGATATCATAATACTGTTTTTACACTGGGGAACAGAATATGATACAATCCCGGCAAAAAGTCAGACTGATCTTGCAGAATACTTCCAATCACTGGGTGTTGACATGGTAATAGGTTCTCACCCTCATGTTCTGCAGAAGATGGTCGTGACTAAAAATAATATTACCGGAAAAGATGGGATTGTTGTCTACTCTCTTGGTAATTTTGTTTCAAATCAGAGAAAACCTAAAACCGATGGCGGGTCAATGGTTAGAATTGACTTTGCGAAGAATGGTGATAAATATTTTATTTCAAATGCCGGATATTACCTCACATGGGTTTATACTCCAATCGAAAAATACAGAAAAAAATTCTTTATCCTTCCCTGCTCGGAATTCGAAACCAAACCTGAATTTTTCGACAAACCCGAGGCTTTCCTCCTTATGAAAAAATTCATCAGCGATTCGAGGATACTACTAAATACTCAAAATATAAATGTTAAGGAGTATATTTTCAACGGAAACTCATGGGCGTTAAGTAATTAAGTGATTTTCTTTCAGGCTTTTCTATTCAGTTTCTGGGACTATAGGTCTGATTGTTGTTTTATTTTGATCGGGAACCATCCTGAACAATAGGTTAATATCCGGATCCGGAAGAATCTCAGTTATCTTTTCAATTCGAATAGTCTTTCTGGTAATTCTATCTGATACAGGGATTTTAAGCATATGAGTTCCTTTTAAATCCTTAATCTGCAACTCAATCTCAAAACTAAACAGTTTATCCTGGGTCTGCTCAATGATCAGATCAGTAAATCCTTTTCTTTTACCTGAGTCTGCATAAATTTTCAGATCGGGCTGGCCTGCGACAAAAAGCCACTGATTAAAAAACTTTCCAAGATCCCTGTTACTGACCTTCTCCATAACCATCTGAAAATCTCGTGTAAGAGCATTTTTATTTCTGTAATCTTCATAATATAACCTCATTCCTCTCCAGAACAGATCATCGCCCAGCTCGCGTCGTAACATATGAAGAATCCAGGCGCCTTTCTGGTATGAGTTAGGATTCAGCAATCTCATAAGATCTGTGACTGTTGTATCGACAACTGGTTTTTGCGATCTTAAAGAAAATCCTATAACTCGGTCGCGTGCCGATTTCATTGTCTCCTCGAGTTTCTGTTTCCCATAAGTTTTTTCCTGGTATACTGCAGCAAGATAAGTTGCAAATCCCTCACTTAACCAGATATGATGCCAGTCATTCTCAGTGACAGAATTCCCAAACCACTGATGTGCAATTTCATGGGCCATAAGGTTTTCTGCTCTGTTCTTCCCGGTAACTGAATTCTCGGAATAAAATATGCAGCCCGCGTTCTCCAGACCACCAAAGATTGTTTTCGATTGTACATTTGCCAGCTTTTCGTAAGGGTAAGGTCCAATGAGCCGGCTATAAAAGGCAAGCGGTTTTATTGCGACTGAATAGTCATTAAATCCCTCGGTTCTGTTTTCTGCGAAAACCCAGCTCCATACAGGGATATCATTAACATTGGCTTCCAACTTTGCCGCAAAAGGAGCAATCCCAATTGCCATGACTTTGGTAGCTATCGGTACATCTTCTTTCCAGTGAGTCAGTTTTGTTTCTTTGGGCAAGCAGCTCTCCTCCACCAGATATCCGCTCCCAACAACTTCATAATGATCAGGTGATGTAATAATAAAATCTACTGTTGCCTTGTCGTAAGGGTGGTCAATACAGGGAATCCAATTGCTTGCTCTGTCGGGCCAGTTATCTGCAAAAAAGGTTCGTCTTCCGAACTTATTATCAGATATTATCAACCCATCAGCCGGTACACCTGAATAATCAATATAAAAAACTCCTTCTGATCCGGTCACGGTTGATTCATTCATGCTGATCTTTATTCTGTTATCCGAATGAATCCAGCTGATTTTTCCACCATTAAAAACAACATTTTGCACTATCATACCTTTCTCTCCGGTTCCTTTGTTTTTGAGATCCAGTTCAAGAGTTCTGACAGGTCCGGTAAATTTTATGGTTATTGCAGCATGTCCGTAAATTACATTATTTGTGTCGCTGACTGAAACTGAAAACTCATAGTGAATAACGTCAATAAAAGGATTCCTTTTATAGCCATCCGAGGCATCGGCAATTAAAAAAGAGATTATATAAAGGGATATAGAAAGAATTATCTTCATGATTTACCATTCAGCATTCTATCGCGAATTTACTTTAAATTACTAGCTTTGCATAAAATAAAAAGCATATAATGACTTACGATTACAATACTCAGAGGAAAAGAATGTCATTGCCTGAATATGGAAGAAATGTTCAGAAAATGGTTGATCATATTAAGACCATTGAGGACAGGGACGAAAGGAACCGTGCTGCAAAGACCATAATTTCGATAATGGGCAATCTTAATCCACATCTCGTGATGTGGGCGATTTTAAACATAAATTATGGGATCATCTGGCCCTGATTGCAAGCTTTGAGCTGGATATTGATTCTCCATATCCTGTTCCTGAACCGTCGAAGTTTGTTGAAAAACCAAAGCAGGTACCTTACAAGCAGGGTGACATCAGATTTCTCCACTATGGACGCATCATCGAACTTATGATTGATGCTGCTTGTGAAATGGAAGAAGGAGGTGAAAAGGAATACCTTACTACCCTGATCGTTAATCAGATGAAAAAATCATATATCACATGGAACAGAGGGCAGGTAGCTGACGAGGTGATAATTAAAGACATGAAATTATTATCTAAGGGAAAACTGTTAATGACTGAGGGAGTAAGAATTCTGGAAGTCAGAGAACTGATACCGCCTGTCAAGAGAAAGCCTCTTGGAAAACCCCATGGCAAGCAACAAAACAAACAATTCATTAAGAAAAAAGGACACAGCAGACGTTAATGGCTACTTTTATTGTTAATGGAGGAAGATCCCTTAAGGGAGAAATAACACCTCAGGGAGCCAAAAATGAAGCCTTGCAGGTAATCTGTGCAATTCTCCTTACTTCAGAAAAAGTTACAATCAGGAATATTCCCGATATAAGTGATGTAAAAATGCTGATCGAACTGATCAGATCTATGGGAGTTAAGGTCACGAGAGAATCGGATTCTGTTACGAGCTTTGAGGCAACAAATGTAAATCTTGATTATCTCCAGACCAGTGAGTTCAGAGCGCAGAGCTCCAGTTTAAGGGGATCGATAATGATCGTCGGCCCTCTTCTTGCGAGATTTGGCAGAGCTTTTATCCCTAAACCGGGAGGTGATAAAATCGGGCGGCGCAGAGTTGATACACATTTTACCGGTTTCCAAAAACTGGGAGCCCGATTTGAATTTGATTCGAAAGATCCGTTTTTTAAAGTTGAAGCACAGTCATTGACAGGTGCTTATTTGCACCTCGATGAGGCTTCTGTTACCGGTACCGCCAATATAATTATGGCGGCGGTTCTTGCAAAGGGTCGCACCACAATATACAATGCAGCCTGTGAACCATATGTTCAGCAACTCTGCAGGATGCTGGTTTCAATGGGAGCAAAAATACAGGGTATCGGATCCAACCTTCTTTATATTGATGGAGTTTCAGGTCTTTGCGGATGTGTCCATACTATTCTGCCCGATATGATTGAAATTGGATCCTTCATTGGAATGGCTGCAATAACAGAATCGGAGATCACTATTAAAAACACGTCGTACGAGAACCTTGGAATAATACCGGATTCTTTCCGCCGGCTTGGAATCAACCTCGAGAGAAGAGGTGACGATATCTTTATACCGGCTCAGAAACATTATGAAATAGAGACTTTTATAGATGGATCAATAATGATTATTTCTGATGCTATCTGGCCAGGTCTCACTCCTGATCTGCTCAGTGTATTCCTTGTCATTGCAACACAGGCAAAAGGGGCTGTTCTTATCCACCAGAAAATGTTTGAAAGTCGTCTGTTTTTTGTTGATAAACTGATTGATATGGGCGCACAGATTATTCTTTGTGATCCGCACAGAGCAACTGTTATTGGGCAGGATAAAAAGATCAGACTTAAAGGTACGGTGATGTCATCACCTGATATCAGAGCCGGAGTAGCACTGCTGATCGCCGCACTCTCTGCAGACGGAAAAAGTGTTATTCACAATATTGAGCAGATCGACCGTGGCTATCAGAATATTGATAAACGGTTGAATGCAATCGGTGCTGATATTCAACGAATACCATAACAATGACTAAGAGACTGAGAGACTAAGTGACATGGAGACTTAATGGCTAAAACATGCTTGTTCAAACTCCCTAAGTCGCTAAGTCCCTAAGTCTCTTAGTCCCTTAATCATAAATCCCCTGCCAATTTGTCAACTCCTGGAGCTTGGCAGGCAATTTGTTAACAATGATATGAAATTGAAATATGCTGAATGATGATGAAGAAAAAGATGAAGTACCAGGATGAGGCAATACAGAATTACTTTGACAAAACAACTGAAAATAAAGAAAATACTATAAATTCCGATAGTAGCAACAAGGAAAAACAGGAGACCATCGATTCGGGGGAATCAACCACACAATCTTCTGAAAATTCAGCCGGAGAGAGCGGAGCTTCTGACAAAGTTGTCCCCGAAGTTAAGGCTGTTGAGGAAAAACTGGCAGAAATGCAGGATAAGTACATTCGTCTTTCGGCAGAATTTGATAATTATAGAAAAAGAACACTCAGGGAAAAAATGGAATTATCAAAATATGCCGGTGAGAACCTGCTCGTAAGCATCATTCCCCTGATGGACGATTTTGAAAGGGCCTTAAAACATATGGACACGACGACCGACTGCGCTGCAATGAAAGATGGTATCGATATCATCTATGATAAGTTCAGCGAATTTCTTAAACAAAATGGAATAAAGGAGATTGAAGCACTGAACAGTGATTTTAATGTTGATCTTCATGAGGCTGTTGCAAATGTTCCTGTCGGCGAGGACGGAAAAAAGGGAAAAGTGGTAGATGTAATATTAAAAGGATATTATTTACAAGACAAAGTTTTGAGATTTGCGAAAGTCGTTGTAGGTGAATAAAATTTGAATATTAGTCCTCAATCCGGGAAAATGGCCGAATAAAATATAAATCAAAAGAAATGGGAAAAAGAGATTATTATGAGGTGCTTGGAGTATCAAAAGAGGCCACAAAGGAGGAGATAAAAAAAGCATACAGGAAACAGGCTTTAAAGTATCATCCCGATAAGAATCCGGGTGATAAGAAATCAGAAGAAAATTTTAAGGAGGCTGCAGAAGCATATGAGGTTCTGAGTAATGATGAGAAGAAAGCCCGTTATGACCGTTATGGACACGCCGGAATGGGAAGCAATGGCGGCGGTTTCTCTGGTCAGGGAATGACCATGGATGACATTTTCTCATCATTCGGTGATATTTTCGGTGATGCTTTTGGTGGTGGTTTTGGTGCTTTTGGTGGAGGAAGACGTGGACGTAGTGTGAACAAGGGAAGTAATCTCAGAGTAAAAGTTAAACTTACGCTTCAGGAAATTGCTGCAGGAGCAGAAAAGAAAATAAAAGTCAACAAATACAATACATGCGACACCTGCGGAGGAACAGGAGCAGCCGATGCCTCCAGTTTATCTACCTGTTCAACATGCCGCGGCTCAGGGCATGTCACCAGGCTTACCAATACAATGCTTGGTCAGATGCAGACTACATCTGTCTGCCCCTCATGTGGTGGCGAAGGAAAAACTATAACCAAAAAGTGTATTACCTGTTACGGAGAAGGAATCGTCCAAAAAGAAGAGATTATCAAAATCAATATACCTGCCGGTGTCGGGAAAGGAATGCAGATGACGGTCGGTGGTAAAGGAAATGCTCCAAGGAGGGGAGGAATAAACGGCGACCTTCTGGTCGTAATCGATGAAGAGGAGCATGCTGACCTCATAAGAGAAGGTAACGATCTGATCTTTAATCTGTTTATAAGTATCCCTGATGCTGTACTCGGCACTCATGTAGAAGTACCTACTGTCGATAATAACGTAAAAATAAAAATAGAACCAGGCACCCAACCGGGGAAAATCCTTCGCCTCCGCGGAAAAGGATTACCTGAAGTAAATGGCTATGGCCGTGGTGATCTGCTTGTTAATGTGAATGTATGGATCCCCAAAAACATGAACAAGGAAGAGATGAAGATATTTGAAAAGTTCAAAGACTCCGACTCTTTCACCCCCGATCCGGACAAAAACGATAAGGGCTTTTTCGAAAAGATGAAAGGGTACTTTGAGTAATAACCCGTTGAACTCTGTGTAAAAGATTTCTCACCTTAGCCAAATATGAACTTACCCGGAGTTAACCCAGTATCGTTTAGTTTCGAGAGTTTTTTTTATATTTACACTTCATTTAAAATACCTTAAATTAATCTTATGGCACTTTTTGAAGCAAAGAATGTCACAAAACAATACGGCGACACGCTGGCGCTGGATAATGTAAGCATGTCTGTTCCGGAACAATGCATTTATGGTCTTTTGGGACCCAACGGTGCTGGCAAAACTACACTGATAAGAATCATCAATCAGATTACCGGACCTGATTCCGGCGAATTATTTCTTAATGGTAGAAAACTGATACCTTCTGATGTTCAGGTGATTGGCTATCTTCCTGAGGAAAGAGGTTTGTATAAAAAAATGAAGGTTGGTGAACAAGCCGTGTATTTTGCCCAGCTCAAAGGACTTTCAAAAGCGGAAGCTATGAAAAGACTTAAATACTGGTTTAAAAAACTCGATATTATTGACTGGTGGGGCAAAAAAGTCGAAGAACTTTCAAAAGGGATGCAACAGAAAGTTCAGTTTGTGACAACAATCCTTCACGAACCCAAACTTCTGATTTTCGACGAACCATTTACGGGATTTGATCCTCTGAATACTAAAGTTGTAAAAAATGAGATCCTTTTCCTCAGGGAAAGAGGAGCTACAATTATTTTTTCTACTCACAACATGGAATCTGTTGAAGAATTGTGTGATAATATTACACTTATTGACAAGGCAAAAACAATTCTTGAAGGAAGTGTTAATGAGATTCGTAGCAAATGGGCTGCCAATGAATATGATCTTGTATTTGACGGTGATGTGAAAATAGTGGGGAATGGTCATTATAATGTTCTGAACCAGATGACAGAGAATAATAAAAGTAATATCAGACTGAAAACTACCGGTGATATCAATACAAATGATATCCTGCAAAACCTTATGAAATCGGGCAAAATCTTATCTTTTAATCCGGCGCTGCCATCAATGAATGAGATTTTTATAAGGGTAATTGAAGCCCGTAATTAAAACCTGCTATTAACATCGAAACCTTTCTATTATGAACAAGATATCCGTAATTATTAAAAGAGAATATATAACCAGGGTAAGNAAAAAATCATTCATTATAATGACTATTCTTGCACCTGTTCTTATGGCATCAATAATTATAGTACCCACTATTCTGATGGTGAGCCAGGGTGGTGAAAATAAAAAAATTGCAGTAGTTGAAGATAACTCTGATCTTTTCAAAGGTGTGGTTAAAAATACAAAAGAGGCCGAATTTGTCTACCTTGAAAACACTAAAGTTGAGGATCTGAAAAAAACGTTTGAAAAGGCAGGATATTATGGAATTCTCTATATTTCACCGGAACTGGTAAATACNCCTAATGCTGTTCAACTTATTTCAAAGCAACAACCACCGATTGGTCTTCTGCAACATATTGAAAATTCACTGAAAAAAGAGATCGAGAGGCAAAAGTTACTGACNTACAAAATTCAAAACCTCGATGAAATAATGAAAAACGTCGAGACAAATGTATCTGTTCAGACGATAAAGATTGATTCATCAGGAGTCGTAAAGAAGACAAGCACCGGGATAGCNATGGCCCTGGCCTACATATTTGGTTTCCTGATGTATATGCTGGTGTTCATTTTCGGATCCCAGGTTATGAGAGGAGTAATAGAGGAAAAAACAAGCAGAGTTGTGGAGGTAATTATTTCGTCGGTGAAGCCGATACAACTTATGATGGGTAAAATTATAGGTATTGCCCTTGTCGGTCTGACGCAATTTTTCATCTGGATTTTCCTTACTATCGGAATTGTCACAGTTTTAAAAACCACAATTCTCCCAAAATCCAATACAGAAATCTCACAATCGATGCCACAGAACTTAATGGCGGGTAATCAACAGACAGCAGGAACGAGTCAGGCTGCTACAATGTCACCGCAGCTTGCCGAATTCTCAAGGTTATTTGACAGTGCAATGAATCAACCCTGGGGACTGATCATAATCTGTTTTATCTTTTATTTTATAACTGGATATCTGCTTTATGCCTCGGTGTTCGCAGCAATCGGATCTGCGGTTGATAACGAAACAGAGACGCAACAATTTATGCTTCCTGTTACCATACCTATTATTCTTGCGCTTATGGTCGCAATGGGGACAATGCAAAATCCTGAAAGCCCTCTGGCATTCTGGTGTTCAATGATCCCGCTCACCTCACCCATCGTTATGATGGCTCGCATTCCGTTTGGTGTACCATACTGGCAGATAGCCGTTTCAATGATATTAATGGTGGTAACCTTTGCTGCATTTGTCTGGATGGCTGCAAAGGTTTATCGTACAGGTATCCTTATGTATGGAAAGAAAACCTCCTGGAAAGAGATGTGGAAGTGGCTTAGGTACAGTGGGTAAAGACAAAAGACAAAAGTAAAAAGACAAAAGTAAATGTCTAAAATATTAGTCATTGATGATGAAAAGGCAATCCGGAATACTCTGAAGGAGGTGCTTGAATATGAAAAACATGAAGTTGACCTTGCAGAAGACGGACCCAAAGGGCTTGAAATGTTTTCTGCCAATTCATACGAAATAGTTCTCTGCGATATCAAGATGGCTAAGATGGATGGCATCGAGGTCCTTAGCAAGATTTCAGAGACATCATCTGACACTCCTGTTATAATGATCTCNGGTCACGGAAATATCGATACAGCTGTTGAAGCAATAAAAAAAGGAGCATACGATTTTCTCGAAAAGCCTCTTGACCTTAACAGACTCCTCATTACGATCCGTAATGCTATGGATAAATCAACTCTTATCACCCAGACTCAGGTCCTTAAAAACAAGGTGAGCAAGATGTATGAGATTGTTGGTGAATCGGAGGCTATTGAAAAGGTCAAAAGTATGATCGACAGGGTTGCTCCTACTGAAGCAAGAGTGCTTATCACAGGATCCAATGGAACCGGGAAAGAATTGGTAGCTCATCAGATACATGAGAAAAGCAATAGGGCTAAAGGTCCTTTTATTGAAGTCAATTGCGCAGCAATCCCATCAGAACTTATTGAAAGTGAACTTTTTGGTCATGAAAAAGGCTCATTCACTTCAGCTATCAAACAAAGGATTGGTAAGTTTGAACAGGCAAACGGAGGAACTCTTTTTCTTGATGAGATAGGCGATATGAGCCTGTCNGCACAGGCAAAAGTTTTGAGAGCTCTTCAGGAAAATAAGATTACAAGGGTAGGCTCAGATAAAGATATTCATGTCAATGTTCGGGTAATCACTGCAACTAATAAGAACATTAAAAAGGAGATCGAAAATAACGGATTCCGTGAGGATCTGTACCANAGGCTGAGTGTTATACTGATCCATGTTCCTGCACTTAATGAAAGAGAAGACGATATCCCCCTTCTCGCAGAACATTTTAATACCTTAATCTGTAACGAATACGGAATGAGTAAAAAGATTATTACGAAAGAGGCTATTAAAGAACTTCAGAAAATCCAGTGGACCGGAAATATAAGGGAGTTCAGGAATGTGCTTGAAAGACTGATAATCCTCTGCCCGAATGAAATTGGCGGAAAAGACGTACAATCCTATGCATTGCCTGTTTCCGGCAGTAATATATAACTCTGTGGACCCACTGTGGATATTTTGCCCCCCAACCCCCTAAAGGGGGGCTAAGAATCAAGATGGATTTAAACCCCCTTTAGGGGGTAGGGGGCAGAAAACAAAGAAAAAAGATAATTTTTTATTATGTACCGTACTGAAAAAGATGCTCTTGGCGAAAAACAGATACCATCCGAAGCATTGTATGGCATCCATTCGGAAAGAGCNANAGAAAATTTTCCAGGCAACTCTCCGTTTCCTGTTGAATGGTACAAGGCAGTTGGCATCACAAAACTAGCCTGTTATAACACCTATAGAAAATTCCGGACAGCTGCTGCGGAAAAACTCGGGAAAGATCTTCCATTTAAAATTTTAAGCGACGANATCCTNAATGCACTGAGTTCAGCTGCAAAAGAAGTGTCTGCCGGTGACCATTTTGAAAATTTTATTATTCCTGCTGTACAGGGAGGAGCCGGCACAAGCATAAACATGAATATCAATGAAATCATAGCCAATGCTGCACTGCTTAAAACCGGAAAGAAATGCGGTGAATATAATCATATTGATCCAACTGAAGATGTCAATATTTATCAGTCAACAAACGATGTGATTCCAACAGCTCTCACTGTTGCTGTAATGAACCTTTTACAATCCCTCGAGGAAAGAATAAATATGCTTCGGCAGAAGGTGGAAGAGTTTGAGAAAAAATACAGGGAGAAGCTTCGTCCGGGATATACTCAGATGCAGGTAGCCGTCCCTTCTTCATTCGGAGTACTCTTCAGTACTTACAATGAAGCCCTTTCACGCGACTGGTGGAGAGTGTCAAAATGCTCCGAAAGAATCAAACAGGTCAATCTTGGTGGTGGAGCAACAGGTACAGGACTATCATTACCACGGTTTTTCATTATGGAAGTTGTCCCCGAATTGCGGAATCTGACAGGACTGCCTCTTGCACATAGTGAAAACCTGTCAGACGCTACATCCAATATGGACAAATGGGTTGAGATCCATGCTACTCTGAAGGCGCATGCAGTAAATCTTGAAAAAATGTCTTCGGACTTCCGGATTCTTTCTTCGGACCTGGTCGGAGAAAAGATCCTTGCAATCCCTTCCCGGCAGGTTGGAAGCTCAATAATGCCGGGGAAGATTAATCCTGTAATACCGGAATTTGTCATCTCCTCAGCACATAAAATATATTCAAATGATGTACTTATCTCTTCGCTCAGCGGCCAGGGTTCACTTGAACTAAATGCATATCTTCCGGTTATCGGTTGCTCAATTATTGAAAGCATTAATCTGCTTATCTCGTGTAATGTAACCTTATTAAACAACCTGTTCACTGGATTGATTATAAATGAAACAGCCGGATATGAAGCTGTTATATATAGTCCATCGGTTACGGCTGCTTTAAGTCCTTATATTGGATACCATAAGGCAGCTGAACTCGCCAAACTGATGAAAGATAAGAGGATTGATATCTTTGAGGCCAACAACATCCTGAAGTTGATTGATGAAACAAAACTTCGATCCATTCTGGAACCGGGAAATCTGCTAAAACTGGGCTTTTCACTGGATGATCTTTGAAACCAATCCGCATTCATCGTAGAGACGCCCAAATTGGGAGTCTCTATATGACGAAAAAATTGCTAATTTTGCAGCAAATTTCCAGGAATGATTTCAAAGGGAAGAGAGTCAAAACCTCACATAGGTATTTATGGTCGTCGCAATAATGGTAAAAGCAGCCTGATCAACTGCCTGGCAGGTCAGGAAATAGCCATAGTATCCGACCATGCAGGTACCACAACCGACCCCGTTAAAAAATCATTTGAGATCACAGGTTTTGGTCCTGTGATCCTAATTGATACTGCAGGTATAGATGACTCCGGTGAACTTGGACAGAAAAGAGTGGACCGGACGATCCGTACCCTTGAAACTATTGATCTGGCCCTGCTTGTCGTTACTGAGAATTCATGGGGGAAATTTGAAGATGAACTTTTGAAAAAGTTTACTGATCAAGATCTTCCATTTATTGTAATACATAGTAAATCTGATATCCAGGAGCCTGAAGCTGAGTTTAAACAGAAGATATTATCAATTACAGGGACTTCGCTCTTTGAATTTTCATCAACCGATAAAAGAAATTATGAGGCGCTTATAAGCCTCATCCGTGACACAATTCCCGAACACTCATATAAAAATCCGACTCTTCTTGGTGACCTCATCAGCTATGGTGATATTGTAATTCTCATTACCCCTATCGATATTGAAGCTCCTGCCGGAAGGCTCATTCTTCCCCAAATGCAGGCCATCAGAGATATTCTTGACAATGAAGCCGTTGCCATAGTCTTAAAAGAGAGAGAGGTTGATGCTTTCCTGAAAAAAACCAAGATAATACCTGCTCTGGCAATTACTGATTCGCAGGTATTTGTAAAAGCCGATGCATCCATTCCGAAAGATATTCCGCTGACAAGCTTTAGTATTATGCTTGCCCGTTTCAAAGGTGATTTTGATAACTACCTCAAAGGTACCCCTAAGATATCCGGATTAAAAGACGGTGACAGGGTACTTCTTCTTGAATCATGTACTCATCATGTCTCCTGCGATGATATCGGAAGAACTAAAATTCCCCGGTGGATAACCAATTTTACCGGCAAAAAGATTGAATACGATGTTGTTGCAGGACTTGATACGCTGCCCAGACCCATTACTGACTACTCGCTTGTAATACAATGTGGTGGCTGCATGATAACCAGGAAACAGCTTCATAACAGGTTACAGTCAGCAATTAAAGCCGGAGTGCCGGTTACCAACTATGGTATGGCAATCGCTTATGTACAGGGTATTTACAACCGGGCTATCACGCCGTTTGTAAAAGGAGAAAAAATCCAGAATACTTATTTATAATATTCAAGAGTCAAATTCAGAATCTGAAGTATATAAACGGTATTACTTCCGTAGTCCTCATCTGAAATAGCAGTATTGCAACCAGCATAATTACCCCAAGCTGAGCAACAATCGGGATTTTAATAAATAATCCCCTGTATGATTCTTTTGTTCTTTCCGGCAGAAAATGAATTATATAAGCCACAGCCATTAATAAAAGGGCGCTGCTATAGGCAGGGAGAACTGTCATATATGATCCCGGAGAAAAATTCTCAAGTATCTGTTTTAACATAATCTTCACGCTATCCAGATCGGAGGCTCTGAAAAAGATCCAGCAAAAGCTTACAAACTGAAAGGTAATAAAAATACTAAACGCCCGTCCAATCCAGCTTCTCCTAACCTGCCTTTTAAAAATGGAACTCCATATCTTATTAATAACCAGCCCAAAGCCGTGCAGACCTCCCCAAATAATAAATTTTAAAGAAGCACCATGCCACAATCCACCCAGAAGCATGGTGATCATCAGGTTTATATAGGTACGGAATTTCCCCTTCCTGTTTCCACCTAATGAAATATATAGATAATCACGTAGCCACTGTGATAGCGAAATATGCCATCTCTTCCAGAAATCTGTTATGCTCCTTGCCTTATAGGGTGAGTTAAAGTTTACAGGTAATCTGAATCCAAGAATCAATGCTACCCCTATTGCAATATCAGTATAACCCGAAAAATCACAGTAAATCTGCAGACCATATCCGTATATTGCAAGTAAATTTTCGAACCCGGAATAAATTGCCGGGGCATCAAAAACACGATCAACAAGATTAATTGCAATGAAATTGGAGATAATTATTTTTTTAATTAATCCCTTTGAGATCATATAAAGTGCATGGCTGAATTCATGCCTTGAAAGCTTAAACTCCTGATATATCTGAGGAATAAAAACAGAGGCTCTTACAATGGGTCCCGCAACAAGATGAGGAAAGAAGGAAACATAAAAGCCAAAATCGACAATATTCCTGACCGGCTCCATTTTTTTCCTGTAAATATCAAATGTATAGCTAAGCGATTGAAAAGTAAAAAAGGATATACCGACTGGAAGTATTATATAGCTGATATCAAAGGATGTTCCGAGAATTGAATTTGAAAAACCTGAAAGAAGGTCATAAACTCTGAACTGTGTTCCGAATAACTCATTTATCGTGCTGATAATAAATCCTGTATATTTAAAATAACCAAGAAGCCCGAGATTTGAGATTATGCTTAGAAGAACAAAAAACCTTCGCCCGGCAGTTCTCCTGGATTTATAGATCAATAATCCGCAGGTATAATCAATTACAGTTACAAAAATCAGGATAAATAAAAACAATCCGCCTGCTTTATAATAAAAGAAGAGGCTTATCAAAAACAGATACACATTTCTTATCATCAATTTCTTATATACAAGGCTATACCCGGCCAGTACAAAAAGAAAGAATATCCAGAAGGCAGGTGATGTAAAAACAAACGCTTTATCAGGGTTATAATTTAAGACAGATTTTACTAAAGTCTCAATAAGGCTTTTTTCCCCCGTATCAGATTGATTATTATCTATAATNACCATCGGCGCTATCGGGACATAGGCTTTGGGCACCGTATCCCTTGCCAGTTTATTGGTATCAATGCCCGGTTTTACAAATAAGGAAGACACCAGCATACCTGCCAGTGTATCTGCTCCAGTATATGTAAAGTGAATGAAGTCTTTCTGGGCAAGAGGAGGTTTCTTATCTGCCCATTTAATGATCGACGATTTGCCACCCATAGCCCTGTATGAATCCCAGAAAGTCACCTCAGCCTTAAGGGTGGCTTGTTTCTGAGCATCAATTATTGCAGGAATATTCCTGTAGGATTGTATACTATNACCCTCATTTACTGCCATATCTGTAACACCAATAACTAATATCGGGGTTTGAGGTGAAATTTCCTTAAGAAGCGAGATCTGCCTGACCAATCCTTTCTGATAATATGAATAATCGTTTCTCACATTCTTTACAATGTTCAGACCATAATGCAGAATGAACAGGTCGGGAGATAGCTTTTCATACGATTTCCTGAGGTTATCCCTGCCAACCATAGTAAATTCGAGTCCCGCACTTCCACGTTGAGGTATATTATCTACAATAACACCATTTTCACTTTCAATACTGATACCATAAATATCAGGGCTTACCTTACCTTCAAATTCGATCAGAATATCTCTTGCTCCAATTAACGGGCATTTGACCTCATTGTAACCTCCTCCCCTCATTAAGGTATCAGTAAATAGTTCTTTACCGTCAGCTCTAACTACAATATTTACAGTACCTTGTGTGTTTCCATAAAATATCCGTAGATTATCATACTGAGCTGAGGCACTGTCAGCAACTTTTGACGGTCTGATCCTGACAAAGGCCTTTACGGGCTCAGATGTAGTTTCTCCTTCAGGCAAATAACGACAAATAGCCATAAAAGGACCAAAGTTCCGGTGCGAAATCTCACCACTTTTATAAGAAAGATAATTATACCTTTTCCAGTTTGACGATGATCGTAACCAGAATGATTTAGTGTACATTACGGGTATCAGAGGCAAAAACAGTCCGGGGCCTGTTCCTCCCCGACCCTTTCTTAATGTCTGACGGAGGTAAGAAGTGATCCGGTCACCTTCAATTTGTGAATCCCCATAATAAATCACTCTCACCTGTCCTTTTGAAAACCTGAGAGAATCAAGAATCTTCTCCAAAGGATTGACTGACAGATTTTCAGGAATTGCAGGAAACGAATCGATTGCTGCAAGAGTATCTGCAACGATTAATTTAACAGTATCTGACGGATAATTTTGAATTATATCCGGACTCTTACTTTCTGATATTAAATCACTTAAAAATTCAGCCGGAATAAATTCGTAAATAGAAGGAAACAGTTGCTTTGCTGGAATTATATAATGAAGACCGGTGAAACAGGCCAGAAAGATCAGTAACAACAGGAATGACCTTAGAGGGCGCATATATTAAAACAGAATCAGTCCTTTTTCTTGATCTTCAGCTTCTGCCCAATCTTTATCTTACCCGCATCAGAGAGGTTATTCAAAGCAAGTACCTGGGATGTAGTAACATTATCGAACATTTTTACAATATCCCATATTGTATCTCCATTACGAACTGTATAAGTAATAAACTCACCATCAGTTTCAACAGGAGCCATTGTAGCCAGCGTCTGGGAATTGGATGTTGCCGCTTTTCCTACCATTGCCTGTTTATCTGCAAGTGACATTATATTGATCTTCGAAAAGTATTCAGTTTTTGAAAGATCAACGTAAACCACCAGTTTCTGTCCTACCCTGATTGTGTTTCGGTAAATATTATTCCAGTTCCTGAGATCTGATANCCCTACTTTATACCACTCCGATATGAATCCTATGTTATCACCATTCTTGACCGTATAAATCAGTTTTGTTTTGCCTTTTATATCAGTGGGCATATAAGAAGAGCGCGATGGTTCGGCAATACGGGTTGATTTATTTAAATAAACATCTGATTTGTATTGTCTTATTGTATCATTCAAATCAATAAAATCTCCCAGATGGTTCATTGGCAAAGTAAGAACCTGTGGTTTTGAAGATCCGGGGACAAAGCCCGTCTTATATTGTGGGTTGAGTGCCTTGAGCTCTCCCAATGGAATCCTCATCACTTCAGAGATCTGTACCAGATGAATATCCTTATTAACCATAATAGTGTCGGTAGCAACAGGAATATTTAGAGGTAATGGCTGTATGTTATGNTCGGCATAGTAGGTTACTGCATAATTTGCAGCAATATACTGAGGAATATATCCTCTGGTTTCCCTGGGTAACTTGTAATATATGTCCCAATAATCCTTCTTATTACCTGATCTTTTAATTGCCTTATTTACATTTCCGGGACCACAGTTATACGCAGCAATAACCAGGACCCAGTCATTATAAATACTATAGAGGTCTTTAATAAATCTTGCAGCAGCATGGGTTGCCTTTACAGGGTCTCTCCGTTCATCTACAACAGAGTTTATGATAAGCCCGTACATTCGGCCGGTACTGTACATGAACTGCCACAAACCGGTAGCTCCTGAACGTCCGTTTACAACATTCGGATTGAGAGCCGATTCTATCACAGCCATATATTTTAGTTCAGCCGGAAGCCCATAGGAGTCGAATACATCTTCGATCATGGGGAAATAGTAATCTCTCAGCCCCAGAACTGCGCTGAATTTTTCCCTTTGCCTTATAGTATAAACCTCAATGTGATTCCGGATGATATTATTGAAAGGCAGTCTGATTATGGAGTTAATTTTATTCAACCTGCTTTCGTACACTGTATCAGGACACTGTAATCCTATAGAGTCACCCAGATATTCCTTCAGGTTATTCTTGATAGCTATTTTAACATACCACGTATTGACCAGGCTATCAAGATCCCGGGCAATTCTTTCACTACTATTGTCTGATTTAATAATGATAGTGTCTGACTCTGATGCTGC
>JGI24138J36424_10000101_pt1 | contig 21624 bp, 21 predicted proteins | sample BarGraNGADG00312_2_FD_36424 | JGI IMG/M metagenome (IMG submission 36424) | reverse complement strand
TGGTTGCTGAAAGGCTCGCTCAACAGTATGGACTTGTTCTTCGGTTCTGCGGGAATTGTAGCATCCACCAGGCGACCCGATGATTTCTCAGTTGCAAGGACGGTCCCTGCATTGTCGCTCAACACGTTTCTCTGGCCTTTCCTCAAGTGAGAACCGGACAGGATGGCCCCGCGTGCCTCTTTGGCAACAGATTCCCAGCTCCTATATGAGCCGGCCGTGCCGACAAGAGTCAGCCTGCTCACCGAAACTTTGTTGCGCAGCAGCACCAGGTCTTTCCAGCGCCCCACGATTTCCAGGTCGCGCTGCCGCTCAACGTATTTGAAGAGGATGCTCGCATCATTGAGTGACATCAGCACGTACTTTACGTTGAGCGGAGCGAGCATTGCGCCCATGTTGCCGTTGTCCCTTCCGGAATTGAGCGCTGCCTGCACGTAGCCGTCGAGTTCGGTCCCATCCAGGCGCACAGGGCCCACTTCGATGGAGGACAGAGGGAGGCTCCGGTTCTTGAAATAGAGAGGCATCGGGTCCGTGATCGTGTAGTCGCTCCTGGTGAAGTCGTAGCGCATGTACCAGTAAGAAGGCAGGTAGAGCGCGTACCAGTCCCCGTTGTCTTTCTGTAGGTACTCCTGAGCGCTGGACCATGACTTCGGGTACGACACAGCCTTTGCCTGTCCCCACAACCCGCCGAACATGCGGAAGCTATACAGGCAGATGAGGGCGAGCAGCACAACAGGTATCACGTTTCGTCCGCGCCGGGCGGGGGCGGGAGGACGTTTGTTTTGATGCCGCCGAGAGAGAACGCGGTCCAGCCCGGCGGCCCCTAGCACGGCATACGCGAGCACGATCAATGCAACGAATTTCTGGGGCTCCCTGAACAACCTGAAAGCCGTGACGTGGTCGAACAAGAACGAGAAGAGTCCACCTGTCACGGGCGCTCTTGCCCCGAGGGAGAGGAAAAACGCGATGACTGCGAGGGTTGCCAGCGCCAGTAACACGGGCCCCCTGCCGGGCTCTGAACGGTAGCGAAAGAGGCCATACAGGCAGAAGGCCGCCATGAGAATGCCGAAGGCCGGCCAGAGCGGGATGTACCTTCGGGGCATCAGGCCGTCGATCTGCGTCTTCCAGTAGCCGTACAAGCCTGCTACCGACAGGGCGGTTCCCGCCCGGGAAGTGGAGCGGGTCTCGAACAGTTTGAGATCGGCCTTTGTCATCGTGGAGCCGGGCCCTCCACCGTCGACCGCAGGAAGCAGCCAGAAGCTGCTCAGAAGCAGAAACATCACCAGCACGACAAGCCCGGCCAGAACAGTCCTCGCGGCCCGTGGCCTCCTCGCTATCTCAAAGACAATAATTGCAACTGCCACCATCAACGCCAAAGCACCGGCATGGAGGCTGAGAGCTGCTGTAGCGGCGAGCCAGAGAGCAGTGATTGCAAACCGTCTTGCCGTAGGTCCACGAGCGGTCTTCAGTGTTGACGCGAGGACGACGGGCAGCAGTGCGTACCCCAGCAGGAAGCCCCACTGTCCCATGACCATCCGCGTGTACACAAAGGGGTTGATGGCGTAGATGGTGCCGGCAAAGATCCGCGCCCACTGTCTCGTCGCGGGGACGTTCCGGTACATCAGGTAGCCGGGCAGAAACGCCAGCAGAAAGAGGATGGCCTTCTGAAGAAGGACCGCGCCTATCACGCGTGAGACCAGCCAGGCGAGGTTGTATACCAGGGTCACATCCATCGTCCCGTGCACGGGACCGAGCAGCGAGACTGGCGGGTGCATGGCGGGCGTGAAGACCATGTCGCCCAGCAGCACGTAGCCATTCTGGAAAAGGGATGGCGTCCACACTGCTATGGACAAGACAGCGAAGTAGACGGCCGCCCAGCTGCCCGCTGTTACGCGCTTTCTGATGTTGCTCGTCACTGCTGATGTCATACTGCGATTGACTGTATAAGTACTATTTGCTCAAAGCAACACCGTTGCCGCGCCTCGCCGAGCCTGGCAGTGGCGCAGCCCGCCCTCCCGGACCATCTCGGCGGTATCGTCTGTTGAGCAGTCCTTGGAGCGCGGTATCCGGCCGGAACAGTCTTCCTGGATGGAAAGGTCCACCGTTCGGGGTTCGAGCAGGGGTCAAACGCGGGAAGAAGGCCCGTTTTCACGCTGCAGCGCTTCGGCCAGAACGCTGAGAGAGCGCGTGGCGGTCGTGTCCCAGTTGAACTGGAGTGACCAGTCCCTGGCTCTGTCAGAGAGCCTTTTCCGGGTCTGTTCATCCCGGAGTATCTCCACCAGCGCCGAGACAAAATCACTGTCACACTCTGCCAGCATGCCTGTCTCACCGTCCACTATCGACTCGTTGAGGCCGGGAACGTTGAAGGACACGGCGGGAGTCCCGCAGGCGTTCGCTTCGATGACGGTAAGGCCCCAGCCCTCGACCATCGATGCGGTCGCCAGGACCCAGGACCGCCTCAAGAGTTCGGCCTTCTCGTCGTCGCTGACATACCCCAGGAACCTGACGCAGTCCTCGACCCCGTAAGCCCTTGCGGCCTCCTCGGCCTCAGGTCGTGCATCCCCCCAACCGACGACGACGAGATCGACGTCGGGGACGTGCTTGCGCACTTCGGGCATCATCCCGATCAGTTTCGGAAGTTGCTTGTACTTCTTGAGCCGCCCGAGATACAGGATCGTCGGCTTCTCGTAGCGGGTCGTTCCCGTGCCGGAATAATGGTTCTGTGAGATGCCGTTGTGGATGACACTTATGTCCAGCTGGTCCCCGTGGTAGAGGTTCTCCTTCATCGAGGTGGCAGTCGAACGGGATACGCAGATGAAAGCCTTGTTTCTGTAGAGCACGGGAACAACATACCGCTCGATCAGGCGGCCGAAACGGCCGACGACTCCTCCGAGCTCGATTACGAACATGTCCCTGTGGACGTGGTGGACGAGCGCTACGATGGGTTTCCGGCAGTACAAGGGGGTGAAGAACGGTATACCGTTGATTATGTCGAGTATCACGTCGGCGCGGTTTCGCAGGAGAAACAGGTACGCGAAAGGTGCAAGCAGGTATATCGTGAAACGACCGCCGGCCCGGTAGATATCCATGCCATCGGATCTCTCGTGTCGCTTCGTCCCCTTGAAGTGGGTAGTGAACATGGTGACCTGGTTGCCGCTATCGACCCAGCGCTTCGCCTGCTCGTGTATGTTGACCTCCGAGCCGCCGGCCCAGGGGTGGCTCATGTCTTTCCAGGAGAAGACGAGAATCCTCACTGCCTTCAGAACTCCTCGACGCGGCCGTTAAGCCACCGGTTTTGGATAATAATTAGTGAGCGTAGCCTTGGCAGAAGGCTGAAGGGGAACAGCCAACGGTCATGCATTCTTGCTCGATTACGGACCAGTACAGCAGCCCCAGCCCGCATCCGCCATCAATAGCTGAACGGGGCAGGCAGAATAGTGTCGTCGCTTCGGACCAGGTAACCTCTCGCGGTGAAACCGAACATTGTCACAAAGTCACCGGTCTTGAGATCTTTGACCTGGCTTGCGGAGCACAGGATCTGCACGACGTCGCCGACCTTGAATCCAAGGTCTTTCACGACCTGGCTGGACTCGGTAATCCAGACGTGGACGGAGCCGTTCGTCATCGACATCACGTAGCCGGACAGCGCAAACGGAGCACCGTTGAACACCGCCGACCCGCTTGAAGAAGCGTTTGGATTGTTCCCCACTGAGCCGGCCATAAAGACCCCGAGCGTGAATTCAGGACCGCTGAGACCGGCGATTCCCGAGTCGTTGTTAACATCACCTGCAGTGGCGCCCATCACGCTCACAAAAACGGCAGCCGCTATCAGTGCCACGAGGGCTATCGCCACAGCAATCCTCAAGGGCTTCATCTCTCGCTCCCCCTTTGACCTCAGAACTCCTCGGTTCGAAATCTTCATCCTATCTCCATGACGCGCGCCTCGCCGGGGCGGGCCGCTTATTCTCCCGCGCCTGACACGGTCTCGATCTGTATCCAGGTCTTGCCTTGCTCTCCCGCCTCGGAGGCCCTTATGCTGACGGACTTGACAGTGTTGCCCGACTTGACGGAGAACAGACCGACCGGCTGGTTGCTCATGTTTGTAGAGGTGTCGCTGAAGCCTTCCATGCCGGACAGTTGGGTCTTGTAGTAGGAGGTCGTTGCGTTGACGTCATCGTCGGTATAGAAAGTAGCCCCCAACCACTTCTCGGCTCCTCCGCTCAGAACCGTGATCGCCGTGCCCGACACCAGCTTCGCCGATGAGGGCACCGGGAACCCCAGCGCTTTCTCGCTCGTGGCGGCGACCGTCCACGTCTTGGTAGTCTTGCCCTTGGTGATGGTGATCACGTTGCCGCTCTTCTTGACCATCACCTTGCCGGTGGGGCCGATGACACCTGTCCCTTCGGCCGACTCTTTTGTGCCACAACCCGCCACAAGCGCGACTATCCCGGCGAGTAACGCCACAACCAGGATTATCCCAACCAGTCTCCTCATTCCTCAACCTCCTTGCACGACGCACGGATGGTCACATAAGGCGAACCAAGCCATCTCCAGACGCGGCAACCATCTTCCGCTATTGTGCTTATCATATCCCGCTTACGGCTTCCAATGCAATCGCTTTCTAGTCCCCCATCCCTGAGACGTCCTTGATTCCGCCGTCTTTTGCCGGATATATTGGCCGGGCACACTTAATCACCTGCCACTGAAGGGGGAGGAATCTGAGATGGAAGAGCAGTTGGACGACGAAAACCTGTTCTTCGACGAGAGCGGGATTGCGGAACGGGGGGACTGCGTGCTGGCTATCATCGATATGCAGGAAAAGCTGCTGGCGGTGATGAACGAGCCGAAGAGCATCGTCGAAAACGCTTTGAAGCTGGTGCGCTTCGCAAACATCGTGGGGCTGCCCGTTCTGGTGACCGAGCAGGAGAAGCTGGGTCCGACGGTCGAAGAGCTGGCAGCCGAGATCAAAGATTTCAATCCGATCATGAAGCTCGACTTCGACGCCTATCAGGTTCCCGAGTTCACGAAGTCCCTGGTTGACCTCGACAGAGAAACGGTGATCGTGGCGGGTATCGAGTCCCACATCTGTGTCACCCAGACGACACTCAGCCTGTTGCCATTCTTTGACGTCCACGTCATCGCCGACGCGGTTTCGTCCAGGACCTCCGAGAACAAGGAGATAGCGCTGAGAAGGATGAGCGACTACGGGGCGACGATTTCCTCGACAGAGATGTTTATCTATGAGTGTCTCAGGCGCGCGGGAACCGAGGAGTTTAGGGAAGTCCTCAAGCTCATCAAGTGAAGGGGCNTTNNGCGATTGGCTGGGAGAAGGGTCGATAATGGAGTAGCCCGCGGCCAGTGAGGTGCCCGGTGCGTACGAAGGGCGTGATGGTGGAGCGCTCGATGTNCTGGAACGACCGTGGCGTGGGCACCTGCACCAATGGCGGCGCTTCGAACTGATTGTTCCCCTCCGCGGGGGGAGAGGTTTCGGGCGTGTGGGGGTTGCAGTACACTTGGGGCGGGACGCGAGTCCCGCCTCAAGCCTTTTGCGCGGCTGGGGCCAGACTGTTGCCGGACAGCGAGAAGGAGGTTCTCGAGGTGAAGAAGATAACTGCCATGCTGCTCGTGGCGCTAGTCGCCTTCGCGGGAGTGGCGGCGCTCGCCGGCTGCGGCAACTCCCAGACGCAGGCGAAGACCAACCTGTCCACTGACATCAATGACCTGACGTCATCCATGACCGAGCTCGTCGACCCGAACACCTATCAGTCGATCGACACTTTCAAGACGACCTGGAACAAGATCACGACGCAGTACAACAAGACGGTGGCCGACGCCAAGAAAGTCAAGAACGTGCAGGTGTCGAACCTGTCCAAGTCCTACGACGCGCTAAAGAAGGCGATAGGCAACGTCTCCAGCAGCCAGTCGCTCCAGGCCAAGATAAGCGGGATACTCCTGACGGGAGAGTCGTTCCTGGCGGCCATCAACAACCTGAACGCGGCCGTTACGCCGTCCAAATGATTGAGATCACGGGCGGGCCGCCCGGGCGTTTTTTGACGTTGCTTGTTATCCCTGTGAGGCTGAAAATGCTATACTCCGTTTGAGTACGAGTTCTTAGGTCGGTTTGGTGTCCCGAGGATTGATCTCGGGACACTTTTTGTTTTGGTAAGGAGGTGTAGGAAATTTGAAGGTATACGTGGGAAATCTACCCTACGCGGCGACGGACGATGATCTCAGGACTGAGTTCTCCCAGTTCGGGACGGTCGACTCGGCAGACGTCATCATCGACCGGAACACCGGCAGGTCAAAAGGGTTCGGCTTCGTTGAGATGAGTGATGACAACGAGGCGAAGGCCGCCATCGACGCCCTTAACGGCAAGGACCTGCAGGGTCGAGCGATGAACGTGAACGAGGCGAGGCCCAGGCCGGAGCGCCCCGAGCGTTAGTCGGACCGCTACTAGACACCGAGTGGACCGGCCCGGCGTCGTTCGCGCTTCGCCGGTACGGTCACACTGGTTCAACGATTACGGAAAGTGTTGCATGTGAAAGTACACCTGATCGCCCCCACCAAAAACGGCGAGCGCTATCTGTTCAATAAGGGTCTTCTCGCCCCGCTCGGAGTCATGTATCTTGCGGCTCACACCCCTGAGGGGGTCGACGTCAAAATAATCGACGAGAGCGTCGAGCCTATCGACTTCACGCAGATTCCCGACCTGGTGGGGATCTCCACCATGACGGCTACGGCGCCGCGCGCGTATGACATAGCCGACATGTACCGGTCCCGGGGGGCAAAGGTGGTCCTGGGGGGGATACACGCATCCATGGTGCCCTCCGAAGCACTGGGTCACGCCGACGCCGTGGTCACGGGCGAGGCCGAGGAGATCTGGCCGACCGTCGTCGCGGACGCCCAGGACGGCCGGCTGCAGTCCATCTACAGGAGCGAGGAGTTCCCCGACTTCGATCGCCCGCTGCTTCCGAGGCGAGACCTCATCGACGCCAAGCGCTACTGGAGCGCCAACGTGGTGCAGACCGCCCGCGGGTGCCCGCATCACTGCAACTTCTGTTCCGTCACCACCTTCAACGGCCGCAGGGTCCGCATGCGCGCGGTGGACAGCGTCCTGGAGGAAGTCGAGACTCTGGCGAGGGGCAACCTGATGAGGAAGAGGGTCGTCCCCTTCATCGACGACAACATCGCGGCGAGCCCGCGGCGCGCCAAGGAACTCTTCAAGGCTCTCATCCCGATGAAGGTGTTGTGGGGCTCCCAGGCGTCTATCACGTTCGCCGAGGACGAGGAGCTGGTGGCGCTGGCCGCGGAGAGCGGCTGCCGCTTCCTGTTCGTGGGCCTGGAGACGCTCTCACATGGAACCATCAAGGAGATGGGCAAGAACCAGAACAGCATCGAGCAGTACGAGTCCGCGCTGAAGCTTCTCAAGAAGTACAAGATTCCAGTGATGGGCGCGTTCGTGTTCGGGTTCGACAACGACGACGAGTCCGCCTTCTCCGAGACGCTCAAGTTCGCGATCGACAACAAGATACAGGTCGCGCAGTTCGCGAACCTCACCCCGTACCCGGGCACGCGCCTGCACCAGACCCTCACCGAGGAGGGACGAGTCAGGCAGGACTTCTGGCTCGACCCGTCGTGGGATGGCCAAGTGCAGTTCGAGCCGATGAAGATGACCCCGGCGCAGCTGTTCGCGAACACGCACCAGCTCCATCGCGACTTCTACTCGTACCACTCGATACTGAAGCGCATGTCGTGGCGGGGGCACTGGCCCTACTGGCTCGCCTTCAACCTGCTGTACCGGCAGACGGTGGTGGCGGCGCGCTCCAAGGAACTCGCGTACACCGATCCCGCGGCCGAGACGGGCCTCTGAGGCACCGCCCGGCCGACCGATAATCAGCTTCAGCTCGCCGTATCACGCTCACGGTAACCCTTGCCCCGCCGGCCCAGTCACCGTATTGTTGCCCGCTCTTTCAACCCCGCGCCATGGATTGATGACCTGAGTGCGCTATTCAGGCATTGCGCTCATTGAACGAATAACTTAGGTGAACAAGCAATTATGTTCGACGAAAGGAGCGCTGTCATGCGGAAGAGCGTCTGGGTAACTGCCGGAGCACTGGTTATAATCGCAGCTCTTCTGCTGGCACCGGCCATGGCCTTCGCGGCCACGCCGAAAGTCGATGTGCCCTCGTGGGTGACGGACCTGGTCACTCAGGTAAAGGCAGTCGCGCAGCAGGCCGCCGGTCAGCTGAAGCCTCTGGTGCAGAGCGCCGCGTCGCAGGTCAAGCAGGTGGGGGTGACCCTGGCGGCCTCGCTGAAGAGCGCCAGGAGCTTCGCCGACTTGAAGGCCGCGCTGAGCAAGGCGGCGGCGGACACCAAGGCGATCGCGGATGGTTTCAAGGCGGCCGCGGCGCCGATAGTGCAGGCGGCGGTGGCTCAGATCCAGGCCTTGATCGCGGCGGCTATGCCTGACGTGGCGGCCCTCAAGGCCCAGGTGAAGACGAAGGTCATGGACATCATCAACGGGCTCAAGCAGTACTTCCCGGTAGTGCCGAAGGTGGCATGACAAAAGACTGCTGACAGTGCTCCTTGAGATGAGGCCCGGGCCACGGTCCGGGCCTCAGTCTTTGCTCGGCTCGTCGGCGGTCGGGGGCGGGNCGGGGATCACTNTTCCTTGTCGTGCTCCCGCGCTTCCCTTNTCTCCTCTTTGAGCNTCTTGTGGGCCGCCCGGAGGTTGACCTTGGGGAGGTCGGAGATGGTCTGGGCGCCTCCGGACATACCGCAGCCCGGGCAGGCGGCGTCCACCTCGGGGAGCTCGGTGCCACAGCTCTCGCANCTCGCGCTGGAGATGTTGGCTTCCCTGGCCTTGGTGTCCTTGATCTCGCTGAAGAGCTCCTTGCGCGCCGCCTTGGTGTTGGCGCCGGGCAGGTCGGTTATCGTCTGCGCGATACCGTTGGTCCCGCAGGACGGGCAGAGGTCCACGTCGTGCTTGACCTCAGTCCCGCAGTTCTTGCACTTTGCCATCTTCACTCCTTTGCGCTCCTGTCAGGTCATTATAAACGAGCGGCGACGACCACCAAAGCAAGCAGGTGACGTATCGTCCTTTGCTTGCTAATGGATTAAGATATCTGGACAACAGTCTTATTGAGGCTACCGAGGGAAGGTGACCTGACTTGCCCGGCAAGGGGAAGATCCTGATCGTCGATGACGACGCGGCTCTCGTCAAGATGCTCAATGTCCGCCTGCTCGCTGAGGGCTTCGAAACGGAGCTCGCGGTTGACGGCAACACGGCGGTAACGCTTGCCAACGAGCGCACCCCGGACCTGATCATCCTGGACATCGCAATGCCCGGCGTCACCGGCGTGGACGTCATCCAGAAACTGCAGTCCGCCAGCTCCGACTCCGTCATCCCGGTGATAATAATGACCGCGTACCCCCACATGATCCGGTTGGTGGACGGATACGGGTGCGTTCGCGAGTGCTTCACCAAGCCCTTTGACCTTCCGCTCTTCATCACCCGCATTCAAGAGGTCCTCTCGGAGCGCGCCTGAGAGACCCCGCGCAATGCGACACCCCGACGGACCGCCGAACCATCCAACCCTGTCCGGCCGCCGATAAACATGGCGCTGGAATGCCCCCCGCGCTACAATCAGAGAGTCGAGGCGATGTGGCGAGCCGTCGGTGGCGACGGTCGGATAGTTCGTGTATTGGTTGTGTCATGGAGTGCCCCAACTGCAGCAAAGAGACCTCGGACATGGCGAGCACCTGTGAGTGGTGCGGCGCCCTGATCCAGGGCCAGGCACAGCCTCCTTACCCCGCCCGGCAGGTCCCGGCTCAGCAGGGCTTTCCGCCCGCGCAATACGGCTCTGCGCCTCCACCGGGAGGAAGCACACCACCGGCGCCAGGCACCAGTGGTGCATTCACCGCACCCGGGGACGCGAGCAATTACGGCCTGGGACAGCCGGCTCCGCCGAGCGGCCGGCCTCCGTCGAATCCCTGGTACTACTCGCCGTTGCCTTACCTGATCGCGGTGGTTCTTGTCCTGGCGATCATCGGTGGCGTGGTCGTCATGAGCAAAAGGACGCCGACGGTGTCGCAGACCGGACAGACATTTGCCGATTTCGTGGTCAACGGAAAGCCGACGCTCGTCGATTTCTACACTGACACATGACCGGCGTGCCAGGAGATGGCGCCCATCGTCGACGGGCTGGCGAAGAACTACAAGGGGAAGGTGGAGGTCAACAAGGTCAACTTGAGCAACGATTCAGGCCCCGCCGGCCTGTTCGGTGTCAACGCCGTCCCCACCTACGTGTTCCTCGATGCGACCGGTAACGTGATCGACCGGCAGGAGGGCGGGAACCCGAGCGCGCTTCAGCAGGCTTTTAAGAAGGCCTCGGGCGGCTAGGCGCCCGGAGACGTCTCAGCGGAGGATATGATGGACAAGCAAGGCAAGATCCTGGGGATCCCGTTCGATTTCCGCAAGCCCACTTACGCGCGGATGAAGCAGCGCATGTGGAACCCGGATGACGAGCGCATCNTGACGCCGCGGACTTCGGGCATTGGCTGGACGGTCAACCTCTACCANCTCAGGAAGCGCTCTCCTCTTGCTTTCTATGCNCTGCTGGCGGTCTTCTTCGGCGGCATTGCACTTCAGGCCTGGAGATTCTTCAAGGCCGAGCCCGACTGAGGGCCNCCCCGGCTAAAGATTGTCGACCACTTTCCGCGCGAACGCGCGCGCTTTCTNGAGCCTGGACTCGTCAGGCTGGCCCTTGGTCAGTGGCGCGGCCTCGCCGAACTCGCGCAGCTTGGGGTCGTCGCTCTTCAACAGGAAGTCGACCACTGCCGGGTCGACCTCGCCCTGGCAGTTGAAGACGCCCACCACCTCGGCGCCTGAGGCCGCGTGCCTGGCCTTCTCCATCCACGTCTGGACGTCGTCGTGCTCATCGGGCGCCCCGTGGGTGATGAAGATCGCGATCCTGGAGCCGGCGGTATGCTTCTCCAGGAACTCGCGCGCCCTGGGGTTCGGCCCGAAGGCGTTGATCGGAAAACCGACGAAGATGAGGTCGTAGCCCTCGAGCCCCTCGGTCACTTCCGAGACCTCCTTGATCTCTTTCTCCTGGGGAAGCTCCTCGAAGATGGCATCGGCGACCTTCCTGGTGTTTCCCGTGTTCGATACGTAAGTGACCAGCGTTCGCATACCAGGACCTCCTGTTTTTATGTCATCCGGCGCGCCGGCCGTGGGGGCAGGCGGCGACGCACAGCCCGCAGACGCCCCAGCCCGTCTCCTCCCGTATCCGTTTCAGGTACGTCTCGCACGCTCGGGCGTCGTATCGCGCCTCCCGGGGCTCCTCTTCGCGGAACGNCCTTCCGGTGAAGGCCCCGATCGGACAGATTTCGACGCATTCGGCGCAGCTCCCGCAGGCTTCCTCCAGCGGTGAGCCGGTGGGCTGCAGCGGAGCGACCGTCAGCACGCTGGCCCACCGCGCCCTGGGACCCACCGTGGGCGTGACCAGCAGGCAGCTCTTGCCCACCCACCCCAGGCCGGCCAGGCGCGCGGCCATCTTGTTGGAGAACACGGCGCGGATTCCCACGTCGTCGTGGCGCTCGGCCGCGGTGATCGGCATGGCCTTCATCCCCTCGCGCTGCAGGACTCCAGCGAGCCTGGAGGTCATCTCGTCGAGCCGGTTATTGATGACGTCGTAGCAGTGGCGCAGGTAACCGGTCGCAACGGCGAGCTCATCGCGGTGCCCGGGCAGGAGGTCGACTATCTCGTCCACCATCCTGATGCCGACCGAGATCGCGCGGTCATACTCCGCCAGCATCTCGCCGCCCTGCTCGACCACGACGCCTCGCACCGGCGAGAGGTCCGCTACCCCGTAGAAGTCGGCGCCCAGCTCTCCCGCGAGACGCCTCAGCTCCGCGTCAAGGCCCATTGCCGCCGACCCCCACCAGGTTGCCGTAGGAATACCTCGACCGGGAGACGTGGACGGATACCAGGAAGCAGTAAGAGAAGTACACGCAGGTGGAGAACCCGGCCGCCCAGAACCACTCCACAAAACCGCGGTAGTCACCCAGCCTGTCGAACCTGGATAGCGCCGCGTTGTAACCGAATGCAAGCGATACTAGCACCAGTCCGAAGAGAACGGCCGATGCGCTTCCGGTGACTGAGAATCCTGTCGTCATGAGCCCACCTTCTCCTGGCGCGACATACGCCGTATTCTATCCGACCGGCACGGAGGCNGCCAGACGGCCTCAAGNAGGCGAGGGCGGAAAGTCCGATATACTACAATATCTCCGTATTATGGTTCGTATTGCAATCTCGAGGACCTGGAAGTCGAGTGGCCAGAGACAGAAAGAACAACATCAAGCCCGCCGGCCCGGACATGGACGTCTGCTGGCACTCCACGCTCTCGCGCCCGCACGGGTACGCGATGATCAGCCGCAGCATGGTGCTCGCGCTCAGGGCCGCCGGCGTCAACCTCTCCTACGAGTACCTCTATGGCCCCGGCACGGTTTTCCCGGTGAGCGAGGAGAAGGACCTCGGCGACGAGCGCCTTAACGCTCTCGCCCGCAAGAAGTGCAAGAAGGANGGCACCCACGTCGTCTTCGGCCAGGGTGACGCCTTCGAGTACGTGAAGAGCGGGGTGGTCCGCTCTTCCTACAGGGTCGGCTACTCGATGCTCGAGGTCAGCGGGCTGCCGGAGGAATGGGTGCGGCAGGCCAACGAGATGGACGAGATATGGACGCCGAGCCCTTTCAACGTGCGGACGTTCCGGGACAGCGGAGTGAAGACGCCGATCTGCGTCATGCCGCTGGGGGTGGACACGGAGAACTTCGATCCCACGGTCGATGGCTTTTCCCCTGAGGACATCTTCACCTTTCTGAGCATATTCGAGTGGGGGGAGAGGAAGGCGCCGGAGATCCTGCTGAAGGCCTTCAACGAGACTTTCACCCGCGACGAGCCCGTGGTCCTGGTTTGCAAGTACGACAACTACGACGAGGCGGTCGAGGTCATCATCGACATCGACGGCATGGACCTCGATCCCGAAGGCGGGCAGATAGTGTTCGTCGCCAACCAGCATGTGCCGTACGGCGAGCTGGCCCAGATGTACCGCTCGGCGGACTGCTTCGTGCTGCCGACCCGCGGCGAGGGCTGGGGGATGCCCATCCTCGAGGCCATGGCCTGCGGCATCCCGGTGATCGCGACCTACTGGAGCGCCCAGCAGACTTTCATGACGCAGGCCAACAGCTACCCTCTACAGGTGAGCAAGCTCGTAAAGGCCAGGGCAAAGTGCCCCTACTACAAGGGGTTCAAGTGGGCCGAGCCGGACACCGGCCACCTCAAGAGCCTTTTGCGGCACGTCTACGAGAATCCACAGGAGGCGCGCCAGAAGGGAGAGCGCGCCGCCGTCGACGCCCGCGAGAAGTGGTCCCTTCAGATGTGCGAGAGGAACATCCACGGCAGGCTCACCGAGATCGCTGAAGAGCGCACCACCAACGGCCGGTCTCAGGCGACCTGGATCCCCGAGGGTGTTTTCAAGCCGAGGATCGGGATAGACATATCTCGCGCCGTCGGCGAGCCGATCACCGGCGTGGGCCGCTCCTGCCTGACGATGCTGAAGTGCCTCGCGGACATGCCCGACGACGTGAACAGGTTCGAGTACCTGCTCCTTCCGGGCCTGGGCGACTTCGTCCATCCGCACTACCTGGAGAAATACTCGTTCGATGGGGTCGACGACCCCAGGTTCACTCTCTACCGGGGCCCGCTGCCGGCCTTCAGCAGCGGCGAGCACTACGTGCCCGGCCTGGACCTGGTCCACAGCACGGCCTACATGAAGCCGGACACGGAGGACGTCCCTCTGCTGGTCACGGTGCACGACCTCACCTTCCTGACGCACCCTTACTATCACACGCTGGAGAACGTCGACTTCTGCGTGGGCAACATGAACCGGGCCATAGCTTCCGACTGCCACTTCATCGCCGTCTCCGAGAACACCAGGAAAGACATGATCGAGCACTACGGGATCGACTCCGAGAGGATATCCGTGGTGTACAACTCCATCGAGTCCGACGAGTTCAAGCGACTGCCCGCTCAGGCGGTGCGCGAAGCGCTGGCGAAGTACGAGCTGCCGGAGAGGTTCTTCCTGTCGGTCGGCAGCCTCGAGCCGCGCAAGAACCTGGAGACGGTGATAGCAGCGATGAGGCAGTACGACGGACCGGAGCCGCTCATCATCGCGGGAGCTTCCGGCTGGAAGAACGACGAGGTCTACGCTGCGATAGAGGAGAACAGCGAGAAGATAAGGCTGGTGGGATACGTCCCGCAGGAGGAGCTGCCGCTCTTCTACAACGCGGCGCTGGCGACGGTGTACCCGTCGTTCTACGAAGGATTCGGGCTCCCGATCCTGGAGAGCATGGCGTGCGGGACCCCGGTCATAACCTCGAACAACTCGTCGATCCCCGAGGTCGCCGGCGAAGCCTGTATCCTGATCGACGACCCGTCGGACCCCGCGGCGATCGCGACGGCGATGAAGGACCTCTCCGGCGACGAGCTCAAGAGGGAGCGTATGTCCAAAGAGGGCCTGGTCCAGGCGCGAAAGTTCTCATCCGCGAACGCGGCCACCTCGCTCTTGAAGGTGTACGCGAAGCTGCTCGGCACGACCATCTAGGGGGGCGAGCCCCCCTCCTTCCCGTTCACCCTGAGGAGGTAGGTCTTCGCGTTCTCGTTCGGCGCCGGGTTGACGGTCGTGATGTCCAGCTCGGTGGACTTTGGGTAGGCGTACCGGTCGACCACGTCCACCGACCATCCGTCGAGCGCGCCCGTGGAGCTGATGCTGTCCGCGAGCAAGTAGACCGGGCGGCCTGTGGCGAGAGCTTTCTCGATCTGCGCGCTGTTCTTGTCCAGCACCGCGGCGAGCGAGGTGCTCCTCGGGGGCGGGATGGGGCCCGCCGCGATGGGGTGGTCGAGGTCGGTCAACTTCACCTTCTTGTTCCCGGCCAGGTACATGAGGAGCGTGCGCGAGAGGAAGCCTTTGTCCCTGCTCGCCGTGAGGACTTCGACGGGCCCGGCTCCCGTTCGCCGCTCGAGGTAGTTGACGGTCCGGGTGGTGTCCATGCCCAGGTAGTTGCCACCCGGGACCAGCCTGTAGTCGATTGGCTTGGCCGCCTTCACCGATACCGGCACCACCACGAGCAGCGCCACCAGGAGCGCCCCCAGCAGCGAGAGGGCGGTGACCTTGCGCCAGGACCGGCGCTTCTCGGCGACCACCTTCGCCACGAACCTGGCGAAAGTGTAGACCGCGAATGCCCCGCCTATCAGCACCGGCGGCAGCAAAACAAGGTAGAACCTGTCCCAGAAGTTCTTGGATATCAGACAGATTATCCCGGTCGCGATCGCGAGCCACACCCAGAGGAAATACGAAGGTCTCCATCGCAGCAGCAGCGCGAGCACCAGCCCCGCCATACAGAGGATGAAGAAGACCGGGGTGAGCAGGTGCCAGAAAGAGGAGAAGATGTTTCCCAGGTACCTGGGGAAGTCGCCCAGGGTCCTGAGNGCCTCGCCCACGGACTTGGTGCGCCCGGAGATGAAGTGGCTCCTCTTGCNCCACGCCGGGGACAGGTGCNGCAGCAGCGAGATCCCATACCCCACGACGAGTGCCCCGACAGAGCCGACGAGCCACTGCCACAGCTTGAGCTTGTTCCCGGGCCTGGTGCGCGCCGGCTCCTTGACCAGGTAGGCGAACGGGACGATGGGGTAGAGAAGGAGCGCCGTTCCCTTCACCAGCAATGCGAGCCCGACCGCGACGGCCGTCCCGGCGAGCCAGGCGAGCTTGCCGGTCTTCGCCGCGCGGACCGCGAAAAAGATCGCGAACACGAAAAGCGCCAGGAGCAGGCCCTCGGCTTCCACCGTGCGGTCGTACAGCAGCGCCCAGGGGGCGATGACGTACATGAGAGCCGCGAGCGCCCCCAGCTTGAGGTCGGCCAGCTCCCTGCCGAGAAGCACCATCCCCACCGCGGTCGCCGCTCCGAAGAAGACCGAGGCCATGCGCCCCGCGACCAGGGGATCTTTGAAGAGGCTCAGGAACGGGACCATGGACCAGGCGTGGAGCGGGGGCTTCCCGTCGAACGTCAGTGAGTACCAGGGGTTGCCGCTCCTCGCCAGCTGCGCCCAGCGGACGTAGTGAGACTCGTCGGAGAACATCACTGCTGTCTTCAGGTGGATCGTCCTGGTGATGAAGTAGACGATGAAGACGAACGCGAGCAGGATCCATTCCGGATTGGCCCGGACATATGCGAACGCCCTGGATGGCAGGCTCCTGTCAGTGCTGGGTTTGTCGCTGTCGCCCATCGTTCTCCAGTCGTGGTACGTATCCGCTATTCTATCAATTGGTGCCGAAAGGGAACGACGTTCAGCACCAGGGAAGCCGATTATGGTTTCCGCAGCGTATAAAGGGGAAGGAACGCGGCGCCCCCGGCAGCGAATATTACATTGTCACCGAAGGCCCACTGCGGATTGGACGGGAGATGAAGGAAAAACCGATACACGTAAAGCAGCTGATGGAGAGGGTCAACAGGACGATCACCGACTCGGCCACCGAACTCGATATCGGCATGGTGCAGAGGCCCCAGATCTTCGACCTCGATTTCATGTATCCGCCCCACGCCCGCAGCCTGCGCATCAACCTCGACCTGCTGACCAGGAGCTGGGAGATCGATAACGAGTTCACGATGGACTCACACCGGCGCGTCCTGGGNCCGGTCGTCATCTTCATCAAGCGGGTCGTCCGCAAGCTCTCCGCCTGGTACACCAACCCCCTGGTCCACGAGGTCAGGCGGTTCAACATGGTGGTCACCAACACGCTCCTCGACATGAACCGCAGCATCGAGGAGATNAGGGGACGCCTCGACNCCCTCGAGAAAGCCGAGGAAGAGCGAGGCGAGTCGCTCACCAGGAACAGGGTCGTCTGAGGCGCCGCCTANCCGCTTGNCTCAACAGGGCGTCGGCTGGCTCCGGTTCTTCCCNNCGGGAATGTTCTTCTGCTCTATATTGCGCACGTACTTGTAGCTCTTGCGCATGTCCTCGACCAGCATGTCGGCCATGTCGCGGCTGAAGTTCTCCTTCACCACCACGCGCAGCACGTGCACGTCCTCGGCGTTGGGAGGCAGCGTGTAGGCCGGCACGATCCAGCCCGTCTCGCGCAGGTTAGCCGAGAGGTCGTAGACCGAGAAGTTGGGATCTATCGACCTGACGGCCAGTACGGGCATGAACAGCTTGTCCGTCGGCACCAGCATGTTGCCCTTGTGGTGCTTCTCCATTAGCCGGGACAGGTAGAGCGCGTTCTCCATGCACCCTTCCATGATGCGCTTGTACCCGTCGAAGCCCAGTCGGATGAAGTTGTAGTACTGCGCCAGCACCATCGTGGCAGCCTTGCTGAAGTTGAGGGTGTAGGTGTGCTCCTCTCCGCCGAGGTAGTTGACGCTGAAGACCAGGTCCTCGGGCAGGTCGGACTTCTCGCGGAAGATGAGCCAGCCGACCCCCGGGTAGACCAGCCCGAACTTGTGGCCNGATACGTTGATCGAACGGACCCTGGAGAGCCTGAAGTCCCACTCGAAGTCGGGCTGCAGGAACGGGGCNCAGAAGCCTCCGCTGGCGCCGTCGANATGNATGGGGATGTCCCAGCCGTTCTTCTGGCAGAGCTCCTCGAGCATGTCGTTGATGTCCTTGATCGGGTCGGCCTCACCGGTGAACGTNGTTCCCACGACGGCGCCCACCGCGATGGTGTTCTCGTCGACGAGGGCCGCGACTTCCTCGGGGCTTATGGTATAGCGGTCCGGCGTCATGGGGATCAGCCTGGGNTCCACGTCGAAGTAGCGCGCGAACTTGTCCCAGACTATGTGGGTGTTGGTGCCCATCACCAGGTTGGGCTTGTCGGTCGGCTTGCCCTGCGCCTCGCGCCTCAGGCGCCACGACCACTTGTGCGCCAGCAGGCCCAGCATTATCGCCTCCGAGGAACCGATCGTGCTGGTACCGATGCTCTCCGATTCCTCAGGGGCGTTGAACAGCCTGGCGAGCATGTTGACGACCCTGTCGTGTATGACGCCGGTCTGTGGGTACTCCTCGCGGTCGATGAAGTTGCGGTGGTTGTTCTGTGCGATAAGCCGCTCCGCCTCGGGCTCCATCCAGGTCGTGACGAAGCTCGCCAGGTTGAGCGGCGGGTTGCCCTCCAGGTTCAGCTCGTCGGTGATGATGCGGTAGGCGGCCTCCGCTTCCATGCCTTTCCTGGGCATGGTGTACTTCGGGACGCGCTCCCCGAAGTAGCGCGTGCTGTACGTGGTGGCGAGGGTGGATTCCCCGCCATCTTCGGTGCTCGGCTTCTTCTTCGAAAGCATCAGCGGCCTCCTTGTGACCTGTGTTCGGACCTCGAGGGCTTTGTTCTCCAGAGCGCTAGTCAGACCTGTAGCGCTTGCCCCGCCTTTCCCCCGTATCCCACTTGTCTCCAGGGAGCATCTTATCAAGGAACGGNNGGCGGGCGGCGACTTGCGGGGCCGAAGTCAGCTCTGCGGCTTCTGCGGCGGACTCGCCGCCGGGGCGACCTTGGGAGAGATCTTGTAGAGATCGAGCACCACGTTCCAGTTCGCGACCCGGTATTCAGGCTTCGGGGTCTGGGGGACCGCGCTCAAGTTTGCCGCGACCTGCCCGGCGAACTGCACGTTCAGCGACTTCGCCGCGAGAGGCAGAAGCAAGGGCACGCTCTCCCGGGCCAGCAGCAGGTAGTTCTGCCTGCCCTGGCGCTGGTTGGTCGCCAGGAAGTCGAGGAAGAGCGGGTTGCCCATGTTCACGGGCTGATAGAGAGTCACGACCCTGCGCCCGTAGAAAGACCTCAGCGGCGCGCCCATGATCGCGCCTGTGAACGGCTCGCAGACTATCTGTCCCGGTTCGGCCGCAATATTCGAGATCGTCCTGGCCATCGGGAGAGTCTCGCTGCTGCCCTTGATCCAGGCGATCTTCACGCTGGAGGAGACGCACAGCCCCACCAGCGCCAGCACCACGCAGGCGATTCCGATCCTCACCACGTTCATCCGCACACGTGACCAGACCCACCTTGCCTTGATCGCGACCCAACCCCGGTACAGGCCGTAGGCCATCATCAGCACGCCCACGGGCAATGCCACCGGGACCAGCCTGCGCATCCACCAGACGAAGACGAGCGCCACCATGGGGTTGTAGGCGAAGATGCCGGTGTAGGTCAGCCCGGCCAGGGGCAGCAGGACATTGCGCCGGTCGACAGCGAGGTAGATGAAGGCCAGGTAGCCCACCACCATCAGAATCACCCCGAGCCAGGTCAGGTAGAACCCGAAGTACTTCAGGGTGAGCAGCTTGTCCTGCGAGTTGGCCGGTAGCATCGCCGGCTTCACGAACATCAGGTAGACGAACGCCAGCAGCAGCACCACGCAGGTGATGCCGAGTATCGGCTTCTTGTGGGCCAGCAGGTACCGGTACGCCGACTGCCACCGCCTCAGGACGACGGCCAGGCCGATGAGGACGGCGGCGGCGAGGCCTATAGACAGGTAGCCACCGGGGATGATGTGTATGCTGGCGGAGACGGTGCTGCGGACGTATATACGGTACGGTCCCAGGCAGAGTGCCCCTAGAAATATCGTGAACCCGAGCACGAGTAGCAGGAATATGCGGTCGCGGGTAATCGACTTGATGCCGTCCCGCGCGAAGTAAAGGCAATAGACCAGGAACAGGGGAGCGAACAGCAACGCCGAGTCCTCCCGCGCGAGCAGCATGGCCCCGAAGCCTATGCCGGCGAGAAACTGCCACCAGGGCAGCCCGACGCCTGGGGCATCGTCCTGCTTTCGCATGCGGATGAACGCGTAGATCCCGACCAGGAAGAAGAACTGGGTGGCGATCTCCGCGGTGGAGAACTTCGCGAAGTAGACCTCCAGGAAGTTGACGGCCAGGAACAGCGCCGCGACGAACGACGCCCAGGACTCCATGAACTCCCTGGCCAGGAGGTATATCGCCCAGACCGACATCAGGGCGAAGAACGTCAGAATGAAGAAGCCGCCGCGGAAGCCGATCATCCCCATGAACATCGCCATCATGGCGGGATAGTAGTAGAAGAACTGCGGCGTGATCTTGCCGGTGGTGAAATTCGAGATGTAGAGCCCGGCCTCCTCGATGGTGTAGCTGTAGGCGACTTTGGTGCCATCTTTTCTCAGGATCTGCCGGTAAAAGAGCGAGCGCGCCTCCGGCTTCACGGTCGGCACGACCGGGTCCTTGATGTACGGGCTGCCGGTGCGGGCGATGGTGCCGGCGATGTTGGGGTACAGGCCCTCGTCGGCGCTGCCGAGCACGGACATGAANGGCAGCATGAAGAGGAANAANCCGACCAGNAGGCAGACGATCAGCGGCGCGGCCTGGCGCAGTTCGCGCCCGGAGGTGGCGATGCCGAAGCTCTTCCTGCTGAAGCGCGGCCTGACCACGACCAGGACCGCGACCGTCCAGGCCGCGGCCGCCCCGGCGATGATCCAGAGGTTGAAGATGCCGGCCAGCGCGAGGAAGAGCGCGAGGACGCCGTCCAGAACAGCCCCGGCGGCGACCTGACAGAACAGGTTGCGGATGGTGCTGGTGGAGTCTTCGCTGTCGAGATGCTTCCTGTGGAAAACAAGCCAGGTCGCCCAGCCCGGCACGTAGAACAGCAGACCAAGGCCGATGAGGCCCAGAACCTTCATGATCAAGTCAGCGTACCTCTCGTTGTTTGATGGGGGAACCTTACCGGAAACGACCCTGGAGCGCCACTTGATCGAACCTTCTTGCTGGCGCGCGGCATTCCACGCGCCTCGGGAAGATATCGGCTGTCGATGTTGAACGGTATAACTGAATGCATTGCACGGAGCGACACCGGGGAGCCAGATGTTGAGGTCCTTCAGCAAGAGAAGTGAGGTTGGCCAAATGCGCAAGTCCCGTACCGCAGGCCGGATAGTGGCTGCAGTGTTATTAATAGGGCTGGTGTTTACCGTCACCGGGAACCCCAGGGTCGCGTCCCAGGAGGCTTCGGCGGTGGCGGTCAAGAGCCAGCACGTCATGAAGGGGCTTTGTTTCAGCCCGTTTCTCANNCAGGACCCAAGCCACCCGACGATGTTGCTCCGCCAGGCCGCGACCGACTCCATCGGGGTCACCGATCCGGCCAAGACCTGGTATCTGGCGGAGGGNTCCACCGGCAGCAACCAGGACGGCGCCTTCGAGACCTGGGTGCTCGTCCAGAACCCGGGCAACAAGGCCGCCGACGTCACGCTCAACTACATGACCCCCACCGCCGTGGTGAAGGGCCCCTCGCTCCACGTCGCACCGTTGAGCAGGCAGTCCATCAACGTGGCGGACACGGTTCCCGGCCAGTTCTCCGTATCAACCGTGGTGACCTCCGACCAGCCGGTGATAGCGGAGAGGTCCATGTACTGGGACACGAGCCTCACACCCCGCCAGGCCGCGACCGACTCCATCGGGGTCACCGATCCGGCCAAGACCTGGTATCTGGCGGAGGGTTCCACCGGCAGCAACCAGGACGGCGCCTTCGAGACCTGGGTGCTCGTCCAGAACCCGGGCAACAAGGCCGCCGACGTCAC
>JGI24138J36424_10000097_pt1 | contig 21943 bp, 24 predicted proteins | sample BarGraNGADG00312_2_FD_36424 | JGI IMG/M metagenome (IMG submission 36424) | reverse complement strand
CACCGCTCGAACCGAGCGCCGCGATGAGGTCGATCTCCTTGGAGAGGTTCGACTTGGATTTTACGAGGACGGTCTCGCCGCCCAGCTCNTCGAGCACCATGGCGACGGCCTCAGCCGCGTCGGAGGCCTCGCGAACCCGGAACCGGTTGGCCTCGAGGTTGGCAACAGCCCGGTCGTAGAGCCCGCGGTTCCCAACGGACGCTTCGCGAGTGGCTTCGAGGCGGTCGAGCCGCGCCGGGAGGTCGCCCATGCGACCCTCGTTGGCGGCCTGTTTCTCTATGACTGAGCGGAAAGCCGCGCGCATCGGCTCGAGCCGACCGGTGCTCTCCAACGATCGCTTGATCCTCTGGTTGAGTTTTTCTGCCATGGAATTACTGTAGCACAGCGAAATGCGCCACCGGGGTCTGACCCCAGTGGCGCACTTGTTATGCGATGCCGGCGGGACGCCGGCGCTACTAGAATACGAACAACTGGTTCGGGTCCACCAGGTCGCGCAGCACGTGGAGCTCTTCGGCGGTCGGCTTCTCCGTCTCGTGCACGTCCTTGTCGATGAGCAGCTCAAATCCGGTGAACTGCTGGATGATCTCCGGGTTCACCCCGGGGTGGTACGACAGCAGCTTCATCCGGCAGGTCTCCTCGTCGAAGCCCATCAGTCCCAGGTGCGAGATGACCCTCCAGGGCCCTCCGCCGATCAGCCCGGCTTTCTCGCGCGCGCCGGGCCCGTCGAGGAACCCCGGCGACGTGATGTAGTCGACCCTCTCGGGGAACCTCTCGGGGAGGTGCAGCCCCAGGAAGATGATTCTCTGGCACAGCGACGCCATGTCGTTCGCCCCGCCCGAGCCGGTAAGTCGCACGGTCGGCTTGTCGTACGGCCCGATGGTGGTCGCGTTCATGTTCCCGTACATGTCGACCTGCGCCCCGCCCAGGAACCCGACGTCCGCGTACCCGCAGCGCGTGTGCCCGAACACCGACGACATGGAAAGGATTATCGGCGCCTTGTAGAAGGTCAGCGGGTCGGCCACCGACCAGGGTAGAGCGGTCGGCTCGGGCCCGATCGACCCGCCCTCGTAGATCGCCATCATCTGCGGCGCGTGCGTCTTGTGCGCGAGCAGAGCGCCGACGAGGGGAAGGCCCGTGCCTACGAACACGCTGTCTTCGTTCCGTATCAGCCTCGATGCGATAACGGCCAGCAGTTCTCTCGGTGTGTATTGAACTTCATCACTCATGTCTTTCCCCTCCTTTAGATCGCTCGCTTGGCGACTTCTTCGTACTTCCAGTCGCGCTCGCCGCCGGTGCCCCATACCCCCAGCCCGAAGTACGCCGCCGAGCACGCGAACTGCTCGAGGCTCTTCACGTAGTCGAGCACGTTCATGCCCTCTTCCTCGGCCGCGAGCTGGATCATCTCGTAGAGGTTTTTGGTCCCGTAGATGTTGGTCTCGACCCACTCTTTTGTTGACTCGCGCGTCTTCCAGTCCACCCGGACCACCCGCTCCTGCAGGGGCCTGTCGAAGTAGTACATCCCCGGCATGTCGCCCGGCCATGCGCCGTAAGGCAACTCGCAGACCGCGTCGACGCAGTACCACGGAATGATGACGTTCGACGCGTTAGCGCGGATGTCGAGCGTGTCGACGATGCGCTCGCAGGTCACGATGACCTTGTGCGCCGCGGCGACGATGGCGGTGTCGTTGACCGAGAGGCCCCAGATCCGGCCGTTGCCGTACATGTCAGCGTGGTGCACGTGGAATATCGCCACGTCGGGATACATCGCCGGTATCAGGCACACCGGCTCGCCCGTCCAGGGGTCCTCGCCGAGCTTGACGTAAGGGTGGTCCTTCATGATGTCCGAGCCGAGCATGCTCTTGGAGGCGACATAGTTAACGCCCTGCTCGGCGGCCCTGAGCGACAGCGACAGCGCGCCGTGGCTCCATTCCGAGAACACCTTCAGTGTGCCGGCCTCGACCCCGCGCCTGAACGGCGCGATGAGCCCGCGCATCTCGACGCCGACGTATGCAACGTGCGCGCCCTCGACGCCCCCGAACTCGTGCCAGAGGTTGTTGAGGCCGCCCGGCGTGAATATTCCGACCAGGTCCTTCTTCTTCTGTCTTCCGATCTCCCAGTAAGCTCCAAGCGGCCCCCGTGCGTAAGCAAACCCGGTCTCGACGAGAGAGTCTCCGTCGTCGACGTACTGGGCTATTGCGTCCTTGAGGGGCATGCGCTTGTCCACGAGGGCGCGGGTCTTCTTGAGCTTGGTCTCCCGCGCCAGTTGATGATCGAAGAGCCGATCATTCGCATGGGCCATCTAAAGCACCTCCTAGTACCTGCCGTTTTCACAATCGAGCAACGTCTAATTCTATATGAACGGTGCGGCGGAGTGTACGTTTCAGTCGCATTTGGCACGTGAGGGCGGGTCACGGCGCCGGCCTGACAGCCTCTCCCGCTCTCTTTACTACCACCCCGCCCCGTGACAGACTGTATGTTACTCGGACATCCCTGGAGGCACTGGGCACCCCGGACGTCGAAAAGCGATACCGCAATACCGACACGCGCCACGCCTTCAGCCGAACGTTCGAATCTGACAGCCGCACCCACGTTCAAGCGGCACATGTCCTGCGGGGGGGTCCCGACAGGGGCAGGAGAGAAAGGAGTTGCTCCGATGGGTGACGACACGATTGGCGGCATGCTCAAGCCGAGGGTCGAGAAGTACGGCGACCGCGTCATGATGAAGCGCAAGGTGGGTGACGCCTGGAAGGAGATCTCCTGGAACGAGTTCTATGACAAGGTCAAGAAGCTCGGCCTCGCGATGATCTCGAGCGGCATCAGCCCCGGCGACCGCGTAGCGATATTCTCCCCGAACAGCCCCGAGTGGCAGATGGTCGACATGGCGGTCGTGTCCATCGGCGCCGCGGACGTCCCGCTCTACGCGACCATTACAGCAAAGCAGGCCGAGTACATCATCTCCGACTCCGGCTCCAAGATCGTCTTCGTTGGCACGGAGGACCACATGAAGCGCGTGCTCGAGGTGCGCGACAACCTCCCCGAGCTCAAGAAGATAGTCACCATGGACAACACCACCTCCGACCACCCCGACGTCATCACCTTCGACGACATGCTCAAGCTCGGTGAGAAGAACGCCAACCCGGACCAGTTCTTCGAGCGGCTCGACGCGGTCAAGAAGGACGACCTCGCCACCATCATCTACACGTCGGGCACCACGGGGGACCCGAAGGGCGTCATGCTCGTCCACTGGAACCTGATGTCGAACGTCCAGACCGCGTCCAGCATCATCGACGTCTTCGACACCGACATCTGCCTGTCGTTCCTGCCGCTGAGCCACTCGCTGGAGCGGATGAGCGGGTACTACACCTCCGTGTACAACGGCGTCACCATCGCCCACGCGCGCGGCATCGACCAGTTGGTCGACGACATCGGTGACGTGAAGCCGCACTTCATGGTCAGCGTCCCGCGGCTGTACGAGAAGATATACGCGGGCGTGCTCGCGAACATCGACTCCGAGCCGGCCATCAAGCAGAAGATATTCCACTGGGCCGTCGGTGTGGGGCGGCAGGTCAGCGCCCTCAAGGTCGCTCACAAGCCGGTCCCCGGCATGCTGAAGATGAAGTACAACGTCGCGAACAAGCTCGTCTTCTCGAAGATCTACGAGAAGATGGGCAGCCGGCTCAGGTTCTTCTTCTCGGGCGGCGCGCCGCTCGCCCAGGAGATCGCAGAGTTCTTCCACGCCATGGGCATCGTCATCCTGGAGGGGTTCGGGCTCACCGAGACATCGCCGGTGCTCACGGTGAACAAGCCGGACGCGATACGCTTCGGCTCGGTCGGACAGCCTATCCCGGGCGTCGAGATCAAGATCGCGGAAGACGGCGAGATACTCGCCAAGGGCCCCAACGTCATGAAGGGTTACTGGAACCGTCCGGCCGAGACGGCCGAGGCCCTCGAGGGAGGCTGGTTCCATACAGGCGACATCGGCCACCTGGACGAGGACGACTTCCTGTTCATCACCGACCGCAAGAAGGACCTCATCGTCACCGCCGGCGGGAAGAACATTTCCCCGCAGAACATCGAGAACACCCTCAAGCTGGACAAGTTCGTCGAGATGGTCGCGGTCATCGGGGACAAGCGCAAATTCATCAGCGCGCTGATCGTGCCCGCCTTCCCGGAGCTCGAGGCCTGGGCCAAAGAGCAGGGGATAGACACGAGCGACAGGGCAGCCCTGGTCGCCGACGAGCGTGTGAACAAGATGATGAAAGAGCGCGTGGACGCGGCACTCAAGGACTTCGACCGCCACGAGCGCGTGACCAAGTTCGTCCTGCTGCCTGAGGAGATGACTGAGGACTCAGGCCTGCTCACTCCCACCCTCAAGGTGAAGCGGAAGGAAGTAAACTCGCAGTTCGCCGGCCAGATCGAAGGCATGTACAAGGGCGGCGACTGAGTAACGAAACGGCGCTAGTCTGAAAATGCACCACTGGGGTCAGGCACCGGTGGTGCATTTTTATACTCGGCGCGATTATGCGGTTGAAATGCACCACCAGTGCCTGACCCCGGTGGTGCATTTTTGCTCAAAGTAGGCTGCAGGTCGTTGTGTTAATATTTACGAAAAGCCACCCGGGAGGCATTTCATGAATCGAATCGCACGCGCACTCCTAGTGCTTGCGCTCCTTGCGGCGAGCGTCGCAATCGTCGGGGCAGCCCCCGCTCTTGCAGCCCCCGCGCCGCACATCAACACCGTCACTCCACAGCAGGGTCCCTCCGGCACTCCCGTGCTCATCACCGGGTCGAACTTCGGGGCGCCCAACCCCTTGAGCACCGTCACTTTCAACGGGGTGCAGGGTACTCCGACGATCTGGCAGGACGGCCTCATATTCGCGCAGGTCCCCGACGGGGCGACCTCCGGGCCCGTGGTCGTGAGGACGCTGGCCGGCCCGAGCAACGGGGTCCAGTTCACAGTCACGAACATACCTCAGCCCGCACAGACATGGTACCTGGCGGAAGGCTCGACCGCGTGGGGGTTCGAGACGTTCATCCTCATGGAGAACACCACCGACGTGGACGCCACCGTCAACGTCACATACAACACCGCCCAGTACGGGTCGATACCAAGGGTCCAGCCCCTGAACATACCTCCCAGCTCGCGGGTGACGCTGCGTGTGAACGACGACATCCCCAACGTGGACGTAGCCACCGAGCTCGCCTCCTCCCAACCGATAGTCTGTGAGCGCGCCATCTACTGGAACAACCGCATCGAGGGCACCGACTCGATCGGGACGACCCAACTGGCGAAGACGTGGTACCTCGCCGAGGGCTGCACGCTCTACCCCTTTGAGACCTGGGTGTGCATCCAGAACCCGAACCTCACCACGGCCGCGAACGTCGACATCACCTACATGACCGACAAGGGCCCCGTGGAGAAGCCGACGTTCCAAGTCGGGGCGGGACAGCGCACCACCATAGACATCTCAAAGGACGTGGGACAGGCGAACGTCTCCACCCGCGTCGTGAGCGACCAGAACGTGGTCTGCGAGCGCTCGATGTACTGGGACGGCCGCCGGGGCGGCCATGACTCGATCGGCGTCAGCGCGCCATCGACCTCCTGGTACCTCGCCGAAGGCTCGACCGCCTGGGGCTTCCAGACCTGGCTGCTCCTCCAGAACCCGAACGACAACGCCGCCAAGGTGACCGTCACCTACATGACCTCAGCCGGCCCGGTGAAGGAGCCCGTGCTCACGCTGGCCCCGAACTCCAGGCAGACGATAAACGTGAACTCCAAAGTGACCAACATGGACACTTCCATAGAAGTGGCGAGCGACACCGAGGTGATCGCCGAGAGGGCTATGTACTGGAACAACGGCACTGGCAAGGCGGGCACCGACACCGTGGGCTTTACCGCGCCGACCAAGACGCTCTACCTCGCGGAAGGCTCGACCGCCTGGGGCTTTGAGACCTTCGTGTGCATCCAGAACCCGAACGACAAGCAGATCGCCGTCAACGTGGTCTACCTGACCAACAACGGCGCGCAGGCCGGTGGCGAGGCGGTAGTCCCCGCCAACAGCAGGGTGACCATCAACGTCGGCAACGCGCTCCCCAACACCGACACTTCCATCAAGCTGACATGTCCCGATACATTCATGGCCGAGCGGGCCATGTACTGGAACAGCAAGGGCGCGGGGCACGTATCGATAGGCTGGGTCCCGACCAACGATTGAGCTGGCNGCGCCCGCCTCGCNGGCTCTACCTGCTATCATAGTCAGCGGAGCAAGTCAGGNAGGCACCGGCTCGATGCGGCCCTGATNNGAGCGGTTGAAGTTGGAACTACTTTCCGGGCTCGCGGCGGACGTGGCTCGCCGCCAGCTCTACNCACAGCTCAAGAGGTCGCTGGTAAACGCGAGCCGCACGGTGGACAAACCGGCGGCTGAGGTTTCGGATGGAGAGGTGGTAAGCATGATCCTTGAGATGATCGGTCGTGTCACGGGCACCATTATCGGCTACGGGAAGCTCCTCTCCGGCACCATCGCGTCGATCCCNCCCAGGGTNGTGGCNGACGCCATCAACGACAACCCGGAATTCCTGGGCAAGCTGATAGAGCAGATAGACCCGGCAGTCGTGGTGGGGGCACTCGACGGGAACCCGCAGGTCCTGGTCGATTACCTGAACGAGATCGATCCCAAGCCCATCGCGGACGCGCTCAACCTCAGCCCCGACTTCCTCATGAAGATGATCGACGCGCTTTCCCCTGATGTGATCGCCGAGGTGGTCTACGACACCCCCGGCTTCATCATCGGGCTCATGCGTGCGCTCGACCCGGAGGTGCTGGCGCGGGCCATCAACGAGAACCCCGACTTCGTGGTGCGCCTGACCGGCAAGATATCCCCGGACCTGGTCGCGGAGGTCACCAACAGCAACGCGGCCTGGGTCACTGCCCTGCTGAACAGGATCGACCCCAAGGTGATGGCCTCGAGCCTGAACGCCAATACCGGCTGGCTGGTGGAGGTCATCAACGAGATCGACCCGAAGGTCATGGCCGAGACCATCAACGCGATCGGCGACTGGACCGGAATGCTCATCAAGCAGATCGACCCGGCCGTAATCGCAGGCTCGATCGACGAGGTCGCCGCATTCATGGAGAAGGTGCTCGATTCGGTGAGCCCTGAGACGCTCATCTCCGTAGTAAAGAGGGTAACAGCGAGCAAGGTGCTGGCGGAGATTGCCGTGGATATAAACACATCGGTGCCGATGCGCCACAAGTACATCCCGATAGAGGCCCAGATCGTGGGCGCCCACAGGGTGGACCCCAGCCGGAAGCCCAGGACCAACAGTCGGCCGACGGTCCTGCCCGAATTCAAATAAGACGGCCGCCTCGCGGGCGGGACATCCAGGTCAGGAGAGATAACCCTTGGACGTCTACCAGGCACTCACATACGAGACGGTCCGCCTTACGATCGGCCCGCTCGTCAGCGCCATGCTCCGGCTCAAGGGCGAAGGCGAGGATAACATCCCCGCCGAAGGCGGGGCGCTCATCGTCATCAACCATCGAAACCCCATCCTCGACCCCATGTGCGTGGCGCTGCGCTCCGAGCGCATTATCAACTTCGTGGCTGCCTCGGTCGCTTTCGGCCTCCCGGTGGTCAGCCAGCTCTTCAAGGGCGTGGGGGCGATGCCGCTCGACGTCTTCGGGGGCGAGAAGTCGAAGGAGGGGCTGGACCACGTCGTCCAGATGGTCCAGGACGGCGAGTTGGTCGGGGTCTTCCCGGAAGGCGTGCACACCATCGCGCACCTGCACTCCGTATCCAAGATACGGACGTTCCGGACCGGCTTCGCCCGCATCGCACTCCAGGCGAAGGTGCCCATAATCCCCGTGGCGGTGATCGGTACGGGCGAGCGCAACCTGCCCACGATCCCGCCCTCGCTGGTCAAGCCTTTCTTCGACCACCCCGAGTTTCAGAAGGGCGTCCAGTGGACGTACTACAAGCGGGCGTTCGTGCGCATCGGCAGGCCGCTCGACCTCTCGGGCTACTTCGACCAGGATATGACGAAGGAAGAGATAGACCAGATCAGCGGCAAGGTGCGCCGCATCATCATAAAGCTGTATGACGGGGAGGACCGCGAGCGCTTCGTCACCGGCGAGCTGCCCTTCGACATCGCCTACGACCGGGTCTGAACGGTGAGGACACCGTGAAGTTTTTCGAGATGCCAAAAGTGAAGATAAGGATATCGGCTTTGACCTACGTGGTCATCGGGCTGATGGCGGCCGAGGTCATCCTCTCTATCCTGTGCCTGAGCATGCCGTGGGGCAACACCGCGTCGGGCACCGACATCCGGTTCGGGATCGCGGGCCTGCTGCCCTGGTTCGGGTTCGTGCCCGTCCTCCTGCAGATAAGCTATCTGGCCGTCGAATCGAGCACGCTCCGCGGGCTGTACCTGGTCATAAACTTCCTCATCGGCGCGTTCATCATCCTCGTGCAGTACCTCACTTACCTCCGCTTCTCGAGCTTCAAGCCCGGCTTCTACCTGGTCTTCGTGCTGGGAGGTGTGGTCCTGCTGACGGGCGTGGTCTGCCTCATCGAGAAACGCGCCTACGGCAAGCTCGAAGCCAAGGGACGCACCAAGGAGATACCTGTAACCTTCGGTTGAGGAAGGAGTGGCATGGCGGTCCTCGATATCCCTGAAAACGCCGAGAAATGCATTTGCCGAAGCTGTCCCAGCTACCCGCGCGGCGGGGACCCCATCCTCTACTGCGCCAGGGGCAAGAGCGAGAAGCAGGTCACCAAGGTGACCTGCACCTGTCCGGGTTGCCCCGTCTGGCACGAGAACGACCTCTCCGGCCTCTATTTCTGTGTCAACGGCAAAGCGCCCTGAGCGCTCGTAGCGAAAGGAGCGACCGATGCCCGCAGTCCCAGTGAGCGACGAGATATCAGACAGGTGCATCTGCGAAACCTGCCCGAGCTACCCCGGCGACGAGCCGTGGTTGTACTGCGGTCGCGGCAAGAGCCCTCAGGAGATCAACCAGGTCACCTGCATATGCCCGGGTTGCCCCATCTGGGAAGAGTACGGGCTGTCGCGCACCTATTACTGCGCCGAGGGAGTCGAGGAAGACTGAGAGGCGGCGCGGTCAGACCGCCGCGAGGCTGCGTACGCGTTCACCCGCGAGCACTGCCGAGTGGTTTCGCTTGAAGAACATGAGCTGCATCTCGGAGAGGATGTAGCGCCCGTCGATCTTCGATGCGGTGAGCTTGCCTTCCATTATGAAGCGCCAGACCTCGCTTGCCTCCAGGCCGAGTTCGTCTGCCGCGTCCTCTATGGTGAGCAGCCTTATGACTCGTTCCATGACTTCCTCCTTCATGCTTCAATTCAAAGACGGTGGAAGAGCGCGTTTTCTTACGCCGCACCACCAGGGTCCGGTCACGCTGGAGCGTGTTAGACTCATGACGTAACCCGGCACAAGGGGTGAGATGGAGAAGGCAAGCAGGTCCGTATATCTCGATAACGCCGCCACGACATATCCGAAGCCCGAAGGCGTCTACCGGGCGGTCGAGCGATTCATGCGCGATATCGGAGGGAGCGCCGGCCGCTCGGGCCACTGGCGCGCGGTGGAGACCGGCAGGATGGTGTACGAGGCGCGGCAGGCCGTCGCGGACCTCCTCGGCGCCCCCGACCCGCTGCGTGTGATCTTCACGAAGAACGCCACCGAGGCCCTCAACATAGCCATCCAGGGGCTGGTCAAGCCGGGCGGCCACGTCGTCACTTCCTCCATGGAGCACAACTCCGTGATGAGACCGCTGGAGGCCGCGCGCGCGTCAGGCGCATCATATTCGGTGGTCGAATGCGCCCGTGACGGGAAGCTCGACCCGCGCGAGCTCGAGAAGGCCCTGACGCCGGCGACGTCACTGGTCGTTCTCAACCACGCCTCCAACGTGACCGGGACGATCCTGCCCGTTGATGAGGTCGCCGCAATCACAGAGAAAGCGCGCATTCCCCTGCTCGTGGACGCGGCGCAGACCGCCGGGCGGCTTCCGATCGACGTGGTGGACCAGGGGATCGACCTGCTCGCGTTCTCGGGCCACAAGGAGCTGTTCGGCCCGCAAGGAACTGGCGGCCTCTACGTCCGGCCGGGGCTCGACCTCGAACCCCTGTGCTACGGCGGGACCGGCAGCAGGTCGAGCGAACTCCAGCAGCCCGCCGAGTATCCTGACCGCTTCGAGAGCGGCACCCTGAACGCTCCAGGCATCGTCGGGCTCGGGGCGGGCGTGACGTTCGTATCGGCCACGGGCATCGACCGCGTACGCGAGCACGAGGTCCGGCTGCTCGTCCAACTACAGGAAGGCCTGGGCAGTCTGCGGGGAGTCACGGCGCACGGACCCTCGGAGGTCCAGGCGCGCATCGGAGTGGTGAGCCTGACCCTTGATGATTATCAGCCGCCGGAGGCCGCCGAACTCCTGGACACGCGTTACGGGATTGCGACGCGCGCCGGCCTCCACTGCGCCNCGACCGCGCACAAGACGATCGGGACCCTCGAGGCAGGGACCCTGCGCGTCTCCTTCAGCTACCTGAACACNGAAGCCGACGTCGATTACCTGCTGGAGTGCCTGCGGGATCTGAAAGGCTGACGGGCGCGCAGCCGTCCATGCAACAAGGGGTCAAACCACTTGTTGCATCTCTATTTGGAGGTTGCCGACTTTGCCGCCTCGGGAAGAACGATGGACACCGGCTGGTTGAATCCGCTGAGGTTCACGGTCACCTCGCCCGTCGTCTGGCCCGACTCCGCCACCGACGGCATCTTCATGTCCAGGTGCACCCGCTCGATGAGCATGGTGTCCTTTGCGATACTGTAGACCGCGCTCATCTTCAGGTCCTTCAGCGCTTCGGCAGTCTGCTTGCCGACTTCCGTGTCGCGGTCGGCGCCACCCAGCAGGTCAGAGTCCTTCANTCCCTGCTCGCCCACCTCGAAGGCGACCTCGTACTGATCTCCGTTTCCCGCAAGCAGCCGCACGTTCCTGGCTCCCGCGGCGATCTCCTTGAGGTCCTTAGGAGCGAGGGCCGAGGTCCCTTCGGCTTTGACTTTCTGCCACTTGCCCGAGCCGGTCTCGGTGTAGACGTACCCGCCTGAGGCGTAAGCGTTTATCGTCGTATCGCCCTGCTTGATCATGGTGTGTGCCGTGGGTCTCGATGGATCGGTCAGGTCCATCTCCGAGGTGTATGTCACCTGGACATCCGGGATCGAGCTGTCCTGCGACTTCATGCCGTTGGAGCCTTTCTCCTTGACGGACTTGAGCGCGGTGGTGGCCGAAGTGGATTGATTGAGGACCTGCTGCGCCCTTGCCTCTGTCCCCGAGCCGCCGCATCCGCCGGCCATCCACGCGACCGCACAGAAAACCACCAGCGCCGCGACCGCAGCCATAGTTCGCCTCATCTCCACCTCCAAGAGAAAGGGGCCAGGCAACCGCCTGACCCCTGTTTCGACCTCTACATCCCTGCTCTCAGAGTCCCAGCCCGGGGATGCTCGGTATCCCGGACGGCCCGGGCTGAACCTCGCGCGCGTTCTGCGCCTCGGGCGGGAGGGTCACGGTGACCGGAGCATTGTAGTCGCTGAAGTTCGCGGTCATGTCTGCCGTCATGTCGCCTACTATCGGGGCGCCCTTCATCGACATGTTGATAGTCGAGCTCTGAGCGAGCATCGAGTTCTTGTCTATCTTGTAGACCACGCCCATCTGTATCCCCGCCATCATGTCTTTCATGGTCTGGGCCAGTTGCTCGGCGGCCTTCTGGTCTTCGGCGCTGCCGGAGCTCGGGCTGGTGTCCGTGCCGGCTGTGGCCTGGTCGATCAGCTGCTGGAAGTACTTGGGGCCCACGTCGAACGATACGGTGTAGGTCCCGCCCTGCACGGGCTCCAGCTTCATGTTCGTGGCGTACTTGCTCAGCTCGGTTATTCCGCTCGGTGACAGGAGGCTGCTGGTGGCGTTCCCGGACGACGACGTTGCTTTCTGCTTGGTCCAGCCGGTCGTGGGGTCGTTGGTGTACACGTACCCGCCGAGCATATACACCGCCGTGGCCTTGCCCGCGGAATCTTTCGCGACCATCTGCATCTCGACGTCGTCCTTGCTTATGATCTTCATCGAGGCGTCGAAGTCGTAACTCTCCTTCTTGACCTCGGACTGCGGCGTCAGCACGTTGGCCTTGCCGGTGATCTTGACCGTCTGCACGTCCTGCATCTTGGCCTGGCTCTTCTCCAGCACCTGCTGCGCCGGGCTGGACGCGGACTTGGTAGCCTTGCTCCCGCATCCGGCGGCGATGATCGCGCCGATCATCAGCACCGCCAGGGACACGATAACCACTTTCTTCATCAGTGACCTCCTAGGTTAGTCACGATTCTATCAAATCATCGAGGTTGCGACCTTGAGTTTTGTTTCTCACCGCCACCGCGAGGTAGACGGAGAGGTAGACGGTGCCTGACCCCTCAACGGTTAGACGATGGGTGGGCCGATGGTGCCCGAGCCTGTCGTGCCGCGCAGTGAGTCACGCACCATGCGGGCCAGGCCGCGCGCGTATTGACGTAAACTCGAGCGGGATAGTACATTAGAAGACCCTCGCTCGGGGCTTGGACAAGAAGCATGGCACATCCAGCAGGCAGTTCGAAGCGCGCGACCAGGAGAAAAATGAGATGGACGTGAAAGAGACCAAGTACTTCTTCGAAGGACTTTCCAACACCCTCGGCGAGCTCTCCGTCNAGCTCTTCGACGCCCTCGTGGCGAAGGGCAAGAAGCGCATGGGGCAGGAGGACATCGCCGACAGCCCCCAGGTCTCGGAGCTCATAAAGCGGACGCGGGAGAAGCAGACCGTNGCCGAGCTGATATCGAAGGGGCAGAAGGGGCAGGAGGAGCTCATCCAGTCCATCGGTGGAGAGGTCAAGAAGATCCTCTCCGCGGCAGGCATAGTGACTCGGTCGGACCTCGCGAGGGTCGAGCGGCGCATCGATGAGATTGATCACGCCCTGGAGAAAGGCAAATAGGAGGACCAATGGCAGAGAAGAGAGACCTCTCGGATATCCCATTCCTCCTGGTCGGGAGCGTAGTCGCCCTCCAGGAAGAGATTGAGAAAGCCGCCGAGCGGCTGGTCGAGAAGGGCAAGAGCCTGACCCCGGAGGGCCGCAAGAAGATGGCGAGCACCAAGAAGGGACTGGTCTCCAAGGGCGATGATTTCTCGCACGTCGTGGCGAGGACGGTGCAGCGGGCGCTGGAAAACACGGGCATAGTCACGAGGTCGGACCTCCAGAGCATCGAGCACCGCGTGACAGTGATCGAGAAGAGGGTCGCGACCAGGAAGAAGCCNGCGGCGAAGCCCGCCGCCAGCGAAGAAAGCGCCTGCTAAGAAAAGACCGCCGCAAAGAAGAAGGCGGCCAGGCCGGCGGCGAAGGCAACAGCCCGCGCCGCAACCGCTCCCGCGCCGGCACCGGAGCCCGGCTCGATATTATCAGAGCTGGTGCCGCGAAGGCCCGCGGAGGCGTAAGCGTTCACCAAATAGATCAGCCGGGGCTCAGGCCCCGGCTTTTTCATGCCGCCAGACGAGGAGTGCCCTGTCAGTATCCCATCTTCCTCAGGTTTTCCTCGAGGACACGCTCGACCTCAGGCTGGTACGAGAGGTACTTCTCGAAAAGGGTCCGGTCTCGGAGCATTTCGACGTACGGCAGCCCCCACCTCAGCAGCGTGAACTTCTTGCTCGCGCGGATCTTGCGTCCCAGGATCATCTTTATCGGGTCCTTCTTGAGGAGGATCGCGTCCGCGTAATCCCGCCGCGAGGCGACCGATATCACCGGGATGCTGTCCCTGATCCCGCGCTCGACCTGGAAGCACAAGTCGTTGAGTGTCACGGTGGACTCGTATTCTCCGGTTATCGCCAGCCCGATCTGCCTCCCGGTCAGCGCGCACATTACGTATCGCACGCGCTCGTCCTCCAGCAGGTACGGCGTCGCCTCGTCGAAGATGGCCCGCTGCATGATGAAGAGCTGGCCCGGCGCGGCAGTCATGATGAAGTGCTCGACCCGCAGCTCGAGCTCCGGCGTGGATATCTTCGGGAACATGCTCACGAGTTCCCAGAAGCGGTGGATCAGGCCCTGGTCCACGCCGGCCAGCTTCACCGCCTTCTTTTCCGCCCTGGCGATGCGCTTCTGTGCTTTCTTGTCATCCAGGTCGTCGGAACGGCTCACTTCGTCAAAGCCTCCTCCGCGGGCTTTCCACGCCACGGTATCAGCATAAGGAAATAAGGCACGAACAGGAACACGGAAACAGCCGCCGCCGCTTCGATCCCTGAATCATTGAAGAACCACGCCACAAAAAGGCCGACGGTCAGGCCGATGAATCCCGCGTGCATCTGCGGGAACTTCTCCTTGAGCTGTTTGAGCAGGCCGAACCTCCAGTTGAAGACCAGCCAGGCTATGACCCCGAACAGCAGCAAGAGGCGCCATATCGACGCCCAGGTGAGCGCCCAGTTCGCCCCCAGCTTGCGGCTCACCTGCGAGGTGAGGGTCGACACGCCGTCGCTGCTTATCTTGCTGATAGCCTTGCCCGCGTATGAAGCGGACCCCGGCATCAGCGCGTCGACCAGCACCACCGCGCCGACGCAGACGATCAGGACGACCACGACCACGGCCGCCCGCTTAACGGTGATGCGCTTTCCCTCAAATCCCATCAGCGTAACAAGCGATACGACCAGCGCCGTGATGAGCCCGCCGATGTCCGCGCCCAGCCTCGGCAATCCCAGGATGAGCGTAACAAGGCCGAGCACTACGATCGCGAAAGTGTATTTCTTCCAGCGCTTGTCGAACCAACCGGTCAGGAACTGGATCGCAAGGCAGGTGAACAGGATAGCGGCTCCCACGGCGAACCCCATGTACAGGTTTCCTATCCCGTAGTAGCGGTCGCCCAGGATGGTGTCCGAGCCGAAGGCGCTTAAAGTCATAAGGGGCGAGCCCGCCAGCAGGTCGATGGTTATCACCAGCAACGTCGCCCCCGAGATCGCTATCATCGGGCGCGCGAGCACGCCGCTGATGTGCCTTTCCCCGGCCGCCAACCTCTTGTCGCGCAGGAAAGTCAGGGCGATCGCGAGCACGATGGTCGCGCACACCGCCACGGCGATGATCACCCCCTGTGGCACCACACCCAGGGCCGGAACGAGGAGCCACACAAAAGGCCCCACCAGCAAGGCGAGCAGCGCGGACGACCACAGGAACGGGTGCCCCCTGACCAGGTCCTCGCGGATGAGCATCACCAGGAAGAACAGCGCGATGACGCACATGGAAGCGATCACGTACACCCTCACCATCGGTCTCCGTGCGTTGTAGGCCGTCACGGCCCGGTCATGGAAGCTCCTGAGCCCGGCGAGGTCGGGGCTGCTGCCGACGGTCGAGAGCGCTCGTCCGTCCATCTCCCCCGGCGCACTGAGTCCCAGGGACGCCAGGACAGTGGGCGCGACGTCGAAGTTCGAGACCAGGCCGGTCCTCCTCGTGGTCGGTGAGTGCAGTTGGTTGCCTCTGTCGAAGCCCCTGCCCGCGATGACCAGCGGCGTCAGCAGGTCCCCGTCCTCAATCATCTTCTGGGTCGGGGTCGGGGTGCAGACGACGACAACGTCTCTGGTGAGGTCCAGCATGCCCGCCATGTTTCCGAGGGCGGCATCGCTTTGTCTCAACGCGCTCGCGCGTGCGGCGTCCAACTCGGCCTGGCTATAGAAGTCCGCCTGTTCGTCCACCCGCGACGTCTGCCCCGTGTCGACGACCACGAGGTCGTTAGAGGGCAGAAGTGCCGCCGTCTTGCGCTCCAGCAGGGCGAAGTCGGTCTGCATCCCGCCCACCTGGGAGAAGTCGCCGGCCACCGAGGTCGCGACGTCACCAGAGGGGACCGCTCCTCGCCCGTCCATGGCGATGGAGACGACCTCCCGATGGATGAACGACTGCAGCGGATACGCGGTCTGCGGGCTCGGCGCGCCCGGAGCCGAAGGTAGAGCGAGCTCGAGATTCGTAGTCTGAGGGGCCGTCGGCTCGTTGAGAGGGACGACGTCGACCGGAGAGGATGGTATCAGGGAGTCAGCGTTTCCGATCACCGCGACTCGCTCTCCCCCGTCGCGCAGGGCCTGTCCAAGAAGGCCCGGCTGNCTGGTCGCCTGCGCTGTGTCGGACTTCTGCTTCATCTCCTCGATGTAGAGGTTGACGGCGCCACCCGCGGGAGCGCGCCGCCCGACCCTCCACTTGTAGATGCTGCCGGCCAGTATCGTGCCGCCCTCGTTTGTCTTGAGCTTCTCAGTGGAGTTGAATGACAGCCCGACGTTGGCTCCGCCCAGCGCGCGGCCGCCGGCACCGATCACGAGGTAGCTGCCCAGGCCGTACTGGTCGTACTTGATGCGGGCGTTCATCAGGCTCACGGCGCCCCTGCTGATAAGCTTCATCAGGTTGGGGGCGTTCGCCTCAGTGACGTCGTCCATGCCGATGCGGTCGATGACGACCATCAGGACCTTGCCCTGCGGTGCGATGGCTTTCGGCTCGAGGGCAGCTTTGCGGGCCTGTCCTGCCACGAGAGAGCTCCCACCCCAGAGCGCGAAACAGACCACCAGGGCGGCCCCCAGCGCCACGAGAAGGCGACGTCGAAAGACGGCCGCGGTCCCGAGGCCGCCGGTTCTCAGCCTGGTCGTATTGGAGAGAGCGAGGTTCTTCAAACGCCTTCCCGGTAAACATAGTCNGCTCGGAGCCCGGTTTATGATATCAGAACTTATAACGGTTCCATGGCGGAGCCGGCANCGCCGAGGCTNCCTTGCCCGTTGTGTTATCCTGTGATGACTTTTGTCCCCTCGCAGTCGAGCGCGGCACGGAGGTCAGGGTGGAGAGTGGCGACGAACGTTACCTTGTGGTTGTGAATCCGGTCGGCCGGGGTGGCCATGCCCAGCGGCAGGGCATCTGGCTGCTCAACAAGCTGCGCCGGATGGGAATCGAGCACGACGCACTGTTCACCGAGAAGGCGGGCCACGCCAAAGACCTCGTTGCGAACTGGATCGACGTGGTCGACGTAGTGGTCGCGGTCGGCGGCGACGGTACCGTCAACGAGGTCATCAACGGGATCATGAACTCCAAGCAGCGCGGCCGCAAGCTGGCCGTCTTCCCGAGCGGCACCGCCGACGACTTCGCGCGTAACATGGGTATCCCGCTCGACCGGGACGACGCGCTGAAGGTGCTCGTCGGCGGGTACGAGAAGACCATCGACCTCATGCGCGTGAACGACCGCTTCGCCGGCGTCACCGTGGGCATCGGCCTAGACGCCGAGATCGCCTATCGCAGCTACCAGAGCAAGCACCTGCGGCTCCTGGCCTACTGGTATCACGGCCTGTCGATGCTGTTCCAGCCGCCGCCACGGTCCAGGGTCGCTATCACCGTCGAAGGCGAGCACATGGAAGGCGACTACCTGCTCGTCGTCGCCGGAAACGCCGGCTCCTACGGCAGGTACATGAAGATGCTCCCCGAAGCGAGCATGGATGACGGCATCATCAACCTTGCGACCTTCGAGATGATGAACCGGTTCAAGGCGCTTCTCCTGTTCGGGATGTCCACCGCGGGAAAGCACACCTGGGCCAGGCAGATGGATGAATACGATGCCCGCGAGATCACAATAGAGTGCCTGGATGACGTTTACGCGCAGTTCGATGGAGAGGTGAGCATCTTCCCGAAGGGGGAAGTCCTCGAGATGAAAGTGGAGCCTCAAGCCATGAGCGTAAGGGTCCCGCGCGGCGTGAAAGAGGGCTAGAGTTGGAACGCTTCACCCAGGCCGACTTCAAGAAGGAACCAATCGAGCTGGGCGAGCTCTCGGCGCTCAACCAGACCTACCTCGTGATCTGCAATCCGGTGTCGCGCGGCGGCAGGGCAATGAAGGAAGCTGTGTGGCTGCTCAAGCACCTGAGCAGGCTCGGTGTGAGGCATGAGGCCTTCTTCACCGACTACCCCGGACACGCAAAGAACATCGTCATGCGCTGGATGGACCGGGTCGACGTGGTGGTCGCCGTCGGCGGGGACGGCACGGTGAGTGAAGTGGTCAACGGCATGATGGCAATCCCTGAACAGCAGAAGACCCTGGCGGTGTTCCCGGCGGGGACCGCCGACGACTTCTGCCACAACATGGGCATAGGCCGCGACAGGGCGGCCGCGCTCAAGGTGCTGCTGACGGACTTCAGCAGGCCCATGGACCTCATCAAGTACAACAACGAGTACGCCGCGGTGACCCTGGGCGTGGGGGTCGATGCTGAGATCGCCTACCGCACCCTGAGCCACAAGAGGATAAGGATACCTGCCTACGTCGCGGTCGGCCTCCGCATCGTGTTCAAGGAAAGGATGCGGAACTCGTCGCGGCTTCTGCGGATCGAGAGCGACAACAATGTCTACGATGGGCGGTTCCTGATCGCCGTGTTCGGCAACGCCCCCTCTACGGCCGCTACGTCTGGTGGATGCCGGATGCGCTCGTGGACGACGGCAGGATCGACATGTCCGCCCTGCGGCCGCAGTCGCCGGTGCGGGCCTGGTACCTGCTGATGCGCTGCTTCAACCGGGACTTCAGGTCAAACAAGATCCTCCGGGACCAGAGCGAGAGATTTACCGTTTACCTGCAGGAAGAGTCGTACGTGCAGGTGGACGGGGAGGTCTACAAGTACGGCGCGGGTGAGACTTTCGAGCTCTCCGTGGCGCCGAAAGCGCTCAAGGTGAGGGTCCCCGAGAACCCCGAGTACAGCGTCTGGTCAGACTGATTACGTGACCAGGCCGCTCCGAAGTGCCTGCGCGACGGTCTCGGTCCGGTCCGAGGTCCCCAGCTTGTCGAAGATGTGCGCGACGTGGGTCTTGACCGTCTGCTCGCTGATCCAGAGAGCCTTTGCGATCTCTTTGTTGGTATTGCCCTCTGACAGGAGCTGCAACACTTCCATCTCGCGGTTTGAAAGGCCGTAGTCCTTCGCCTTGTTCTGGGCGAGGGTCACGAACTCCTTGAGAAGCTGGGCAGTCGCGTCGGGGTGCAGAAGCGCCTTGCCCTCGTTGACTGTCTGAATAGCATTGACGAGCTCATCCGATGACGTGCTCTTCAGCATATAACCGGTCGCCCCGGCCTTGATGGCCTCGTAGACGTATCCCTCCTGGTCGAGCATTGTCAGTATCACAATCTTCGCGTCAGGGTTGGCGTCGCGGATGAGCTTGGTGGCTTGTATGCCGTTCATGCCCGGCATGCTTATGTCCATCAGGATGACGTCAGGCTTCACCTTGTTCACCATCTCGATGGCTTCTTCGCCCGAGCCCGCCTCGCCCACCACGTCGATCTCGTCACCCTGGTCGAAGACCGCCTTCAGGCCCTCGCGCACCAGGTTGTGGTCGTCGACGATCATTACCTTGATCGACATATCATCCCTCCAATATCTGTCTCAATGGGATATCGATGGAGACCACGGTCCCTCGCTCCACTTCCGACTTGATCTTCAAGTGGCCGCCCAGCAGTTCCGTTCGCTCCCTCATGCTCGCGATACCGAGGTTCCTCGGCTTGCTGCGAGCCCTTTGCGTACTGAAGCCTTTTCCGTCATCTCGCACTGTCAGGTACAGCTTCTGTGGCGACGTCTCTATCTCGATCGTCACGTGTGACGCCCCCGCGTGTTTCTCTACATTGTTGAGCGCCTCCTGCACTATCCGGAACAGGTTTATCTGCGCGTCCCGGGTGAGGCGCGGCAGGTTCTCCGGCGGCTGGAAGCTGCACTGGATCGCGTTCTTGATCCCGAAGTTCTTGAGATGGGTCTCGAGCGCCTTGAAAAGGCCCATATCGTCCAGCATCGGCGGGCGCAGCCCGAGCAGCAGGTCACGCAGCTCCTTGATGTTGGAGTTCAGTTGTTCCTCGAGTATCTTGAGGTCGGCCATCAGCTCGCTGTCCATGTCGGCGCCGAGCTTCTTCTCTACTGCCTGGAGCCGGTAGGAGACGCCGACCAGCGACTGGACCACGCTGTCGTGGATCTCGGCTGCCAGGCGCCTGCGCTCCGACTCCTGGGCGGTGATGGTCTGGTGGAGGAGGCGCCTGTGTATGACCTCGTCCTCGCGCAAGTTCTCATGGAGCCGCGCCCGCGCGACCGCCGCAGCCACCTGGTTGGCGATCGTGGCGAGCAGGTCTTCTTCGTCAAGCGAGAGGTTCACCCCTGATTTGCCCGCGATCACGATGGAGCCGAGGTAAGTGTTTCGCTCGAAGAGCGGGAGGACATAGCCGTCCTCGGCNGTCGGCGCTCCCGGGAACACNAGGTCCAGCTCGAAATCCTCCAGGTCGCTCACCTTTGCCGGCCTCCGGTTCGCGGCAAACGCCTGTTTGAGCTTCTCGTCCGTCTCTTCCGTCACGGTGCTGCGGCTGACGCTCTTGCCCTTGCCCGGCTCGCCCGACGCTTCCCGANACGCATAGACCTCAGGCTCTTCCTCGCTCAGGATGAGGGCGCACAGAGGGAGGTCGAACAGCGCGGTGAGCTTGTCCGAGACCCCCTCGAGGAGGTCGTCGAGTACCGGCGCGGATATCAGGATATCCGATATCTTGTGGATGGTGGATAGCTGGAGGCGCTCGATCGTCTCGCGGCGCTCGCGAGCTACCTCCTCCCTGGCCTGGGGCTTCAGTACGCTCTTTATGGCTTCCGTAAGGGCTACCGGGCTGAACGGCTTGGTGATGTATTTGACCGCCCCGGCGCCCAGCCCGCGCAACTGGTCGCGCTCGCCTACCTTGGCGGTGACCATCACGACCGGGGTGTCCGCGGTGGCCGGGTTGTTCTTGATGAACTTGAGGATGTCCCAGCCGCTGATCTTGGGGAGCATCACGTCGAGGACGACGCAGTCAGGCTTGGATTCCTCGATCAGGGCGAGGGCCGTCGGGCCGTCATGTGCCTCGGTGACCTCCATCCCCTCGAGCTCGAGGTTGATCGATATGACTTTGGATACGTCGCGCTCGTCCTCCACGACGAGAATCTTGGGTTTTTGCATCAGACCTCCGCATTTTCCCAATTAGGTTATCGGCATTTAAGACAATGAGTTTAGCGTTCGTGACCCCTATTGGGGGATAGCCACAGAGCCAAACCGGCCGCTTATGGACTGTGGAGCGACTCAAAATGACCGAAAGGGTGATTGCTCTGCTGACGTAGCGCCGGCGTCCCGCCGGCAGTTGTGCTTTCGTAGCGCCGGCGTCCCGCCGGCAGTGGAAGAAATGCCTCGATATTGCGACCGCGGCAAGCCCGACGATATAATATTTCGCACACAGAGCGGGAATAGCTCAGTTGGTAGAGCGTCAGCTTCCCAAGCTGAAGGTCGCGGGTTCGAGACCCGTTTCCCGCTCCACTATCTTTGCGCTTCACCATGCTAACTACAGCCAACCAANCAAATCGCATTTATTTGACATCTTCCACAGCGTTGCAAGCTCTGCGGCCGAACTCGACGAAATCCTGGCGGGCAGCCCTGAGCTTCAGCGGATGGGCACCGAGTTCTACCGCGCTATTGAGGAAGCGAAGCGCAAGCGACAGGGGGGCAACGGCAATGGCTGAGTACAACCCAACACCCGCGCAGCTAAGTGAAGAGGCGGGCAGCATAACCTTCTTACTGCGTACCGAGGGCGGCGAGGTCATAGAGCTGGACCCTACCCTACAAGGGATATTCCGGGGAGTGCTAGCACGGATTTGGGAGGCAGTGTTTAGTCAGACTCCTAGGACCCAGTGAGGGCAACTGGCAAATGATGCCGACCGAGGAGGCTATTAAATATATATATACCCTGTATAAACGTGCAAACCTCGTGGCTCTTCTCCACCAAGACTTCCATTGGACACCTCGCAGATTGAGTTGCCGTCCTGACTTACGCGCTAATCCGTCGTCTGGATCTCGTCCGCCATCCTGACGTCCTCGGGTCCGCAGACGAGGTGCGTGGAC